>Ga0169931_10002339_pt1 | contig 30980 bp, 15 predicted proteins | sample Kivu_15m_20L_FD_129675 | JGI IMG/M metagenome (GOLD analysis project Ga0169931, IMG submission 129675) | Freshwater microbial communities from Lake Kivu, Western Province, Rwanda to study Microbial Dark Matter (Phase II) - Kivu_15m_20L... | ecosystem: Environmental > Aquatic > Freshwater > Lake...
ATGTCCTATGACTGTTTAAAATCCTAAATTACCGAATGGACTTAGACTTTCTCTCGATGATTTCATGATTAAAAGCCCTGTTTAGGTCAAATTCGAGTTGAAAGAAGTGCCGAGAGTAAGTAAAGCGTAAACTGAAGCTGCAAGTGGAAACGGAGCTTAATAACTTTAGGTCTCATAAGGCTAAGAGTTTAAGCTGACACCAATCGACGAATCGCGAGAAAGTATTGGAATTCTTCCAAGAGACTTTGCAATTTAGCCCAGAACTTGCTGCCGTCGTGATTGCTGGTGCAACCCTTGCAGACCATCATGGCTAGCCAAATGGTGGTGCAAATGTGTCAGCTACTGTTGATCTCAGACCATGATTCTCATACCGAATCGGTTTCAATATTAATGTGTTTGCATATGTTAATTCTCATACAAATTAATACTTGCCAAAGGAGATGCATCACATTAACTGTCCCAAGTGCAAAAGAATACCCATGGCCTCATACCTGGCCGGAGAAGTGTTCAACTGCCACACCTGCCACGACCAGTGCGGCTACCAGTTCTGGACGCTCAAGGTCTGCCCCAACTGCAATTAACCCTAAAAGACAGTCTTCCTCAATAAACCTAACTTCGGGCAACTCATCCAGTGCGGCAGCTGCCGCTCCTAAATGTACTACTTCCGCTGTTCTGAGTCCACCTGCATGAGTCTTTTTTTCAGAAATCGCGAGTATTATGCAATGGGCAGCCCAGTCACCTGCGCAAGCTGCAACAAAACCAAAAAGCTTATTACCTGTCCTTGTGGAGGAGAACTCGCTTTGTCTCCTGAAAAAGTGCTTTTTTAAGGCAACGACCAATTCAAATGTTAGTGCTGTGGGAAGATCTTGATCTATACTGTTTGCCCCTTTTGCAAACACCCTGACTTTCACATGGATAGACTTGACATCGGCGACAGAATTCGTTGTAGTTCTTGCAAGGCCTGGCGAAAATACGTGCCCTGTCCGAAGTGTGGCAAAACCCTGCCTTACACTGATTTCAGTTTCTGCTAGACTTTGAAGTGCGACGACTGCAAGTTTACCTTCGAGTACACTAAGTGTCCCCAGTGCACCCAACTTAACTTCTAGTCAGTTGGTTACCATCAAAAAGGTCCAGATAGAAAATGCTACTCTCAAAAGTGCAGACAGGTATACTTCGCAGTTAACTGCGGCAAATGCAAAGACACTATTTACTTCGACAAGATAGACAAATCGATCGGAAACGTTGTGCCCTGTCCTCGTTGCAACCACAAGATATCTATGTACTGGTGTGGCAGATGCAATAATTTCAACAATCAAGACACCAAATGTATCTACCCTCAGTGCCCCCTTCCTCATCAAATAATCGACAATACCATCAAAAAGGTAGAGGTAGTCGAGTAGAAAGTTGACAACTAGTGCAAAATTTGTTTTGCGAACCAAAGGGAAGTCATGAACGAAGTCTGTGGACATCTTATGATGTGCTAAGCATGCCTAAGGGACATACAAAGAAGAACTCCTAACGCACGAGATCAAAATGCGCCAGTGCCATGTCCCGTTTGCAAGGCCATTGGACGCTATTTCAAATTTAGAAAACCTATATACTCGTGATATCTCATAATATAGTCACTGAAACTATTTTCTCTATTTTAAGAAAATCTATCTGTTAAAATATTATCTATTAAAGTATTGTTATATGGTATTGAAATGAAACAATTAACTGATAAGATCACTAAACCCTTGCGATGTGGTTGACGTTTCCATTCATGTCGGTCTACTGTTCCTAGTTTTCGGTAAGACACCACTCTCCGTCCATCGTGTACTTGTACTGGTATATTCCTGGCTGCAGCTTTATTGATATTTTGTACTTCTTCTGAATTTTGTCAAATATTAGCTTGGTCTATTTCTTCCAGTCGTCCCACGTGCCCTTCAGAATCACCTACTTCGGCCTCGGGATCTGAGTTGTTTAGAAACAAAAGCTGTATTCTTTCATCTTCAAACGAGAGGCATCCTTGAGTACTTCTTTGAATTTGTTCACATTCACCCACTAGGGCTTCCAAAATTCACCTTGTTGGAATTTGAACATCTAAAGGTCCTACCCGTCGACACCTGTTTCTCCTTAGTTAAACTGTTTCATTTCGTGGTCCACCTTGAGCCAGTCTATGTAAACTTTGTTCTGCATTCGATAGAATTAATTGTTCCATCCCTTAGCCACGTCTTCCTACTATATAACACTTTCAAAAGCATTCTATCTTAGCTTCAAGTAACTCTCTTGATCCTTGTAAACTGCCAGAGCTCGACGCAAACAGTTCTTAAAGTCTTAGTGTTAGTATGCCATGAAGTTAAATCCATTTCCTTTTCGAGTCTTAGGGTCGAACTCAAAAACAGTGTCCTTAAGTCCTCCTGTCCTGAAAGCAACCACTGGAGTGTATCCGCAGAAAAATTCATGCTGGACTATTCCTCCTGGTTCAAACTGAGAAGGCATAAGAGCAAAATCGCTACCGAAATTGACAAGTGGTCCGTCAACGAAGAACTGGTCAGGGTTGCTCCAGAAGCAGTCAGGGTATTTGTAGTTTAAATATCGCATTTTGTCAGCACAGTACTTGCTGTACTACTACTTCGAGCTTGCCATTCCGCCTACTAAAAACTGAATCTTACGGCCATACTACAAAATGAGTGATTCAATCACATCCAGAATCAAGTGAACACCTTTTTGCTTAGTGACTCTACCGATAAAGGCAAGTAAAGGTATCTAGTTTCTGAGTTCCTCGCATTTGAAGTATTTTTGTTGAAGAATTTTCTTAGACTAAAGATGACTACCTGGAGTTTTACTCAATAAAATACTGAACCTTTCGTCCTTGCGAATTCCATTAGGGAAAGAGAAAGGATGAGGGTGTTTCCATAGTACTGAAGCCAAGGGACTTTCTTTGAGCAAATCGACCTTGTAAGAGTGAGAGACAGTGCCCCAGTTGTCGCATGTTTACAAAGCACAACGAGAAGGATTAATAATGAGTTTGTTGTTTCGATGCTAAGTGTACCATTCTGAGGGCAGCTGAATCAACCAGTTTAGATTGCCTTCTTCGATCTTCGGGTAAAGACGACCCTCATACAAAGGATCTAAATTGTGACAAATGTGCATAAACTTTGTTCCACTGAATACATCCTTGTACTTGTTGCACTTTACATAAGCACTTACGAATCCACACATCCAGTCATTAGTAACACATATTGAAGGGAATATTTTGAGCTGGCAGAATGACTCGAGAGTGGCCAGGGCGAAGAAAACGAGCTGTTTGCTGACATACATGGCGCCTTATCCGTCATATACTCTTGAAAAAAGTTATGGATTATGGAACCATACATAGTTGACTCCGCAGTACTTTCCTCGATGAATACCTAGCTAGTAGTTGAAGTGGGCGGAACCAACACTGATGTTTCTCTCATACTCAAAACCGTCTTTCTTCAAGTAGTTTGTCTCATTTTTCTTATTGTACTCGTAGTAAGGAGTGATCATATACACTTCTTAGCCCAAGCGAGCAAGCTACTTAGAAAGTTAGTCGACCATGACTCCAAGTCCTCCCACTGAACTCCAGGACCCTATTTACGGAGTAACAAATGCGATAGGACCTAACACATTGTTGTTGAGCATCGCTTCGATATATCCTTGTAGCTACTACTTCAAGTAAGGATGATTGTCAACTAGTTTGAAGACTCCAAAGAGTTTTTCAAGTTTGTGCTTGTTGATGTAAAATTCATAGTTTTTGTTGATGACTAACGAGAGATCGAAGTTGTTAGGAAGAATGCATGTTTAGTAGAGTCTGTTGAGGCCATTGACCATGCCCAAACGAGTTTTGCCGTTTTATAGCAAATGATTGAGTTAGTTAAAGAAAACTGAAGAGTAGATCCAGGCAGGGGGTCTTCTGGCTAATCTTTACTTCATCCTCAGGCCTGAACAGTTGATGGCTTGCTCAAGTTTGCCATTAGCCTGAGTCAGCTTCCATATAATAGTCTTGTATGGCTCAATTCTGGCCTCAATTTTTGAGTTAATAAGCTCGCTGACCATGTAGTATTCATTCACAAACTGCTAGGGGTTTAGCATATTTTATAGCCTCATCACCAGGCTAGACCTCTACCAGTTTTTAAAGAGCACTTTTAGGGGAGTCAGATTATAGTGCATGTCGATGGGCTCAGCATTAAAGTTTATGCTAATCAGCAGAATAGTCTATTAATCATAGCGAGCGAAGGAAAATACGCTCTTGTGCTTACCGTACATATGCTAAGCTGTCAAAGACAACATTTTACCTTATTTTAGCACTTCGAGAGATGCACGTAGCTCACGACGATGGGCATAGTGCTTATGGATCTATCCTAAATCAAAACCGAATTGAGGGCCCACGTCTTTTCTGAAGGATTCCTACACGGAACGTATCTGACTTGGATCTCTCAAATTAGTGTTGAAACATTGAACAATACTACCCTTGGTCATGGTGTGATGCTTCCCTCCCTGGAAAAAGCTTGAGTTGGCTCTAGCAAACGACTTTAGATTAAACTCGACTGTCTCTGAAGCACCTTTGAACTCTGACTCTGGAGTCAGGTAGTTTATTCCAAAAGACTTGGTTTTGTATGCTTTTCCTGACTGCTATTGACCTGAAGTCATGACGAGGGCAGGCAGTAAAAAGTACAGATCGACGACAGCCCAGGTGGCTTTTCTGAAAATGTAAGCCAGGTATGGCCAAACTGGACTGGTAGTCGAGTGGACGATGATGGCGCCTGGTGGCAGCGCTTTTAAGAAATTTTAATAGGACCTATGCAGATCGTTGACGTTCAAAGGTTTCTGTTGAGTGATTTAGCCATTGTTATGAAGGTGGAAACCTGCAACTTGAGCGAGTGCTTTGGGCAGTTGGAACATTCTGGGGACGGCTCCTGACCGAATCACACTCAAAATTCTGCTTCTGAAGGGATCATCGATTTATAGTCCCTAAGCAATCACGTGAAAGCTCGGGTATTTCTGCCAAATGGACTTTGTTAGTTTGAGCAAAAAAGGATTAGAGTAGTAGAGATTGAGCTGATGGGCCCAAAAACCAATTGCTCTTCCAGGCTATATGATCTACCCCTAGAAGATTTCTTGAAGGGAGTAGGTTGGTTGTTTATTGGGAGCCTGAAGTCTCAGCATTTCATCTTTGTTTATCTGATATATTGGGGGCCATTAAAAACCATTGTCCAGATAGATGCCATCTACATTATATTTTTAGATGATTGATAGAATTTCTGAGTGAAGCAAGTCCCAAGCTTACTTTTTGCGATAATTTAGCTGGGTTGTATCTTTATAGCTATTCGAGCGACCGTTTCCTCCGTAGTGGTATACAATTCTTCCCTATTCATCAAGATTTCTCAAACGCAGTTTTTAATACTACTTGGCCATTCGACTTGAGCTGACTCTGGTGCTGCAATCGACTATTATTTTCAATCCTAGTTAGTGAGCTCTCTTTACTAATTGTTTGAACTAAGCTTAGCCCCCCAGCATCTAACAGATAAGAGTGCGATGAGTGAAGGCTAAAGGTGAGGCGTTCGGTCTTCGGTACACTCCGGCCCTCTAGTCATTGTCTCTCTCGAATACTCCAATCAAATAGACGCAGTTTATGCCAGAGCGTGCCAAGTTTTAGAGTTAAGCTACGGCACTAGCGAAAGTAGATGCTTTGAGGAGTCCTTGCTCTGAATTTATTGAATCGATATACAGTTAATGAAGGAATAGATCTTTGGTGCCTTTGGGCTGTGCTATTATTCGTCCTTTTACTGATCTTACTGTGATCATTTGCTTGTTTTTGGTCTCTTTTTACAGCTTCTGACTTGTTTGCGAGTTCAGTATCTTGTTGATGGTCTATTTGGAGCTGTCGTTAAGGAAAAAGGCAGCCCAATCATAGTAGCCGCTTTTTGGAAATGTTCCATAATTGAGTTTGAGCCACAGATAGCTTTAGTCGTCAGAAATGTATTAGGTGATGTTTGGTACATGCCAGCTAAAGTATTAGCCGTGATATTTTGAGTTGAAGCAGGGCGCTTTGAGGCAAATCACAAGACTGTCTCTGTATTTTGCCTGCTTCTAGATCAAATAATTAATTTAAAAGGAATCATCAACAGTAGCTATGGAAGAATTGTAGGCTTGATGGTGCTGCCAGTCGCAGCCATCAATAAATACATTCAGGTACCTGATCGAGTAACTGATGAGTTCGTCCCATCCCTGCAGACCTATAAGCAGTTTTTCGACCCAAGGATTTTTGTACATAGAGGTGAAATTGATGGCGTTAATCATCTCGTCGGGATGAAACTTACCCTGAGTTATGTTGGCTACTTGTTTGTTGTACCAATCCTACCAGTCTAGATTCTAAAAAATCTGAGACTCGGTTATCATTTGCTTGTAAATCAGCGAGTAGTTTGTGAGAGCTTTATCTAAGGTTTTAAAATTGTTGAACCAGAGAGTGGCTTCGTAAGGGAACAAGTCTAAAAGGAAAGGACCGAAGTAGACATCCCAGTGCCCGTTGGAATCAAGTGCTTGTTTGACGTAATGGTGGCTGATTTGAATACAATTTTCCTAGAATCTGTAAATGTTTTTTTCCTTTATGAGCTGGCAGTATAATCCGCCTTGGCTAACGATTTATGCATTTTGATTCAATAGTCCTTAAAGATTGACCATCAGACAAGCAGCATTCATGATATTAGTAGTGTTCCACTTGTGCTTGTTGAACTTTACGATTTTCTCAGTGTGCACTTCCATATCTTTCATTTGTTCCAAGTTCTAAATCTGAGCCACTATCAGGTGAATATATATAATAATTTCGTCATATTCCCTGCGATTGTTGATCTGACTGAGTTCTTTCGCAATACTCGCAAGATAGGCATTCGAAAATTAGTGAAAGGTGATCTCAGGATCTCGGAAATAGTTGAGCAGAGGAACTGAAAAATAGAAGGAATGAAGAGTAGTGAGATCGGTGTTCTTTGTTGATTCCATATTCTATGAAAGCGTTCTTTACCTTCGATGACCGCTCGCTCTACTGGGAACCTCAAGGTCAGTCTGGCTGCTGACTTGAATAAACAGCGTAGATTTTTACAAGTTTTATGAAACCGAGGGAGAGTCGACTAGACTGAACTCTAATTTGGGCGTACCGGTTGAAGAGTTGGACATTCAAGTAAATAAAGATTCAACATTAGGCATATTTGATCAACTACTGATCAGAATAATACCATTTTAAAAGGACTATTAAAAGAATAATCTTAATTTAATATGTTTTTTGTCTATCAAAGGTTGACATTGACCAAACTTTCATTCACGTTTACTGGCTTCTTTGCATCCAAATTCACGTTCACAATACTTTCGTTGACGTTTACAGGCTTTTTGGCATCCAAGTTTACATTCACAAGACTTTGATTCACGTTTACAGGTTGATTAAGGTTCACGTTTACGACACTCTGGTCGACTGCCACCGGACGACCGTTAAGGTTCACATCAACGATGCTTTGATTCACTGGAGCTTTAGCGTTCATGTTGACTACTACCATGCTTGAGTTCACGTTCTTAGGACCACCATTCAGACCCATACTCACATCCACGTACGAGTTGTTCAGAAATTTTCTTTAACTTAGATTTATATTCTGACATATTCCCTGAATAGAATTTTTAGTAGATTTTGCCTATTTTTAGTCGCCCATATTGCTCTGAACCCTTTGAATCATGGTTTCAGTGAGAAGCAGTCCAGCACTAACTCCCTAGCAAACAGCCTGCCACTCTTTGGTCGAGTTAAGCAAATTAAGAGATTACTTGTAGTTTTAAAGCCTAGCTTAGCATGAAGCCATGCTTCTAAAGACATCGTGAACCATGGGGATACCTTAGAATCGATAGCTGAAATACAGCGAAGCCTCAGCCTTAATATTATCAAACTTCTTTAAGGCGTCCTTAAAACGATTTTGCTTCATCAGACGTAGACCCATGAAGTACTCAGCTTTGAAGAATTCTTCAGGGAACTTTTTTCTTAGTACGTGAAGATTATTTGACTTTTAGAGTTACTACTGGGTGTGAGCTATCATCTTATCGTCGCCCTTCTTCAAGTACAGTTCAAGTAGATGGACTAAACTGATCAGTCGATCTGGCTCTTAAACTATCGATTTATATTCCCGCTATGCTTATTCGTAATCTTCGTTCAGTCTATAAGCGTCCCCCCTGAGTATGATGTACTTATTTAGTTCTGTCGCAGAGCCTCCGTGTTCTCTTAAAAACTCAACCTTTTTATTGTAAACTTCCAAAGCTTCCTTGAAGTATCCAGACATCTGCAGAATGATCGCCTGACTTGTATCCCTGCGAACGATATCTTGAACATAATCGTAGTTTCTAAGCAGCATTGTTTCGTTCTCTGAAACTCTTACTTTAGATGTTTAATCTGCTCGTTTGTAGAATGCTTCAGCCAAAGGACCATACTCGAGTTGTCCTGTTCGCTTGGATATTTATAATTCTTCGAGTCTGAAGAAATTGTAAATATTGAAAATAACATTCTTTTTGAGATCTTTATTATCCCTGATAACAAATCCAAAGTCCAGCTAAGGCTGAGGTTTATTCTTAGTGAAAGTCACGTCGAAGAGAAAACTTCTCCTACCATTTTTTCCATCCATTTCTTTGAAATCTTTAATGGCATCTGCTTTTTTAGTGTAGCCATAGACAAAAGAAGTAAAAATGATAAAATTTGTGATAGCCTAAGGATCCTGTATTTTCTAAAGCTCCTGTTCGTTCAAAGTTGCTACAATATACAGCTCTTAGGGCATTTTTTCAATCTTTTTATGCTGATGAAAAATTGCATTATATAGATCGGCGAAAGGTAGTCGTAAATATGCTAGTTTTTTGACATCATGAGTGGCTTTGGGCAACTAATGCGTTATTCTAAAGAAAAAGTCATTTCTAAAAGCCCATCTCAGTGTTTGCTAGGCAGAAGCCTCACCTGTGAGGCTTAGGTTATACTGTTGTTAAAATTAAGCTATGGTTTGTTCTTCCTAGGGAGCGCATAGAGCCCTCGCTAGATTGACGAAATCTTGCTTGGACTTATCGCGATAGTGAGGACTAATGAGGTTGAAGTAGTTAAGTCGGTATTTGTTTAAGGTCTTTCTGTCCTCCTCAAGCATGGAAAGCAAAGAAACGGGAGCAATATCAAGTTTGTCTGCTTTCTCGAACTAAATGAGACACTACACCAGCAGATGAGACTTGAGTCCAAAACCTTTTATTTTTGAAAAATTTTGCATAAGCAGCTTAGCCTTTTCCTAGTTACCACAAAACAAAAACAGTTGTGATATCTTTCTGTCTTCATTCAGTTCGCGGTATTCATCGTCCTGTAGCGATGCTGCAGTTATGACCTTCACCAGCTCGTCGTTTTCAATGTCCAGTAGTTCTGATTTAAGCCCCTAGATCGAGGTGAACGAACTTATTTTGAATTTTTTGAGGAACTGGTTGAAATATTTTTGATTCTCTGCATTGTAGACTCTTGGGTCCACCCAGTAGTAAAGCACATCTCTGCGGCCTTTGAGACTGACTTTGGAGAGTTCTTCGACGAAAAAGTAGTTTTCTTACTAACTTGTGGGTCCTTGACTGGTATTTTCGGGAGTAGAGTTGCCCATCAAAATGATTATCAAGCTAGATTAAAAAGATTCAGATTAATAGGTAAATACTAGAAAACACTAAATGATATTTAGCTATCAAATGCACTAAGGTAATTTTTCAGTGATTGATCTCGATTTACGAGCATTTGTTGGTTAAAAAAGTGATGAAAGATGCTATTGTAGTTGCTAGTTTGCCCTTTGGCCGGTAATTTTACAGAATAACTTGAAACTCTTGTTTCAAAACTTCACAAAAATCTTAGAATTCTTATTGAGAGATTCTTCCTTGCTAAAATTCTATTTTATTTGTTGAATATTTCGATGTAAGTTTGTTCATTTTCTATACACACTACCCTTCTTCCTTCACACTGCGCAGTACCCAGAGCTTCTACTCGTCTTTTTAGTATTAGTCTTAAAATTGCACTGGCTTATTGACAGATCGGCCTAGCTGTATCTATAGACTTCTGCCTAGGGCTTAAATGAAACTGTTTTTTTATCTATTTTGCAGCCCCTAGATCGATTAGCAGGCAGAATGAGTCAACCCAAGCATTTGGTGAAACTGCATTCGAGCAATATCGACAAGTGGTCCTTTTTAGTTAGCTAGGCACGAGATGGCCTCTTGGTAGCCTTTAGTCATGGCCACAGCATAGGCCTTAAGAACTAAAATTTAATGAGTCTGCAAGCCTTGCCTTTGCAGTTAATCTGATATTCTTATCTGCTTATAGATAGAACTACTGCCCGGTTGAATTTGTTTTTCGTGATGAGTTGGCATAAGTTGTAGACGTACTGAGTATGAACACATGTTTTTTTCATCGAATTTAATAATCAAACAGCTTCCATTATCAGTATCGAATAAACATAACAATATATGCTAAGATGATTGATTTTCAATATAAAATTTCTCAAAAAATAATATCTATCGATATTAATTGCATTTAGTATTATAAATGGATTCGAGTGCTTTACTACCTGACAACAAACCTCCCTAGGACAAGAAGCCCTTAGAAGCAGTGCCTCACCTTCAAAATATGGGTCTGATATCCCGATATAACTGCGTAATTGATGTATACAATGCATCTGACTGCGTAGTCGACGGAAAAATGTTGCAGAATCTAGGACAGAGTAAACTGTATGATATTTCCTTTGTTTTTCTCAAAAACTGGCTAGGCAAGGTAACTTGTTTGTAATATAGGTCATTTATTTCATTTTAGGCTTAGTGCCCATCATAAATGTCCTCTAGCTTTTTCTGACCATTTACTGCTTCTGCATTTATTCTTCACGATTGCGGATCCACAGACAAAACGCAGCTTTGGTGCCAGATCCGTTTAAAAACATGACTTTTTATCCATAATTATGCTTCCAACTCCAAAAAGACTACTACTTACTGTCTCTACAGTTCGACGGTACTCATTTGCTAAGAAAGACCTCAACAATTTTTCACTCAACTACAACAAAAATATGTAGAAAACCATGAAACTACGCGAGCAGAGAGGAAAGATGAAAACTATTATATATAATAGTGCCTTCTGGACAAGTTTTCATCACTTCGATAAGTGGAAAAAATAGCACATCGCCCTCACAGCCACTCTAGGAGTAGTTTCAATCGCCATCACTGTTGTCTTCTGCATTTATGCATTCTGATGCTAATCTACCAAAAACAGAAGAAAATGATAATTTTGAACTGATACTTAGACTAGTCATGCATGTAGCTGTATAATACAATTTGCACATAAACCGCGATGAACCAACATTTTGAATTTGACAGCCCTACTCACTGCAATCTTCTCAAGAAACGCAAGCTAAAGTAGGGTTCAAACTACAGCATTGACCCTAATGACCCTAACGACTAGTGGTTTACATATGCCCACCCCTAGCTAGATAAAGCATTCGCCCTAAATGAAGAACCAATCAAAAGAGAAACCATACGGACATAGCCTATTGAAAAAATTGAGCCCAAAAAAGAAATTACCAAAAAGGCAAGCAAACCTGTTTTGAAATCAAAAGTGGACCCGCCAAAATTTGAAAAGAGCAAATCTTTGAACGTGAAGGTGCAGGACAAGAAGAGGGAGCCAAAGAAGTAGTTGGAGCACTCTAGGGACAACAGACCGTGTCCGTTCGCCTACAGAGTGCAGAGGGCTTGGGAGCGAGATCACGAGAAAAAGTGGCACAGTTTGTCAGCCAAGTCAAAGAGAGTGGCTGAAGAGCAGATGAAAAAATACGTCAACAAGTGATGATCAGAGTCAATCTGTCTAAATAATATAGTTTAGTTAGTAGAAGAACTATAATATTACTAAATATAATTATCATGATGATGGAACAAGAACAGAGCGAGTACTACAAATAAACTCTCAGACCCAACAACTTTCGAAAACCCTAGTCTCCCAAGGAAGCCCAGAAGGCCAAAACTAAGACAGCTTCTAAGTCTAAAGACAAACAAATAGTCACAAGTTTTTCGAAAAAAACAATCAATCCTCCTCTCTCGCCCAGAAATCAACCTCTGACCTCGACTTCACTCAAACAGTGCCAGTCATAGTACTACATTAAGACTAACACAACTCAGCGTGGAAACTAGCCTGTGACCGAGAGGAAGCTTAGTAACGATGATGCGAAAATAAAACAGCGGCAAATAGAGAGTCTTTCCGTACGACTAGCCCAGGCAGAACTGACCATAAATCATCTCTAGGCTGCCAACAAGCTCAAATAAACTGAAATTACTAGACTCAACATCTAAAAAGAAGTCATTTTGGGTAAAGCCATGAAGCAATACGGAAACTAGCTGAACGTTACCGACATGGCTTTCGAGATACAAAAACTTAAATTGTAGCAAGAAAGGCTGCTTAAAATACTGCAAAGTACAGCTGAATACAAATATTTTGCATAGTTTGGACTCATGGACGGAGGAGTTGATTTCCTACAGTATGCCAACACCCATAAAAAGAGCTAAGTTGATGCCTTTAGGAAAGGAAATACTCACTTTTGTGCATGTAATCGAGAGTTTATCCAATAGAACTTGTTTTGGGTTCCCAAGTAGGCGGGAAAGCTTGCCAAATAGTTCATTGTGCAGAGAAACGGTAGACTGACTGAAAGCGAGATCTAGTTGTTGCTGTATGAGCTGAACCGGGTGTGGCGGGAGAGGGAAAAAAAGATAGTGAACCGAATGGGTAATTAAAAAGGCAAAAGACAAGGTGTAGATTCAATGTAGCCTAAGACTGTCAAGTGATTGATTTTTTTATTATTTTAACGATCAGGCATTATAGACTGTATTGTATAGTCATGTTTTATGCTATGCTTAAGTGTTTTTTTGAATGATTCGCTATAGTTTTTAAATTATTTCCATCTAAGTTCTAAGGTAATTTTCTAACTAACAAAAAGTGTACGTTTGGCCGTTTATAGGGGAGATAGATCGATAAGAATGGACTAAGTCGAGCTTATTTATTGTTAGTCCCACTGTCTGTATTGATTTCTTAGTCGAAGTTACCACTACTTGCTGCGCATATCGTAGAGATCTTGCCAGTAGGGAGCAAGCACTTTGTTGTCAATCTGTATTTAAGTATTTTCAATTGAGGCTGTATGCGTATGCCTTAATTATTCGATGTTTTTTGTAAAAACAGGCTTTTAGTTGAGAGTTTGAGTATTTATTGTCTTTTTCTATCTTTTCGGTCTATCCTAGCCTAGTTAATTCAGAAAAAGTTGCTGTTAGTCGGCGTTTTGTCTGTAAGTTAAGGCTTACTTTTAGCATTCACAAGGCTTTCGAGTATAAATACTACTTGATTTAAAAATTGGTGGCTGGCGAGTTTTAGCGTAAGAAGCTGGAATACGATCAGGAGAATCTTTGTTTTTGCGCAAATACTACTCAGCTTTTAGTTTGAACTTGTCCGGAGAAGTGTACTGATGGACAAAGTTTTGATGCGGCTTAAAGGGAGATCTAGCCTATCCAAACAACAACTGTTATTATCTTGAACTGGATGAACTATGCCTTTTTTGTCCACGAAACAGCTTTAGATCAGGTATTCGCAATTAGGAACCATCCTGATATTTCATCAGCTGAATTTTATAAAAACAAGTCAAAGAACTAAGAATTTTCGATTCAACGGTCGGTGAATAATATTCTTTATTTTTATAAAATTAGCGATCAAACTTGACTGATGAGTCTTTTGAGGACAGTTGGATTTTTGTAGCGGTAGACGATAGGATTGGTGATAGGGTTGTAGGGCTCATGTTACCTTTGATAGAGGGGCGAGTGCTAGTCAGTGTCGTTTTTGATGAAGTACCTCCTTTGATTTTATGACTTGAACTAGCCCTCTCCTGCCTTTCTTTACTGCACTTTCAGCATTTGTTATAGTCGTGGAGTCAGGGTGCGTGATCTATCTTGCAGATTTTCCTATTCTGTGTGCCAATTGAACACGTCTTTGATGCCTTTGTGCTTATTTTGCTGCTCAAACATGCTTTTTCTCTTCATAATAATACTCTTACGCGACTGTTCATTTGCTGCTCGGCCTGGTCTTTGGCCAGAAAAGCCTATGATTCGATAATATGTTTCTATCTTTGCAATTTTATTTTATCTGCCTACTGTATTCTCTTGTCCTCTTATCTCTTTAAATGGTCTTACAGGTATCGTCCGTACTCTACTCTGGCTTAAAAAACAGTTACTTTTTTCTTTTTTGTATTTATTTCTATTCCGAGGGATGGATCATCCAATGTTTTCCGTTCTAGAGCAGTTCTCTTTCCAGCCAGAGTGACTGATGCTTATCGTAGTATTATTTTTGTTTTCGTTGTGAAATCATTTGCTCGTATTCTTGAGCGTAATGGTTTTGCTGGTACGATTTTTATAGTTTGCGCCTTGCTACCTACTACTGGTGTCTTTATCGCTAGAGCACTGCTGCTTATTTTTATCTGTTTCTTTACTATATTTTGGCCTGCTCTTGCTTTATTTTTCGGGCCTGAGCCTACTGGTAGTGAAGCCTGGGTAAGCGAAACATACATGAGGGCTCTCGATTACAAAGATTTGGTGTAGTTTTAAGGTATGTGTGCCTGGTCGAACTCAAACGCTTACGACATGATCAGAATTAGCTTTGTTATTAATCTTATTGCTAAACATAATGAAAAATCATTTTCAAGCAAATATTATTTGTAGTAATATTCGCTTACTGATGCAAATATGTGCTTTTTGCGCACTTAAGACACTCATTATCAGAATAAACTTCTATAATTGACTGGTATAAATAGAAGAAATATTTGAATGTTTGACCAGCAATCTAAGTAACTCTTTAAATACATCAACTTGGCTCGTTGCCAACCCTCCCACTTTGTCCCTATTGTCCAACAGCAAATCGCTTCTTTCATCAACCAACAATAAATTTCCATCACTACCGACATCGTCTACGAAACTAACGAGGGAATTTCAGCTTGGCATGAAGCTAAGCGATTTTTGTAACAACAAAAACCGATTCCCGCCTTGCAGATGCATCCTGGACTAGTAGAAGCAGCCCAGAAACATGCTGGAGATCTAGCCCAGCACAATTTGTTCGGTCACACTGGATCTGATGGCTCCACTTTCAGCGAACGCATTCTTCGCAATTGTAAGAAAGGCAAAGGAGCCATGGCCGAAATAATAGGAGCTGATTTTCTCATATAAGGGCGTAACAGTGCATAAATGATGGTCTTAGGACTCATAGTCGATGATGGCATCAGCGACCGGGGACACAGGAACACAATTTTTAACGAAAACTATAAATATGTCGGATACGCGTATCAGACGCAAGCAGACAAAGCCATTTCAGTTTTCACCATTACATAAAGCAATTTAGCTCAAAAGAAAGAAGGTTCGGCTCTTAACCACACTTCTAGTTCTTCAGAGTCAGCTGGAGGTCTTCTGAGCCAGTCGAGCCAGAAAAAAAGCAGCAAACCTTTTAGGGAAGTGGGAAACTCTAATTTATAAATGCCAAGATCACCTCGCATGAAAGGCGAGAGCGAATTGAGAAAGCAGGAAGGCGTGAAGGAGATAAGATAGACTAATCGCAACTGGTAGGAGCAGGACTGTAAAATAGCTGAAAAAGTTATTCAGGTTTATTTTAAGGACGGACGGATGGAAGAAAAAGTTTAAAGATACACTGTCTACAAATGAATCACATAACTTGATTGCTATATCTATTTATTGAAATTAAATTAACTGAATGCATTTATTGAAGCATGTTTGAAAGCAAGTTCTGTAAAAATATTTTTTTCTATTCAATAATAACAAAGAGGAAGACGATATAAATGATTATTGTAATGTTTTTTGATTTAAGTTTCCGTATTTTTTTCATTTTGAGCTTTTATTTTCCTCCTTCAAGAGTTTATTATATTTGTAAAGTTGAACTTAATTGTGGATAGGCTTGATTTTAAATAATGACAAGGTATTTTTTAGATACCGAGATTACCCCTACTAGTGTTAAGTAATTAGCTGACGAAATCAATTAAGGTACTTTTTTACATCTATATTACGCACGAAAACACATCAAACAGTTGCTAGCGTACCTCTTGTCATAGCCTTATCCATATATTTATCCGTTCGCATATTCGCTGCGTTGTTTGTGCCAGGCTGTCAAAGAAAAAGTATTGTCCGAACCATAGTTCAACTCAATATGTAAAGAATTAATAGCCCAAGTCAACAAAACCGAAAAAGAGATTAACGATTTGGTCGGGGGGTAGGCAGTGAAACTGAAACGTACTCTGACATACATGGATAAGCTATTCATTCAATTCAGAAAAAGCAAGATCATAAGAAACCAGTACCAGTCCGAGTACGACTAGACGTAGGGAAAGCAAAGGGGGAACTCTCATGAGGTGCGGAGAAAAACCGACTGCGAGGACAGCTTCATCAGATGGCAACCGCTATATGGGATCATTAATGACAAGTTCATACTATAATCAGACATGAAAAAACGGAATGAGATCCACTAATAGCTTAAAAAATATCCGCTTATGAATGCACGTTTTCCCTGTTGTTCTCAGTTCATGTACTAGGGCGTCAATATTAAATAGCATGGAGTCACTTAAACAGCCATCGATCTTATGCATTCAGTCCATACAATAAGATAAGACAGTTCTTAAATAAAAAGGAAAGTAGGAGCTCTAATCAACCAAGGCGGAGGAATACTGCTGTTTGACTGCTACTATCAGGATTGCTAAGTTCTGCCCTAGGGCGCACTTATAACTGAAAAACTAAAATAATCCATAACTGATCAGATTTCAGATATTTTGAAGGATTTTAGACCCAAAATAGTCTTAGGATAAACTGCTCAGCTTCACTTTGTTCCAGTAGTTAGAAACCCATACGCCCCTGGCTCCAAGGTCATTAACACTCAAGCAAAATACGAACTAGACTACATTTAGGGAAGGTTCGTGGTGAGACTTAAGGTATGGCCCAAAGTAAGCTGGAAGGCATATTTATCAATCGACATGATCGGAATGAACTTGTACGACAGAAAAGATGGAATTGCGTTTGAAATTAAAGGCAAAAAAGCAGTAAAATGGATCAAACAGAGATTCGTTTAAAACTATTAAGGTGATTAAGAAAGTTAGTTGGGTAGTTTTTCCGGCTTTGGACCAACGCACAAATGCCCAGATCCTTTCTTCGGTCTACCTATCAAATAGATAGTATCTAAAAAGATGCTTGAGCTTCCTGTAGAGTATTCTTTATAGATCAAACACCACTTCACTTGTATCATTTATCTATTCTGGGCCAACAAAGCTCATCTTGCGGCATAGTTCAAAAAGTTTATAAAAAATTTCGTGGTATTAGCTCCAACTAGCAAATAGACTGCTTTGTTTCTGCCTAAGTCTCCGCACTTGCTGTTCCACAACTCTACGCACCACGCAATCACAAACATGCTGGACGAGTTCAACTCCCAAAACAATATTCCACTTAACCAGAAGATCTTCCTACTTATAATTTAAACAGTAGCCAGCGTTTCTATCAAAATACCTCCCTAGTTGTTCCATGAAATGAAGTCTTAGGTGTTCAAAAAGTGCTCATCGGAGTAATTGTAGGTGTTTTTCGATGAAAAAGATCACAAATCGTATTTCTAAACAAAGCACAAAGTGTCGATGTTTTACTTGTACATTTACCTCTAGAGTGTTAAGAGCAGATTTAAAGGAAAAGTCAATATTAAGTTTTAAAATGTGCATATTCTCAAGGACAGGCTATAAGACAAACAAAGATGCAAAATAATATACTCGACTAAATGGGCACTATGAGTCAAGAAAGTGATCATATGAGTCTTGCAAGCGATCTCGCAATATATATTATACTAATCGGTTTATTATTAATCTGTTTAAATATCATAAGTATGGTCATTCTCTTAGTTTTTACCTGAAAGATTAGTACTTGTTTATAGTCTCTGCAGTCAGTCTCTTCTTCACTTTTTCCAGTGCTCTACTGAAAAATATCTACTATATGAACTCACAAGGTTTGCTGTTTTAAATCGAATCCTGAAGGGCCAGCATGACTGCCTATCGGCAAACTAAAGCGATCTAAGCACCCGTATAGTCGATAGTCTTGTTCGCTAGCTATTCGCTCAAACGACCCACCTAGCTTTCAGGCACGCTTTCTTCTTTATAAATTTATTACTGCTGAGGTTAATTGCGAATATTTAGCGACGAGCCTGATGGTTGGGAGGACTCACGTATATGAGTCCATCGAAACGACCAGGCCTTAGCAAAGCCTTATCAAGTATTTAAGGTCTATTAGTAGCAGCAACTATAGCAACCTACTTCAATCCTTCTATTCCGTCCATTTCATTAAGAAGCTGGCAGAGCACTCTGTCAGACACATCAGTACTGAGTAGCTTATAGAGTACTTGCTAGATCTTTAGGTTGCTAGGGCATCAATTTAGTCGAAAAATATTACACAAGGACTACAGGCTCTAGCTCTTTTGAAAATGTTTCTGATAGCTTACTCTGAATCTCCCACGTACTTTGAAAACAATTATGGTCCTTTGACGCTAATGAAGTTTAGTTTAGACTAGGTAGCTATGGCTTTGGCCATCATGGTCTTGCTGCATCCCGGAGGACCATACAGCAATATTCCCTTGCTTGGCTATATGCCGAATTTGGCAAATTGATTGGCATGGGTCAGTGGGAGTTAGACTACTTTTTTTATTTATCTTTTCACATCTTCATACCCTCCTATTTGTTTCCAGTAGACTTCAGGCACCTACACGATCAACTACTTGATCTAGGCAGGTCTGTACTTTTTGAGCATAACGTCCATATGGTGCTACTCCATCGACGCCCCCCACAAGTTGTAGCACTATCTCAGGATCTGTTTCATCTATCCAACACTAAATCCGTTCATCCTCAGGTTCATCTTTTTTAGGGACTAGTGATTAAACTACTGTTTTAAAGACAATCTTGAGATTAAACCATTGAGTATCGTCAGCCGTTGATTGTGATTGGGTAGATTGAGGAAAATCTACTTTTAGAACTTGCCTGAAGAACGGATGCTTTTTGTAAGTTAGCGAGTAGTATTGTAGGTGGCAACCACGACCACTGACTCCCACTATATGCTCTCCATTTCGGCCAAAAGAGCAGCCAGCACTGTCTAGTGTGAGCTCACCTCCTTCACGCCAAACAACAAGTGCACGTCTTAGATGACTAGCACTGCCGGCTGTTGCTTTTTCAGCTCAACAAACATATTTCTAATGATTTCTTCTGCGCCTCCTACTACTCGTGACAGCATGGCTATTGAAGAAATCTACTTCCACAACAAAGCCTTTTCATTATTAAACTTTCGTTTAGTTTAGCGAAGCATGGCAGTCTTGCCAGCCCCAGAGTAACCGCTTATGAGCACTCCTTTTAAAGGTCCCAAACCATTTTTGATCAACTACTAACGGTGAAATAAAGCCTTTTCAATCGTATGCTACAGGTCAAGCAACTAAGACTCGTAGCCGTAAAAACTGCTTAATTGCTCAATTTATTCTTTTTTCTTGACCTAGGAATCTAAAAGCATTATTTTTGTTTAGTTGTTGGCTACAAAACTACCACAACTATCGACATTTTTGTCTTTTTTCATGCTGATATCTTTTTTTTATTGATCTTAGCAGAGGATCGATTAGATTAAAAAGGTTTACTATTTTCCAAGATAAAGACATACAAAAGTTTGCCCTTAAGTAAGTTTTTTGTTCAAAAGTTTAGCCCGAAGATATGCTTCCATAAGCACAATATTGATTTTAGTCTTTTCAAGCAAGGCGGGCAGTCTTACGGCAACAGTGGTTGCAACTGCCAGGTTAGCAAGATCGATGATTTATTTGCCCTTGGGCTGCGTGTTGTTTTTGTTTTTGTTGGACATTGTGTATCAACTTTGCTATTATTACTCGATTATTATAGGCTTTTGAAAGATTTATTTTATAATTTACTTATTAAATCATCAATACTTAATACAAATGCAAGTTTTGATCAGACTAATTGAATGGATCCTTACTACTCTGCACATCGTAGCAAGCACAAAAGGCTTAATATCTACAGAAAAAGATTAGCAAAAAGTGGTTTCTATGCTCACAAAGACTATGCAACATATCGTATAAGAAAGCGATTAAAAATTATATTTTATAAGTAAAGAACAGCTGCGATTTCTCATTTCACAAGTAGGATAAAACATTTAGAAGAACAATCAGTTGTAAAACATACTGAAATCTATCAATATTTAAAAGAAAAACTAAGAAAATAAAGATGATAATAAACGTAAAGAAGATTTGTTTCAAGAACGAATCTCTCAAAAAATTGATTAGATACAACGAACAATCATATCACTAGCATAGAAAAGATAGGGCTCACATCAATAAAGGTCTAATCTAGAAAATATTGTTCTACAGAAATAAAAATAAATCAAAGAACTTCAGGCAGATATTAGTTAAATAAAAATGAAAAATATATAACTATCTAGCTAAAAACGAGGTTTATAATAACAAATAAAAAAGATTAATACTCAAAACTAACATTAGAAAGCCTAATTGAGAAGAACAATCGATCAAACTTACTAAAATACCCAAAAAAGTATTGCAGAAATGGAATAGGACATCAAAGAGAGAGATTAAAATATTGTGGCTTTAAATAGATAAAAATCAGCAGTTCATGATTAAAACTAAGCACTAAAATACTTGAATATAAGCTTAAGCTAAGAAAAATTAGCAATGAATGCGGAAAACTAGCGAATAAATATACTAAATATAAGTTTAAGCTAAGAAATTAAGAATATATCTGCGAAAATATCGACAATAGAAGATAAATTGAAAGCGAGTTAAAGCTAGAATAAGCAGTTAGACTTAAAGATGAAAAATCTGGTTGAAACTAATTAAAATTTGAATAAAGAATATAGTGCTCTGAAGCAGACATATATGCAGAAGCAATAAGATCTATAAAATAAATCAAAATAGTCTATTAGTCAATTTTAAACATAAATTAAATAACTAAATAAACGGCTTTAAACGTAAACTCAACACAAAAAAGATGCCGAATAATACAAACTTACAGTTTAGAATTCGCTCAAATCAACCAGACGGCAGTATTTTCTCAACCACCAAATACTGGCAGACAATTTTGCCTAAAAGTAATACATTTGTGAGTAGCTGTAGCGTTTCAATAAATCAACTATAGTGAAAACTAAGCTGCTATACACCTACGACTTCACCAACAAAACCAAGTTTCACCTCTACATATAAGGAAAACCACACCTAGTTCTACTTATAAAACTCAACTAATTGACCAACATTGCTGCCTACATCGACATGCCCTACCTCAAGTCTAAACAATACTCAGGAAACCAGGCCATGCTATTTGCGTTGAAAGAGAGGGAAACTTTTTCAATCAAAGAAGGATGCAGAGCCTTTTCCTATGATGATTTCTACATCATAATCGGAAACGCTGAGCTTAGAGTGCGGGTCGGATAATGTAGAATATACACGAACTTTGGAATAGTGAATGGATTTTTCGAAAACAGGGGCAAAAATATATAGTTTTTACTGGGCCCCAATGTGGATAAAGAAACAGATGTGCTGGGCTATGAATTCCATCAAGTGTTTTTCGAGAAGCAGAAAGTATTCAACTACTAAAACCCACCCAATTTGTAAGAGTTTATGCAGGACAAATGATTCAGAATATCAATCTTTGCATTAATTATTCGATAGATTAATAAAATCTATGAATTTATGCTTGTATTCAATATTAAATTTTTACCTCTATGTTTTGGGTGTTATTGCTTAGATTCTTGTGAGTCAGTATATAGTTGAGTATGTTGGTTATGGCTGATCTGATTTTAATCAAACTGTTTGTCCAGTTTGTAATATTATCCATCAAAGATCAACTATGTCAACAGAGTGCCTCACTGCCTACTGCCCCCAATACTTCTTCGGCTACATCGGAGTCGCCTCCGCCCTCATATTCGCCAATCTCGGAGCCGCCTATGGTAGTGCCAAGGCTGGAGTCGGCATCTGCTCCATGGGAGTCCTTAAGCCCTAGCTCATCATGAAGTCAGTCGTGCCTGTGGTCATGGCTGGTATCCTCGGTATTTACGGTATGATCGTGGCAGTCATCATCGTCCAGAGAAGTAAGACTGTTTCCATTCAGTTACTGGCGACAACTACTCCGACAAATCCGCCTACGCCCATCTCGCCTCAGGACTTTGCTGTGGATTCAGCTCACTGGTAAGAGTGTATTGATGCAGGCTGCTGGTTTGGCTATCGGTATAGTGGGAGACGCGGGTGTGAGGGCTAATGCTCAGCAAGATAAGATATTTGTGGGAATGATTTTGATATTGATTTTCGGAGAAGCCTTGGCCCTGTACGGATTGATCGTGTCGCTGATCCTGACCTCCCAATGATCATCATCACCAACTCATCTAGCAAACATCTTACTATCATATCCACAGAAATCATCAAATAACATAAGCTAAATGCATAAAACAAAGATATCTGGCATAGTCTTCTTTAGATTAATGCATACTAGTCTAATAAAACTAGATTAAATCCATAATAGTATTTGTTTCTTAGAATCACATCATAATTCAATCAAATTTATACTTAAATATTCAAAAAAAAAAAGATTTTTTTGTAAAAAGATACATTTTTAACAAGATTTATACAATTCGAATGAAAACTTATTGTTAAGCTTGAAATGCTAAAGAAATGCTGATTTCTCTATTTGAAGAAGTGTTCGGATGAACCAACATTATATATTTGGCATGGATTCATCGGCACAAGAAGCCTACCAGAAGAAAATGATGGAAGAGGCGCAGAGACAGTAGCTAACTCCTTACTCAGGTAACAGGAATAGCAACGACAAGTCATACTCTCACAAATACTGACCCCTCAGGCCAGAGATAGATGTAACTTCCCTCACACCCAGTAATGAAGATCAAAACCGTAAAACCCGAAAAGGCAGCCGGCATTTAGAACTCACTCATCAACGCTGCCCGCAACGGACAAATCAAAAACATGATCACTGAGACCGACCTGGTCAACCTGCTCGAGAGGGACCAGGAAAGCAAGGGCGAACAAAAAGTCATCGTAGACAGATTGTGATGCAGTTCAAGAGACGAGGAATCGACGACGACTGGTGATCAGCTGCAAACTATCCTAATTCTTTCTACACTAGTATCATACTCATAGTGCTTATACTATCTAAGTTGTGTTTATATCTATTTGATGTGGTACAGTATGCGGTTTGAAATTTGAATGTGTGTTTAAATCGATTCATATTATTTGAATGCACTAGTCTTCGCTAATTAAGTAAAAAAGGAACATAATCTCTAATCAAATACGTAATAGCGAAAGAAAAGCCATAAAGGAAAAGGCGAGAAACCAGCTGATAAGTTACAATATAAAACAGGATCTCGAGGAACTCATCAAGAATACCCAGCATACAATCAGCAAGTAGCAGTTGAAATAACTGGTAGACTATGCCAATAAAGAACAAAATAAAGCTTTAGGGCATATAGGCAACCTCATCATCGATGGAGTACTCAAACCAATTACTTTATAAACTTGTAAGCTCAAACTAGGCTTCACCGATATGTGGCTGTGGCTGATCTAAGTCATGGTCGACCACTAGTTCTGCACTCTCGACTTCCTACAGCACTGCATCAAGTGCCTCTCGCCCCTCAGAAGCACCCAAACAGTAAAGCACGCACTGTCTACTTTATACAAAATAACTGCAAATAATCTAGAATCGGCTTTTCTTCTTAACGACTCTTCAACTCTGCTGGCCATTTACAACATGGCACTAAGACCAGACTAGGCTTCATAGATGGCCTACTTACTGCTCAACCAGCTCGCTTCCAAAGACAACTCAGTACTAAAAGATAGGATGGAGTAAGGAGAACTCAGGAATCGCACAGTGTAGGTAGTCAGCAATGGATTAAAGAAAGTCCAAAGAAGAGCTAAGGTGCTAGGGTGCAAGTTAATGAGGTCATTAGCCAGACAAGGCATTTTCCTTTACGAACTCAATCATACTGTGTTTTTACTGCTTTAGTCTCTTTAAAACATGTTTGTTGTTGAACTACTCCTATAGTATCTGCTATAAATAGTAATCTCAGGCTAGAATGATCCTTTACAAGATCTGATAGACAGTGGTTTGATAGTATCGCTGGGGATGTGGAGGAATCACTTTTTCTAACAATAAAATGACTAATAGCTTTCACTAGTAATCCAGCTAGGTCGATAAATACAGGGACGCACTACGGAATGGCCTCTTTCTGAAGGTATCCACAGCTAACTCTAAAAGTATCAGCTGTTAAGTGCTAGCTACAAACTCTAGTAGTAGTGCATTTGATCCTTTATTATATTTAGATTAGACTTGTTCAGAATATTTAGATTAGATTACACATACACTACTAGCTGAGTAGTTGATTCATGAAGGAAGAACTCTAAAGCAGAGGCCTTTCTATTCAAGGAGTGCTGGGCTAAGGCTGCCAGGGACGGGTGTTGTAGGTTAAACACAATCAAAACGGACATGTGTATGCCTTGAAGATGATTGAGCTGGGTAGACTTGGTAGTAAGGAAAAAGAAAGAATTTAACAGTAAATAGTGCTCAACATGCAATTAACTCAGCAGACCAGCCGTCACTACTTCCCAGCATTTATATAGTACTGGTTGGATGAACAATCAGTCTATCTACTTTTTTAAAAATGCTAAGAAAATGCCTAAAATGGGTATCGAAGGCTTACCAATTACCAGCAAAGATATAATTTTTTAGTAGTACTGCTTTTTGACATGCTACAGGCACTTTCATTACTGCATTCAGCCAATACTATACACAGGGACATAAAACCCTAAAATATTTTGATTCAACATGGCAGATTCAAACTAGCTGACTTAGGACTCAGCAGAATCATATCATTTAATAAAGCACTGACTAAGAGCATCGGCAACAAGCTAGGCAGATCTCCTGAACTCATAACTGGAGACTACTCCACGCAGACTGATATATGGTCTTTGGGAATACACCTCTTCTACATGCTCGAAGGCACTCTTCCCTTTGACGAATTCTCGCTAGCTTTCATTAAAAACAACCCTAACCAGATCGATCAAGTAGTCTCCTCTGCAGGTTTAAGCATCGATTTCACGCCTCACGGAAGGAAGACAAAAAATATGCTCAGCTGGCTGCATCTAGTTCTTGCTTAAATGATAGTCGTATAGAGTAGTTCACGAAAAAGTGCAATTTAAATACTCCAAAAGTATTACAATTGCACACAAGACAACATATTTATGTATGGACTGTGTGGCTATTTAAGATAGCGGAGTTTGCTAGGTAGATGTCACTTGCTGGTGATGCTGGGATGGACGGACTTCTATCGCATGGACAGCCGCATGGTAAAGTAGCCGTAAAGTAACAAACGAACAATCTGGCTGAGAGTTAAAAACAACATATGGGCACTTTTCTCTCTGCTAAGAACTTATCTATTCTAATTTAATCGAAATGAACAGTGCTTTATATAGTTACTAGCACAGCTATTAAATAAATGGACAAAGTAACTAAGCAGCTATGGAATTAATTCTCAGGTGCTTCCTTTGGAATAGATTTACAGTATATTTAGGATAGGCAAGGTCAGCTAAAAGTTTCCGCTTTTGCCATTCCTAGTCAAAATATACTAGGATTTACTAGCCAAGAAAGAATAGTCTTGCACTCTTTGGACCATACCTATATAGCTAAGCAAATGTCTATGAATATCCCTTAATCGATATCTATATTCTGTATATCCACACTTCTATCATCAAATCTTCCTAAAACTTAATATTTTAGCCGATTTGCTCTTACTATTGACCTTTGTTTCTTATTAGGAAGGTAGTTCAGTCTATACCTTACTGAAAAATTTGTTTTTTTAGCGCACGAATCGATGTATCACATCTCTCTACAACGAGTGGAAAGTAATGCATATAAATAATCCGTTCTTTTCCAAACAAGTTTATAGGCTTTCGCATAGTTTTTAAATATCCTTGAGTTAGTTGTTAGTAGCTATGCGAAATGCCTGGAAAACTTGTGCTATTTTGCGAGTTTTATCCTACTGAAAGCACGCCAACACTGAGTCTCTGAGTTACTTGGTGGTTTTGATGGGTCTGCTTTTGATGATGGCTTATGCGATGTGTTGTGCGCCTCTGAGTTCTCCATATCTTTGAAGTATGTTGATCAGTTCTAGTTGGCTGTAGCTATTGATCTGGTTAGAGCTGTTGGTACTAGTTGAGAGCAAGAAATAGACTCATGACTATAACGCATGTCCAGCTACTCTTCTTTCAGCCAGGAAAAGCCTCTTTAGGCCTACAAGTGGTAAGAGTTGAAGCCAAAATCAGCAAGGATCACATCGAATTTGTTAAATACTTTAGTTTTAGCGATAGTGTTGAAATTTTGATTAGTTATCGTCAGTCTTTTACTTTGTGTTTCTTAGAGTTCTTGAGAGTAGTGGAGCTTGTAGTAGGCAATGATTTGCTGGTCAAGATCGTAGCCTTGTCTGTTTATTATAATGAGTACATAAGGGCGTTGCTGAATGATTTGAGTATGAGATGAGAGTGTCCGCCGAAGCCGAAGTTGCAGTCAGCAATTTTTATTGGTCTCGCGTATTGTAAGCTACCTATTTTGTTGAGCACATTGGTTGCCATCACTGGAAAATGTTTGATTAAGTTGCTCATCTCACATAAATTATAGCCTCCAATAGTTATAATGCTTTGTAAGCAGCCAAAATCGTAATTATTTTTGTGTATTTTTCTAGCTCATTTGATTGTTTGGCACTAATATAAAAATAGAGAATCATTCGATGAGATCCATCATGAGACCCTCGTTTACTGTTGTGATTCGGCCAGTATAGCCTGAAGTCTTGGGTCTCTGCAGGTAGGACCCTGTGCGTCTTACGGCAGTACCAGCAGTGCGAATCGGACGACTGCCCACTTTCTATTAAGCTTATTCTCGCTAAGTGTCGTAGGCCACTGACCTGACCTCGTTGTTTTTAATATTCTTGCTAAAAGCCAGGTATTTGAGTCTTTTATTGTGATTGTTGTTGTGATCTTCGGGCGTATTTTTGGCTGATTGTGCTCGAGTGCTTAGTACTTGGTTGGTGGTTAGTTATGTATAAACTGTGCCGTCGTTGGGCTATAGGTAGGGTATGCTGGTGGTTTGCCTCGAATGGTTGTTATTGAAAAGGTCATTGCGTTTCATAAAATACTCTACTTCTCCATCTCTGAAGGTGTTGTTCATTGATATTTTGCTCAAATTTACTGTTTTGAGCACGGAAGATGCGAAGGCTTGTCCCCTTGCCGACCTTATTCTGTGATGCTATTAAACCAGTGGTCGATCCTGCACTGTTTTGCGTTGTCTACTGGCTGATGAACTCCGCCCTCTTGAGCTCCTAAGCATTACTGTTTCTTATTCCTGCTAGTCCTCTGGGTAATCTATTTTAAACCTGAATTAACAGTATGTTACGGTGTTTGTGAAGGAGTTCTATGAGAGGCTTGATTATCCTTGCCCTTGACTAGCACTAGCTAGCCTTCTTGGTCGTAATAGGCCACATCACCCACTGTCACATGTTGCTGATACAATTTTGCCTTCTCACTCGTCGCCTGATGCCTCTGCTGGTGGAAAGTCTGGTTTGATATTTTTTACTAGTACTCTCTTAACATTTTCTGCCGCTTTGTTTAACGCATGCTATCCTACTGCTGTTCGTCTCGCTGCTTCACTCTCTATATGACCACCCTGTTGCTGACCTACTGCAGCTTCACCAGTTGGTTCTACTTCTACCTTACCTGGCTCATCGACACTGATTTGCCAGATACACTGCTATTACCCTTATCCTTTCTCAATGATGAAAACCATCCTATATTATGTGTAGTTTACTCTTGGGCGAGCGGGGAGACGATTGCAGACTGGAAGTCTTCGAGCGCAGGTTGGGTTCTATTTTGCGAGTAATGGCGGCGTGACTGTCTCTGGTGGTGCAAGAAGGAGGCTTCTATTATTTCATAAGCAAATAATTGTTGTTTTTGCGAGTTTAGGCCTGGTTGCCTGCTTGGGCTATGAGTGACTAGTAGTTGTTGACTGCTTGCTGGGCTGACACTACTGGCCCCATTGTATTCTGTAGTCGATTAGTACGCAAGAGGTCTTTGCCTTCGCGGATGACCTGTTCGACAAGTTGTTTGACGACGAGAAGCGTGCTCATATATTATTTTATTACAACTGAACAATGCCTATACTGTTAATCTAAACCTATAAAGTTATTAATCTAAACCGAAACAAAAATATATCGTCTATTATTCGATAGTGAGTTCTCATCTAATTTATTTAATCTGATTCTGTATGTTTTTCTGAGCTAAGCCGGTATAATAAGATTTAATCAGTATTATTGAAGTAAAAAAAGCTTAAATAACAAGAATTACTTATATTTATACAGCAATGGAACTCAGTCGCAAACACAGCGAAGCCAGGGGCATGACCAACCTCTAAAAAATGCAACAAGTCAGAAGTCTGCTCGAACTCATCAACTTGGGCAGCCACTTCAACGTCGTAGATGTGCTCTTCGGGTGGCTATTGGCATCTGCCGCCCTCACTACTCAGAGCAGAGTGGCCAAGGACCTCAAGAGACAGTTCGACCTAATACAAAATCTTTTCTTTTAGAAGATTTTAGGAGCTTAGACGATAGTGTTGGTCGTGGTGGATGCCCTCAATCAAAAGCGCAGAATGCCTGGAAGCAGGTAGTAGTAAAAGAACAGCAAAATGCTTAATACGCTGCAGTACAATGTGGAGGAAAGTATGACTAATCACAACTTTATTAGCTAGAAGTGGGCCTACTAGAAACGTATGGAGGACGAAACGATGATGAACTAATAGGCACTCAAACGACTACTAGACGAAGAAATGAGATAGAGCAGAAAAAAAGCATAGGAGGCAGAGTCAGCAGGCTGGGAGTGCCCAGTCTGCATATCAGAAATAGATAGGAACAACTTTGGCATTCTAGAGTGCGGACACATCTTCCACCCCGAGTGCATCAATGGCTACCTTAAAATGAAAATAGAGTCTAACTAAGTAGATATGTGCTGCCCTATGGAGGGATGTAATATGAAAATGACCGCTAACGACATATTCGCATTCGTCGATGGAGCACTCAGGGAAAAGTATGAAAAATTCACCTTTAACAAGTTCGTGTAGTCTAGCGAGGGTACCAGTTGGTGTCCCACTGCTGGCTGCCCTGCAGTTTTTGCAGCCGAAGAAGGCCTTGATAACTACCGTTGTCTAGTCTGTCACGAGCACTACTGTTTGAGCTGTAGATGCAAGTATCATCATGGCATGACCTGCGCATAGTACAGAATCAACAATAGTTTTGACAAAAATGACCAAGCTTTCATCGATTTTGTAAAGGGCGCCAAGTTCAAACAGTGTCCTAAGTGTAACTACTGGGTCGAGAGGAATCAGGGCTGTTCTACTATGGCGTGCAAGTGCGGACAATAGTTCTGCTATGATTGTGGAGGCACTGGTTGTCCCCACGGATCATGCTCCAACTCAGGAAGAGCAGGCGAAGTAGTACCTGCACCTCCAGGAGGAGGTCTCTTCGGATTGTTCAGAGGGGGCAGGCGAGGCGGCGGAAGAAGGTGATCTTTATGATATATTAAGAAAAAAACATACAAATTTTAGTTAATCTAGGACGAAATAGGAAGTCTATATTATTTTAAGTGGACTATTTAAATATGTTTCCATTTGAGTCAAACATTCTATTCAATCGAAACCTTACTATTATATTCTATACCTATGCACCACTCGCCCCTACCATACCTCATCACTCTCTCCATACTCGCATCAATAGTAACCAACACTCTCATCGTGCCCTCCTCTGAACTTATCTCAGCGCCCTCTCCGCCTCCATCTTCTTCCCCTTCTGCGCTACAGAAACTACAACTGGCTGCCTCTAATGTGGCTCGAGCTAGCCCTAACTCTGGGGGTCGATCGGGAGAACCCAGACGGCCTAACCAGGTCAAAGGCGAAGACAACAGGGTTCGAGGCTGGGGCAATGATGTCAATGGAAATCGCAATGATCTGATAGGCGTGGACAATCAAATACAAGGATCAACCAATCAGGTCACAGGGAGAGACAATTATATAGTTGGAAACGGCAATATTATACTCTCCAACACACAACAACCCAGCAGTGTGGTACAAAACAGAATAACAAATAATCAGCAACTAACTAGTTAACAACCGTCTATTGAGATAGCAGGGAATCCGTAAGCTACAAGTAATCAACTTTCTGCCCTACAAAAACTAACGCAGCAACCACCTATTACACTAGCTCTACAGCCCTCCCCTACTCTAACTATGCAGCCTTCCAACTCATAAACAAAATAAACTACTAGTCAACAAACTACTAGTCAACAAATCACCGTCCCAAACGCTCAAATTCAACAAATTTAGAGCCAACCAGACCAAGTTCAGAGTCTTCCTATTCAGCAGATCCAAAATATACAAAATAACATTCAAATTGCATCTGATTCAAGCACTCTGAGCGTACCAGTATTAAATTTATCGAGTAGCAGTGAGGAACAGCAAAAGACTTTTATAAAAAATGAAGGAGTGACTGGAGGACTTAAATTGCTAACTGTCAATAATCAGCAAGGCTTCATCGGCACTCTAGCTCAGCCCAGTAACACTCAATTCAACTAACAAAGTATACAATAAACCAACAGAAAAAGTGTAAAGCAACTAAATGGTCTAAATATGCAGTAAATCAACGGTCAAAATATGTTGCAACTAGCTACGGTTGCTCCTTAAAGAATAGATACAGTTATTCCTCAAAATGCAGTTACAGCATCTCCTCAAAGTGCAGTTACAGCATCTCCTCAAAGTGCAGTTACA
>Ga0169931_10002341_pt1 | contig 30963 bp, 23 predicted proteins | sample Kivu_15m_20L_FD_129675 | JGI IMG/M metagenome (GOLD analysis project Ga0169931, IMG submission 129675) | Freshwater microbial communities from Lake Kivu, Western Province, Rwanda to study Microbial Dark Matter (Phase II) - Kivu_15m_20L... | ecosystem: Environmental > Aquatic > Freshwater > Lake...
AATTGAGAGCTGGCGATTGGAAGGTAGAGGAACAAAAAAGGACGACTGCCGATTGCAGTCGTCCACGTGATTTGAACTCGCCGCCGAGAAGAGAATGGGCGGCACAGGACTCGAACCTGTGACTTCCACCGTGTGAGGATGGCGCTCTAACCAACTGAGCTAGCCGCCCGGCTAGACAATTAATTCTATCGGCCGAAAGCCGAGGTCGCAACCGGCTCGATTTACCTCTTTACCGCCCCATAGGCTGCAAAGCAGCCGTTCTTGTGCAGCACGTCCACCTGGCTGAATCCGACTGCACGCAATAGATCGAGCTGTTCGACAAGTGGGCGCGGCGTGTCTTCCTTGGCGACGTAAGCAAACACCGCGTCGCGATAGGCTTCGTCCTTCAGGCTGACAAGGTACTCGCCGTAGCGCTGGCGCATGAGTGCTTCAATCGCCGGCTGCGAACTCTCCACCAGGTCGAAGATCCACAACGAGCCTCCCTTGCGCAGCGCCCGATGAAATGCCTTGAACGTGTCCCACCACTCGCCGTCCGTGCGCAGGTGATGCAGCACGGCCGCAGCCAGGATAATGTCGTAGCCGTTCTCGGGCAGGTCCATCTCGCGGATGTCGCTTTGCCGCGCGGTGATAACCCCGGTCGTGACGGACTGGACGCGTTCGATCGCCCGTTCGAGCATCGGAGCGCTCAGATCGACGAGCGTGACATCCAGGTTCGGCAGGCGCTCAAGTAGTTTCAGCGTGTAGTTGCCAGCGCCGCAGCCGACATCCAGCACGTGACGCGCATTAGGCGTGACGCTCGCAGCCGCTTCGGCAACCAGAGACATCGCGAGGGGCGCATCGACCGTGGCGGATTGACCGGTATCGAGATTCGAGAACCGTTCGACGTCAGCATCGAACCTGCGGCGGATCTCCTCGACCGAACTTTTGGCTTCGCCCATGAGGACTCCCGCATTCCCTGCGGCCCAAGCGCGGACGTTGCCGCGCCGATTGAGATGACCAATCTGCGGCGGAGAACCGCTCTTCGCCAGAAAATTGGGGCCGCAGCGTCCCAATCGCAGGATCTTAACGCGCCGGCCGCGCGGATTGAAGTTCAGGCGGTGCTGGAAGGCGTGATGTTGGCTTCAGTGGGGGCCTGCGTCGGCGGCTCGAACTTGGGGGCCGTGGGCTCGTCGTACTCTTCGGCGGCATAGCGCTGCGGCTTGTTCGGCTTGACGGGATCGCTATAGGCCGCGGCATTGACCTCGCTTTGTATGTCGCTGAGACCTTTCTTGAATTCCATCAGGCTGCGGCCAAGCTGCTTGCCCACCGTCGGTAGATTCTTGCCGAATAGCAGCACGCCGATGACCAGCACGATCATCATTTCGACCGGACCGATTCCGAATGGCATCGCACTCTCTCCACATCGCTAAAGCTAAAGACCTAGAATCAGCCCAGGCCGCAACTTGTGTCGGCCACGAGGACCCGGGCAGTTACTACGCTTGCCCGCTTAGACCTTCTCGCTGGTCCGCTCGTCTTTCTCGTCTTCGATGCCTTGCACACCCTTCTTGAATTCGGTGACGCCCTGACCCAGCGAACGCATGACGCTGGGCAGCCGGCTGCCGAACAGAATCAGGATGATGAAGCCGATGATGAGCAGCTCGGTGGTGCCGATGCCGCCAAAGATGGCGAACAGGTGGGGGGCCGCGTTTCCAATTCCGAACATAGTAGCGCCCTGCATGTGTGGGGTGGGAAGGACCGAAGCCAGAAGGATGATACGGCTGGAAGCTTCGTGTCGTTTCAGCGCAGCGTCCGGACGCAGATGCGGTGAATCAACCGTACCTTTAATTTTACTGGCCAGAAAGGCGATGTCAAACCGCTGCCGGTGCTGGAATGACGCCCCGAAAGGTCAAATTTGATGGCAGAATTGACCGGTTTTGCCTATCCCGCACAGGCGTCTCGCCAGACTGAATCGATAGTCATCATGGTGCGATTGGAATACCCGCATGTTCGAGGAATCGATTGAAGACAGCTTCAGGCTGGCTAGTCGTTTCTGCCGACTCCATTCGAGAACCTGCTCGCCACACGTGAAATTGTGTGCACTCGAAACAGATCACGTAGTCCGTATTCACCCCATCCTTCACGCTGCGTAGTCCGTGTCGAGGATTAAAACACGCTGGCGAGATACCCTCGAAGTTTCGCTTTCCCGCCTCCAGGGCCCCGATGATCTCACTTCGCGCCTGCGGCGTATCAACTTCGAGCTTGCCAAGAACTGGATAACTGTAGAACCAGTTGTCGGAGTCGGGCTTTTCGTCGTGCCGACGTCGATACTTGGAGCCGTCAATCGAATACAACGTCAGGCTATCGGGCGGATCAACCGGAGCGGGCTGGAATGGTGGTTCGGGATGGCAACCGACAGCCAGCACCAGCATGCCCAGAAGGTAGAAGCGACGGCCGACGGAGAATGAATATGGCAGGCTTGGCATCCTCATATTCTAGTTTATGTCGTCGCTACCTAATCGGTCCGCCGTCGATGCTTGCCGTCTCGTACAGCGGCAGATAGCGGTAGTACACCTCCAGGCACAGTGTGCACAGCGAGGTGCTGTAGACCCGGCCGCCGCAGCGGCCCCACACCGGATCGGGGTCCCAGCTGCCAGCCCAGGAGCCGTCGTGTCGCTGGGTGGCCAGTAGCTTGGTCTGCAGGGCTTCGTTCCAGCGCCGCCAGGCCTCGCCCTGTGTCTGGTGCAGTGCGAGCGTGGCGTAGTACCAGTAGTAATGGTTCGTCATGCCGACGCCGGGCGGTTCTTGCAGGATGTAATTGCTCGCCTCCGCCACCAAGTCTGGCGAAGTCGAGATTCCCAGAAACTTGCGGCAGGCAAGAGCCTCGGCGGTCATCGATCGTGTGGGGAGCGGACGCGCCGGTTGATAGCAGGCCAGCCCACCGCTACGACCGGACGACACGGTCCCAAGGAATCGCACCATGCCCGTGCGGGTTTCCGTCGGCATGGGTAGCCCCCCCAACTCGGCACTCTTGAGCGACATCACGTGCCAACCGAGCTGGCTGGTGTCGCCGGACTGGCCGACCAGGTAGCGCCAACTGCCGCTGGCGCGGTCCTGCGTACGAATCGTGAAGTTGATCGCGGCCTGCAAACCCGGCAGGATCCTCTTGTCGCGCGTCATTGCGTACGCTTCGCTGAGTGCGCACGTGGCCATCGCGTGGCAGTACATTCGCTCGTAGATGTTGTTCGTCGCGCCGATGCTGCCGGATGCGTCTTGCGAGGCGAGCAGAAACTCCAGGCCTCGGCGAACGTTGTCGCGATACTCGCCCGAAAGGTGTGTATGCCCCGAGGCCAGAAACGCGAGTAGTGCGAGACCGGTGAGCCCGGTGTCGGCATGGGCCCCGGCGAATTGGCGTTCCTCGCCGTCGGCGGCCAAGCCAATTCCGGCGTCTAGGCGACGAGGATCCCAGCGACCATTTGGGCTTTGGTTTGCGGCGAGCCAGCGCAGGGCCGCTTGCACCGCGGCTTCGGACTCGGCCGTCGCTCCGTGGGCTCGGCCGCCGGCCAGATGATTGCCCGCACGGCCTTCGAGTTCCTTGGGAAGCGCTGCCGCGGCCGCCCCTGCCGCTGCCCCGGCGAGTTCTCCGGTAGCAGCAGGGTTGTCAGGTTTCTGGACGGTCGCCCCCGAGGGCTCTTTCACCGGCGGTCGCTCGGGCGGTGGAACCAGCGGTGCTTCTTGCGTATCCCCCTCAGGAAGCTTGCTCGCCTCGGCGCGGCTGGTCACCGGTCGCACGATCGGTTCGCTCTTGGCAATGAGCTGCGGCGGGGCTTCCTCCGTGCGCGGCAGGTCCGGCAAGGCCGCCAGCGGCGGCGCGGCTTCGACGAGCGAGGGATCTCGCTCAGGCTCGGCTAACGGAACCAACGGCGGTGGGTCAGACGAAGTGTCGAGCTTCGGGGCAGCGAGGGGAGGGGCCGTATCGCCCTGGATAGCGTCCCAGTTCTGCTCAGGCCGGTCTACCTGCTCAGTCGCTGCTGAGTCGGTCTCGACGGGCAGCGTGCCATCTTCGAGCGTCACCTGCACACCATCGCTCTTACGCCCTTCCGGCGGACCGCTCACGATATTTACGGTCGAGATATAGATCGCCAGCAGCACGTGCGCGAGCAGCGACAAAGCGATACACTTGCCGAGCGGCTTTTGGCCCCAGCGAGTGCCAATCAGCACCAGCAAAGCGAGTGTAAGCACGCCAAGTCCGCCCCACACCGCCCAACGTGCGAGTTGCGGATCGTGCCAGCCATCGGGCAGTAGGGAGCTAACGAACTGCATGCTTGGCCGTTTGTGCGAGTTCGACGGAGATGGCCAGGTCCTGAATGCCCGCTTGCTTGCAGGTACTCAGCACATTGGCCACGCGCTCAAAGGGGACCGACGCGTCGCCTCGCACGAGAACGCCCAGGCCGAGATACTTTTCGCGCGCGGTTTTGAGCTGGGACTGAAGTTGTTCGAGGCTGACTTCCTGTCGCTCGTAAGTGATCTGTCCGTCGCGATAGATATTGATCACCTTCTTCTCGGGCGCGGCGGAGAGCGCTTCGTTCTTCGAAACCTGCGGCAATTGCAGCTCGATCTGCCGTTCAGCCTTGATGAACTCGGTACCAACCACGAAGAAGATGATCAACAGAAACAGCACGTCGATCATAGACGTGAGGTTGAGCTGCGGTATCTCTTCAACGTGCGTGCGAAGGGCCATGGTCGTTCTCGCGGGCAATCGCCACTGCAACAGGGTAGGGGAGTGAAACCGATGAGCGTCCTACGCCGCGGTTGTGGGACGAGACTTGGTGCGCCCGCGTCGGTCGTCGGCTAGCGCTTCGGCCGAGATCATGCCGGCCAACTCCTGGGCCAGGTCATCAATCGTCATCAGCAGCCGTTCGATTCGGCCAATGAAGTACAGGTGGATGCAGAGCGCCGGTATTGCCAGCAACAATCCGGCTGCGGTGGTGAGTAACGCCTCGCTAATGCCAGCGGCCAGCAGCTCGGTGCGTCCCATCGCGTCGGCGCCTGAGATTGCGTCGAACAGCCGGATCATGCCGATCACCGTTCCCAAGAGTCCCAGCAGGGGACTTATTGTCACCACGGCGCTGAACAGCCGCGTGTACTTGCGCAGGTCGGGCGTAATGCGATCCTCGGCGTCGATGATTGTTTGTTCGATCTCGACCGACGGGCGGCCCCATTTCTTGGCCACCGCCTCGAACACTTCGGCGATCGGACTATTGCTTTCGCCGCACAGGGCCACGGCGCCGTCGCGGTCGAGTTTTCCCTCGCGCACCTGATGCAGAAAGCGTTTTACATAGGGTCGGGGAATGATCCTGCCGTTACGTAGGCTCACCGCGCGTTCGAACAGGAAGACGAGCGTTATGAACGAACAGACGAGCAACGGAACCATCATCACGCCGCCACTCTGCATGATCTCGAACAGGCTTTTCTGGGAAGTCACCGTGCCAATGCCAGCATTTTCGCTTGCTGCGATGGTTGGCTCAGCGGGCGGCGCATCCTGCGCCCAGGATGCGCCGCGAGCGACACCGAGCAGTGCGACGATGGCTGCAATTCGCAGTCCCCAATAGCGGATCGTTCGGAGGGAACTCATGGCGTCCTTGCCTCGAAGAATTCGGTTGCTTGCTTATTGCTGCGTGCTGGACGGATTCGGAGCCGCCGACGCACGAGTCCGCGCCGCTGTCAGCCGTTGCGAGGCTTCGGCCGCCAGCGGGCTATCCGGATACAGCTGGGAGAGTTCGCCATAAGCTGCGGCCGCGTCCTGCCAGCGTCCGAGCGCCTCTTGCGCCTTGCCGGCTTGCAGCAACGCCGCGGCGTGCCAACGGGCGTGTTCGGGCCCTACTCTCAGGTATTCGTCGAGAGCGGCCGCGTATTGCTGCTGGTGGAAATAGCTTTCGCCGGTCATCCACTGGGCCATGGCAGCCGTTTCGGTGCCAGCGGCGGCGGGGGCCGAAATCGCCTTGGCGTACCATTTTCGCGCTTCGTCAAACTCTGCTTGAGCGGCGGCCGCGCGGCCCACCAGGTAGTCGGCCTCGTATTGCTCGGCGAAGTCTGGAAACCGTACGGCGATGCTCCGGGCAGCCTCGGCGGCCTCGAGCCATTGCTTTGACTGGGCCAAGGCCTGGGCCCTGCGAAGCTCCGCCGTTGGCAGCCAGGCGTCGGCACGCCCCTGAGTTTTTTCGCTGACCTGCGACAGCAGTGTTACGGCTTGCCGGTAGTCGCCCTTTCGAAAGGCGACTTCGCCGCGTAGATACTCCGCAGCCAATGCCTCGGCGCTTTCGGGATGCTCTCGCAAGAGTTGCTCGAGCGGCCTCAGAGCACCGTCCAGATTCTGCCGCGCTAGCTCAAGTTGCCCTTCCAAGTACAGTGCGCGCGGCCGAACTTCCGCAGGCGCGTCCGGCCTGGTGACCTCGCGCAGCAGCTCGGCGGCGCGGTCGAGTTGCCCTTCTTCGACGAGAAGTTCCGAAAGCTGGAGGGTGGCCTCTGGCGCCACCCTGCTCGTGGCATATTCGGCGCGAACTCGCTCGAGCAGCTGACTGGCAAACTTAGGATCCTTGTCGCGCGATAGCCAAGCCTCGCGAAACAGAACTTCGTCCAGAGCCGCGTAGTCAGGAAACTTTTCGAGGAGCTGCGCGTAGAGTGAAGTCGCCTGGTCCGCGGCGCCTTGGCCTTCGAGCAGATGGGCCGCCCGATGAAGTGCCTCGGCGGCACGCGGGGTGTCGGCATATTTTTCGGCGACCTCCTGATACATCGCCAAGGCATCGTCGGCTTTTTGCAAGTGTTCAAGCGCGCGGGCTTTGAGCAGCGAGGCCTCTGCTGCCGCTGAGCCGGTCACGCCGCTCTTGAGCACCTCGTCGAAGGCCGCGGCCGCTTCTTCCCAGCGGCCCGCTTCGAAATAGTTCCAGCCAAGACCTTGTTTCGCCCGGTCGGCAAGCTGCGACGAGCTTTCCGAGACGCCCGCCAGCAGGTCGTTCGCCACGTCGGACTTGCCAGCCGCTTGAGCCATCTCGCCGACACGCAGCTTAAGTTCGTTGGCCAATTGCGAGGCGGCCGGGTCTTGCGCAAGCTCTTCGACGGCTTTCCGGGCCTCGTCAAACTCGCCGAGTCTGGCTTGTCCAAGAGCTACGATCGACTGCGCCCGATCGCGTAGCTCCGTGGCTTGCTGGCCGGCGGCCGTGTCGTTCAACAGTGGTTCAAGTGCCGCGATCGCTTCCTCAGGTTTTTCGAGCGCGGCCAGCGCCTGGCCCTTTGCCAGCCGGGCCTGCTGCGCTAGCGGACTGTCCGGGAATTTTGCCAGCAGTGCGTCCGCGAGTTCCAGACTCGTGGCGGCATCTTTTTGCTCGATTGCGACGCGCGCTTTGCCCATCAGGCTGTCGTCGGCCCATGCGGAGGCGCCATGTTGCTGAACGACACGATCGAAGGCTGCCGCAGCTTCGTCGAGTTTTCCCGTGCGGAGCAAGGCATCGCCCGAGTGATAGGCGACGGCGGCGGCCAACGCATGTGAATCGTCGAGCTGAATGCCTTTCAGCGTTTCCGCCGCGGCGGGCCAGTCGCCGGTCGCAGATTGCGCGAGTCCCAGCAAGTACGCCGCATCGATCTCGACGCCCGGTTGTGCGCGAAGTTCGGTGAACGACGCGATTGCCTCCGAATGTTGACCTTGCTTGTAGAGGGCATAGCCGCGACCCAATTGAGCGCGGTCGCGGAACTCGCTTTGGGGATAGTTGGCCAGCAGCTGTTCAGAAGCTTGCTGTGCCGCGGCAAAGTTTCCCAACGAGTTCTCGACGAGGCCGAGTTGCACGAGCGCCGGTTCGGCCACGTCGCTGCCGAGTCCGACTGCCTGCCGGTAGGCGTCGCGTGCTTGCGGCAGTCGCCGCGCCTGGTGATGGCATTGTGCGAGACCAAAGTGCGTTTCTGCTGCCATCGGGCCATTCGGATAGTTGGCGAGCGCCCGCTGGTAATGCTGTTCAGCCGCTGCCGGTCGCCCACCGAGCAATTCGAGATCCCCGAGGTAGACGAGTGCGAACGAGTTAAGTTCATCGGTGGGATGGTCGCGCACGAACGCAGCCATTTGCGGAAGCGCGGTCTGATCGTCGCCCAACATGAACGCCGCTTCGCCGCTGCGGAACTGGCACTGCCTGGCGTGCTGACCCGTGGGATCGGCTTTTAACGCAGCGTCGAAATGCGGTCGGGCGTCCTCCCATTTCTGCAGTTGGACGAGAGCCTCGCCGCAAAAGAAATGCGCGTCGGCAGCGCGGGCGAAGCTTGGGTCGGCTGCGACGAGCGCCGCGAAACCATCGGCCGCGACTTGCCACTGACCTTGCTGATAGTGATTGGCGGCTGCCACGAACTGCGCATCAGGATCGGCCGCGACCGCGCACGGTACGACACCGGCCAGCAGCACCAGCATTGTTGGAATCATCAACCGAGTCACGATTTCACTCGCCGCGAAGATGGATAATTTCCCCATTTTGCGGCAGGAATCGTAGCCGCGGCAGCGGTTCAACTGCAAGGGCGGTTCTCGCACTTCGCGCCGCGCAAAAGAAAAGAGCCCCGACCCTCTGGTGTGAGGATCGGGGCTCTCTGTTCTTCGTGTAGCGTTCGCTAGCCTTGCTGGCAGATCGTTAGTAGTCGACCGAGCCAGTTTCCACGTTGCCAACCATGTGGAAGTGGTTGTGGTCAACATAGATAACTTCGCGAGCGTCTTCATTGCGAGTGGTGTACGGCAGCGGCCAGCCGACTCGCGTGACTTCCGTATAGTAGACCGTGCATTTGTAGTGAGCGTGGTGCTGCTGAGCCGGGCCAATGAGTGGATAGAATCGCGGCGGATCGATGTAGTCTGCGATCTTCTCCTTGATGATCCGCACGTTATTACGCTGCACCTCGTGCATCATCGGCAGGCCGCCTTCGACCGGATGGGCCCGTTCCAGAGCTCGCATCACTTCGTCATCGCTGGGAGGATCGAGTGCTTGCACGGGTCCGCCCTGCGTCAAGGGACCGAGGATGGGGACGCGTTCATAGCGTTCCTTCATCCACCACTCATCTTCTTTCTTATCCATGAAGTAGGGGCTCACCGGAATCGGCACGCCGAACACGCCCAGGTTCGGTCCCGCCACTCCTCCGCACCCGCTTGCGGTAGCCAGGGCCAGGCCCACGAGGATCGTTGCCATCTTGCCGGAAGTCTTGCTTGCCATGACTCGGTTTCCTTCAAACACTCGTGGGTTCCGGAGGTGCGCCCTCCGACCTGTAGCCCTAGTTATCGAGTGGGGCTGGGAGAAACTTGCGGGTTTTTCCGGTTGTGCCGAAATTTAGGGTTCTTTCAACGCTCACCCTTCGCACACGCAACGCCGAGCACTCGAAAGCAGCACTAAACGCAAAGGTCCCGCGCTGACAACATGCTGTCAGCGCGGGACCGATTGCATTTCGAGGCCTACTTGCTAGCCGTTCAACTAATGATGGCTGCGATCGTAGAAGTCGAGGAACCACCAGCCGTCATCCCATTCCAGAGCAACTTTGCGCCACCCGAGCGGCACCTGCGGATAGGGATAGAACGGGCCGATATATGGCCACGCAGTCGGCGAATACTGCTGTGGGTACGTCAGGGCCGAGTAATTCGGGTAAGCCGCGTAGCTCGGCCAGGCATAGTTCGGCATGTGCGGCTGATCGTAGGCCGGCGGATTGCCAGCACCGCCAGGACCCGGTGCATACATGCCCGGAGGGCAAGCATGCCGGGCAGCTTTTCGGGCCAAGTGGTTGTATCCGACTGGCGCCACTCCGTCAGCACCGGGTGCTGCGGCGGGGGTTAGTTGGCGCATCTGTTGCATTTGCTGCATCTGCTGCGGCGACATCTGGGGCATCTGCTGGGCAGTTTGGCCTGGCATCGCCAAATCAGCGCTGGTGGCCGAAACTCGGCGGGCTGCCGCCGGTTGTTTGAGGCCAGCCTTGCCCTTGGCGACGCTCATGTTGTTGACAATCTGGCTGATGCCTTCGATGTCGCTAACGACTGAGAGGGCGGCCTGCATCTGCTGGTTGCTGGACACGCGACCGGTGAGCCACACGGTGCCTTCCTTGTATTTCACACCGACGCTGTAGTCGCGCATTTCTCCGCTATCGCGGAGGATCTGGGCGATTTGCTGAGCGACCGCCTGATCTTGCTGATCGTCGGCTCGCGCCGCGACCGCGGTGGTGGCGATGATCACGATCGCCAGGCTAAACAAAGTCCGTCGCATGTCCCCCCTCCATGAGTGAATGCTGCACTTGCATCCGTTGAATGAAGCTTGCCGGAGCAAGTTTCGTTGTTTCGCAGTTAAACCCAATTTGCGGTGTCTGCGAGCGCCAGCGCACGGCCGGCAGGCAATAACACCTGACTATAGGTGTCGGTTGCCGGTTGTAGCGAAGGGGAGCTTTTTTCCGGCGATGCCGGTTTTTCGAAGAGAAAGGCGCGCGCAAGCAATCGCGCTGCTAGCAGCCCCCTGGCAAAGCGAGCGGGAGCCGAACGAATGGGGCGGGTCAATTGGCAGGAAGCCGCTACTTGCTTGAAGGGGTCGCGTGAGCCCGAAAGTCCCAGACGGCCGCCAGCACCATCACCGACAGCGTGGCGCCTGAAGGAAGCCAGTGTTTCGTGCCTGCGGCCACGAACGCCATGGTGGCCAGCCCGATCACCGCGAGGCAGCCGACGAAAAGCCAGTGACACCACGCCTGTTGGGTCGAGCCCTCGCTCAGTCTGGCCAGCCAAGCGCTCAAAAGCCCGATTACCTGGAGTAGAGCCAGGGCCGATCCGAGGACCGACGATTCAAGGTACGCCATTCGCTTTAGTCTCCTACGAATCCCTTCGTCTGACATTACGCGCCGCTCGCACCGCCGCTGGTTTCATCCTGAATCCAGACGCCGGGCGCACGGCGAAACATAGCGACTTTCATGCCACGGTCTTGGTGATCGTCGCGTGATCGTTTGGGCGTATTTCGTAAGTGCTTATGATGTAGTTCTTTACGGACTAATAAATCGTCGGGTGCCAACGTCGAGCCACGCATTTCTGCGGGTTCGGTCGAGGTGCGATTTTGCAGAAAGTGCAAGGTTTGTCTCAAGCCTGCGCTGGCGCCATCCGAGCGCCTGCGAGGCTGCGAGTTCAGACCTTTCAAAGTGGGTCTTTGCGCGCTTCGGTCGGGGCTTGGGGCGTTTCACCAAAATAGTGAAACGTCACTAGTTTAGGGAGATTTCGTAGGGGGCGCGGGACCTGGAAACGCGGGCGCGGAAATTTTTTTCCAGTTCACGGGAAGTGCCTCATTGCAGACGTAAGTGCCTGCAATTGCGCGTTGTGGCGATTGTTACGGCCGAGTCGCCTGGCAGCACACGACGCCTCGAAAGCTCGCGGAACGTGTGCTGGCACGCCGATTGCCAAATAGGGTTTCGACGGCCCTGATAGGCCGCAGTTTTCACCCAAATTGTGAGGAGATCGCCAATGACCGCCGAAGACCTGAATGGGGACGAACACGACTTTCGCCGCATCCGCAAAACGCCCGACACGCGTGAAAACACGCCCCGGGCCACCCGAGCTACAAAGTACAACAAGAAGAAGCGGCCGGGAGCCGGACCGGGCAATATCGGTGGTGTCCACCAGCGCCGCAACAAGCATTGGGGCTGGTAAGCCGACTTGCTAGCAGCCGGGCCAACAGAGACCGGGCGCGAAAACAAATCTCCCCCAGGAAAACAGCAAAGCCGCGCGAAAGCGCGGCCTTTTGCGTTTACCCCCTCGCGTCCAAGGGGCTCGCTGCTGCAACCAGGGCTACTTCAAGATCCGCTGTAATTCGGCTTCGAGCTCGTCCGCCCGAATATTTCGGTTGACGACCTTGCCTTGTTTGTCGACCAGGATCATGGTCGGCACGATCTGAATGCCGAGTTCGACCGCATAGCGGCTACTTTCCAGGCCGCCCTCTTCGAAGAGCTGCGGCCACCGCGGGTCGTTTTGCTTTAGGTATGCCATCATTGCTTGCGGATCGTTGTCGAGGCAGACGCCCACAACTTCCAGGTCCTTGTACTTGGTCCGCAGTTCTTTGAGCAGTGGCATATCGGCCTTGGAGAGGTCGCTCCAAGTGGCCCAGTACTGGATCAGCACGGCCTTGCCCTGACGGCTGGCCAGATCAAAAGCCTGGCCGCTGCCGATGACTTTGCCCTTCAGCCCGATCGATTTGCCCGGCGCCTCGAGGCGTGTCTTTGCCCCGAGTGCTTTGGTGTACATTGGCGAACTGGGGAAGTCCTTCACGAGGGAACTGTAGGCTTCGAGAGCCTTCGCCTCGTCTCCACCGAATTCGTGTGAGATGCCCAGTTCCATGAGGGCTTCGGCCGAGAGTGGATACTTCTTCGACTTGTCGACGAAGGCCGTCAGGTCGCCAATCCACTGCCCTTGGATCTTGGCGAAATCGGTGCCCGGCTTAGCCAGTTGGCTACCGTGCTGAGCGGTCATCCAGCGCCACTCATAGTAGAACGCCAGCTCTTCATCTTTCGGATCCTTGGCCAGTTCGTCCGTGAGTTCACGCAGTTTGGTGATGCCGTCTTCGTAGCCGCCGGTCTGCACCGCGGCGCTCAGCGTATCGGCGATCTGGTGGTACCACTGCGTGCGGTTTTCGGGATCTTCGGCGGCTGCTTGCTTGGTGAGTTCCACGCGTTTGACGTGGTCGGCCGGGGTGCTGCTAGCAAGATCTGGCAGTTTCTGCAGCTCTTCCATGATCTTCTGCATGTTCTCCGACGGCTGGCCATTGCCAGCCAGCGGGGCCCCGTCCGGCATTTGGGGTTTGGGCATCGGGAAAAAGAACGGCTCGGTGCCTTGTTCAGACGTTGTGGGCAGATCGATGAGCCGCCAGGTTTCTCCGACGCGGACAAGGGTCCCGACCGAAAGCGGAGCGGCCTTGCCGGCTGTCTCGACCATCGCCATCACGTTCTCGTAGACGGTCAGGTCGTTGGTCGACCCGTCGGTGCCGGCGGGCACGAGACCTGGCTGCATGCCGCCAAACGAAACCCATTTCGAATTGGGGCCCACCACCTTCTGGGTCGTCGCCAGCTTGGCGAAGCTAGCCGGCGCCATTTGAATCTTTTTTGCCAGAGCGTCGGCTTTTTCGGCACCCAGGCCCAGCGTTTTGAGTTCGTTGGCGTTGAGCAGGATCCGCTCGAAACGCTCTCGGTCGCCATCGCGCATGGCGGCCACCAATTCGGCCGTGGCCTCTTCGGGCGAGATGGTTTTCCAGTAGTCGATTTTTTTGTCTTCATCGCGGTCGACGCCCCATCGCGAGCCGCCGGTGTTCAGCCAGCGACACTGGTCGGCTTTCTTGTTGAAATTTGAGTCGATGTCGCGATAGACCTCGACGCCATCCTTGTAGTAGCACCACTGGTCGACAATGTTGTCACCGTTGGTGTCGCTGAAAGTGCGGAGGATTTGGCCTCCGGCGTCGCGAACCACCCAGCCCTTTTTGCCCTCGGCCTGAATGGTGCATTTCTGGGCTTCCTCGGCCGTGGGACGTTCAATCTCGACGTCTTTCTGCACGGGCTGCAACGAGAGTGCATCGATCGCGGTGGGGCCTGCGGCCAGTGCGGCCGGGCCACAGGCGAACGACAGGGCCAGCGAGGCTACCAGATGGGTTTTGCGAAGCGTGATGGTCATCGACAGGATTCCTCCCTCGGTCAGATAGCGGCGCTAGCGAAAGAGCGCGACCCGGGTTCGTATAGACAGGCGCAGATTATCTTCGGCTGATGCATGAGCAAAAGTGAAACTGATCCGCCTGTGGCGTCTGGCGCGATTTGAAGGGCCAGCGGCGACCTGCATCCTACCGCGTGGAGTGAGGATTTGACACGAAAATGCCGGTGAACTGGCGGGCCGAGGGGGATTGGCGGCGAGGTTTGCCGCGGGTGGTATACTGGTACGAATTGACAGCCAGCACGGGGTACCTAAAATACGAAATTCCCAAGGGGCAAACCCTTACGCCCCGGGCGCATAGCTCAGTTGGTTAGAGCGCGTCCCTGATAAGGACGAGGTCCGAAGTTCGAATCTTCGTGCGCCCATTTTTTGATGGCTGGCGAGGGAACGTGAAGGAGCGATTTGCTAGCACGGCTGGCAGGATGCCTTCAGCAGTTCCAGCCTCGGCCGCGCGGCACATTCCGGGGACGTAGCTCAATTGGGAGAGCACCGGCTTTGCAAGCCGGGGGTTGAGGGTTCGATCCCCTTCGTCTCCACTTTTCTTTTCTCGCTCTGAGATTTGGGCGTTTCGCCCCGTCTCGATTGCGAAATCTGCAGCTATCTGCTGTGGATTCTCTCGGTTCGACGCTGGAAGCAGCCGTTCGCGGTCAGGCGGGCGAAGTTGGTGCCGATGGATCGATGCTTGCGGATCGATGTTGCTCTTCGCAAAAAAAATACCCGCGAGCCTGATCGCTCAGGCTCGCGGGCGAGACGCTCGTCATGATCTAACAGAAAGAATTAGGCCACACGACGCTTGCGGACGGCCATGAAAGCAAAGCCAAAAGCAGCCATCGAGGCCATGACCAACGTACCCGGCTCGGGGACAACAACCATGGTAGCCTGAACCGTGACGAAGTGACCGTCCAGGTCGATGTTGCGGTTGTTGTTGCCAGGATAGAGCCCTGCGCTACCGTTGGTGGTCGTCGAGCGACCCAGGCGAATGGCACCGTCATCGCCCGTGCCGGAGTTTAATCCACCGCTGTTGACGCTGGTGACGTTCTGCGCCCAGGAGAAGCCGAGCGTGATCGTCTGCTGACCGGTCAGGCCGGCCACGGTCACGAAACCCGCTTGGTTAAACGCATTGTTGTAAAATGCCGGATTATTGCCACCCGCTGAGGTCAGAGTTTGACCGGCGAGGGCGTTTGAGCCCGACGGGAGTCCGACGCCCGTATAGGACGCAGTGATTGCTCCGAGCGTTAGGGTCGCGGTGCCGTTGCTCGAATCGTTGCGGACCGTCAACTCGCCAATGCGCGACGTGTCGATCCGCAGGTCGTAGACGCGTCCCGCGCCGGGGTCAGCCACTGTGAACGTCAAAGAGTAGTTGACGGTCGCGTTTTGGGTGTTGGGAGCTTGCGTCAAAAAAGTACCAGAATCTTTGTCGGCGACCGTCAACGAACTCAGACGGGTGGAGATGAATACCGAACTTCCAACGAAATCGCCGTCGGAATCCGAGCCTTGAAGCGTATCCAGGACGCTGTTGAACTCCCGCTTATCGGTAGCTCCGCCAGTAGTGACGTTCGCCGTGCTGCTATTAACGGCGCTATCGAGGTTGATGATCAAGGCCGCCTGGGCCTGATTGACGCTGGCGAGCGTCGCGGCTGCCAAAAGTGCGGCCGTGACAAGCGAACTTGTCAAAAAGGCATTTTTTCTCCGACTCATTAGCTGACTCCAGTTTTCAAATGGTGTGTAAGTGCATGAACGCGCGAGGTCTGGAGCATGATGGTAATTTCGTAAAATCATCTGTCAAGTAGCATCTACTTTTTTTGGGCTGAATTCCGCGCAAATAAGTTGTGCACAAATGAATTTGAGGCGGATTTCGCGATTACTTGGTCACGTGGGCCAGGTACTAGCGGCAGGCGGGCCCGTAGCATGAGCACATCGGGAGTGGATTCAACTACCCCCGGAGTGGGTGCCTTCGACCATGTTCATGGCGGCTGTTGCCGGCCTGGGCCTGGTCGTCTGCGGACGCCGTCGCCTGCGTCGTGCCTAAACTGACTGACACGTCAATTGTTAGCTCGTATCGCCCCTGGAGCCGAATCGGTTCCAGGGGCGTTTTTATTTGTGTTGCGCCTCGTTTGCTGCAGCCGCAGGCCGATCTCGAGCGGTTGACGGGCACCGCGGCGCGGACCAAGATGGCCAATCGAGAGCAATTGGACCTGTGGACAGTCGTGAGTATTCCGTGGATGCCGCCTGCGAACTAAGTCGATTGCGAAAGACAATCGGGGCAATTTGCCTGTTGGTTGGAATCGCATCGTCGGTTGCGGCTGCCGATTTGGTAAGTCCCGTTCCGCCTGAGGAATCGCTGGGCTTTTTTCAGCTCGACGAAGGTCTCGAGATCCAACTCGTCGCGGCTGAGCCGGAAGTCATTGACCCCGTTGCGATCCGGTTCGACGAGGACGGGCGCCTGTGGGTTGTCGAAATGCGCGACTACCCGAACGGTCCGGCCGAAGGTAAGGGGCCGCAATCCCAAATTCGCCTGCTCTCGGACACCGACCGAGACGGCCGTTACGAGACATCGCACGTGTTTGCGGACGAGTTGCTGTTTGCGAATGGCATCCAGCCCTGGCAAGGTGGACTGATCGTCACGCTGGCTGGCGAAGTCGCCTATCTCAAAGACACCGATGGCGACGGCCGGGCCGACGTGCGCGAAACCTGGTATCGCGGCTTCACAGAAGGCAATCCACAACTGCGTGCCAACCATCCGCGGTTCGGCCTGGACAACCAAGTCTCGATCGCCAATGGCCTCATGGGGGGCGTAGTCGAGAACCTCAGGCAAGCCGGCGCCAAGCCGGTTGAGATCAGCGGGCGCGACTTTCGCTTCGAGCCGCGCGCGGGAGCCTGCGAGGCGATCAGCGGAAACGGTCAGTTTGGCAACACGAGCGACGAGTTCGGCCGCCGTTTCGTTTGCAGCAATCGACAGCCGCTCGATCATGTGGTCCTCGAAAACCGCTATCTGCAGCGCAATCCGCTCGCCGGGATTCCCGCGGTGCTGCAGCCTGTCGTCGCCGCAGGTGAACAGTCGCATGTCTATCCACTGACCAAAGCCTGGACTACTTCGAACTTGCATGCCGGTCAGTTCACGGCTGCCTGCGGCATTGAGATCGACCGCGGGAGCACTCTCGGGCCCGGCTATCGCGGCTGCAGTTTCACCTGCGAACCAACAGGCAGCCTCGTGCACCGCGAACGGCTCTCGCCGAACGGCGCATCGTTCAAGGCCGAGCCGGCAACGCCCGGCCGCGAGTTTCTGGCCTCGCGAGATTCCTGGTTCCGGCCGGTGAATCTCGAGTGGGGACCGGACGGGGCGCTGTATGTCGTCGACATGTATCGGGCGGTCATCGAGCATCCACAGTACATGCCTGAGGAACTTCAGCAGCGTCCCGACCAGCGACTAGGAGAGGACCGCGGGCGAATCTATCGGATCGTGCCGCAGGGTTTTAAAGCTCAGTCCGCCGCAACGCTATCAACGGCAACGACGCGCGAACTTGTTGCGCAGCTAAAGCACGAGCATGCCTGGCAGCGAGAAACCGCCGCCCGGCTGATCTACGAGCGGCAGGACAAGTCGGCGGTCGAACCGCTGGTCAGGTTAGTGCGTAGCGAGTTGTCCCCGACGAGCAAAGTGGCTGCACTGTCAGCAATTTCGGGCCTGGATGGATTGTCAGTGGAGTTGCTTTCGAAAGCACTCGATGATCCCAGTGACCGCGTACGCGAGTATGCAGTCCTGTTGAGCGAGGGCTTTCTAAAGGTCGATGACACCCTGCGGCAGAAAGTCATTGCGCTGGCCGAAGATGTCGACGCCCGCCTGCGGTTTCAGGTGGCGCTAAGTTTAGGCGGGGGTTCTCTGGACGATGCGAAAGCCCTTGCCGGGATTTGTTTGCGCGACGGCTCGGATCCGTGGGCTCGTGCTGCGGTGAGCCTGGCCGATCCGGCAGCGTTACGCGCCGTCCTCCATCAGATGATGCTTACCGACAGTCTCTTGGGTCGGCATGCGAATGACGCCGAGGTGATTGCAGTCCATCAACTCGCGGAGATTGTTGGCGCGCGCCACGATCCGGCCGATTTCGGTGGAGGTCGGGGCCCAGTGCCAACAGAGCAACTTACGGTTGCGAGCTTGGCATCAGTCTGCGGCTTTGCTGACGGATGCGCAAGTCGCGGTCAGCCGTTCCTCGATTTCATGGCAACGTTGCCCGATGCGGATGCCACGAATCAGTTCCTGAGTTTCGCATTCGAGCAGTGCGCGCTCATGGCCAGAGGTGAAGCACTTCTGGAAGCTGACCGCAATTTGGCGCTCGAACTGCTCGCGCACGCGCGCGATCCGGAGAGCAAGAACGCGTGCCTCGCCGTCTTGCGATCGTGCGATTCGCAGGAATTGCGAGCCCAGGCCGCCCGGTCGCTCGCCGGCCGGCCGGATGCCGACTTGCCGGGGGACCTGCTGGCGACGTATCCCGAGCAGACACCGACGGTTCGCGCCGCGATTCGAGACGCCCTCTGCTGGCAGCCGCGGGCCGCTCAGGCTCTCTTGCAAGCGGTCGAGGAAAGAGACATATCTCGCGGCGAACTCGGAGCCGGCGTCGAGGCTCGACTATTAAAGCACCGCGATCAATCGGTCCGCACGGTAGCGGCGAAAGTCCTTTCGTCGGAGGCCTCTGCCGAGCGCAAGTCGGTGCTTGCCGACTATCAAAAGTCGCTTTCATTGACACCCGACGTGCCCGCCGGCAAATCGCTTTTCCGCCAGCATTGTGCGACTTGCCACCATATTGGCGACGTGGGCGTCGACGTCGCGCCGGATATCTCCGACTCGCGCGTCAAGTCAGCAGCCCAGCTGCTCACGGATATTCTGAATCCCAATCAGGCGATCGACAACAACTACGTGAGCTATGTCGTCGTGATGAACGACGGCAATGTGCACACGGGTCTGATCGCGGCAGAAACGTCGTCGTCCGTGACACTGCGGCAACCGGAGAATAAGACGCTCACGCTGCTCAGGGCTGACATTGAATCACTCCACTCCAGCGGCGTGTCGCTGATGCCTGAGGGTTTTGAGAAACACCTGTCGCACCAGCAACTGGCCGACTTGATCGGATTCGTCAAGAATTGGCGCTATCTGGAAGAGCGGATCCCGGGCACACTCGGGGCATCAGGCGGCAAATAGAAACCGCAGTGGAGGCAAGGATGACGCTCTCGCGACGCGAATTCGGCAAAGCTTCGTTGGCCGCAATCGGTGGTGCGGTTGCGGGAACGCACAGCAATGCCGAGCCGCTCCCCAATGCTCGCACTGTTCCTTGGCTGAGAGAGGTGCAGACTCCGCCGGCAGTGGTACCCGAGGGAACGCCTTCCCTGGTGCCGCTGTTGGTTGATCCGGGCCGCAACCCGATCCGCACCGTGCAGCATTGGGAGCAGCACCGCGACTATTTGCGCCGGCAATGGATGGAATCCATTGGGGCCCTGGAGGAGCTACGAGTTGGGCCGCCCCCCAGGTTCGAGATTCGTGAATCGGACTTGGTTGACGGAATTATGCGGCGGCGGATCACGTATGACTCGGAGCGTGGCGTTTCGACGGATGCCTACCTGCTGATGCCGCGCAAGCCAAACCAACGGCTGCCGGCCGTGGTGGTTTTTCATTCGACAACCGATGAAACGAACCGTCAGGGAGCCGGCCTCACTGAGCGGAAGGAAGCCGCCTGGGGCCTGGAACTGGCCAGGCGAGGCATGGTCGTGATTTGCCCACGCTGCTTCCTGTGGGACGACTTTCCCCGTACCAGCTTCACAAAGCAGGTCGAGTTGTTCAAGCGGCGGCATCCCGCCTCGCGCGGCATAGCCAAGATGCTGCATGACGGGCAGAAAGCCGTCGACGTGCTTATGACGATGAATGAAGTCGATCCCAAACGGATCGGCTGCGCGGGGCACTCACTCGGCGGAAAAGAGGCTCTTTACCTGGCCGCATTCGACGATCGCATCAAGGCCACCGTGAGCAGCGAAGGTGGCATCGGCCTGCAATACTCCAATTGGGAAGCGCCCTGGTATTGGGGCGACAGCAATTTCCTGGGTCGGAACCACCACGATCTGCTGGCAATGGTTGCGCCGCGGGCGTTCCTGTTGGTGGGCGGTGACTCGGCCGACGGCGATCGCAGTTGGCCATTCATCGAGGCTGTCTTGCCGGTTTACGATTTCTATGGCGAGCCGCGTCGCGTGGGGCTCTTTAATCACCGAGAGGGGCACACGATTCCGCCGCTGGCAGAAAAACGCGTTTACGAGTGGCTGGAAACGCATCTGTCGTGACGTGCCGTGCTACGCCGCGTGCTCGTCGCTGACCTCGACCAGTTCGCCGTCCTCGTCGACCCAGAGATCGCGCCGCACGCGATCCTGCAACTCGCCGTCGAATTCCTCGGCCGACCAGCGCTGACGCTCAAGCCGCTGGACCACTCGGCGGCGTTTCTTGCGAGGAGCAGGCGCGGGCCGCGGAACGACGGGCTGCGGCACGGGCGGCGCCGGCGTCACGACTTCGATCACCGGATCGGGTACCACTTCCACGACTTCGATCTCGGCTTCCTCCACGAATTCCGCTTCGTAGACGAGGGGCACTTCGACATCGGGTTCGATTACGGGCTCCGGCACAACCTCGACGACGGGTTCTGGCACAGGCTTCACCTCCACCGGTGGTGGCTCTTCGATCTCGCGTATCGCGGGAGGCTCGACGGCTCCGGCGCGATCCGGCAGATTGCGGACGTCGGCCTTTACATTGCGGAACAACTTCGCGATGTGTTCGTGGCAGGTGAACAGCAGCACTTGATGGCCGCGTTTGGCAAAATCACGAAGAACAAGTGCTGCCGCCCGCGAACGAATTACATCGAAGTTCACCAGAACGTCATCCAGCACCAGCGGCAATTCGATCCCTCGCCGGGCAAAAGCGCTGGCCAGAGCCAGTCGCAATGCCAGAAACAATTGTTCACGAGTGCCGCTGGAGAGCATCTCCACGCGCAGGTTGCGCCCATCCTGGTCGTCAACCCTAAGCTCGTGGGCACCTAAAGGCGTCCACACTCGGGTGTACCTGCCGCCGGTGAGTTTCTTGAGGTATGTCGAAGCGTCGCGGAGGACCTGCGGCTGATGCTCGCGTTCGTAGAACTCGCGGACGGCAATGAGTAGCAAATTCGTCACGGCCAGCACGCGCCAGCGCTCGATGGCTTCAGCCAACCGCTGCTCGACGACTTCCAGCTCAAGTTGCTTGTCCGCAAGCTGGCGGTCCTCGGCCAAGAGCTTAAGCCGGTGATTAAGCTCACCACGTCGCTCGGTAGCCTCGCTGAGTCGCGCTGCGGCCGCCCGACGCGCTTCCTGCGCATGTAGATCGAGCCGATCCAGGTCTTCCCCTTCCGCAAGCCAACCTCCGACCGGCAGATTCTGATCACCGTGCAGTGCTGAGGCGATCTCTCGGTCGAGCTGAGCATATTCTCCACGCATCCGCAGAGCGTCGGCTTGCAGAGCAGCCAGGCGACGGAACTCGACCTCGTCAAATGTTCCTGCCTGTCGCAAGAGCGCCGAGCGAGCGCGTCGCAGTCGACTCCGATTCTTGGACAGCTTCAACCACCGTGGTTTCAGCTTCGCGATCTGGCGGAGCGTCTCTTTGCGCTGCTTGTCGAGAGCGTGCTGCTCGGCAAGCTCGGTGATGCATTGCTGCAGTTGCTCCAATGGGCGCTCGCTACGCGGCCTGATGCCTACCTGGGCGACAAGCTGCGTGATTCGACCCGTAAGTGAGTCGAACTCGATGCGATTTCGGTTCAGCTCCGAGCGTTTCTCGGCCAGGGCGACGTCGAGACTCGCGGTGTGCTGGCGGCCGCGGGCATACGTCTTAATCTGCTTGGGGGGCAAGTCCGTCGGCAGGCCATTCTCGGCCAGCAGACGTTTGTAGCGTTGTCGCGTGTCGCGGCAGCGGTCGCGAATCTTGGTCGATTGGTCGCGGACCCCAGCGGCGGCCGCGTTTACCGATTCGGCTTCGCCTTGCAGCGGTACGATTTCTTCGAGCCGGGCGAGGGACTTCTCGGCGGCCTGCAAGCGCGAAACCAGCGGACCGCCGCCGCGCGGCAATAGCTCGTCGAGTTCGTCTCGCTCTTCTTGTGCTTGCTTGAGCTGATCGGCCAGTAGGCTGAGCTGTTGATGCGTTTTGTCGAGGCGAGTTTCGCCGGAACGTTCCAGCCAGAACTTGGCGGCCCAAGCCCCGCCCATTGCGAGGAAGCCCCCGAATAACACGGGCCAGCCAAGCGAGTCGCCCAATGTGCCAGGCAAGAGCTTCCCGAATACATAGAGCAGCACCAGCGCGCAGCCCAGGATGAAGGTGCTTCCCACGCCGGCCAGTGCCCAGGTCGAAAGCATCTGGTTCTCGGCATACTCCTGGGCCTGCAGTTCGAGATCCGACTGACGAGAAGACATTTGCGTGATGCGTTCGTCGAGTTGCACTCGTTTGCGAAGCATCGAGACGAGTTCGCCGGCCTCGGCCAAGGCGTCGGTCAGACCTTTGTTCTTGGTATTTCCCAACGATTGCTCGACGCGGCGGCGTACTTCCTCGGCCTGCTGTTCGGCGGCGGCAGATTGCTGGTGCAAGGCTTCGGCCTCGCGTCGGGCGGCTTGCATCTCCCGAGCGGCGCGGCGCAACTCGTCGACCGCCTTGGACGAGAGTGTCACTGTGTGCTTGCTGCCGCCCGCCCACTGTGTGCGAGCTTCTTCGTGGGACGTTTCCAGTTCCAGGAGCTCGTTTTCGAGCTCTTGAATGCGCTTATGCAGGGCCGTAATCCACGGTTGCTGTTCGGCCAGAGCTTCGACCCGCAACGCGTGCCGCCGCAGGGCATCGTTAATTTTGAGCTCGGCGATCTGGTGACGCAGTTTGGCTCGTTTGCGTTTGAGTATGCGGGCCCGTTTGGCGCCCAGGGCCAGCCGGGCTTCGATCCGCTCGAATCGCTCCAAACCATCGGCGGGGAATGCATCGGCCGAGGCCAGCGTTTCCAGCCGATGAGCCAGTAACGTTCGCCGCTGCCAGCGTTCACCAAGCGCGCGAGCCAGGGCGATCCGGCGGGATTGTTCGTCCCAGCGAGCGTGCTCGGCCTCCAACACCGACATTTCCGCATCGAGTCGGGATCGCTCGGCGGCGAGGGATAGGTATCGCGATGCGGAATGATGGAGCTCGGCGATCTCAGTCTGAAGGCGTTCTCGCTGTCCCAGCAGTTGACCGACGAGCGAGGGGCGTTCGTCTGTCGCAAGCAACCGCTCGCGCGAAGTTTCCAACTCCTTGACCACGTCGACCAGCGACACGCGATCAAGTCCCAGGGCCAGGCCGTACAACTCCTCGGCCGCACGGGTGTCACCAAGGGTGGCGAGTTCCTGGATCTCATCGAGCCCGAACACGAATACATTGTTGAACGTCGGCTCGTCGACCTCGCCGAGCAAAGCCGACAGTGTCTCCTTGCCGTCGGGAAGCAGCCGGTCGCCACGCGAGACGGTCAGTCCTCCAGAATGAATGGCGTCGTCGGCAAAGCGGCTGGTGACGTAAGGGATGTCGCCCGAGGCGAGTTGCAACGATCCACCCGGTCGGCCACCGGAGAGCGGCGGCAAGTAGCGGGCCGTCCGTTCGGCCGAGAACCCGAAGAATACCGCCCGCACGAAATGCATGAGCGTGGTCTTGCCGGCTTCGTTGGGGCCGTAGAATACGTTCAAGCCTTCGGAGAGCGATCGCAATTCCAGCCCGCTCCAAGCACCGAACCCACTGACGGAGATATCGGTGATTTTCATGACCGAGTCTCCGTTGGGCTCAAGAGTTCAAAGCCAAGGGCCGCGGCCTCTGATAGGACACGCTGACGAACACCGGGATCATGCAGGTCAGCGAGTGGCGACAGGCCACCTGCCAGATGGCGTTCGGCCAGATAGGCCTCCAGTCGAAGCGACTCTTCGGCATGTTCGCGATAGTGGTTGGTGCTGCGCAGGTATTCACCGAGCAGTGTCTCTTCTTCGAACCGCTCACCCGGCACGACGGCTGCGCCGGCATCGATCGCCGTGGACCAGGCGGCGGGCTGTTTGATGCCGTATACTGCGCGTAAGTGAGCGAGCAACTCGGCGCTTTTGCCGGATCGCAATTCGCGCGTTACGCGTTCGTCGGCCGAAATTCGCCAGTGCACGAGCAGATCTGGGCCAAACGGATCGATCAGAAGTTCCGTCATCCGCTCTTCGAAGAGCGGTAGCAGTGACTCGCGAGGCGCTGATTCATCCACGACGATTCGTTCGTCACAGTAGCGAATTGCGTCGGTGGGGATGAATGTGGTGCGTACGCGGCGTGTGTCGTCGACCTGCACCAGGGTGCAGCCGTGGGGGCCGATTTCTTGCGGTATGCGTCCCTGGGGAGTTCCGCAGTAATGGGCGGTCACGGTTCCGCCGAGCATGGTGCGGCGCGTATGCTCGCCGCCCAAGGCCCAGTAGCCGATGGATTGCCGCGCGATTCGCTCGGCCTCGACCTCGGCGTGAACCATTGCGACCGTGAAGAGTTCCGTATCCGCGTGAAATTCGTCCCAAGCTACGCGACTATCGCGAAGTCGGCTCGTGCCCGCGATTTCCGCCAGCGGCTCGCCGGCCCGGTAATGCGTCAGACGTTCGACGCGATCGGTGGCGAAGCGATGTACACTTTCTGCGAGCGGCCAGGCGTCGGACCAACGCTCAAAGTCATCGGTCGCGCTGCCGGCCCAGTAGATGCGAATGCCGGCCTCGGCCAGTTTCGCAAACTGTTCATTCAGGAATACGATTCCGCGAGCGCCTGCGGCAGCAGGTTCGATCACATCGCCGGCCAAGAGTACAAAGTCGACGCGATGTTTCACGGCAGCGTCGAATACCCGCTCGGCGGCTCGATAGGCCGTGTCAGCAACTGGCCCTCGCAGGCGGTCAGGAATTTCAGCCAAGCCGCCGGCGACACGTTCGAGGTGCAGATCGCTCGCGTGTAGGAATCGAAAGGTCGGATCCATCGCAGCCTTTCCAGCGCTAGAGTCGGCAAAAGTCGAGTGGCCAGCTCGACTTGGAAGTTTAACCAAGCCGGGCAAAACCGGCTACCCGACTTTGCCCAATCGTCACAGTTGTCGATTTACCGCAAATGGCGGGCATTCGAGCCCTTTCCCTTCGTTGCGGGACGCTGGCTGGGTTTGCCCGACTTTCGCGAATGCGGTCCCTTGGGCTGGACGGCCGCTCGAGAAGCTGCGGCGGACTCCGCCTGACCGGTGATTTCGAACAGAAACCGGCTGGGAATCGTTTCTCGGGCCTTTCCCCATTTCATTCGTGAGAGGGCCATCGACATGGTTAGTCGGTCCTGAGCCCGTGTGATTCCCACGTAGCACAGCCGCCGCTCCTCGTCGATCGCATCCCCTTCGACTTCGACCGATCGCCGATGCGGTAGCAGGCCTTCTTCCATGCCGACCAGGTAAACCTGTGGGAATTCGAGACCTTTGGCACTGTGCAGGGTCATCAGGGCGATGGCGTTTCGCTTGAGCTGGGTTTCCTTCTCGTCGCTCGTGTCGAGATCCCCCAAGGCGACGTCGTCGAGGAACCCGGCGAGTGTTGGCTTTCGGGCTCGTTTGCAGTAGGAACCCAGCGAGTTGACGACTTCCTCGACCGCGGCCCAACGCGCTTGCTGGTCGGCAGGTTCCTTGTACAGCCGTGCGATCTCGTCCTGATAACCGATCTCTCGGATCAGGTCATTCACCACGTCGATGATTGGACCTTTCTCGAGTCGCTCGCGAAAGTGCTCGACGATTCTGCGAAACTTGCCCATCGATTCGACGGCTGGCGCGGCGAGCCCCGCGATCCGCTTCGCATCGGGCAGCACGTCCCAAAGCGATTTACCTTCGGAGACGGCGCGTTCGACCAATACCTCCTGGGCTTTGCTGCCGATCGCCCGGGCCGGCACGTTGATCACCCGCCGCAGCGAGATCTCGTCGCTGGGGGTTACCAACAGCTTGAGATAGGCGAGCACATCGCGAACTTCCTTACGGTCGTAGAACGACATCCCGCCGACAAGCACATACGGCAGCTTCGCCTTCCGCAGTTCGGCTTCAAAGGCTCGCGGCTGTTCGTTGGTGCGAAACAGGATCGCAAACTCGCGAGGATGCACGCGCCCGGTGGCAAGCTGAGCGGCAATGTCGCCGACGACGGTCTCGGCTTCTTTTTCCTCGTCCGGGCATTGCAGGATCTGCGGCTTGTCGCCACCGGTACGCGCAGGCCGAAGTACTTTGTCATGACGCAGTGAGTTAAAGCGAATCAGCCGATTGGCCAGCGTGAGTATCGCTTCGGTCGAGCGGTAATTTTCCTCCAACCGGACGACCTTCGCGTCGGGCCAGTCGGTTTTAAAGCGGAGAATGTGCGCGACCTCCGCCCCGCGCCAACCATAGATCGACTGGTCGTCGTCGCCCACCACACACAAGTTGCGATGTCCTTCAGCGAGAGCGCTGATGATGCGATACTGGCTGGCGTTCGTATCCTGATACTCGTCAATCAGCAGATGCCTGAAACGCTCGGCTTCGGCGACCCGTACGTCGGCAAACTGGCCAAAGAGTTCCTCGGTGCACATCAGCAGATCGTCAAAGTCGACCGCGCCGGCCTGCTTGAGCGCTGTTTGATATCGGCGGTACGCCATCGACGCCAGATGCTCTTTGTCAGTGGTCGCCAGCGTGGCGGCCTTGTCGGGCCGGACTGAATGCGTTTTCCAGCGACTAATAAAGTTGATCAAGTCGCCCGGTCGCAGGGCCTCGTCCGGCACGCGAATTTCGCGTAGGGCGGCGCGGGCCACGCTCTCCTGATCTCCGCGGTCGTAGATCGCGAACTGCGCCGGATATCCCAGCCGCGTGGCATGTCGCCGGAGGATGCGCACGCAGAGCGAGTGAAACGTCGAGATTTCGGGCTTCTCAGGCGGTTTCTTGCCCAGCAGACCGGCTGCACGCTCCTGCATCTCCGCGGCGGCCTTGTTGGTGAACGTAACCGCCAGGATGTGGCTCGGTCGCGTGCCGTGCTTGATGAGCTGGGCGATGCGGTACGTAACCACCCGCGTTTTGCCGGTTCCGGCGCCGGCCAGCACCAGCAGCGGGCCGCGCAGCGTATTTACCGCTTCATGCTGAGCTGGATTCAGTCCGTGAGCCATCGAAACGCCGAAACGTCCGTGAGGGAACGCGAGAAAGTGCGACCCAGGATAGTAGCCGGGTTCGGACCCAAACGAAAGGGGCGGCCGAGTGGATTCACTACTTCTTCTTCGCGATGCAGTACAGCCGCTTCGAAGTGCGGATCAACAGTTTGTCTCCCACAATGGCCGGCGTGGCCATGCCCATGTCGTCGTCAGCGAGAGGGTTCGTGTGTAGGATTTCGAACTCATTGCCGGCCGCGATGACGAACGTGATCCCGTCTTCGTTGAGGCAGAAAATCTTGTCGCTATAGGCCCAGGGTGAAGCCGTGAAGGCTTTGCCGTCGGGAATGCGTTTCTTCGGATAAACCTCCGAGCCGGTCAACGCATCGAAGGCAGCGAAGAAACCCTGGTCGTAGAGCACGTAGATGTTATCGCCATAGAGGAGAGACGAGGGGTTGTAGGGTCCGCCCATTTTCTGGGTCCAGACGACGTAGTCGTTCGTCGTGGCGTCGCCTTCGAGGGAGATATCGCCCGACGCACCCGGTCGGATTGCGTAAATCGGCTTTTGCTTGTCGAGCACATAGCCGGAGCTGACGTACAGGATGTCGCCACGTGAGTAGGGTAGCGCAATCGTGATGCTGGACATGCCGCCGAGTTCCCAGAGCAGACGACCTTCGAGGTCGTACGAGCGAATCTTGCCGGTGCCAGGCACGATCAGCTCAGTGCGTTGGCTGTTCTTCCAGACGTAAGGCGTTGCCCAGTTGCTCTTCTCGTCGCGCTCGACGCGGAAGATCTGCTCGCCGGTCTTCGCGTCGAGAGCCATCAGGTACGACTGCTCGTCGTTATCGTTCACGATATACAGACGCCCGTCGTAAAGCGTGGGCGAAGCTGCCGTGCCCCAACCGTAGCGAGTCTTATGCGGTTCAACCCGCTTTTCCCAAAGCTGGTTGCCATTCAGATCAAAGCAGAACACGCCGACATTGCCGAAGTAGGCGTACACTCGCTCGCCATCGGTCACCGGGGTTTCAGAAGCGTAGCTGTTCTTGACGTGAATCGTCGTAGCAGGCACGCCCTTGTGGACGGTCTTTTCCCACAGGACCTTGCCTTCATTCAAATCGACACAGACCACGTTCCATTCGTGTTCCGCCGTGGGGAGTTCTTTTTGCTCGCCACCGAAGTAGAGCCCCTTCTTGGCCTCGGGCTCTTCGCCAAGGTTAACGACGCTGGTGACGAAGATTTTGTCACCCCAAACAATCGGGCTCGACCACCCACGCCCGCGAATGTCGGTCTTCCAAGCGACGTTCTCCGTTGCCGACCACTTGTCCGGCAGGTTCGACCCTTCGGCGACGCCAAGAGATTCTGCGCCGCGGAACTGCGGCCAGTTTTCCTGAGCGCCGGCCTGTGCAATCAAAGAAAATGCAAGCAGCAACGTGCACGGTACGAGCGAGCGAATCTTCATGATGGTCCCCAGCCCCCGAGAGTATACCGGGGAGCTACTGCGAGAAGGATCGAGCGTGAAATGGCCGCCAGGGGGAGCAAGTGCGGTTGATCGTAGGGGTGCGCATCGCCACGGTCAAGCACGGCGACTAGCAGCGTGCCCGCGACCTTAACCGCTCCAACGCTGGCGTTCGTTGACACTTGCTATCACCCCCCTATAATTTCCGTCGAGTCAGCCGTTTCAATCCGCGATGGGCTGAAGGCCGATTGAGTGAGCAGGGGCGCTCCCGCCGACCGCCTCGCCAGTGCGAATCAACTTTCGTCAGGAGACCATCATGGGCAATGCCAGCGAGTTTACCGAAGCAAACTTCGAGCAGGAAGTTTTGCAGTCCAACGAGCCCGTTTTGGTCGACTTCTGGGCTCCGTGGTGTGGTCCCTGTCGGATGATCGGTCCGGTGATCGAAGAGCTGGCCAGCGAGTACAGCGGTTCGGTCAAGGTTGGGAAGGTCAATATCGACGATAATCCCGGCCCTGCCCAGACGTACAACGTCATGAACATCCCCACCCTGCTCTTGTTCCATAAAGGTGAAGTGGTTGACCGCTTTGTGGGCGTGCAGCCCAAGTCGAAGCTGCAGCAGGCACTCGATGCTGCCAAGGCCTAAGCGGCAATGATCCGAGCTTATCCTGAGCTCCCGGAGACGAAACGGTCCCCGGGAGCTTTATTTTTTGCGCTGCTGGCAATGCTGCCACCCGCGAGCGGAGGGGCATTCGCTCAACTTCTGCCGGCGCTCAGGCCGATGAAGTCGAATAGGTAAACTTTGCCGACTTTCCAGCCCGACAAGACACCGGTCGGGTAGCCCATAGCGCACGGGCTCAAGTTCTCATGACAAGTAAGCGAGCGGAAAAAGTGCGATCGAGCGACGCCGCGCGAGCGGACGAGTCGCTGCGCATCGATAGCGCGCACGTCGCCAGCTCCGAATCAGCCGCTCTTGAGACGCCGCAGCCGGCAGTTTACGAACCCATTCCGCTCGGCGTTTCCCCGGATGCGACAGCTGATCAGGTTCGTCTGCAGGCTTCGCAGCTCGCCTCGAACTTGCAGCGCCAGCAGCAGGCCATCGATCATCGTGAGAGCGAACTCAACGCCCGGGTGGCGGCGATGGAGAATCAAATTCGCGCGGCGAGGCTGTGGCTCGAAGAACAGCAGGCGGAACTCGCCTCGCGAGAATTGGAACTCGAACGGCGCCAGCAGATCGACACGAATTCGCCCACAACTGGCGCAGCGAATAAGGATCGACGATTTCCCGTCGACGACGAGTCCTTGCGATTGCGAGCCGAGGAACTTGACCGCCGCGCCGCGGAACTCGATGCCGCCGGGCGCCAACTCTCCGAACGATTTGGCATGGGAGAGGCCAAAAACGGTCTGGAAGCCCTCGAAGCGTATCGCGCCCAGCTCGAACATTCTGAAAAGCTGCTAGCAACGGCTCAAACGCAGTGGCAGGAGAAGTTTCGCGAGTTGGCCGAGCAGCGGGCTGCATTTGCACGCTTTGCGGAGACGGAACGTAAGAAGCTTGCCGATGATCGCCGACGTTGGAGCGAAGCCCATCAACAGGATGAGCGTGAACTACGACGGCAACAGATGGAGTTGGCCAATCGCCAGGGTGCCCTCGAGGCTCTACGCGCCGAAGTTGTCCGTCGGCAGCAGGATGACTTGGAGATGCGACTGGCCACCGAGGAGCTCTGGGCGCAAATGAGCAATGAGGCCCCGCCGGCGGCCTTGGCGCAGACGCTTGGCCAGATTCGCTTGCGATTGACCGAAGAATTCCGACTCGCAAAGGCGGACCTGGCCGGCGAACGTGCCACCATCAAACAACTTGCCGAACAGGTTGCGGGCCAGCATCGCCTGGTCTCCGAAAAGCGGGAGCAACTGCAGAGCTGGCTGGCCACGAGGCTTCGTGATTTCGAGCAGCTCTCGGGTCAACTGGCCGAACGCGAGCGGCATGTCGAAGAACGCCGGCAAGCGATCGACAACGAGCGATCGCAATGGCAGGCTGAGCGATTTCGTCTGGAGCAGGAACTACGCAAATTGCTACGCCACGGCGGTTCGCGGCGGAACGCCTCTGCGGCTTGACGGGGCGGCGACCAGCGCCCAGCGGGGTGGCCAGCTACTCTTCGACCGCCGGTGTTAACCTTACCCCCTCAGCAGGCGCTTGCACCAGGGTTTTCGCCCTCTCGGCGACAGCGGTTGCCATGGCCGAGCTGGCCACGTACATGCCGGCCTGGATCTCGCGTGGGTTGAACCAAAGCTCGCTCGTGCCATTCAGATGTTCGATCCGCTTGCCGGCGAGCTCTTCCCAACTCATGTCGTTAGCGAGGTGCCAGGCCGCAGCCTGCGTCACCCGCTGGTCGAGTTTTTCCTTACCGAACGCGATCAGCAATTCCTTGACGGCCGGATCCTTGGTGACCTTGTCGAGCGGCACGATCTCATAGGGAACTTGCGGCCGCGGATCTTTCTTGCCGTGCTCAAGACAGACGGTCGGCACTTTAAACTGGCCAAGCTGTTCGGGCGGAACGCTCATCATCCCCATTCCGCCACCCATCATGCCGCCGCCCATACCACCCATGCCACCGCCCATGGATTGATTGCCGCCGCCGCTATTGG
>Ga0169931_10002343_pt1 | contig 30935 bp, 21 predicted proteins | sample Kivu_15m_20L_FD_129675 | JGI IMG/M metagenome (GOLD analysis project Ga0169931, IMG submission 129675) | Freshwater microbial communities from Lake Kivu, Western Province, Rwanda to study Microbial Dark Matter (Phase II) - Kivu_15m_20L... | ecosystem: Environmental > Aquatic > Freshwater > Lake...
GCACCGCACGACCCGCAGGCTCTCGCTGACCCCGGAGGGCGAGGTCTTCCACGAGCGCTGTCGTCAGGTGCTGGACGATGTCAACGAGGCCGAGGCGGAGCTGACGGCGCGCTCGGGCGAGGCCGTCGGCCGGTTGCGCATCAACGTGCCGGTGACCTTCGGGCTGCTGCACCTGGCGCCGCTGTGGCCCGCCTTCATGGCGATGCACCCGAGGGTGGAACTCGACATCACGCTGGCCGACCGCCTGGTCGACCTGGTGGACGAGGGCTACGACCTGGCCGTGCGCATCGCGCGACTTCAGCCATCCTCCCTGGTCAGCCGGCAGCTCTCCAGCACGCGACTGGTGCTGTGCGCCTCATCTGAGTACCTGCGGCGGCAAGGAACCCCGGTTCACCCGTCCGAGCTGGCCCGGCACGCGGTGATCGCCTACACGCTGTTGTCGACGGGCGACCACTGGGAGTTCGAGGGCCCCGAGGGCCCTGTCGGCGTGACCGTATCCCCGCAGATGCGCACCAACAGCGGCGACACCTGCTGCGCGGCGGCGCTGCAACACCGCGGGCTGGTGCTGCAGCCCACCTTCCTGGTCGGGCCGCACCTGGCCTCGGGCGCCTTGGTGGAGGTGTTGCCCCAGTATCGGTCGATCGAGCTCGGCGTGTTCGCGGTCTACCCCTCGCGCAAGCACCTGACCCCCAAGGTGCGCGTGCTGATCGACTTTCTGGTCGGGGCGTTTCGTGCGCGAGCTTGGCCGCTGTGAAATGCTGTCGTTCCGCCCCGAGGAGCCTGATGAGAGCAGTGAATCAAGGCTTCGGTCCGTTCGACCGCGTTGGCAAGGATCCTCTGAACTTCGGAATCGGGCTGTCTTTCCAAGCCAGGCGTGTCACCGAGATCCTGGGTCTGAAGAAGAAGGATGTCTCCAGACTGTCCAACGCGTCGGTGAAGACCGCCACAGACCCCAGGCTCTGCGAGGAACTCCCGGCCCCCTTCACCGGCCCTGGTACCTGGGCGCACGCTTTTCGCGAAAGGCCGCGATGCCCTCGCGGGCGTCCTCGCTCTCGCGCACCGTTGCCAGATCTCGTTGGGTGCGCGCCATGCGTTCCGACGGGCCTTGGGCGAGGACATGGTCGACGACGAAGCGCTTGAGCGTCTTCAGCACCATCGGCGACGAGCCTGCCAGGTCACGCGCCATCGCGAGCGCGGCTTCCACCTGTCTGCCCTTGGGGACCACGTCGTTGACGAACCCCAGCGCATGGGCCCGCTCCGCGCCTAAGGGCCGGCCCAGAAGGATCAGGTCCATCGCCGCGTGGTGTGGAATGCGTCCCGCCAGCCCCGCGATCATGCCGCCCGTGAATCCCAGCCGGGCTTCGGGGTAGGAGAACTTGGTGTTGTCGGCGGCCACCACGAGGTCGCAGGCCATCACCATCACCAGGGCCCCGCCCACGCACCAGCCCGCCACCGCAGCGATGACGGGCTTTTCCGTGGTGATGCCGACCGTCGGCACGCAGCGCCAGAGCTCGGGCAGGTCCGTCACATCCGCGCCCCCGGAGAACGCCTCGTCTCCGGCGCCTGTCAGCACGGCCACTCGCTGGTTCTCCGCAGCGTCGAAGGCCGCAAAGGCCGCCTGGATCTCGCGCGCGGTGGTCGAGCAGATGGCGTTGCGCCGCTCAGGCCGGTTGATGGTGATGAGCGTGACCCCGTCGTCGCTGGCTTCGACGGTGATGCGTTGGTAGACGGTCATGTCCGGTCTCCGGGGTGAGGTGCGGGGTCGGCGATGCGCAGCCGGGCGTCGACCGCACAGCAGCCCTGCTCGCCGACGATCAGTGGGTTGAGATCGAGTTCGAAGTCGGTGTCACGCAGGTCGTGCGCAGCGCAGCTCGTGCGCACGATGGCATCGACCACGGCATCCACGGCGAGTGCCGCACCGCGGTAGCCTGCCAGGACGGGCCAGAGCGGCAGCGCCGCCAGCAGCCGGCGCACGTCGGCCGCGGCGGCCGGTGCGCGGAGGATGGAGCGGGCAGGCAGCAGCTCGACCAGGATGCCCCCCGCACCGAAGACCACCACTGGGCCGAACTGCGCATCGCGTCGCGCTCCGACGATCAACTCGAGCTTGCCGCGCACCTGGGCCTGGACCGAGACGCCCTCGATGCGGGCTGCGGGCACGGCCTGCCGTGCGTTGGCCGTGATGCGAGCGAAGGCGTCCTCCACCGCGTGGCCATCCTCCAGGCCGACGGCGACGCCGCCCGCATCGGACTTGTGGATGATGTCGGGCGAGATGATCTTCATCACGACCGGGTAGCCCAGGGCGTCCGCCGCCGCGCGGGCGGCCGACGCACTGCCGACCTCCCGGGCCGCATTGACCGGGATACCGTAGGCTGAGAGAAAGGTCTTGCTGGAGGCTTCGTCGAAGTCGCCCCGCAGCGAGGCGAGCCCGGGGTGCTGGGCGCCGGCCGGGCGGTGCGGCTCGGCCAGCGGCACGTGACGGCTGCGCACGGACCACGCGGCAAGCGCATCCACGGCTTCACCGATGTGGTTGGTGAAGGGGACGCCGCGCTCGCGCAAGGCGGTGCGCGCGCCGTCGGCCGCGCGGCCCGGCTGCATCACGAGGAAGACCGGCTTGGACGGGCTTTCGCAGTCCTGGCCTGACATGCCGCTGGCCAGGTCCTCGGTCAGCTTGCGCAGCATCGGCGCCGTGGTCAGCACCAGGAGCAGCGCGTCGGTGTGGGCGTCGGCTGTGACCGTCTTCATCGTCACCGGCGCCACGTCGACGGCCTCGTCGAACTTGCGCCCGCCGAAGTCGACGGGATTGGAGGCCTGCCCGGGCGAGTAGTGCTCGGCCAGGGTGGCCCGGGTCGGGGCGGAGAAGTCCGCCATCTGCAGGCCGCGGGCGCATATCGCGTCGGAGGCGAGCGCGCCCCCACCCCCGGAGGTCGTCAGGATGGCGATGCGTTCGACCAGCGCCTGAGGGTGCCGCGCCAGCGCGGCTGCCAGCGTGATCATCGAGCCCGTGTCGTCCAGCAGGGTGACGTTCTCGTCCCGGCACACCGCCGCCAGCACCTCGTGGCTGCCGGCGATGCTGGCGGTGTGCGAGAAAGCCGCCCGGCTGCCGGCTTCGGTGCGGCCGGCCTTGACTGCCAGCCATGGCTTTCCGGCCCGACGGGCCCGGCCGGCCAGCGCCGCAAATCGCGCCGGGTCCTTCAGGCCTTCGATGTAGGTGCAGATGACACGGGTGCGATCGTCCTCGATCAGGTATTCGACGAAGTCGCAGAGCTCGAGGTCCGCCTGGTTGCCGACCGACACGCAGTGGCTGAAGCCGACCCCCATCTCGAGGGCGCGGTCGAAGATCGTGGCCATCAGGGCGCCGCTCTGGCTGATGAAGCCGATCGTTCCGACGGGCAGGGAGTCGACGTCGAGCGCCGGCGAGGAGCACAGCACGAGCTTGTTCGCCGGGCTGATCACGCCCAGGCAGTTGGGCCCGATCAGCCGCATGCCGTGCGCACGGGCGGCGGCGACGATCTCGCGCTCGAGCCTGGCGCCTTCGGCGCCGGCGTCCGAGAACTTCGAGGTGATGATGATGCCGCCGCGAGCGCCGCGCGCCGCGGCGGCCTCGATCTCGGGCTTGACCTTGTCGCGCGGCAGCGCCATCACGACCATGTCGGGTGGTGACGGCGTGGCCGAGACCGACTTGCAGGTCGGGATGCCGAAGAGGGTGTCGCGCGCGGGGTTGACGGGGTAGATCTTGCCGGCGTAGCCGTGCTTGATCAGCATGCGGTAGAGCCGCCCACCGAACTTGGTCTGGTCTTCCGAGGCGCCGATGACTGCAACCGAGCGCGGCTCGAGCAACTGGGCGACCGTGGCCGGCGCAAGGGGACTCATGGAGTGGGCTCCTTCAGGAAGCCGCGCTTTGGCGCGCGCGGTAGGCCGAGATGCGTTGCTTCAGTCCGGGCAGCGCAGCCGAGCGCACGAGTGCGGCGAGATCCTCGTCACGGCGGTCGTCGCGCGTGGCCCGATGCAACTGCATCAGGGTCGCCCGGTCGACGGGCAGGGGCTTGGAGGCGGAGGCGAGCCAGCGGTCCGGGGCGTCGACGAGGTCGGTGAGCAGACCGCGCTCGCACGCCTCTTGCGCGCCCCACGTGAGGCCCTCGCTGACCAGGCGACGCGCCGCATCGACGCCCACCCGCGCGGCGAGCCGGCGCGTGCCGAGGACGAGGCCGAAGCCCGCGCCAGGAAAGCGGAACGAGGCGCCGGGGGTGGCGGCGCGCAGGTCACAAGCCGCCATCAGGTCGGCGCCTGCGCCCCAGGCGCGCCCTGTCACGACGGCGACTGTCCTGAGCGGCGCATGCCACAGGGCCGCCAGCAGTGTCTCGATGCGCACGAAGCGGTGCAGCAGATCGCCGTCGCTGGCCGCATCCAGGTCCGACAGGTCGAAGCCGGTGCAGAAGTTCCGTCCGTCGCCACGGAGGACGAGCGTGTGCAGGCTGCGGTCGGCGCAGGCCTCTTCGACGGCCTCCAGCAGGGCGTCGACCAGGGCCGGGTTCAAGGCGTTGCCGCGCTCGGCGCGGCACAGCGTCAGGGTCCGGACCCCGTCCTCCAGGTGAGTCTGCAGCATCAGGCCAGCCGCTGCCGAGCCTGCGCGGAGCGGTCCCAGAGGTTCGGGGTCTGGGCCGAGGAATAGCCCGACACGAAGGTCTTGGCCGCGCCCGTGGCAGGGTCGAAGACGTGGCGGCGCACCGCACCGATGTTGCTGCCGTAGACGTGGATGCTGATGGACGGGCGGTCCTCGAAGGCATTGGCCACGACGTGAACGTCGCCGATGCTCGGCGACACCGCGCCCACATCCCCTGGCTCCAGGCGCACCTCATCGCCAGCCACGAGCCGGCCGTCGTCACCAAGGGTGTAGGGGCGCTCGATCTCCGCCCCCCGCAGCATGCCGATCAAGCCCCAGACCGTGTGATCGTGAAGCGGAGTGCGTTGACCCGGCCCCCACACGAAGCTGACGACGCAGAAGCGCTCGAGCGGGTCGCAGTGCAGAAGGTATTGCTGGTAGCGATCCGGGTGGTCCAGGGTGCAGGCCTCGGGCAGCCAGCGGTCGTCGGCGATCAGTTCGCGCAGGAGGCTGCGGCCCTCGCGCAGCAGGGTAGGCTCGTCGCTGGTGCGGTCGACCAGGTGGGTCATCGCGACGACGAAGGCGCGCAGGGGCTCGATCGGGTCGCCGGCTTCGGTGGTCATGAGGTCTCCCGGTCTTGCGCCTGCGCCGCCGCGGTGTGTTCGCCAAGGGCGGGCGGGCGCGTGTTCACGGCGACGGCCTGTCCGTCGATCCAGATCGGGCATCCCACCGTGCGCGTGTGCTGGCCGGCCGGCAGGGTCTGGGGCTGAACCAGCCCCAGGTGGCTGGCTTGAGGGTCGGCCAGGGCATCGGCGTAGCTGTTGATGGGGGCGCTGGGAACGCCCGCGTGCTGGAAGCGCCGAAGCCAGCTGGCGGCGGTGTTGCGCCGGAAGGCCTGTTCCAGCAGATCCTTCAGCGCGATCTGGTGGGCCGCGCGCGAGGTCGGCGTGGCGAAGCGCGGGTCGTCCAGCAGTTCCCGGGTGCTCGCGACCTCGCACACCGAGCGCCACAGCTTGTCGTTGCCTGCAGCGATGACGAACCACCCGTCGCTGGCCTGGTAGGCCTGGTAGGGCGCGTTGCGCGGATGGGCCGAGCCGAGCTTGCGGGGGTTGACGCCGGTGCCGAAGTACTCGCTGGTCTGCAGGGCGGCGATGGCCAGGGTGGTGCCGAACATCGGGACATCGATGTGGCCTCCCGGGCCGCCGGCGCGCACACGCGCCAGCATGGCCGCGATCGAGAAGGCCGCGTAGAGACCGGCCGTGAAGTCCGACACCGGCACGCCGCACTTCACCGGCGCACCTTCCGGCTCGCCGGTGACGCTCATGACCCCCGCAGCCGCCTGCACCGTGACGTCGAAGCCACCCTCGCCGGCCCTCGGGCCCGTCTGCCCGAAGGCCGAGATCGAGCAGTAGACGAGGCTGGGCTTGCGCGGGCCGAACCAGTCCCAGCCCAGGCCGAGGCGCTGCATGGCGCCAGGGCGGTTGTTCTCGACGAGCACGTCGGCCTGCAGCACGAGCGACCGCGCGAACTCACGCTGGGTGGGATCCTTCAGATCCAGGGCCACCGAGCGTTTGCCGCGGTTGAGCGAGGCGAAGTTCTCGCTGAAGCCGGCGTTGATCGGCGGCCACTGCCGCAGGGAGTCGCCATCCGGCGGCTCGACCTTGAGGACCTGGGCGCCGAAGTCCGCGAGCAGCATGCCGCAGAACGGCCCTGCGGCGACCTGGCAGAACTCGACGACGCAGACGCCGTCCAGCAGGGTTGGGGGCATGGAAGTCAGGGCTCCGATCGGGCGGATGGCATCAGGCTGAAGTGACGGGGCGTCGCATGCAGTCGATCAGGGCCCGTGCCAGGGCCGCATCGCTGGCGCCGGGCGACATGGCGCTGCTGACCGCCTCCGCGGCGGCGACGACGTGAACCGCCAAGGCCTTGAAGGCCGATGGCTTGATGCGCTCGGCCGGCCCCGAGATGCCCAGTGCCGCCAGGACCCGACCGTCACTGCCCCGGATGGGCGCGGCGACGCCGCAGACGCTGTCTCGCCACTCGCCGCGGTTGACCGCGTAGCCTTGGCTGCGAACGCGCTCCATCTCCCGCATGAACTCGGCCGGGTCGGTGAGGGTTCGCGGGGCGTGGCGGGTCAGGCGCCGCGACACGGACGTCAGGAAGGCATCGCTCTCGAAGGCCAGCATGGCCTTGCCGGTGGCCACGCAGTGCGCGGGGGCGCGTCCGCCGATCTGGCTGTAGGCCCGCACGGGCTCGGGACTGTCGAGCTTGTGCACGTAGACGACCTCGTCGCCGTCGAGCACCGACAGGTGCACGGATTCGCGCGTGCGCTCCAGCAGCGCCTCCATCGCCGGCAGCGCCATGGTCCTGAGGTCCAGGCGGGCCAGCACGGCGGAGCCGAGTTCCCACAACCGTATCGAAGCGCGGTAGGTGCCACGATCGTCGTCGCGCAGCACATAGCGCAGCTCGACCAGCGCCTGGAGCATGCGGTGCACATTGCTCTTGGGGATGCCCAGCGCGGTGGCCAGCTCGGTGACGCCCATGGGATGGGCGCTGCGGGCCAGTGTCTCGAGCATCAGCAGCCCCTTGACGAGCGTGTTGTTCATTCCCGGGTTTGCCAGGGCATCTGCGGGACGACCCGCCAGGCGCCGGCCCCATCCGCCGCACGGGAGCCCCGTGGCGTTGCGAGTCGCGGACTTATTGTGTTCTCAAATAGAGAATGTTTGAGCATCATTTGGGAACACTCTACAGTCCCGGCATCGACCCGTCAACCCGCCCGGGAGATCGTCTGATGCTGAAGATGCTGTGTGGACTGATGACTGCGGCCGCGTTGGCCGCTGCCTCGCCGGTGATGGCTTCCGAGCCCTGGCCGAGCAAGTCCGTCAAGCTGATCGTTCCCTATCCGCCCGGCGGCAGCTCGGACAACGTCGGCCGGCTCGCCGCGAGCTGGCTGACAGCCGCGCTCGGCCAGACCGTGGTGATCGAGAACCGGGGTGGGGCTGGCGCGATCATCGGCACCGAGGCGGCTTCGCGCGCCCCGGCCGACGGCTACACGCTGTTGCTCGCGCCGACGGCGGTCATGGCCATCACGCCGCAGTTGCGCTCCGTGCCCTACAGCGTGGGCGATTTTGCGCCGATCGCGATCGTTGCCTCGTCCTACAACATCGTGGCCGCGCGCAAGGACCTGCCCGCGAACAACATCGCTGAGCTGGCCGCGCTGGGCAAGGCCCAGCAGGGCAAGCTCACCCTGGGCTCCGCGGGTATCGCCACGGCCACCCACATCGCCGGCGAACTGGTCCACCTGGCGCTGGGCATCCAGGTGCTGCACATCCCGTTCAAGGGCTCGAGCGAGTCGCTGAACGCGCTGGTGGGCGGCCAGATAGATCTGATCTACGACCCAGTGGCGCTGCCGCAGGTGCGGGCCGGCACGGTGAAGGTGCTCGCGGCCGGCGGCAAGGCCCGGCATCCGGAGCTGCCCGGCGTCCCGACCTTGAAGGAGCAGGGGGTCAATGTCGAGGTCGGCAGCTGGTTCGGCCTGTTCGCGCCCAAGGGTACCCCCAAGGAGATCATCGATCGCGTTGCGGCCGGCCTGGCCCGCGGCGCTCAGTCGCCCGGTGTCGAGGGCCAGCTCGCGCGGATGAGCCTGTACCCCGACTATCGGGGCCCGGACGCCTTCGCCCGGCAGATCCGGGAGGACATCGAGTCGTACCGAAAGCTGATCGAGCGGACGGGCTTGAAGGCCAATTGAAGGCCGATCGAGGGCAGACGGGACATCCACCATGCGCGAGCTCACCTCGGCTCACTGGGGGGTGTACGAGGTCCGGCGCGAGGCTGGCCGGGCGACAGGCCTGACCGCCCTCCCGGAGGACCCGGACGCCTCGCCGATCGGCTTGGCGATGTGGGACGCCTACCAGGGGCGGCAGCGCGTGCTGCGGCCGTCGGTGCGGCGCAGCTGGCTCGAGCAAGGGCCCGGAGCCGCCCGGGACTTGCGTGGTCGGGAGCCCTTCGTCGAGGTGTCCTGGGACCGGGCGCTGGACCTCGTGGCCGCGGACCTCGACCGCGTGCGCACCACGCGAGGCAACGAGGCCATCTTCGGCGGCTCCTACGGTTGGTCCAGTGCCGGCAGGTTCCACCACGCCCAGAGCCAGGTGCATCGCTTCCTCAACAGCATCGGCGGGTACGTCAGGCACCAGGACAGCTACAGCCTTGGTGCGGCCCGGGTGGCGATGCCGCACATCGTCGGCCTGGGCATGGACGAGTTGATGGTCTCGCATCACGGCTGGGATGTGCTCGAGCGCCATACGCGGATGCTCGTGGCGTTCGGCGGCATCCCGGCCAAGAACGCGCAGGTGACGGCCGGCGGCTGCTCGGAGCACCGCGTGCGGCCGGCCCTGGCCCGCCTGGCGTCGGCGGGCTGCCGGCTGGTCAACGTCAGCCCCGTGGGCGACAACCTCGACGCGCCCCCGGGCTGCGTCGAGTGGGTGCGCATCAGGCCGGGGACCGACACCGCAGCGATGCTCGCCATGTCGACCGAGCTGCTGCGCGCCGGCCGGCACGACGCCGCCTTCGTGCGTGAACACTGCGCCGGCTTCGAGGAGTGGTCGGACTACCTGCTCGGGCGCAGCGACGGCATCGTGAAAGACGCTGACTGGGCCTCGCCTGTCACGGGGATCCCTGCGTCGCGCCTGCGGGCGCTGGCTTTCGACATGGCGGGCACGCGTTCGCTCGTCAACGTGGCGTGGTCGCTGCAGCGCGCCGACCGGGGCGAACAGCCCTACTGGGCTGCCGTGGGCCTTGCGGCCCTGCTCGGGCAGATCGGTTTGCCCGGGGGCGGCTTCGGGGTCGGCTACGGCGCCACCGCCCTGATCGGAAGCCCGGCGGAGCGCCTGCCCCTGCCGACGCTCCCCCAGGGCACGAACCCTGTGCGCGCCTTCATCCCCGTGGCGCGCATCACGGACATGCTGTTGCAGCCGGGTGGCCGCTTTTCCTACAACGGCGGCTGGCACCGCTACCCTGACATCGACCTGATCTACTGGGCAGGGGGGAATCCGTTCCACCACCATCAGGACCTCAACCGCCTGGCGCGCGCGTGGCGCTCCAAGCCCTCGACGGTGATCGTGCACGAACAGGCCTGGACCGCGACGGCCAGGATGGCCGACATCGTGCTGCCGGCCACCGCGACCCTGGAGCGCGACGACATCGGCGCCTCCACGCGCGACCCGCTGCTGGTGGCGATGAAGGCCCTGCTCGAGCCGCCCGGGCAGGCGCGGGACGACCATGCGATCTTCGCCGCGCTGGCCGACAGGCTGGGCAGCACGGCCGCCTTCACCGAGGGCCGTAGCGTCCAGGGCTGGCTGCGCCACCTGTGGGCCGAGGCCATGGGGCGCGCGGCCAGTGCAGGGTTCGAGTTGCCCCCCTTCGACACCTTCTGGGCCGCCGGCGAGCACCGCGTCGCGCCAGCCGCCGGACCCGTGGTCATGCTGGCGGGCTTCCGCGCGGACCCGAAGGCCCACCCGCTGCCGACACCGAGCGGCCGCATCGAACTGCACTCCCAGCGCGTGGCGGGTTTCGGCTTGCCCGACTGTCCCGGGCATGCCGCGTGGTTCGAGCCTGAAGAGTGGCTGGGCGCGCCGCTGGCACAGCGCTTTCCGCTGCACCTGATCTCCGACCAGCCGCACACCAAGCTCCACAGCCAGCTCGACTTCTCCTCCTGCAGCCGCGCCAACAAGGTGGCGGGGCGCGAGCCGGTGTGGATCCACCCGGGCGATGCGCACGAGCGCGGCGTCGCCGACGGCGACGTGGTCCGCGTCTTCAACGACCGAGGCGCCTGCCTGGCCGGCGCGCGCCTGAGCGAGCAGGTGATGCCGGGCGTGGTGCGCATCGCCACGGGCGCCTGGTGGGATCCCGATCCGGACGCCGGCGACGCGCTCGACCGTCACGGCAACCCGAACGTCCTGACACGCGATGTCGGCGCCTCGCAGCTCTCCCAGGGGTGCGCTGCCCAGTCCTGCCTGGTCCAGGTCGAGGCCTGGCGCGGTGACGTGCCGCCCATGGCGGCCTTCGATCAGCCCGTCCTGCAGGCCGTCCAGGTCGCTGCCTCGAGCTGAGTGGCCTCTGCCGCCCCCGAGCCTGCATCCGCCATGAATTCCTCGAACAGCATTGATTCATCCGACGCCGCCCTGCAGGCAGACTTCATCATCGTCGGGGCGGGAACGGCGGGCTGCGTGCTCGCCAACCGCCTGTCGGCCGATCGCGGCTGCCGGGTGCTGCTGCTCGAGGCGGGACCGGCCGACGATGACCGCTGGATCCACATCCCCATCGGGATCTTCCGGCTGATTTCCGATCCCGTGCGCAACTGGATGTACTACACGGAGCCGGAGCCCGGCCTGGACGGGCGCCGGGTGTTCTGGCCGCGGGGGAAGGTGCTCGGTGGGTCGAGCAGCATCAACGGCATGGTCTATGTGCGGGGCCAGGCCGAGGATTTCGACCGCTGGGCTGCGGAAGGCGCCACGGGGTGGGATGCGAAGACCCTGCTGCCCTACCTCAAGCGAGGCTTCCACCAGAGCCGCGGCGCCGATCCCTGGCACGATACCGGAGGGCCCATCCATGTGGCCGACCGTCCTGACCGCCACCCGCTCTGGGACGCCTTCATCGAGGCCGCGGTGGCCGCGGGCTTCCCTCGCAATCCGGATTTCAATGGCGAGCGCCAGGAGGGCGTGGGCTACTACCAGACGACGATCCGCCGAGGACGTCGCAGCAGTGCTGCCACGGGCTACCTTCGGCCCGCGCAGCAGCGTCCCAACCTGGACGTGATCACCGGCGCCCTTGCGCACCGTGTCCTCTTCCAGGGGCGTCGCGCCACGGGCGTGCAGTTCTCCACTGACCGGGGGCCGCAGACGGCGCGAGCCTCCCGCGGTGTCATCGTGGCCGGCGGGTCCGTCAACTCGCCCCAGTTGCTGATGCTGTCGGGCATCGGGCCGGCCGAGCACCTCGGGCAGCACGGCATCGAGGTCCTCCACGACTCGCCCGGCGTGGGTGCGAACCTGCAGGATCATCTCCAACTGCGCCTGGTCTACCGCCTGAACCGCCCGATCAGCTTCAACCTCCAGGCCCATTCGGTGCTCGGCAAGGCGCGCATGGCGCTGCAGTACGCCTTGCGGCGCCAGGGCCCCATGGCCTACCCCACGGCACAGACCGGGCTGTTCGCGCGCAGCAGCCCTCAGGTACCGACGCCGGATCTGCAGTACCACTTCTCGAACTACAGCTTCGATGCGGCCACGCGCCGGGTGCACAGGTTTCCTGGCATGACCTACAGCGTCTGCCAGCTTCGGCCCAGGAGCCGGGGGCGGATCACGCTGCGCGCCCCGGATCCGGCGCAGCCCGTGCGGATCGAGGCCAACTACCTCTCGGCACCCGAGGACCAGGAGGCTGCGGTGGCGGCCGTCGCTTTGACGCGCAGGCTGGCTTCGAGCTCTCCCATGCGCGAGCTCGTGCAGACGGAGATCGCCCCGGGCCCTGAGGTGCGTACGCGCGAGCAGATCCTGGCTTTCGCGCGTTCCAACGGAACGTCGATCTACCACCCTGTGGGCACCTGCCGCATGGGAAGCGATGAAAGGGCGGTCGTCGACCCTGAGCTGCGCGTGCGCGGAGTGCAGAACCTGTGGGTCGTCGACGCCTCCGTCATGCCCAGCCTGACTTCGGGCAACACGAACGCCGCCGTCGTGGCAATCGCCGAGCGTGCGAGCGATTTCCTCACCAAGACCTGATCCGCAAGCCCACCCACACCAACAGGAGACACGTCACCCATGCCTCACCGTCCGCTCACACCCCTCCGCCCGGGGGAGTTGCCGCAGCCGACGATTCCCCTCGTCGACGGTGGAGCCATCCCTCCGAGAAGCCCCTGATCCCCCAACTGACAAGGAGACGAACATGCTGAAACGATTGACTGCAGGCCTTCTGCTGCTCACCTCGGTCCTCGGCGCCGCGGCGCAGGCACCGGCCGACACCGCGAGATACCCGAACCGCGCCATCAAGATCGTCATTCCGTGGCAGGCCGGCGGCGGCACGGACGTGCTGGTCCGCCTCCTGGCGGAGAAGCTCCAACCGCGGCTCGGTCAGCAGGTCGTGGTCGAGAACCGGCCCGGCGCGAGCACGGTCATCGGAACCAAGGCCTTCCTGGCATCGCCGCCGGACGGCTACACGCTGCTGATCTCGACCAACACCACCTTCAGCATCGTGCCGCACCTGTTCAAGGTGCCGCCCTTCGACCCGGACAGTGCCTTCGAACCGGTCGCACTGCTCGCCAGCACACCCATGGCGCTGGTGGTGCATCCGTCCGTCGGGGTCCGCGACCTGCCAGCCTTCATCGAGGCGGCCCGCAAGCGGCCGGGGGAGATCAGTGTCGCCTCGTACGGCAACGGCACCTCGACCCATCTGGTGGCCGAGCTCTTCCAGTCCGCGGCTGGGGTGAAGCTGAACCACATCCCGTTCAAGGGGGTGGAGGCGGTGCATGCCGTCAGTGGTGGACAGGTCGCGTCCATGATCGACGGCTTGTTCACGGCGCTGCCGCAGATCCGGGCGGGTCGTGTGCAAGGTGTGGCCGTGATGCAGTCCAAGCGGTCGGAGTTCGCGCCGGAGATCCCCAGCGTCACCGAGTTCGGCCTGAGGGGTGTGGACATCGACATCTGGTACGGTCTGGTGGCGCCGAAGGGCACGCCTGCTCCCATCGTCGAGCGCCTGAGCCAGGAGTTCGCGACGGTGTTGAACATGCCCGACGTCCGTGCCCGCCTGGCGGCCTTGCAGGTCGTCCCGCTCGCCAAGGGTCCGGCGGAGGCGAGAGACCACTTCCGGCGCCAATCTGAGCTCTACCGCAACCTGGTCGTGCGCGCCGCGGTCGCGCTGGAGTGAGGCCCGGCGACTTCTTGGCGTCGAGGCGCTGACAGTGGGGCGAGCGCCGCAGTCTGCCGATCCAGCCATCGCGCTCGCGCATCACGTGGCCCGTGCACGCCCGGCCACGCTGCCCGTCGCCACGCGGATCGCCACCTGCCGCGACATCCTCGACACCCTGGGCTGCATGCTCGGCGGTAGCGGGGCGCCGGGCATCGAGACGCTGGTCGGGCTCGCGCGACGCTGGGGCGGACGCGGGGAAGCCTCCGTGCTCTGCACCGACGCACGCGTCCCGGCCCATCACGCCGCGCTCGCGAACGGCGCGATGGCGCACGCCCTCGACTTCGACGACACGCACGACCTCGCCGGCAACATCCACCCAGGTGCGCCCGTGCTCGCCGCCGCGCTCGCCGCGGCCGAGCTTCGCGGCACCGTGGCCGGCGACGAATTCGTGCTGGCGGTGGCGCTGGGGCTGGACGTCGCGTGCCGGGTTGCGCTCGGCGCTTGCGAGGATCGCGGCTGGCACCGCACGGCGGCCATGGGTGTCTTCGGCGCCGCCGCCGCCGCGTCACGCCTCCTCGGGCTCACCTCGGAACAGGTCGTGCACGCCTTCGGCATCGCGCTCAGCCAGGCGGCGGGCACGCGCCAGTGCATCGACGACGGGGCGCTCACCAAGCGCTTCCAGGCCGGACAGGCGGCATCGGCCGGCGTGCTCTCGGCCGTGCTCGCCGGCGAGGGGTTCACCGGGGCGCGAGAGGTGTTCACGGGGCGCTACGGCTTCCTGCCCATGTACCAGCCCGGCCGCTTCGACGGCGCCGCACTCGTCGCGGGCCTCGGCGAGACCTGGGAAGGCGACCGCGTGAGCCTGAAGCCGTGGCCGTGCTTCCGTCCGGCGCATGCCGCGATCGATGCGGCGCTCGGCCTGCGCGAAGAACTGGCACTCGCGAAGGGCGGAGCGGCCGAGATCGCCGGGGTGACCCTCGCCAGCGACCCGCGTGCTCACGCCGACCAGTTCGAGGCCGGCGCGCACAAGCGGCAGCCGCGGCACGTGATCGAGTCGCAGTTCGCCACGCCCTTCCTGGTCGCAACCGCGCTGCTGCGCGGGCACGTTCGCATCGCCGATGTCGCGCAGCCGGACGACGAGGGCGTCCTCGCGCTGGCGAATCTCATCGAAGGCCAGCGCGTCGAGGGCAGCCCGCCCGGCTGGGCACGCCTCACCGTCGTCACCACCGACGGTCGCTCGGCCACGCGCGAGGTCGCACGCGCGGCCGGCTCGCCGGATCACCCGCTGAGCGATACGGCGCTCGACGCCAAGTTTCGCGACTGCGCCGCCAACGCGGTGCGCCCGATCGCGGCTGCCACGGTCGATGCGGCCATCGCCTTCGTCCGTGGCCTGCCGCAGCAGCAGGACGCTGCGGCCCTGCTCCGCCTGCTGACCCGGGCACTCACCCCTGCGCGGAGCGCACGGGGTCCCGCTGGCTGCACGGGCTCGCGCCGGGCGCGAGGATGACCAAGGTCAGGGCGGCGCCGGCGCGCGGTTCATGCTCTGCCGCCTCAGCCCTTGCGCGGCGGCCAGGGAAAGAATCCGCTGGTGCGCGCGACATAGTCTGCGTAGTCGGGCCGGGTCTTCAGCATCCGCTTCTCCAGCAACTTCTTGCCGGTGCGGTTGACGAGTGAGTTCGTCATGCGCAGCGGGGCGAACAGGGTGAGCAGGCCGATCCAGTGGTCGCAGGCGATGAAGAAGAGGCCCCACCAGACGCAGGCGTCGCCGAAGTAGTTCGGGTGGCGCGTGTAGCGCCAGAGCCCGCGGTCCATGATCTGCCCCCGGTGGGCCGTATCGCGCTTGAAGCGGGCGAGTTGCCAGTCGCCGACGGTCTCGAAGGCGAAGCCGGCTGTCCATACCGCGATGCCGATCCAGGCCATCACGCCCAGCGAGGCCGGCTCCAGCAGGAACTGCCCCACCTGGACCGGTACCGATGTGATCCAGATCGCCAGGCCCTGGCGCAGGAAGACCTGCTTCAGGACGAAGAGGTGCTCGTTGCCGGTGGCATGCTTGCGGAAGGCGGTGTAGCGCGGATCCTCGCCATGGCCGCGATTGCGCAAGTACACGTACAGGCCGAGCCGGGCCGCCCAGACACAGGTCAGGGTCACGATCAGGAGCTTGCGCGACTCCACCCCCACGCCGTACTGATGCAGGTAGGTCGCCACGGCGACGACGGCGAAACCCGGCCCCCAGAAGATGTCGACGATGCTGGCGTCATGCAGGCGCATCGACAGCACCCACAGCGCCACCTGGCACGCCAGCACGAGCGCGGCCGACATCAGGAGGTTGGAGAGCAGGCCTGGCGCCAGCACGCCGCTCAGCCCGGTCATGGCGCGCTCCCGGGGTCTGCCGGCAGCAGCGGCTGGAGAAAGTCGCGGTAGGCGCTCGGGGCGTCGGGAAACTCTCGCGCGCCGTCGAGGGCCTGGATCTGCTCGAAGTCCCGCTCCAGCGCCTCGGGGCTCGATGCCGCCGGGTCGTGGACGAGACCGATGCCCTCCACGGTCGCGGCGCGCAGGAAGCGCCCCCCCGCGGCGACGAAGGTCTGGCCCGTCACCGCCCGATTGCGCTCGCTCGCGAGCCAGGCCACCAGCGGCGCCACCCGGTCGGGCGCCAGTAGGGCCTTCAGCGGGTCGGGAATGTGGTCACCCGTCATCGGCGTCGCGGCGTAGGGCGCGATGGCATTCACGAGGACGTTCCGGCTGCGACCCTCGGTGGCCAGCGAACGCATCAGCGAGATCAAGGCCCCCTTGGCGGCGCCATAGGCCGACAGGCCGGCGCCACCGTGCAAGCCTGCGGACGAGGCACTGACCAGCACGCGCCCGTAACGGGCCTCGCGCATCACGTTCCAGGCGGCATGGGTGACGTAGAGCGAGCCATGGAAATTGACCTCGAAGATCTCGAGAAAGTCCCGGAGGTCGAACTTGCCGAAGGTCGCGGCCCGGTCGATGCCGGCGTTGTTCACCAGCACATCCAGGCGTCCCCAGGTGTCGAGCGCCTGCTCGACCATCTCCTTCCCGGAGCCGGGGTGCTCGACATGGGCGTAGTTGGCCACGGCCTCGCCGCCGCGGGCCTTGATCTCCCGGACCACATGGTCGACGGCCGCGAGACCGGCCGCATCCAACTCGCGGCGACGGTTGTTGAGGACGACCTTGGCGCCCCGGTCGGCGAGGTAGAGCGCGTAGGCGCGGCCCAGGCCCTTGCCGGCGCCAGTGACGATGGCCACGCGGCCGTCGAATCGGATGGTGTTCGGGTGTGACATGTCGAGTGGATGGCGTGGGGTCGGTGGAGGAGGAGGATGTGGAGTCAGGGGGGCGACGATCGGCGTGCTTGGCGGCGGGATCACGCAGCGTCGGGCGCGAGCCGGCGAAGCTCGCGCTTGAGGACCTTGCCGGTGGGGTTGCGCGGCAGGCCCTCGCTGAGGATCAGGTGCTCCGGCAGTTTGTGGACGGCGGCCCGCTTCTCGTCGCGCAGCCAGCATGTGATCTCGGCCAGGTCCACGGTCTGCCCCGGTTGCGGCACGACCACGGCGCAGACCTTCTCGCCGAGCCGGGCGTCGGGCCATCCGATCACCGCGACCTCGCGCACCTTGGGGTGCTCCAGGATCAGGTTCTCGACCTCGGCCGACGAGATGTTCACGCCCCCGCGAATCACGATGTCCTTGGTGCGGCCGACGAACTTGTAGAACTGGCGACGGTCGCCCGCGATTTCGAAGAGGTCTCCGGTGCGGAAGAAGCCTTCGGCGTCAAAGGCGGCAGCGGCCAGTTCGGGCGCCTTGTAGTACCCGTGGAAGACGTTCGGACCCTTGACCCTGAGCTCGCCGGGGCGGCCGCGCTCGTCGATGACCTCGCCAGACCCGTCTTCCACGAGCCGGGTTTCCAGCCATTGCGCGAACGTCAGCGTGGACTTGAAGTTCGGCGAGCCCAGGCGTGGGAAATACTTCGCCCGCTCGCGCGGGTCGGGCACGTCGCGCACGCTGCTGTAGAGCGCCGCGCCCTCGCTCGACCCGTAGGCGTTGACGATATGGACACCGAACTTCTGCGCGTAGCCCTCCACCAGCCATTCCGAGAGCGCGGACCCACCGGCCACGATGCGCCGCAGGCGCGAGAAGTCGATGCCGCGGGTGAGGGACTCGTTCTGCAGCAGCGTCGTCAGCAGGGCAGGGCTTGCGCAGGTGTAGTCGATCGCCTCGCGCTCCAGCTGCGAGACGAAGACCTCGAGCGTGAACGGCTGGTGCTGCACCAGGGTGCCGCCGGTCAGGAGCCAGGGCAGCACCATGCCGGAGAGGCTGCCCGGGTTCGTCAGCGGAAAGGGATTGAGCAGGCGCGCGCCCTCGAACAGCTCCACCGCCTCGACCACGGCGCGCGGCGCCACCTGCCACTGGTTGTGGCTGCGCGCCACCCCCTTGGGCATGCCCTCGGTGCCCGAGGTCCAGCAGATGGCGAAGGTTTCGTTGGCGTCGACCGGATGGGTCGCCAGATGACGCTCCAGCGCTTGCAGCTGCTGCGGCGTCGCGCAACACGGCGTGAGCGCCGCGTGGTCCGCTGCCGCGGCGCAGGCGGCGGCATGGCTGTGGGCCTGCGTGTGCCAGGCCAGCACCAGCGTCTCGCGGCCGTGCTCGGCTTGCTGGGCCGCAGCCAGCGCGATGCTGCGCGCCAGCGCTTCGTCGGGGCCTGCGCCGCGGCGCCAGGTCATGATCGCGCGCGCCCGGGTCAGGCCCAGGATGTGGAGTAGCTCGTGCTCCCGGTACTGCACCGGCACGGGCGTGATCACGACGCCGAGCAGGGCGCAGGCGAAGTAGGTGACGACGGCCTCGTTGCAGTTGGGCAACTGCATGCACAGCACGTCGCCCTGGGTCAGGCCCTGCGCCAGCAGCGTGGCCGCGAGGCTGTGCACCTCGTCCCAGGTCTGGCGCCAGCTCAGGCGGCGGGGATCCCCTCCGAAGAAGCTGGCCCGGTTCGGGGCGTCGACCAGGGCCTCCCGGTCCGGATGCTGCCGGCGCCGCTCGTCGAGGAGCGTCGCCAGCGGCCGAGTCCCCCAGGCGCCCAGGGCCGTGTAATGCCGGATGGCGCTGTGGGGGATCTCGATCACGGCGCTCTCACTCCTGGGAATCGGGTGGGACGTCCGGCCAGTGGGTGCTTGCGCAGGTGGCGATCAAGACTTGCTGTCGTCGATCTCGCTGGCGTCGGCCCAGCAGGCGTGGGTGCCGCTGCTGATGCGGTGCGGCAACAGGATGCGGGCCACGGGGCCCGCGGCGAGATCGCGCGCGTCCAGCACCACGCACTCGGAGCGGTCGGCCTTCATGTCCGTGACGAAGCTGACCACGTAGCCGTCGTCCTCGTCCGCGGGGCCGGTGCCGGCATCGTGGCAAGGGGCCATCGGCGATTCACTGCCGTAGCGCCCTTCACCGAACAGGTACTGCTGCGATGCCCCGCTGACGTGGTCGTAGCGCAGGATGCCGTCGAAGAGGAAGGCCCCCGGATGGGCGATCATGTTGTAGGAGTAGCGGTAGGGGCGGCCCCAGTAGCGGGCATTGACCATGCCGAACTCCAGCAGCCGTTCGTCGAGGCGGCGTTCGCGCGTGCGGCCGGTGGCGAGATCGAACCGCCACTCGGACAGCGTGGGCCCGTAGCGCTCGGGCCCCAGCGTCGCGCCGGAGTTGTCGTAGCCGCCGCGCGGCATGGGCGTGGCCTGGTGGTAGCCGTGCATGACGATCTCGTCACCTTCCTCCCAGGCGTTGAGCCAGTGCAGCACATAGGTGGGGCTGGCCTCGAACCAGCGGATGCCGGTCTGCGGCGCGTGGCGGCGTGGCACGACGGCAAAGCGTGACGGCCGGTCGGCGTGGTAGGTGAGCTTGTGCCTGCCCTGGGGCAGCAGGGCCTCGTCCCAGTGCAGCGGAAAGTCGTCGAGGATGGCGAAGTTCTCCGTGAAGCACATGTCGTGCGGCAGGCGCGGGCCGGGCAGGGGCACCGGCACGTAGTGGGCCAGCCGGTCGTGACGATCGACCTCGCCGTAGTGCATGTAGGGGGCGTTCTTCGAGTAATTGAAGAACAGCAGGTCACCGGTGCGGGGGCACACCTTGGGGTGTGCCGAGATACCCCCGTCGGCCAGCACCTGCCCGCCCCAGGCCGAGCGGCCCTTCATCGCCAGCGTGCGGGCATCCAGCCGCCAGGGTTCGCCGCACTGGTAGAAGGTGGCGAGCGCTTGGCCCGCGTGCACGATCACGTCGGTCGCGGCGCTGTCGCGCAGCCCCCCGCGCGCGCCCCAGCCCGGCAGTTCGGCCAGGCTGGGCTTGTCGATCAGGCCGGCATAGAGCGCGCGGCCGGCCGCCTGCTCCTGCAGGAAGCCGGTGGTGCGCACGAAGCGGTTGCGGTACTCCACCGTTCCGCGCCGAAAGCTCAGCAGGTGCAGCATGCCGTCGCCGTCGAAGGGGTGGTAGGTGCCACGTGGCTGGTGCACCGGGTTCTGCGTGTTGCGCAGGTAGACGCCGTCCAGGCGCTGCGGGATCTCGCCGATCACCTCGAGCTCGGTCGCGTTCAACTCGTCGTAGTTGGGCGCGAAGGGCCCGGTCATGTAGGGGTGCAGACCCGGGACCAGCGTGGGCCGGATGCGATCGACGATCTCGGTGGGCATGTGCGCTCCTTCTCGAGGGCAGGAAGCTCAGCTTCCGTCAGGCGGGACTTTCCTGCAAGTCTAGGTTCGTATCGCGATGCATGGCCGAACCCTGATACCGTGGTTGCCTGCCCGGGCCCCGCATAATCCGCACGCCGCCCGGATGGCGAAATCGGCAGACGCAGCGGACTTAAAATCCGCCGCCCCTTGACGGGGGCATGCGGGTTCGAGCCCCGCTCCGGGCACCATGCGCCGCGCGCCTGCGGCGCCCCTGGAGGAGCCCGCCATGAGCATCGCGCAGCATGTGAACGAAGGCGTCCGGCGCCGTGAGGTGTTCGGCTGGGCGATGTACGACTTTGCCAACTCCGGCTACACCACGGTGGTGCTGACGGCGGTCTTCAACGCCTATTTCGTCGGCGTGGTGGCCGGCGGCGCGCCTTGGGCCACGCTGGCCTGGACGTCGACACTGGCTCTCTCGAGCCTGCTCGTCATGCTGCTGATGCCGGCCATCGGCGCGCATGCCGACCAGCGCGGCGCCAAGAAGCGGCTGCTCGCCCTGACGACGGTGGGCTGCGTCCTGTCCACCGCGGCCCTGGCCTGGGCGGGGCCCGGCACGCTGTGGCTCGCGGTGACTGCGGTCGTCCTGTCGAGTTTCTTCTACGCCGTGGGCGAGTCGCTGATCGCGGCCTTCCTGCCCGAGCTGTCGCGCCGGGAGTCGCTCGGCCGGGTGTCGGGCTGGGGTTGGAGCTTCGGCTACTTCGGCGGCATGCTGACGCTGGGGCTGGGCCTGGGCTATGTCATCTGGGCCCAGGGCCAGGGGCTGCCGGCCACCCACTTCGTGCCGGTGACGATGCTGCTGACCGCGGCCGTCTACGCGCTGGCCAGCCTGCCCACCTTCCTGCTGCTGCGCGAGCGCGCGCAGGCGCAGCCGGCGGGTGCCGTTGGGGGCGGCGTGGCCGATTCCCTCGCGCGGCTGCGTCGCACCTGGCGCGAAGCCCGGCGGTATGAGGATTTCGCCTGGCTCATGGCCTGCGCCGTGGCCTACCAGGCCGGCATCTCGGTGGTGGTGGCCCTGGCCGCGGTGTATGCCGCCGAGGTGCTGGGGTTCAAGCAGACCGACACGATGCTGCTCGTCTTCCTGGTCAACATCGCTGCGGCGGCCGGCGCCTTCGCGTTCGGAAACTGGCAGGACCGCATCGGGCACCGGCGCGCGCTGGGGCTGACGCTGGCGGGCTGGATCGTGATGACGCTGCTGGCGGCGGCCGCCACCGGGCCGGGGCTGTTCTGGGCGGCGGCGGTCGTGGCCGGCCTGTGCATGGGCTCGAGCCAGTCGGCCGGGCGCGCCATGGCCGGCCTGCTCTCGCCCCCCGACCGCCTGGCCGAGTTCTTCGGGCTGTGGACCTTCGCGGTGCGCCTGTCGGCCATCGTGGGGCCGCTCACCTACGGCCTCGTCACCTGGGTCACGGGCGGCAACCACCGCATCGCCATCGTGTCCACGGGGGTCTTCTTCGTCCTCGGCTGGGTGTTGCTGGCCCGGGTCGATGTCGAGCGTGGTGCCCGGGCAGCCCGCCAGACGGTGTCGCCGCCCTAGAATGCGGGTTTACGTTAACGTCAGTTTCCCCAGGAGCTTTTCCCCATGAAGGTGCTGGTCCCCGTCAAGCGGGTGGTCGACTACAACGTCAAGGTGCGCGTCAAGGGCGATGGCACGGGCGTGGACATCGCCAACGTCAAGATGAGCATGAACCCCTTCGACGAGATCGCGGTCGAGGAGGCCGTGCGCCTGAAGGAGAAGGGCGCGGCCACCGAGGTGATCGCGGTGTCCTGCGGGGTCACGCAGTGCCAGGAAACGCTGCGCACGGCGATGGCCATCGGCGCCGACCGGGCGATCCTGGTCGAGTGCGCCGACGAGCTGCAGCCGCTGGCCGTGGCCAAGCTGCTGAAGGCGCTGGTCGAGCGCGAGCAGCCCGGCCTGGTGATCCTGGGCAAGCAGGCGATCGACGACGACTGCAACCAGACCGGGCAGATGCTGGCGGCGCTGGCCGGCCTGCCGCAGGCCACCTTCGCGAGCAAGGTCGAGGTGGCCGACGGCAGCGCGCGCGTGACGCGCGAGGTCGACGGCGGCCTGGAGACGCTGGCGCTGAAGCTGCCGGCCATCGTGACGACGGACCTGCGTCTGAACGAGCCGCGCTACGTCACGTTGCCCAACATCATGAAGGCCAAGAAGAAGCCCCTGGACGTGCTGAAGCCGGCCGACCTGGGCGTGGACGTGAGCCCGCGCATCCGCACGCTCAAGGTGAGCGAGCCGCCCAAGCGCGGCGCCGGGGTCAAGGTGCCCGACGTGGCCACGCTCGTGGCCAAGCTGAAGAACGAAGCCAAGGTGATCTGAAGGGGCCCGACATGAGCGTACTCGTCATTGCGGAACACGACCACGCGTCCATCAAGCCGGCGACGCTGAACACCGTCACCGCTGCGCTGCAGTGCGGCGCCGAGGTGCACGTGCTGGTGGCCGGCGCCAACGCGGCTGCGGCGGCGCAGCAGGCGGCGCAGATCGTGGGCGTGGCCAAGGTGCTGCACGCCGACGCACCAGCGCTGGCGCATGGCTTGGCCGAGAACGTCGCTGCGCAGGTGCTGGCGGTGGCGGGCGGCTACAGCCACCTGCTGTTCGCGGCGACGGCCGGCGGCAAGAACGTCGCCCCGCGGGTGGCGGCGCTGCTGGACGTGGCCCAGATCAGCGACGCGACCAAGGTGGTCGCGCCCGACACCTTCGAGCGCCCGATCTACGCCGGCAACGCGATCGCGACCGTGCAGAGCAGCGACGCGGTGAAGGTGGTCACCGTGCGCACGACCGGCTTCGATCCGGCTGCCGCTTCCGGCGGCGCGGCTCCGGTCGAGACTGTGGCGGCGGTGGCCGATGCCGGCGCGTCCAGCTTCGTCGGCTCGGAGATCGCCAAGCTCGAGCGGCCGGAGCTGACTTCGGCCAAGATCATCGTCTCGGGTGGGCGGGCGCTGGGCAGCAGCGAGAAGTTCGCCGAGGTGCTGACACCGCTGGCCGACAAGCTGGGCGCCGCGCTCGGCGCGAGCCGCGCGGCGGTGGACGCCGGCTATGCGCCCAACGACTGGCAGGTCGGGCAGACGGGCAAGATCGTCGCCCCCAGCCTGTACGTGGCCTGCGGCATCAGCGGCGCGATCCAGCATCTGGCCGGCATGAAGGACAGCAAGGTCATCGTCGCCATCAACAAGGACGCCGAGGCGCCGATCTTCAGCGTGGCCGACTACGGCCTCGAGGCCGACCTGTTCGCCGCCGTGCCGGAGCTCGTGTCGAGCCTTTGAGTGCAGCCGGGCGGCCTGCTCAGGCCGCCCGGGCCCTGCCCGCGGCGCCCCGCCGTGGGGCCGCCATCTCGCCGTCTCCCGCAGACCCTCTCAACCCAGGAAGAGTCCCATGAGCTACCGCGCCCCCGTCAAGGACATGCTGTTCGCGATGAAGGAGCTTGCCGGCATCGAGGCGGTGGCCGCCTTGCCGGGGCACGAGGAGGCCGGGCTCGACACCGCGGCGGCCGTACTCGAGGAGTGCGCCAAGTTCAACGAGTCGGTGGTGGCACCGCTGAACTGGGAGGGCGACCGCCAGCCTTCGGCCTGGGCCGATGGCGAGGTGCGTACCACGCCCGGGTTCAAGCAGGCTTTCCGGCAGTTCGTCGAAGGGGGCTGGCAGGGGCTGCACCACCCGGCGGAGTTCGGCGGCCAGGCCCTGCCCAAGCTGATCCACACCGCCTGCATCGAGATGGTCAACAGCGCGAATCTGAGCTTCGCGCTGTGCCCGCTGCTGACCGACGGCGCGATCGAGGCCCTGCTGACCGCCGGCTCGCCCGAGCAGCAGTCGGCCTACCTGCCGCCGATGATCGAAGGCCGCTGGACCGGCACGATGAACCTGACCGAGCCCCAGGCCGGCAGCGACCTTTCACTCGTGCGCACGCGCGCCGAGCCCCAGCCCGACGGCAGCTACAAGCTCTTCGGCACCAAGATCTACATCACCTACGGCGAGCACGACATGGCGGACAACATCGTCCACCTCGTGCTGGCGCGCGTGAGCGGCGCGCCCGAGGGCGTGAAGGGGATCTCGCTGTTCATCTGCCCCAAGGTGCTGGCCGACGGGACGCGCAACGACGTGCGCTGCGTCAGCATCGAGCACAAGCTCGGCATCAAGGCCAGCCCGACCGCGGTGCTGCAGTACGGCGACGGCGGCGGCGCCACGGCCTACCTCGTCGGCCAGGAGAACCGCGGCCTCGAGTACATGTTCGTGATGATGAACGCCGCGCGCTTCGCGGTGGGCGTCCAGGGCATCGCGCTGGCCGAGCGGGCCTACCAGCGGGCGGTGCAGTACGCGCGCGACCGGGTGCAGAGCCGGCCGGTGGACGGCTCGCTGCCCGCCGCGGCGCCCATCATCCACCACCCCGACGTGCGCCGCATGCTGATGACGATGCGCGCGCACACCGAAGGCTGCCGCGCGCTGGCGATGGTGGCCGCTGCCGCCTACGACGCCGCCCATGCCCACCCGGACGCCGCGGTGCGCCAGGAGAACCAGGCCTTCTACGAATTCATGGTGCCGCTGGTCAAGGGCCTGTCCACCGAGATGAGCCTGGAGGTCGCCAGCCTGGGTGTGCAGGTGCACGGCGGCATGGGCTTCATCGAGGAAACCGGGGCCGCCCAGCACCTGCGCGACGCCAAGATCCTGACCATCTACGAGGGCACGACGGCCATCCAGGCCAATGACCTGGTCGGCCGCAAGACGGCGCGCGACGGCGGGCGTACCGCGCTGGCGCTCGCCGCCCGCATCGCCCAGACCGAGGCCGAACTGCAGGCCCGCGACAGCGTGGCCTGCCGCGCCATGGCCCGCCGCCTGGGGGCCGCGCGAGCCGCCTTCGAGGACACGGTGCGGTTCGTCGCCGGCCAGACCAAGGCCAGCCCGAACGCCGTGTTCGCGGGCAGCGTGCCCTACCTGATGCTGGCCGGCACCGTGATGGCGGGCTGGCAGATGGCGCGCGCGCTGCTCGTGGCCGAGGAGCGCCTGGCCGCCGGCGAGGACACCGAGTTCATGCAGGCCAAGATCGTGACGGCGCGCTTCTACGGCGACCACATCCTCAACCGCGCCGGCGCGATGCGTGACAGCATCTGCGAAGGCGCCGAAGCCGTCACCGCGATGGCGCTGGAGGCCTTCTGATGAGCCTGCCCCCCGTGTTCGACAAGCTGCGCCTGCCGGTCATCGGCTCGCCGCTGTTCATCATCAGCAACCCCAAGCTCGTGATCGCACAGTGCCAGGCCGGCATCGTCGGCTCGATGCCGGCCTTGAACGCGCGTCCGGCCTCGCAGCTCGACGAGTGGCTGGCCGAGATCACCGAGACGCTGGCGGCCTGGGACCGGGCGCACCCCGAGCAGCCTGCCGCGCCCTATGCCATCAACCAGATCGTGCACAAGACCAACGACCGGCTCGAGCACGACATGATGGTGTGCGCCAAGTACCGCGTGCCCATTGTCATCACCTCGCTCGGCGCCCGGCCCGAGATCAACCAGGCGGTGCACGGCTGGGGCGGCGTCGTCCTGCACGACATCATCGACAACACCTTCGCGCACAAGGCCGTCGACAAGGGCGCCGACGGCCTGATCGCCGTGGCGGCCGGTGCCGGCGGGCACGCGGGCGTCAAGAGCCCCTTCGCGCTGGTGCAGGAGATCCGCGAGTGGTTCGACGGCCCGCTCGCGCTCAGCGGCTCGATCGCCACCGGCGATGCCGTGCTCGCGGCGCAGGCCATGGGGGCGGACCTGGCCTACATCGGCTCGGCCTTCATCGCCACGGACGAGGCCCGCGCCGCCGAGGGCTACAAGGAGTGCATCGTCTCGAGCACGAGCGACGACATCGTCTACACCAACCTGTTCACCGGCGTCCACGGCAACTACCTCAAGCCTTCGATCCGCAACGCCGGTCTCGACCCCGAACACCTGCCGGAGAGCGACCCGAGCAAGATGAACTTCGCCGGCGGCGGCTCGGCCAAGGCCTGGAAGGACATCTGGGGCTGCGGCCAGGGCATCGGCGCCGTCAAGGCCGTGGTGCCCGCGGCCGAGATGGTGGCACGGCTGCAGCGCGAGTACGCGCAGGCGCGGCGGCGGCTGGCGATCTGAATTCACGCGCCTCGCCGCGGCGGCGGCCCTGCTCGCTGGTCTCTCCTGGGCCGAAGCCGGCACGAAAAAAAGGGGCTTTGCGGGCCCCTTTCTTCATCCTGCGGGGCCTCGTGCAGGCCCCGCTGATCGGGTTGGTGCCTCAGCGGATCGACGTGAAGCGTGCCTCGGGGCGATCGTCCGAGCGGTGCACGGTCGTGACACCCTGCTTCATCGCCCAGGGGCGCATCTGGTGGTGCAGGGGGATCAGGAGCGCCTCGTCGCGCGTGCGCACCAGAGCCTCACGGATCATCTGGTTGCGCTTGGTGATGTCGGTCTCCGTCTTCATCGCATCGACCAGACGGTCGACGGTGGCGTCGGTGGTCTTGCTGAAATTGAAGTTGCCGTCAGCGCCGGTCGTGCGGGTGCGCACCAGCGACTGCAGTGTGTACTGCGCGTCGTAGGTGGCCACGCCCCAGCCCAGGAGGTAGACCGACGAGTCGAAGTTCTGCACCTTCTGGATGAAGGTGGCCATGTTCTCGGCAGCCAGCGTGGCCTTGACGCCGACGCGCGCCCACATGGCGACGACCGCCTGGCAGATCTCCTCGTCGTTGACGTAGCGGTTGTTCGGGCAGTTCAGACGGACTTCGAAGCCGTTCGGGTAGCCAGCATCGGCCAGCAACTTCTTGGCGCCTTCAGCGTCCGCCTTGACCGGCGTGTCGACTTCGGGAGTGTGCCCGTTGACGCCGGGAGCCACCATGATGCCCGCCGGGATGGACAGGCCACGCATGATGTTGCGCCGGATCGCCTCGCGGTCGATGGCCATCGACAAGGCCTGCCGCACGCGCTTGTCGGCGAACGGGTTCTTGCCCTTGATGTTGCTGTACTTCAGCTCGGGGCTGCCCATGTCCGGGGCGAAGTAGATCGTCCTGACCTCGGGGCCGTCGACGACTTGCAGACGGCTGTTGGCGCGCAGGCGCGCGATGTCCTGGGTCGGCAGGTCCGTCAGCATGTCGACGTCCCCGGACAGCAGGGCGGCCACACGCGTCGGGTCGCTCTTGATCGGGGTGTAGATGACTTCCTTGACGTTGCCCTGGTGCTTGTCCCACCAGTCGTTGTGGATCGTCATCGTGACCCGCTGCTCGGGCGACCACGAGGTGATCCGGTAGGCCCCGGTGCCGTTGACGTTGCGCGAGGCGAAGTTCTCCTCGTTGGCCTTGTAGTTCTGGACGTTGGTGGTGTTGTTCTTCGCCGCCCAGGCGCGGCTCATGATCCGGAAATCGATGATGTTGCGCAGCAGCAGCGGATTCGGCGCGCCCATGATCATGTCGATCGTGTGGTCGTCGATCTTGCGGATCTCGCTGATGCCGGTGACGTAGATCCCCATCGTGCCGTTGGGCTGGCGGATGCGGTCGAAGGAGAAGATGACGTCGTCCGCAGTGAAGGGCGAGCCGTCATGGAACTTCACGCCGCGCCGCAGTTCGAAGCGAACCTGCGTCGGGGAGAGGAAGGTCCACTTGGTGGCCAGGGCCGGCTCCACCTCGTACTTGGCGTTGTAGCGGGTCAGGCCCTCGTAGGAGTGCATCAGGATCGCGTTCGTCGTCGCATGGTTCTGCGAATGGGGATCCAGCGTCAGGATGTCGTTCTGGGCCGCCCAGCGCAGGGTCTGCGCATGGGCCGGGGCGGCGAGAGCGAATGCGACGGCGATCGAGGCCATCAGGGTGGCGAGTTTCATTGGGAAGGCTCCGCAGGAAGGAAAGGACGAGGTCCCGATCGTAGTGCGCCTGCCGCGTCAAGGGCATCGGGAAAGCCCGAAAGCCCTGTGCGGCGACGGCCGTTTCCGCGCGCACCTGTCAGGAAAGTGCAGGCGTGGGAGTGTTCCAATCGGTGCTCCGGGTAAACCATGGCCATCGCAGTGCTACAGTCTGCGGCGTCAAGACAGTGTGCCTGACCGTCCTTCCGCTGACACCTGTGGCAGCAAGGCGGGTCGCGATCCGCCGTCCGGTGCAGCCGGAGCCCGCGGAAGGTTGGACAACCCATCGGAGTGCCGGAAACCGGCGCGAGAGGTGAGCGAGACATGATGCAACAGTACAGGGGCAATTCCTATCTGTTCGGCGGCAACGCCCCCTACGTCGAGGAGTTGTACGAGGCCTACCTCGACAACCCCGGCAGCGTGCCCGACAACTGGCGCGCCTATTTCGACCGTCTGCAGCACGTGCCGGCCGCCGATGGCAGCGAGAGCCGCGACGTGGCCCATGCGCCCGTGGTCGAGTCTTTCGCGCAGCGCGCCAAGGCCAACGCCTTCGCGCTCAAGGCCAGCGAGGCCGACCTCGCCGTCGCGCGCAAGCAGGTCCACGTCCAGAGCCTGATCGCCGCGTACCGCTTCCTCGGCTCGCGCTGGGCCGACCTCGACCCGCTCAAGCGCACCGAGCGCCCGAAGATCCCCGAGCTCGAGCCGGCGTTCTACGACCTGACCGAGAGTGACATGGACATCACGTTCTCGGCCGCGAACACCTATTTCAGCAAGGCCGAGCACCTGACGCTGCGCGAGATCGTGCAGGCGCTGCGGGAGACCTACTGCGGCACCATCGGCGCGGAGTTCATGCACGTCACCGAGCCGACCGAGAAGCGCTGGTGGCAGGAGCGGCTGGAGAGCGTGCGCAGCAAGCCGAGCTACACCGCCGACCAGAAGCGCCACATCCTCGACCGCCTGACGGCCGCCGAGGGGCTGGAGCGCTACCTGCACACCAAGTACGTCGGCCAGAAGCGCTTCTCCCTCGAGGGCGGCGAGAGCTTCATCGCCTCGATGGACGAGGTGGTGCAGCGCGCGGGCGTCCACGGCGTGCAGGAGATGGTGATCGGCATGGCCCACCGCGGCCGGCTGAACGTGCTCGTCAACACCCTGGGCAAGATGCCCAAGGACCTGTTCGCCGAGTTCGACCACACCGCGCCCGAGAACCTGCCCGCCGGTGACGTCAAGTACCACCAGGGCTTCTCCAGCGACATCAGCACGCCCGGGGGGCCGGTCCACCTGAGCCTGGCCTTCAACCCCTCGCACCTGGAGATCGTCAATCCCGTCGTCGAGGGTTCGGTCAAGGCGCGCATGGAGCGGCGCGGCGACAAGGCCGGTTCGCAAGTGCTGCCGGTGCTCGTGCACGGCGATGCGGCCTTCGCAGGGCAGGGCGTGGTGATGGAGACGCTCGCGCTCGCCCAGACGCGCGGCTACTACACCGGCGGCACGGTGCACATCGTCATCAACAACCAGATCGGCTTCACCACCAGCGACCCGCGCGACTCGCGCTCGACGCTGTACTGCAGCGACGTCGTCAAGATGATCGAGGCCCCGGTGCTGCACGTCAACGGCGACGATCCCGAGGCCGTGGTCCTGTGCACGCAGTGGGCCATGGACTACCGCCAGCAGTTCAAGAAGGACGTCGTCGTCGACATCGTCTGCTTCCGCAAGCTCGGCCACAACGAGCAGGACACGCCGAGCCTGACGCAGCCGCTGATGTACAAGAAGATCGCGCAGCACCCCGGCACGCGCAAGCTCTACGGCGACAAGCTCGTGGCCCAGGGCGTGCTGGAGGCTGGCGGCCCGGACGAGATGGTCAAGGCCTTCCGTGCCGCGATGGATGCCGGCCGGCACACGGTGGACCCGGTGCTGACCAACTTCAAGAGCAAGTACGCCGTCGACTGGGCTCCCTTCCTGGGCCGCAAGTGGACCGACGCCGCCGACACGGCGCTGCCGTTGGCCGAGGTCAAGCGCCTGGCCGAGCGCATCACCACGGTGCCGGGCAGTTTCAAGGTGCACCCGCTGGTCGAGAAGGTGATCGCCGACCGTGCCGCCATGGGCCGTGGCGAGATCAACGTCGATTGGGGCATGGGCGAGCACCTGGCCTACGCCTCGCTGGTGGCCAGCGGCTACGCCGTGCGGCTTTCGGGCGAGGATTGCGGACGGGGCACCTTCGTCCACCGCCACGCCGTGCTGCACGACCAGAACCGTGATCGTTACGACGAGGGGACCTACATCCCGCTGCAGAACGTGGCCGATGGGCAGGCACCCTTCGTCGTCATCGACTCCATCCTCTCCGAGGAGGCGGTGCTCGGCTTCGAGTACGGTTACGCGAGTGCCGAGCCCAACACCCTGACGATCTGGGAGGCCCAGTTCGGCGACTTCGCCAACGGCGCGCAGGTCGTGATCGACCAGTTCATCGCCTCGGGCGAGGTCAAGTGGGGGCGTGTCAACGGCCTGACCTTGATGCTGCCCCACGGCTACGAGGGCCAGGGCCCCGAGCACAGCTCGGCCCGCCTCGAGCGCTTCATGCAGTTGGCGGCCGACAACAACATGCAGATCTGCCAGCCCACCTCGGCGAGCCAGATCTTCCACCTGCTGCGGCGTCAGATGGTGCGGCAGTTCCGCAAGCCGCTGATCATCTTCACGCCCAAGTCCCTGCTGCGCGCCAAGGATGCGACCTCGCCGCTCACCGAGTTCACCAAGGGCGAGTTCCGCACCGTCATCGGCCCCTCGCGCACCGAGGTCGAGGGCGAGAAGGTCAAGCGCGTCGTCGTGTGCTCGGGCAAGGTTGCCTACGACCTGATCAAGAAGCGCGACGAGAAGAAGGCCTGGGACGTGGCCGTCATCCGCGTCGAGCA
>Ga0169931_10002344_pt1 | contig 30924 bp, 25 predicted proteins | sample Kivu_15m_20L_FD_129675 | JGI IMG/M metagenome (GOLD analysis project Ga0169931, IMG submission 129675) | Freshwater microbial communities from Lake Kivu, Western Province, Rwanda to study Microbial Dark Matter (Phase II) - Kivu_15m_20L... | ecosystem: Environmental > Aquatic > Freshwater > Lake...
ATGCCGTGGATCTTTTTCTTGTCGGTCGGCACGAGGGTTGCGAGGCAGCCGCCAAAGGTGGTGATGCTCTGGTCGTCGGTGAAAAAATACGGGCAGAGCCGGACGCGGCCGCGCATCCGTTCCACCGTGCCGTCATCGCGGAAGACCGGGTGTTCAACGATCCGTCCTTCGTGGAATTGCTGCAGGATCCAGGGCTGGGTGTGCGCCTGTGCGAGCGCATGCCGGAGGTGGGTGGCCCAGCGGTCCTGTGCTTCGTCGTGACCGATGACCACACCGCGGGACCCCCAAGCGGTTTCGTGGAATCCGCTGATCTTGAGCACTAGGCGTCGCTCGCGCTGGCTGAACGCGGCGACTTCGTTCCAATCGTGCGCGTCGAGTCGGGGCAGCGACGCATGGGCTGGCAATGGCGCGGGATCGAGCACCCATCCGAACGGAGTGAGTTCGCGCAGCCGTCGCAGGTGGCTGCCGCGCAGGGAAGTCTCCCACACCTGTCGCAATCCGGGTGACCACAGCAGCGCGAGCCAGAGCTTTTCCTCAAGGTGGGGTTTGAATGGCGGGGTGATTCGCGCGCGGTGTTCCGCCGCGGCCTCGGCCACCGTTTGTGCGCAAGGGACGGACTGCCAGTCGAACAACTCGAAAAACCGGTACATCGCGCGTCCGTCGGGCGCGTGGGATTCCGCGTCGGCCACGCTCCATGCTTCACCGAGCTGGTCCGCCAGCCACTCCATCTCCGGTCGGTAGTCGGCCGCCTCGCGAGAAACCAGCACAACACCGCCGTCGGGCAAGAGCGAGCGAAAGCCCTTGATCATTCCATCGGCTCCGCCGAGCACGTCGAAGCCCGCCGCTGCGTAAACCTGCGAGAGCCATGCCGTCACGCCGATGCCGCCCGGCACGCTGTCGAGTTCGGTCATGCGCAATCCGTCGTCGGCAAGGATCAGGTCGGGCCGGATCACGCGCGGGAACTCACAGGCAACGCCCTCGGTGCGTTGCTCGCGCACCAACCACGGCGGCTTGCCGGCGTCGAGCATCGCGGCGATCCAGCCGGGAAGCGCACCGGCGGCGCTGCGGCGATAGATGGAGTCGCAGGCTTGCTGGAAGCGCGCGAGTGGATGACCGAGCGCCATCATTCGCCGCGCCTCGCCGTGAGTGAGTCGGAGCGGCTCGGGCGACCATCGCCAGGATCCGCCGCCGAACAATCCTCGCTGCGGCAGTTGCCGGCGCAATGCGTCGAGATCGATGCCCATGATCGCCGCGGCATTCTTTCATGGGGCGATCCCGCTTGCCAAGCGGGATCCAGTGCATGCGGATTCCTTCATGTGGTGCGGGCGCTGTGTTGCGGTGGACCGGTGCGAGGTGCGGGAAACCCGGGATTTACATCCGTTGGATGGCGCGGTTTGCTTGCCGCGTGTCGTTCGATTCCCGTCAGGATTTCGCGCTGGCGTTCCTGAGCATCCTCTTCGAAGGGGCGCCGTTCATTCTGCTTGGCACGCTGATCAGCGGCTTCATCGACGTGTATCTGCCGTCCGGCGCGATGGACCGGTTTCTGCCGCGGCGTCGTGTGCCCGCGGTGCTTGTCGCCGGATTGCTCGGTGCGGTGTTTCCCGTATGCGAGTGTGCGGTGGTGCCGGTGATCCGTCGGCTCGTGCGCAAAGGGCTGCCGGTGTCGTGTGCGCTCACCTACATGCTCGCTGCGCCGATCGTCAATCCAGTGACGGCGCTGAGCACCTGGAAGGCCTTTCAAGGCCAGTACCCGGAGTGGATGACCGCATCCCGCCTGCTGCTCGGTTTTCTGATGGCGGTCGCGGTCGGGCTGGTGGCATCGAGACTGCCTGCCGCGTCGATGCTCAAGCCGAAGGTGCTGGACCGACACGATGACGCTGCGCCATCCGATGTGCGGGATCCGCAGGATCATGCCCACGATCCTGCGCATCGTGACGAGACGTGTTGTCATGAAGCGGGTTGCGGTCACGCGCACGACGAAGTCCCCGGTGGCCGCATGGTCGCCGCCTTCCGTTCAGCGATGAGGGACTTCATCGACGTCGGGGTTTACTTCGCGATCGGCGTGTCGATCACCGCCTTGTTCAACACCGGCATCGCGCCCGGCGCCGAGTGGCTCGACGGGCTTGCGGGCGACCGCTTTCTCGCACCGATGGCGCTGATGGTGCTCGCCTTCATCCTCAGTCTGTGCAGCACCTCCGACGCCTTCATCGCGGCGACCCTCGACAAGTTCGCGTGGTCGGCGAAGCTCGCGTTCCTCACTTTCGGGCCGATGATGGATGTGAAACTCGTCTTCCTTTACCAATCGGTGCTGCGGCGGCGGTTCATCCTGATCTTGGCGGCCGGTCTCTTCGCCGCGATCGGATCGGTGGCCATCGTCTGGCAGCAACTGTGGTCGAATTTGTCGTCGATGCCATGAGCGCTCCGGTCCGCCGCGTCCTGTTCTCGCTCGCGCTGCTGCTGTGGAGCGCGGTGATGCTGTACTTTCATTCGAGCGGCCGGATTCAAAAATACCTCGCACCGGATTTCCGGCCGATTTTGTTCGTCGGCGGGCTTGGCCTGGCGGTGGTCGGCTTGTTCAACCTGCTCACCGCGCGCGAGCCGGGTTCGTGCGGTCATGACGCGGCCGACGATCCGGGGCACGATCATGAGGCGACCGACCTGCATCCCGTCACCGCGTTGTTGCTGATGGTGTTGCCGGTCGGGCTTTCGGTTGCCTGGACGAAGGACGAGTACTCCGCGGCGGCGCTTGCGCGCAAAGGGCTCTACGACGCTCCCTCGCCCACGGCAGCACCGCTGCCCGCGATGATGATGCAGGCACAACTCGTGCGCGAGGACATCGAGAAGAGCCATCGCAAAACGCCCGACGGCTACCATGAGTTCAACCTGCTCGAATTGTTTTTCGCCATCGGCGACCGGACCGTGCAGCCGCTCATCGACGGAATGAAGATCGAGACCGAAGGGCGCTGGGTGGACGAGAAGGCCAACAATCCGCAGGGAAGGCGCAAGCGCCTCTACCGCTTGTTCATCACCTGTTGCGCCGCCGACAGCCGTGCGATCCCGATCGTGCTCGAATACGGCGCGCCACCGCCCGTGTTTCCAGAGAATGGCTGGGTGAAAGTGGCGGGAACGATGGGGTATCCGCTGGAAAACGGCGTGCTCCAGCCGGTGCTGCGGGTCGAGCGCACGCTTGCGGCCGATCCTCCGTTCGAGGAACATTTCCTTCGCTACTGAGCGCCGGGCCGGGGTTGTCATGCTCCGGGCGCGGTGATACGCTCGCGGAACCAATTTGTCATCCGTGCGTTTCCATGTTTCCAAACCGGCTTCGCTCGTGCTCGGCGTGATGTTCATCGCGCTGTCGGCCGCGTCCGGTGCGGAGGATCATCGCGACGAGTCCTCTGGCAAGTGGGCGTTGCTTTCTTCCGCCAGCCGCTCGCTCGTGCCGATCGAGAAAGTCCGTGTCGCGTACGGGTTCGGTCCGCTGCGGCGCGACGGCAAGGGCCTGGTGATGAACACGGCAAAGACGCAGGTGCGGTTCACCATCGGCAGCCGCGAATGCCTGATGAACGGACTCAAGTTCATCCTCACCGAGCCCGTGACCGAGCTTGCGGGATCTCCGCAACTCTCGCGCATCGACTTGGAAAAAATCATCAACCCGGTGCTGCGACCGAGCCACATTCGTGACGCTGGAAATTTCAATACGGTGATTCTCGATCCCGGTCATGGCGGATCCGATCCGGGCGCGATCAACTCGCTTGGAACCGAAGCGACCTACAATCTCCAGGTCGGACAAAAGGCGCGGGCGATGCTCGAGAAGTCGGGCTACCGCGTGGTGATGACGCGCCAGTCCGACCGCTACCTCACGCTCCAGCAGCGGGTGGATCTCGCCAACGCGGTGCTCGGCAATGCCGTGTTCATCAGCATTCACTTCAATTCGGGAGGAGCCGATGCGCGAGGCATCGAGACCTTTACGCTTTCGCCGACCGGTGTGTCGCACTACGGTCGCGGTTTGCTCGCCAGCGATTTTTCCGCACGCACCGGCAATCGCCAGGACTCCACCAACATTGCGCTGGCCACCGCGTTCCATGGTTCGCTCAAGCGGCGGCTCGGTGGTGATGCGAAGACGATCGACCGCGGCATCAAGCGCGCGCGGTTCACCGTGCTCTCAGGGGTGAGGCATCCGGCGATCCTGATCGAGGGTGGATTCATGAGTCATCCGCACGAGGCCCGCCTGATCGCCAACGACGCTTACCGCGCCGCGGTGGCCAACAGCATTGTCGATGCCGTCGCGAGATATCGCGCAGCGGTCACCCGCAAGCCAGTGGCGGCCACCACCACGGTGCGCTGATGTCCGCAGCGACTCCAGCCACGTTGCGCGCCGTGCCTCCGCGATTTGCCGAGGCGGCCGTCTTCTGGTTCCGGTTCGGCTGGATCAGCTTCGGGGGTCCCGCGGGACAAATCGCGCTGATGCATCGCGAGCTGGTCACCAAGCGCGGCTGGCTCTCCGAGCGCGGGTTTCTGCGCGCGCTCAATTTTTGCTCGATGCTGCCCGGGCCCGAAGCCCATCAGCTCGCGGTGTGGATCGGTTGGCGTTTGCATGGAATGCGTGGCGCGATTGCCGCGGGGACCCTGTTCGTGCTGCCATCCGCGCTGATTCTTCTCGCATTGTCGTGGCTCTACATGGTCGGCGGGGGAATGGACGGCGTGCAGGGGTTGTTTCGCGGACTGGCTCCGGCGGTGCTTGCGATTGTGTTCACCGCATGGAAGCGGATCGCTGGCAAGGCGCTCGACGACGGCTTCCTGCGTGTGCTTGCGCTCGCCGCGTTCGTCGCGCTCTTTTTCTTCGACGCACCTTATCTTGCGATCGTCGCCGCGGCCGCGCTCGCAGGACTGGCATCGTCCCGGTGGTTTGCGCGATCTCATGCATGCCCTGCCGATGCAGACGACCTGATGCCGACAGCCCGAATCCCGTCGCATCGACGCATGGCCCTGCTGTTGGTTGTCGGCATGGCGTTGTGGTGGATGCCTGTGTTGTTGGCCGGTTGGCTGGGTGGTCGGGATGGCGTGCATTTCCAAATGGGGCTATTGTTCAGCAAGGCCGCGCTGGTGACGTTCGGCGGTGCCTATGCGGTGCTTCCCTACGTTTCGCAAATCGCGGTCGGCCACCACGGCTGGCTGGACCAGACACAGATGATGGCCGGACTGGCGCTGGCGGAAAGCACGCCCGGGCCGCTGGTGATGGTGCTTCAGTTCGTCGGCTTCGTCGGTGCCTGGCAGCATCCTGGCGTGTGGTCACCCCCGGCGTCCGCGCTGGTCGGTGCCGCCATCGCCACGTGGACGATGTTTCTTCCCTCTTCGCTGATCGTGCTGTTTGCGGCTCCCTTTGTCGAATCGATCCAGCGTCATCGCAGGGTGGCTCTGGCATTGCGCGGCATCCAGGCTGCGGTCGCCGGAGTGATCCTCGATCTTGCCTGTGCATTCGGGTCGCATGTCTTGCGCGACAGCGACGGCGGCATCGATGGATTCGCGATCATCACCGCCTTGCTGGCCTGGCTGGCGATGGATCGATTCCGCATCGGCGTGGTTCCGGTACTCGCGGTTTGCGGCGCAACCGGGGTGGCGCTGGCGCTGTTCCAGCCGGGCTGAGTCTCACTTCGCCGCTTCCGACTCGAGTGCCTTGAGCACATCGGCCGCCTGCCGTTCGGTCGAGGCTTCCAGCGAGCGCCAGACGAGTTTGCCATCCTTGAACAGGTAAGCCTGACGCTTCGCAAAGCCGAGCATCCTGGGCACGCCGAACGCATCGATCACGCGGCGGTCTGTGTCGGCGAGCAAGTCATAGGGCAGTTTGTGTTTGGTGCGGAAGGCTTGCTGGGATTCGGCATCATCGGCGCTCACGCCGAATATCCGGACGCCCTTGGCTTGCAGGGTTTCCCATGAGTCGCGCAGGCTGCACGCTTGTTTGGTGCAGCCCGGCGTGTCGGCCTTCGGATAGAAGAAAAAGAGGACGAAGCCGGAGGAAGCGACTTCGGCCAGCTTCACCGCCTTGCCATCGTGGTTGATCTGGGTCACCGCCGGGACGGCTGCGCCCGGTGCGAGTGGTTCCGCGGCCACGGCGGCGAGTGTGCCACCGGCAAGCAGGGAAGTGATGCGTGCGAACATGGAATTCATCGGGCACCACCATCGCACTCCGGTGCCGATGCGCAAGAAGCGAATCCATCGGGAAAAAGCGTCTTGTGGTCCGCCGCCCGCTGTGGGCAGGATTCATCCTGTCATGGCGCATCCGGTTGTCGAACAAGAGACCGTCTATCGCGGGATCCCGGCGTCGCCGGGCATCGCCATTGCGCCGGTTCACGTCGTCGCCCGCGGGTTTTCCGCCCCCGATGTGTATGAAATCGGCGAAGCCGAGGTGCCCGGCGAGCAAGAGCGTTTCCTGCGGGCCGTCCAACGCACCAAGCGCCAGCTCGTCGAGTTGCAGCAGCGGCTCGATAACCTGTCGGGCGGTGGCGAAGGCGGCATCTTCGAGGCCCATGCGATGATGCTCGAGGACAAATCGGTGATCGAGCGTGTGACCAAGGCGATCGCCAGCCGACTTCAGAACGCGGAGTTCGCCTACTACGCGGTGATGCAGACCTTTCTTGAGGCGATGCGCCGCGTGCCAGATCCGTTTCTGCGCGAGCGCACCGCCGACATCGAGGATGTCGCCCAGCGGGTGCTGCACAATTTCCAACCCGACAGCGATGCCAGCCATCCCGCCCCCGACGGTCGCCACATCCTGATTGCATATGACGTGCCGCCGTCCGAAGTGGCGACGATGGCGCGGCGTCATGTCGCCGGATTTGCCTCCGAGCAAGGCAGCGTCAATTCGCATGCGGCGATCCTTGCGCGCGCGTTCGGCACGCCGGCGGTCGTCGGCATCGAGGGTGCCGTCATCGGTGTGCGCGCGCTCACATCGGCGATCCTCGACGGGTATTCGGGCACGCTGATCCTCCATCCCACGCCCGCCACGCTCGAGCGCTACCGCAGGCTCGACGAACAAAAGGCGAATGTGCGCAGCCGGATCGAATCCGAGCGCGGCAAAGCCACCGAAACGCTCGACGGTCGTGCCCTCACGGTTTCGGCCAACATCGAGCTGGTCGAGGAGCTGGCCATCGTCAGGCACAGCGGTGCCAAAGGTGTCGGCCTTTACCGCACCGAATTCCTGCTGCTCAACGGCGGCGAAATGCCCGGCGAGGACCAGCAGGCGGCCGCTTACTCGAAGGTCGCCGCGGAACTCGCGCCGCACACCGTCACGATCCGCACGCTCGATGCCGGCGGTGACAAGCTGCCGGTCGAGCCGCTCACCGAACCCGAGCCCAATCCGTTTCTCGGCTGGCGCGGCGTGCGCGTCTCGCTCGCGCGGCCGGCGATGTTCCGCGAGCAAGTCCGCGCCGTGTTGCGGGCCAGCGCCCACGGCAAGATCGCCCTGATGTTTCCGATGATCTCCGGTCTTTCGGAAGTGCTGCTGTGCAAGGACGTGGTCTCGCGCTGCATGGAAGAGCTCGACCGCGAGGGCGTGCGCTTCGACGAATCGCTGCCGGTGGGTGTGATGATCGAAGTGCCCGCCACCGCGCTCTGCGCCGACCTGATCGCGCCCGAGGTCGACTTCTTCTCGATCGGAACCAACGATTTGATCCAGTACACCGTGGCGGCCGACCGGGTGAATCCGCATGTCGCGGATCTTTACCGGCCGACGCATCCCGCCGTGGTCCGGCTGATGAAGCGCACGGTCGATGCGGCGGCGGCCAACGGCATTCCCACTGCCGTTTGCGGCGAAATGGCCGGTGATGTCCGCTTCACGCCGCTGCTCATCGGGCTCGGCGTCGAGGAGTTGTCGGTGGGCCCGCAGCAGGTGTCGGAGGTCGGCCAAGCCGTGCGATCGCTCAGCTACGCCGAATGCGCCGCGATGAGCGACGAGGCACTCAAGCTCGGCCGCAGCGCCGCGGTGCTCGAACTTTGCCTGTCACTCGCCGGTAAGCGCTATCCCGATTTGCTGGAGTGATCGGGTGAAACGTGTGGGTCGTCTCAAGAAGCGAGGAGAGTAAAAGCTGACATGCTGAAACGCTGAAACTGTGAAATCAGAGGACCGAGTTTCAAGGTTCAAGTGGTCAGTTTCAAGAGAAGAGGAAGAACTCGCCCTCTGCCTGCGTCACTTGTCCTCTGATGACCGATGACCACTCACTCATCTCCTTTCTTCTTCACTTTTCACTCGGCACTTCTCACTCGGCACTTTTTTCGCGTTTCTTTTACCTGCCCCGCGGGAAACGGTGCGTTGCCGGTAAGGATGCCAACGCTCCCCGGCGCTTCGCGCATTTCCTGGTGCTTGTTGCGCGCCCTTCAACCCTGGCTTTCGTGCGCGTGTTGCAGCGCCGCGGCGATGAATCCCGCGAAGAGCGGGTGGGGGTGGTTCGGCTTTGATTGGAATTCCGGATGGAACTGGGCGCCGAGGAAAAACGGGTGATCCGGCAATTCGATGATCTCCACGAGCCCTTGTTCGGCGGAGACCGACGAGACGGCCATGCCGGCTTGCTCGAGTCGCTCGCGGTAGTCCGGATTGAACTCGTAGCGGTGGCGGTGGCGTTCGTGAATGCGCGCGCGTCCGCCGTAGAGTTCCGAGGCGCGGGTGCCGGTGAAGAGGATGGATTCGGAAGATCCGAGGCGCATGGTTGCGCCCATGTCCTCGATGCCCTGCTGTTCCTCCTGCAGGCAGATGACCGGGTGCATCGTGGTGCGGTCGAACTCGGTCGAGTTCGCGTCGCCGAGTCCGCAGACGTTGCGGGCGAACTCGATCGCGGCGATTTGCATGCCGAGGCAGATGCCGAGGTAGGGGATGCGTTGTTCGCGGGCGTGGCGTGCGGCGAGGATCTTGCCCTCGATGCCGCGGTCGCCGAAGCCGCCCGGCACCAGAAGGCCGTCGATCCCGCCGAGTGCCGCTGCCGCGCCGTTTTGTTCGATCACGCCCGAATCGATGCGGACGATCTCGACCTTGGTGTCGTGATGCGCGCCGGCGTGGATGAGCGATTCGTAGATCGACTTGTACGCGTCCTGCAGTTCGATGTACTTACCGACCACCGCGATGGCGACGCGGTGGCGCGGATGGATCACGCGGCCGACGAAGCGCTCCCAGTCGCGCAGGTCCGGTGACGGCGTGTGGCCGAGGCCGATCTTGTCGACAACGAGGCGGTCGATCTTGTCGCGCCGCAGGTCGAGCGGGCATTCGTAAATCGTGTGGTCAACGTCGCGGAAGGCGACGACGTTCTTCCGCTCGACGTTGCAGAACATGGCGATCTTGCGCCGGTTGTCCTCGTCGAGGTCGGCCTCGGTGCGGCAGATGATGATGTCGGGCTGGATGCCGATTTCGCGCAGCTTGGCCACCGATTGTTGGGTCGGCTTGGTCTTCACCTCGCCTGCGGCGCGGATGAAGGGCAGCAGGGTGACGTGGATGAAGCAGACGTTCTCCTTGCCCACTTCGAGCGCGTACTGGCGCAGCGCCTCGAGGAACAGGAGTCCCTCCATGTCGCCAACGGTGCCGCCGATCTCGGTGATGAGCACATCGACCTCCGGGTGTTGTTCGCCGGCCTGGCGGATGCGGTCCTTGATTTCATCGGTGACGTGCGGAATGAACTGCACGGTTTTGCCGAGGTAGTCGCCGCGCCGTTCCTTGCGGATCACCGAGTCGAACACCTGGCCGGACGTCAGGTTGTTCATCCGCGAGAGTACGCCCGAGGTGAAGCGCTCGTAGTGGCCGAGGTCGAGGTCGGTCTCGGCCCCGTCGTCGAGCACGTAGACCTCGCCGTGCTGGTAGGGCGACATCGTGCCGGGGTCGACATTGAGGTACGGGTCGAACTTTTGCATCAGTACGCGCAGTCCGCGCGCCTCGAGCAGCGTGCCGATCGACGCGGCCGCGAGGCCTTTGCCAAGCGAGGAAACGACGCCGCCGGTGACGAAGATGTATTTCATGGAATGGATGATCCGTTGTGGGGCCGGGCGAGCAGGGCTTCAATGTGGCGCGCTTGTTCGGGGGTGTCGACGCCCGGCGAGTCGTCGTCGGTGAGGATCACGCTGATGGATGCGCCGTGTTCGAGAGCACGGAGTTGTTCGAGTGATTCGGTCTGTTCGAGTGGCGACGGCGGCCAGGCGACGAAGCGTTCGATGAACGCGCGGGAGTACGCGTAGATCCCCTTGTGGCGCAGCACGGCGAGGCCCGGGACGCGGTTGCGGAAAAACGGCAGCGGCGAGCGCGAGAAATACAGTGCCCGGCCGTGGATGCCGGTGACGACCTTGACGACATCCGGGTCCTGCACGGCCGCATCGTCCGGATCGATCGCATTGGCGGCGGTGGCCATGTCCGGCGCGTCGTCGGTGGTGATCGCATCGGCGAGCCGGTCGATGAGCACGGGATCGACGAGCGGTTCGTCGCCCTGGATGTTGACCACGTGGGTCGCCTGCGGGATCGAGCGCAGTGCTTCGGCGATGCGGTCGGTGCCGCTCAGGTGGTCGGCGGAGGTCATCACCGCAGTGCCGCCGAAGCCCGCGACGGCATCGGCGATGCGTTGGTCATCGGTGGCGACGATGAGCGAGTCGAGCCGTGACGCCATCCGGCAGCGCTCCCAGACGTGCTGGACGAGCGGTTTTCCGGCGATGGGGTGGAGCGGTTTTCCGGGGAAGCGGGTCGATCCCCAGCGTGCGGGAAGCACGCCTGCGATGTGGCGGATGGCGATCGGCGATAGCACGCAAGAGGAAGGTTGGGCGAGGCTAGGACGGGGATCGCTGGATCGACAAGAGCGGTTTCGCAAAAAAGAATGCTCTGACCTCGAGATGCGCGGATTCCGGATTCCCAGACCGGGGCGCGATGCGATAGCGTCCGGTTTGGCGCGACTTTCGCGGGATGCGCGGGTTCTATCCTCATGGCCCCGGCTGCGCGGCAGATCGGCCATGGATCCGATGAAGGAGCAGGAAATGCCTGACGCGGCCGACGACGCGACGGATCACCAGTTGATGCGGCTTGTCGGCCGTGGTGACGAGCCCGCATTTCGGGAGCTCGTGATGCGGCATCAGGACCGGGTGGTGGGCACGGTGGCAAAGATGCTGGGCGACGCCGATGAGGCCCACGACATCGCCCAACAGGTGTTCCTGCGGGTCTGGCGTCATGCGCGGACCTATCGGCCGGGTGCGAAGTTCACGACCTGGCTGCTCACGATCACGCGCAATCTCGTCTTCAACGAAACGCGACGCCGCGCGCGCAGACGGGAGGTTTCCGCCGATGATCAGGAAGAAGGTCATCGTCAGCGTGAGATCGAGGACGACCCGCGCCGACGGCCCGACGCCGGTGTGCTGGAAGACGAGTTGCGGCGTTCGGTGGATGCCGCGATTGCCGCGCTGCCCGAGGCGCAGCGCATGGCGGTGGTGCTGAGGCGCTACGACGACCTGTCGTACGAGGAGATCGGCAAGGTGATGAAGTTGTCGGTGCCCGCGGTGAAGAGCCTGTTGTTCCGCGCGCGCGCGTCGCTGCGCGAGTCGCTGGCGGCGTATCTTGATGGATGACCGCTCATCGCTCCCGGTGGCCCGTGCCTTTCACGGAGGCATTCCGTGATTTCGGCGTTGTCGGCATCGCGTCGGCTGTCATGCTGACGCCCGTGTCATCCCGTTCCGCGCGTGCTGCCGGCATCCTGCTGCCCGTTTTTTCCACACGTCGCGAAGGCGACTTCGGCATTGGCGACACGCGCGGCCTGCGCGAGTGGATCGATTGGTCGGCCGATCACGGCGTCGGGTTCATCCAGTTGCTGCCGATCCACGAGCACGGCGCGGACGAGAGTCCGTACAGCGCGATTTCCTCGCATGCGCTCGATCCGATTCATCTGCCGCTCGACCGCGAGACGCTGCCGTGGTTGGGATTGGCGGACTTCGATCGCGCGCGGGTGCAGCTCGGCCGTGCGGCCGACGCGCCGTCGGTGGATTACGCGGCGGTGCGTCCGGTGAAGCGGCGCCTGCTCGAGTTGGCGTGGGCGCGCTTCGACGAGGCACCGCAAGAGCTGGTCGCGGACTTCGCGCGGTTCCGCGATGCCGAGCGCGGCTGGCTCGAGGATTACGCGATGTTCCGTTATTCGATGGAACTGCACGGCGAGGATTGTCCGTGGGACCGATGGCCCGAGCATTCGCGCACTCCGGATGGCCTGCGCTCGCATCTCGCGCAACTGCGACGTGAGGATGCGGCGGTGGTCGACTACCGGCTCGGCTATTACGCTTTCGTCCAGTGGTTGTGTTTTCGCGAATGGCACGCGCTCCGCGGACACGCCGACGAGCGCGGCGTGAAGCTCATGGGCGATGTGCCGATCGGGGTGAGCTGGCATTCGTGCGACGTGTTCTTTCATCGCGATTTGTTCCATCTCGACTGGTGCGGCGGATCGCCGTCGGAAGGCATCAGCCAGCAGGATCCGTTTTTCCGCGAGTGGGGTCAGAACTGGGGCATTCCGCTCTACCGCTGGGACCGGATGGAGGCGGACGGTTTCCAATGGTGGAAATCGCGCATCGAGAGGCTCACCACCTGGTTTCACCTGTTTCGCCTGGATCACATCTTGGGATTTTACCGGATCTATGCCTTTCCGTGGCGGCCCGAACGCAATCACGAATTCGTCGGGCTCGATGCCGGGCAGGCGGCGGCGATCACCGGCGGCCGTCTGCCGCAGTGGTTTCCCCGGCCCGACGATACCGACGAACACCGCGCCGCCAACCTCGCCGATGGCGATCGCCGCCTGCGCGCGCTGCTCGACGCGGCCGGCGATGCCGAAGTGATCGCCGAGGATCTCGGCTGGGTGCCCGATTACGTCCGACCCCATCTCGAGCGCCTCGGCATCGCCGGCTACCGGATTCCGCACTGGGACTGCGGGGCGGAGGGTCATCCCGCGCCGGGCTCCTGCTTTCCCGAGCTCTCGTTCGCCGCGTACTCGACCCACGACCACGATCCGGTGTGCGCGATCTGGCGCGGTTGCATCGCGACGATCCGCCGACACGAAGAGCATCCCGACGAGTCGAGTTGGTGGCAGGCCGATGGCGCCAGACACGCGCTGCGCGTGCTGTCCGAATTCGCGGGCATCCCGATCCGCGGCGTCGGCAGCTGGCCACCCTTCAGCGAGGGCGTCCGCCTGCGCCTGATCAAAGCCCTGCTCGACTGCCGCTCCCGCCGCGTCTCGCTGATGATCACCTCGCTCTTCGGTCTCGACCAACGCATCAATCACCCGGGCACCAGCGGTCCGCACAACTGGAGCTTCCGTTTGCCCTGGACGCTGCGCCAAATCGCCGCCGATCCCGCGCTCGCCGACGTCTGCCGAAAATTCGCCAACGCCATCGAACTGAGCGGGCGCAGGCCAATGCCCGGCGGAGCGTGAGGGGAAGGCCGCAGAGTGCGGACCAAATGCGGTAAGGCAGTAGGGCAGTAGGGTGGTAGGGTGGTAGGGTGGAAATCGGTAAGGGCAGGTCACATTTCACTGAAATGGCGTCAATTCGGGTTGACACCCCCGGCGCCACCTGATGTTTTCACCCCCGTCATTACTGCGACTGAGTCTCAATAGCAAGAATTCGCAGAAGCCATGAATCCTGAAAAGAAGGGGACGAAACGAATCATGAAGACACCGAGAGATGTGATGAATTTGAGGTGGGGCTGGTGGTTGTCGGCGGGTTTGGGTGGTGCTTTGGCGGTGGTGGCATCGGCCCAAGACGTGTATCGGACCTTGGAGCCGATGAAGGTGGTGGGGGCTCGCGAGGAAGTGGTCGAGCTGCCGGGGTCGGCGGCGGTGATTGAGGCCGGGGAGTTTCGCGAGCGCGGCTACACCAACATCGCGCAGATTGCGGCGAAGGTGCCCTCCGTCTTTGTGCGCGACGAGGATGGGTTTGGTAATTTCCCGAATCTTTCGCTGCGCGGGTTGAATGGCAATCGCAGTGAGAAAGTGACCTTGATGGAGGACGGCATCCTGACGGCTCCCTCGACCTATGCCGCGCCTGCGGCGTACTATTCGCCGAAGGCCGCGCGGATGTCGGCGATCGAGTTTTTGAAAGGGTCGAGCCAGGTGAGGTATGGTCCGCACACCACCGGCGGTGTGGTGAATTATTTGTCGACTCCGATTCCGGGCAAGGACGACAAGCGGTTTTTCACCCGCGCGACCTACGGCAGTTGGAACACCTTCTTCAACCAGACCTCGTATGGTGGGACGGTCGCCACCGATGTCGGCACGGTGGGTTATCTGTTGGAGATGCACAGCCAGTTCAGCGACGGCTATCGCGACATCGACGGCAGTTCTGCCGACACGGGTTTCGATCTGGTCGAGCCGATGCTCAAGCTGGCGTGGCAGCCCGAAACCGCGCTCGATCAGCGCTTCGAGCTGAAGGTCGGCCACACGGATTTCGAGGCGAACGAATCCTATGCGGGCATCACCGTGCGGGACTTGCGCGACGATCCCGACCGCCGCTACGCGGCATCGCAATTCGATCATCACGACGCCGAGCAATGGCGGACGTATCTGAAATGGGTTGGCGCGCCCAGCGACACCCTGCGTTTCGAGTCGGCGGCCTACTTCAATTCGTTCAAGAGAAACTGGGACAAGCTCGACGGGCTGAGCGGTGCTGGACTGCGCACGAATGTGGGTCAGGCCCTGATGCACGCGCCATCGCTCGCGGTGCTGCAGGGCTTCGGCGCCGGGCGGATCTTCCGCCGCGATGCGTTCCGCGATCACGAAGCGTATGGCTGGCAGAATCAAGCGAACATCGGATTTGAAACCGGCGGCATCGGGCATGAGCTCGCGGTTGGTTTGCGCCTGCACTACGACCGCGCGGGCGGCACCAACCAGCAGATCTTCCACACGTCGAATGGTGACAGCACCTTCGCTGCGGCCGATCGGCAGGCGAAGACTTCGGCCGGCCTGAGCGAGACCTTTGCCAAGGCGTTCTTCATCGAGGATGAAATGAAGATGGGTGCCTTCACCCTGCGCCCCGGGGTGCGCTACGAGCATCTCGATGTCGGCAACACGACCGGCGCGGGAGTTCACCAATCCGCCGACGAGCATCTGGTGATGGGTGGTCTGGGCGCGACTTATGATTTCGACGCTTCCCACTCGCTCTTCGGCGGCGTGTATCTCGGTGCCTCGCCCGCGAATCCCGCGGGATACCTCGGCGGCACCGAAAGCGAGGAAAGCCTCGGCTATGAATTGGGATACCGTTATCGGAACGAGGCGTTCCGTTCCGAGTGGGTCGCGTTCTTCACCGACTACGACAACCTGATCGCGCCCGAAGTGGGCATGGGAGGTGGTGGGCTGACCGCCAGCAAGAACGGCGGCTCGGCGGAGAGCATGGGTTTGGAAAGCATGGTGGAGTACGATTTCGGCAATGCCCGGGGATGGACCTATGGTTTGCCGGTCTATCTGAGCGCTACCTACACCAACGCCGAATTCGTCGGCATGAGCGGCAGCAGGTTGGGCAATGGCGCCGGTTTGTTCGCGGGTGCCGTGGATGGCAATGAGATTCCCTACATTCCGGAATGGAAGCTCGCCGCCGGGGTTTCGCTCGACGCGGAGCGGTGGTCCGTGAATCTCGACACCAGCTTCGCTTCATCATCCTGGGGCACGGGTTACAATGGGGATCCGCGGCTCAAGGACGACGGCACCGCGGACGATCCCTCCGCCATCGATGGTGAGATCGATTCCTTGTTCCTGGTGGATCTGACGGGCCACTACCAGCTCAAGTCGGATCTCAAGCTGGTGGCGGGAGTTCAAAACGTCTTCGACACCCGGAAAATCATCAGCCGTGCCCCGCTCGGTGCGCGCGCCAACGCGCCGCGCATGATCTTCGCGGGCTTCGAATTGGAATTCTGAACGATGTCGACCATGCACCCGGCAATTGCGTTTCCCCTGGTTCCGATGCACGTTGGTGCTGCGGCTGCAGATCCTTCGCGCACCGCAGATGCGATGAGCGGAACCTTGCACGCGGTCCAGATCGTCACGCTGGCCGGATGGGTCAGCCTTGCCGGTGTGTGCGCGGTGGTGCAGACGGTCAAGCCGTGGCAAGCCATGCCGGCCCCTGCTGCAGAGGTGGTGCCCCCTCCGATCGTGCTCACCGACATCGTGATGGATGCGCCATCGGGCGATGCCGTTGAGGTGGTCCGGCCTGAAGGGCTGCCCGCATTGCCATCGACCGAGGATTGGTCGTCTCCACCCGAGTTGGCCGATGCCTCCGGGTTGTTGCCATTGCCCGAAGTGCCGTCGTTGCCGATGCCGCGTGCGGCAGCGGAGCCCGTTGCCGCTGCCAAGCCCACGACGCGGGCCAGTGCTGCAAGGTCATCCGCGCCCGCGGGACGATCGGCTGACTCCGCAGGCGCCTCGATCGGGGCTGGCCGCGGCGGCGGAGGCGGGGATGCATCCGCGCGACTCGCATACGGCCGCATGCCGGCCCCGCGCTATCCCGATGCGGCGCGGCGGGGCGGTCAGACGGGCACGGTGCTCGTCGAGTTCACGATCGACACGGACGGCCGGGTGGTCTCGGCGTTTGCAAAGCAGCCGTCGCCGTGGCCCTTGCTCAACGAAGAAGCGGTGAAAACCGTTCGGCGCTGGAAATTTCCGCCCGGAGGCGTCATGAAGCTGCAGCGGCCGATCGTCTTCGAGTTGCGCTGATCCGATCGCGCGGGGTTTGTTCTCTTCATCCACATCTGTCCCTGTTCCTCATGCTTGCCAACATCGTGGTCGACACCTTCATCGAGGGCGGTTGGGTCATGTGGCCCATTCTCGCCACCTTCTTCCTTGCCTTGTGTGTGATCCTCGACCGCGTGGTCTGGTGGCTGCGCCTGCGCTCGCGGATGCGACCGGAGCACCAGGAGCAGGCAAGGGAGGCGCTGGGAACCGGCGATTTCCGCCGGGCATGGGAGCTCACACGCGATGCGGACGATCCCTACCTCGCCAATCTCGCCGCAGGCATCGGCCACGCGCACACCTCGATGCTCGCCTCGATGCAGCTGCACGCGATGCAGTGGATCGAGAAATCCGAGGCACGCATGTGGGTGATCAGCACCATGATCACCCTGGCACCACTGCTCGGCTTGTTCGGTACGGTGGTCGGCATCATGGGCTCGTTCTCATTTGTCGGCGACGAGCAGCTCGCCGCGGAAAAAGTCTCCGGCGGGATCGCCGAGGCGCTGATCGCCACCGCGGCGGGCATCGGCATCGCCATCCTCTGCCTGCTGCCCTACAATTTCTTCCGCAAACGCGTCTCGGTGCTGCGCGGATCGTTCGAGCGCTGGATCAACCACAGCGAACTGCTGGTGAAATCCGCCAAGGAACACGGACACGACCTCGAGGGGTTTGCCCTGGAGACGCAAGAACGCTTCGCTTCAAGACCCAAGACGCAAGAGTAAGATGACGCGGCTCGTTTTCATCGAATGGTCCCGGATGCGGGTCGCGTGACCTGTGCACTTCCTCTTTTCCTCCTTCATGCCCGTCAATCTCCACAGTCCTGCCGACGACGAAGGCGACGAGGCCCGCATCGAGGTCATCCCGCTCATCGACATCATGTTTTTCCTGCTCGCGGCGTTCATGCTGGTGAGTCTGAGCATGACGCACATGAAGCGGGTGCCGCTCGATTTGCCCGAGGCGTCGACCGCCGTGGCCGACACCAGCGAGCCGCCGTACCAGATCGCGATCGATGCGAATGGCGTCACGACCTGGGAGGGCGCGGTGGTCACGCTGTCGGAAATCACCGCGCGCCTGCGGGCGGCCGGTGCGGATGCCGCCACCCGGGTGATGATTTCCGCCGATGAAAACGCGCGCCACAAGCAGGTGCTCGGCGTGCTCAACGCCGTGCGCGCCGCCGGCGTGTCGCGGATCCAGTTCGAAACCGAGGATTGAATGAACAGTCCGCGATTCCTCACGATGCTCAATGCGGTCGGCTGCCTCGTGCTCGGCGCGTGGGTGGTCGTGCAGTGGCTGCGCGAGCGCGAGGCCGATGTGCAGGCCGACCGCCTGCGCGCCGGATTGGCCGAGGCAAGGGCGCTGGCCGACGCCGAGGCGACCCGCCGTGCGGCGCTCGAGCGCGACATCGCCGTGCTCAAGGAAGCGGTCGGCTCGACCCAGCGGTCGGCCGAGGAATCGGCGCGCGGATTGGCCGAACGCGACGGCGAAGTGGACGCGCTGCGCGCCGAACTCGATACCGCCGGCTCGCGGCTTGCGGAATGGGAGGACGCGGTGCGCGCACGCGACCGCCGCATCCGCGAGCTGGAGTCGCAACTCACCGAGGCGCGCAAACGGCTGGTCGAGGCAGTGGAGCGCTTGAAGACGCGGTGAAGCGAAAGTGCCGAGTGAGAAGTGCCGAGTGAGAAGAAGATGAAGGGAGATGGGAGATTGGTGATTAGGGAAGAGGGGAAGAGGATCGAAGCGCGCCTTGAAAGAGAGCGGGCCGCGCTCTTCAAAGGGGGGCACGGGCGGCTCGCCCGTTCTTTTCTTCAACGCAGACGAGCCGAGGCGGAGCACCCCATCGCCAAAAGGTAGGGACGAGCGGCCCGCTCGTCCGTGACATCCCACCCCGCCGGCTGCGCCGTGAGAGTGGGCCGGTCGAGGCCGACCAGCCCTACCTTGGGCAAATGGGGTCAGGCTGCAAATCTTGACAAAAAGTCCCGCATCATCGTCCTGCATCGGCATCGAGAAACCATTGTACCGGGTGGATCACTTCGACGAAGTCGGGGACAGCGGCTTTTGGCGGGAGCGGATCGAGGACCAGCAGCACGCTCCGGGTTTCCGGTTGCGAGGTCCTGGCTTCGACGAGCGGGCGCAGTTCGCGAGCGAGTGTGGCGGGGTCGGCGGCGTTGGCGCAGACCTGGACGAGCATCGGATTGCCGCAGGGGTCGACGGCATGGAAGTCCGCTTCGTGTCCCTGCGGGCTGCGGTAGTAGTGGACTTCGCAGCCGCGTCGCAGCAGTTCGATGAACACGGCGGTTTCGAACGCGTGTCCGAGATTTTCTCGGCCGGTCCGTTCGTAGACCGGGATGAGTCCCGGGTCGATGGGATAGGCTTTGCGCGGGTTGACCATGCGTTGCCGTTCCGAGGCGGCGAGCAGCGAGGTGGTTCGGATGAGGAAGGCGTCTTCGAGATGGGCGAGGAAGGCGTGCAGGGTGTCCTTGGAGACCGGGATTCCCTGGGATTTCAGCGAGTGGTAAAACTTCTGGATGCTGAACGGGGTGGCGGGATTGCCGAGCAGGTGTCGTTGCAGCCATCGCAGGGAGACCGGATTGGAAACTTGGTGGCGTTCGATGACGTCGCGGAGAATCGCGACATCGACATAGCCTTGGAGGAGTTGTCGGCGGTCGCGCGGATCGCTGTTCTGGGCATCGGGGAAGCCGCCTTCCGTCAGGTAGTCGCGGAAGGCCTTTTCGAGGGTGGAGCGTTCGGCCTTGGCAAGGAAGCGCCAGTCTTTTTTCGGCAGGAGTCCGCGGTGGGCGAGGGCTTCCCGGAAGCTGAAGGGAAACACGGTGATTTCCATGGCGCGGCCGCGCATGCTGGTGTGGACCTCGCGACTGAGCATGGCCGCGGACGAACCGGAGACGAAGAGGCGGACCTTTTCGCTGTCGAGGATGCGGCGGGCGAACGTTTCCCAGCCCTTGACCAATTGGATTTCGTCGAGAAAGAAGGTCACTTCCCTGCGGCTGCGGAATTCCGGATGCATCCGGTAGTACGTTTCGAGCAGCGCGGAGAGATCCGAGGCATCGATGCCCGCGAGCCGGTCGTCCTCGAAGTTGAGCAACACCAGCGACTCGCGCGGCGCACCGGAGTCCAGGAGGTCGGCGAGGCATTGCCAGAGAAAGCAGGTTTTGCCACTGCGCCGCATGCCGATCACCGCCATCGCCTTGTTCGGGATCCGCGGTAGCCTGATCTCGCGCCGGGTGAGGCGCGGCAACGCGGCGGAGAGCGATTCGGTCAGCTTGCTCTGCAGGATTTCCTGAATTTGTCCTTTCATGGAGGTATTAGTTGGTATTATTTATCTTTTTGTAAAGGATAAAATGCTAAGGATTTGGTGAGGTAGAGCTTAAAGAAGCGTGGGCGTCTCGCCCACATTCGACCAAAGTGGGCGAGATGCCCAAGCGCCTTGAAAAAGATTCGGCCGGTCGAGGCCGACCAGTCCTACCTTGGATGCGGATGCGCTGCCGCGGATCTGCCTGATCTGTCGCGCTTCAGGCAGGCAAGGATGCCCGTCCTCCGGCAAGAGAGCGGGCTGTGCTATTGCAAAGGGGGGCACGCGCAAGCAATTCCCAAGAAATCGCTCCGTCTCCATCCAACATTCAAAATCCAGCATTCAACTTTTCCACCTCTATTTGGCCGCAGGATTTGCACTTGGATGCTTCCAAGGGATCGGCTGAACTCAGCGGTCATGGTTTCCGCATCCGGGCATTGGCGACGAAGCAAGGATCTTGCCCGGGCGATCCTTGCGGACCGCACCGAGCGTCGCCTTTGGATGTTCCGCGTCGCGCTCGTGCCGTTGCTCATGCTCGCCGCAGGACTGTGGTGGATCGATGGCTGGTTGATGCAAAGCGCCGTCCGGTTTCTCGCTTGGTGGGGTTTTTGCGGCCTTGGGACTCTGGTGTTGTTGATGTTTGCGATCTTCGATGCGCTTTGCGTGATCCGGGAAGAGCGGGGCCGCCGACCTTAGGGAGTGGCGTCCTGGGGGAAACCCGGTCGTTGCGGCCGACTTCTGGATCACGATCCTTTGGCGTTGCCCGGCCGGGGGTGGGGCGTGTTAGCCTCCGGCGGTTCGACTCGAAAACCCCACGCCCATGACCACCAAACCCCGCCTCTCGTTCTGGCAGATCTGGAACATGTCCTTCGGCTTCCTCGGCATCCAGTTCGGCTTCGCGCTGCAAGGCGGCTTTATGTCGCGCATCTTCCAGACGCTTGGTGCCGAAAAGGACAAGCTGCCATTGCTCTGGATCGCTGCACCACTCACCGGCCTTCTGGTTCAGCCGATCATCGGCTACCTCAGCGACCGGACTTGGCATCCACTGCTTGGTCGGCGTCGTCCTTATTTTCTAATTGGCGCGATCCTCAGCTCAATAGCGCTGGTGTTCATGCCTCACTCACCCACGCTATGGATTGCCGTCGGCCTGTTGTGGCTTCTGGATGCGTCTATCAACATTTCGATGGAGCCGTTCCGCGCGTTGGTGGCTGACAAGTTGCCGGAAAGCCAGCGCTCCTACGGCTTCGTGCTACAGACCCTGATCATCGGCATTGGAACATGGGTTGCGAGCAACCTGCCGTGGTTCGTGACTCAACTGGGCGTGCCAAATGAAGCTGGCCCGGGCGTGATACCGCCGTCGGTAAAAATTGCCTTCGCAATCGGCGCATTCGTGCTACTTACCACTATCTTGGTGACGGTATTCACGACCCGCGAATATCCGCCTGATGACCTTGACGCCTTCCGCGCTGAAACCCAGCACAGTGGAAATTTTCTAGCCGAGATCGCGAGCAACATCGCGCATATGCCGCGGCAGATGTTGAAGATTGGTGTCGTGCAGTTCTTTAGCTGGTTAGCGTTCTTTAGCATGTGGAGCATGGCAACGCCGGCGTTGACCGAGCACGTTTTCAAAGCGCCTGCGCCAGACCCGAATGCCTTTGACATGGCTATTCCAGCGCAAGCCGAGGCCTTCGCCAGTGCGAACCAAGCATACCAGAATGCGTCCGATCTGGTCGGCTCCTATATGGGCAACTACGGACTATCGTCGATGGTTGTTGCGCTGCTGCTCGCGTTTTATGCGGCACGACGACCGGTCCGCCGAAAGCTTGTACACTTTACCGCGCTCATGCTTGGTGGTTTGGGCTTCCTATCGATGGCTGTAGTGCCCGCGCCAATTTGGTTAATCGGCTCGTTTGCTTTAGTAGGCGTTGCCTGGGCCAGCATTCTTTCGATGCCATACGCGCTACTCGCCAGCTACATCGAGGAGAGTAAGATGGGTGTTTATATGGGTATTTTCAACATGTTCATTGTGATTCCACAGATTGTCGCGGCGACGATGCTGGGACCAACCTTGCGCGCGCTGTTTGAAAATCGTCCGATTTATGCTCTCATCATCAGCGGTACCAGTTTGATTGTCGCCGCCCTGGCCACGACGCGGGTCCGCTCTGCCGGAGATGCCGTCCCGCTGCATGCCGCAGGCCACTGAAATTCCCAGTGATCCCGATATCCATGATGCAACGATTGTGGTTCACCCTTGGATGCATGGCTGCAATGACTGCTCAATCCCATGCTGAAAGACCACAGCGCCCGGTGATCTATCAGTTGATGGTGCGCACGTTCGGCAACGCCAACGAAACGCGCAAGTTCAACGGCACTCTGGCGGAAAACGGCTGCGGCCGCTTCGCCGACATCAACGACGCGGTCCTGTCATCGCTCAGGGAAATGGGCTTCAACCACCTCTGGCTCACCGGTGTGCTCGAGCAGGCAAGCGGCACCAGCCATCCGGGGCGTCCCGCCGATGATCCCGATATCCTCAAAGGCATCGCCGGAAGCCCGTATGCCATCAAGGATTACTTCGACGTTTGTCCGGATTACGCGGTCGACCCTGCGAAGCGGTTGGATGAGTTCAAGCAGTTGCTGGAGCGCTGCCGCCGCCTCGGTCTCAAGGTGCTCATCGACTTCGTGCCGAACCATGTCGCGCGCTCCTACGCATCGGATGTCCGGCCTGATCTTTCCTTCGGTGTCCACGACGACACGACGGTGTTCTTTCATCGCGACAACCACTTCTTCCATCTCCAGCCGCATCATCCCGGTGGCGGACCGCCGCTCCGGCTGCCCACCGATGGAAAACCCGGCTGCGACGGACGATTCGATCCGGAGGCATCCGTCGGCCGCGTCACCGGCAACAACGTCGTATCGTGGTCGCCATCGATTCACGACTGGTACGAGACGGTGAAACTCAACTACGGGCACGATTTCACCCGCGGACGCGACACGTCGCACCTGCCGCGCTCCGGCGCGCCGCCCGAGGATGTCCCGCGCACCTGGCGCACGATGGACGAGGTGCTCGCCTATTGGCAGAACCTGGGCGTGGACGGCTTCCGCGTCGACATGGCGCACATGGTGCCGATGGAATTCTGGCGCTGGGTTGTCAACCGCTGCCGCTCCCGCAACCCGGGGGTCTTCTTCACTGCCGAGGCATACGACAACGATCCGGCGAAACTCACCGACGGCCATGTGCTCGACGCGCTTCTCGAGGCGGGATTCGATTCGGTTTACGACGATCCGAGCTACGACATCCTCGAAGGCATCTACGACGACGGCAAGTGGGCGAATGATCTTGATCCGCTGACCTTTACCGGTGACCGCTTCCACAAGTCGTTGCGCTACGCCGAGAATCACGACGAGGTCCGCCTCGCGAATCCGAAGGTCTGGGGTGGCCACGGCATGAAGGTCGGCATTCCCGCGTCTGCCGTGCTCTTTGCGATGGGGCGCGGCCCGCTGATGCTGTACCACGGCCAGGAGGTCGGCGAGCCCGCGGTCGGCGCGGAGGGGTTTGGCGGCGATGACGGCCGTACCTCGATCTTCGATTACGGATCGATGCCGGAATTCGTGAAATGGGTGAACGGCGGCAGATACGACGGCGGCCGCCTGTCACAGGCACAAAAAAACCTGCGCGCATGGTACGGCAGGCTGATGGGTGCGGTGAACGATCCGGCGTTCACCCGCGGCGATTTCTACGGGCTCAATCACTTCAACAAACCCAACCCGTCATTCGGGAGGGTCGGCGGCGAATCGGTTTCGGGTCATTGGTTGTATGCGTTCCTGCGCCATGACGCGAAGTCGGGCCGGGCATTCCTGGTGGTCGCGAATTTCCATCCCCAGGAAACGCTCCGCGGTGTCCGCATCCGCATCCCGGACGATGCCCAGTCGTTGCTGACTCGCGAGTCTGTGGATCCTTGGCGTTTTACCGATCAACTGGGCTCCGGTTGGTCGGGCACAAGCTCCCGGGCTGCCTTGGCGGGCGAGGGGGCTGCCATGCCCGACCTCCCGCCATGCTCCGCCTTGTTGCTCGAAATCGGCAATCCCTAGGCCAAGGATTGGACGAGGCAAGCAGCCGCTCGCTGCCCGATCAGTCGTCAAAAGCCTGCGCCGCGGACCTGCTTCACCGCATCGATCAAGGGTTGGACGAACCGTCCCACGGCCTCTGCAGGTGCATCCGGATGAAGTTCGACCTGCTTGACGATCGCCGATCCGACGATGACACCGTCGGCGGCGGCAGCGACCATCCCGGCCTGTTCCGGAGTGCTGATGCCGAAGCCGACGCAAACCGGCACGCGGCTGTGTCGGCGGATGGACTCGACCATTTCGGAAAGATGTTCCGACGGTCCACCATGCGCGCCGGTGACGCCGGTCCTCGACAGTGCGTAAATGAATCCCTCCGAGGCGTCCGCCAACATGGCCATGCGTTCCGGCGGCGTGTTCGGCGCGATCAGGCGAATCCGCCTGAGCCCGTGCGCGCCCGCCGCCATCTCCCGGTCAAGCGCTTCGTCCGGTGGTAGGTCGAGCAGCAGGACGCCGTCGGCCCCGGCCGCCGCTGCATCGCGATGGAATGCCTCAAAACCGTACGTGAACACCGGGTTGAGATAAGTGAACAACACCAGCGGAGTCTCGCTCGTCACGCGGAATGCGCGCACCAGCTCGAGCACCCGCGCGGTCGTCATGCCGGATTTGAGCGCGCGCTCGGCGGCCATCTGGTTGACAATGCCGTCGGCCAGCGGATCGGAAAACGGCAGGCCCAGCTCGATGATGTCCGCGCCGGCGTCGTCGAGTACTTTGAGAATGCGCAACGATTCGTCAAAGCATGGATCTCCGGCGGCGACATAGGCGATGAACGCCTTGCGGTCGCTCGCGCGGAGGCATTCGAAGGTGTGGTCGATGCGGTTTGCCATGGGAATCATGCAACGTTGAGAATCGTGGCGGCGGTGGTGAAGTAGATCAGCATCCCGGAGACATCCACCAGCGAGGCAAGCGACGGGGCGGAGACCACCGCCGGGTCGAGACGGACCGATCGTGCGGCGATCGGAAGCAGCGCGCCAAGCACCGTGGCGGAAAGGACCTGCATGGTGATCGCCGCCGCAACCGCAAACGCCAGGTGGTTGAAATCGAGAGCGGCATCAGGCCGACCCTGCAGCTGCGGCAACAGCAGACCGATGAACGCCGCAATTGCAAGGCCGAGAGTCAATCCCAGAAACAACCCGGTGCGCATCTCCTTCCACGCGATCCGCAGCGCGTTGCCTGCCCCGATCTCGCCCAGCGCCATGGCCCGGATGACCATCGTCGCCGCCTGACCGCCGGAATTGCCGCCTGCGGCGACGACCATCGGCAGGAACAACGACAGCACGAAGGCTTTTTCGAGCACTTGGCTGTAGCGGTACATCACGTAGCCCGAGGCGATCGAGACGAATGCCAGTCCGACGAGCCACAACACCCGGCGGCGGTACTGGGCCGCGACACTGGTGTTGAGATAGGAGATTTCGGATGCCTCGCCGCCGATGCCCGCGAGTTTCTCAATGTCCTCGGTGGACTCCTCCTGCAGGATCTCCAACGCATCGTCGTAAGTGATCACGCCGAGCAAATGATGAAATTCATCAACCACCGGCAGCACCACCAGGTCGTATTTGGACAAGGTGCGTGCCGCCTCTTCCTGGTCGGCACTGGCAAGGATGCACTCGTCGGCCTCCTCCATGATCTCGCGCACCGGCGTGTCCCAAGTGCTGAATGCGAGATCCCGCAGGCGCACCTTGCCGACCAGGCGGCCTTGCTCATCGACCACGAAAATCCGGGCGAGTGTCTCGGCATCGTCGCGGTCACGCTTCAATACGGCGATCGCCTGCTTGACCGTCATGTCCGCCGTGATCCGGCCGATATGGGTCGTCATCCGCCCGCCAGCCGTGTCTTCGCCGTACTTGAGCAGGCTTTTGGTCAGCTCCTTGTCGCGCGGACCCAGCAGGCTGAAGTAGCGCACCCGCGTCTCCTCGCCCACCACTTGGAAGACGTCTACCCGGTCGTCGTCCGAGAGATTGCCGAGGAGCACCCGCAATTGGGCAGGCTTGAAATGGTTGAGTGCCTCCTCGATCAGTGAATCGGGCAACTCGGCGATGACATCGGTCGCCAATTCCGGGCCGATCGTCTTGAGGAGCAAATCACGCTGTTCGTCGTCGAGCCCTTCGTAGAGCGCCGCGAGGTCGGCGTAGTGCATGTCCTGCGCGCAGGTGAGCACGGCGGCCGCGTCCGACGCTTCCAGTGCGCGGTATAGCGCGGCTCCCGGGTCTTGTTGCAGTTCATCGGTCACCGCCGGGAGCGTGATGCCGCCGCGCACCACGGGCAAGCCTGAGGTGGTGGAGATGGGGAATGTTGAATGTTCGATGTTGAATGGAGCGAGGCGCTTTCTCAAGGAGCGTGGGCGTCCCGCCCACTTCTTCTCTCTTCCAAGGGGGGCACGGGCGGCTCGCCCGTTCTTTTCTTCAACGCAGACGAGCCGTGCGGAGCGCCCCTTCATGGAGTGGCGGCTTGAAGCCGCCATGGTAGGCAAAGACGGCTTTCCAGCCGTCGTCGCGCGTCCCGCCCATTTCTTCTCTCTTCCAAAGGGGGGCATGGGCGGCCCGCCCGTCCGACTCCTCTCCAGAAAGAAGGAACCACGGATGAACGCGGATGAACACAGATGCGGATTTCTACATCGGAGGACAGGCATCCTTGCCTGTCATGGACCACAGGCTTCCAGCCGGCGGCATCTGACAAGCTCATCCGAGCGCAGAGACAGGCAAGGATGCCCGTCCTCCAGCAAGAGATCAATCACTCGTAGTGGTAGCGGAGTTGGGCAATCAGAATGACCCGCTCCCGCACCTGATAGACGATCCGGTGTTCATCGTTGATGCGGCGTGACCAGTATCCGGCCAAGGCGTGTTTGAGCGGCTCGGGCTTGCCGATGCCATGATATGGCGTCCGGGAGATGTCTTTGAGCAAATCGTGGATTCGTTTGAGAATCGTCGGATTCGATTGTTGCCAGTACTGATACTCTTCCCATGAGCGGGATGAAAACTGGAGGTTCATTCCGTCAGGGAATCCAAGGATTTGGCCGGTCCCGTGCCCTTGGTCAGTTCTTCGATCGACTCGAGAAGATTTCGTGCGTTCGCTGGTGACTTCAACAGATAGGCGGTTTCCTGCAGTGATTCGTAATCGGAAAGTGACATCATGACTACTGCTTGCTCGCGGTTGCGGGTGATGATCACCGGATGGTGGTCCTCGCAGACCCGATCCATGGTCGACGCGAGGTTTTCGCGTGCGGCGGTGTACGTAATTGCTCTCATCTGGACAGGATCATGTCCAGACATGGGCTGATTGTCAAGGGAAAGGGAAATCAAGTCTCGAATCTCGAATCTCAAATCACGAATCCCCCTTCGTTCCCCCCGCGCCCTTGGCAAGGAGTTCGGCTTCCTCTTCGTGGGAGTGGATCAGCAACGAAACCTGCACGCCGTCCTTTTCGGCCGCGGCTTTGAGGACGTTGCGGATGGCTGCCGCGGTGAATCCGTTGCGGCCGATCAATGCCGCGACATCACCTTTCGACAACACCAGCTTGAAGCGCACCTTGTCCGGAGCGACTTCCGCCACCTTCAGTTGTGCCTGCGATGGATCGTCGATCAGCTTGACGGCGATGTATTGGAGGAAATTCCTCAATCGTTCCGTGGAGGCTTGCATTGCTGGACCTTGGCATACCTTCATCCAATCCGCAAGCTCGGGATTGATCACGCCGGGCGGTTCGCAGCACCGGAGGAATGGGGTGTCGGGTGCTTGTTCCAGATGCCCAGTTTGCCGCGCCAGCCATCCCATGCCGCGCCGACCAACAACGGCAGCCGACGGATGCCGTCGATCCGGCACACCACCGCGATCTGCCCGGCGGTCATCGCAAGCGCGCCAAGCGTTCCGGACTCGCGCCGTTTGAGCCACACCCGGTTGCGCACTTTGTAATAAAGCTTCCAGTCGGCAAGGCCTGGTTCGTGGAACAGGCTGCGACCGAGAAATCCCCACCGCACCACCCGCGCGGGACCGGGATGATCCAGGACCGACCGTCGCACCGCTTCCTGATGAAAGCCGGCCTGCTCCATTCGCAGCGGGTATTCTTCGTCCTCGCCGCGAATGAACAAGTCGCCGATGACAGGCCCGATCGCCTCACGCACCTCCCGACTCACCAAGGCTCCCGTCCAGGTGATCCGCGTGCGGAACACATCACGATCCGGCAGCCGCTCGGGATCATCGATCAACACAAACCCGTCATCCCCGGACCAGACCTGCAGCGGCCAGGTCAGTTTGCCGCTTTTCGGATCGATCTGCAGCGGATGCCTCACCACGCGGGGATTCCAATCATCTCTCAGCAGCAGCTCCAGCGCGTCGGGCCGCGGCCACGAATCGTCGTCGAGGATCCACACCGCATCCATGCCTAGGGAAAACGCGAGGTCCATCGCCTCCTCAACACCACCGGCATTGCCACGATTGTGCGCCATGCGGTGGATCCGCAGCGGAAACGGCAGATCCGCCAATGCCATCAGCCGCGCTGGCGTCTCGTCCGTCGACACGTTGTCGGCCACGACCACCAGTTCGGGTGGACGTGTCTGCGCGGCCAGTGCCCGCACGCAGGCCTCTGCTGTCGCGGACCGATTCATCGTGGCGAAGACCGCAGCGATGCGGAGATCCGGCATTGGCGAGGCGTTCATGATCCGACAGGGAGGTGCATCTTGATCAAGGCCGCCATTTCAACACGAGTTTCCATGCTTTCGCGACAATCCACAGCACGCCATCGACCAGTCCGTTGAGATAGGGATCACAGAACAGGGTGATGCCATACGCCCGGCGGATCGCCCTGGATTCCACATGCTGACGCTCGGCGGCGAGGATGTCGTCCATCCTGCACGATCGGCCGAGATGACGTTGCGACGCATTGTCATCATGCAAGCGGAAATCGGCGATGCCGTACGGCATGCGGCAAATGCGTTTTCCAGCGGCATGCAGCCGTGCGTAAAACTCTCCGTCCATCACGTATCGGAAATCCCCGCGAAGCCGGAACCCCTCGTCGATCACCGTCGACCTGCGAATGAACGCAGCCGTCGATCCGATCAGACAATGATGATGGATGTGGACAAAGGCCGACCATGTGGGCACGCGCACGGTTCGCAGGCGGCGACCGTGCTCGTCGATGAAATCCCAGTGACCATAAACCAGATCGGCCTTGGTCGCATTCAGAAACGGAATGATCCGGGCGAGAATGCCGGGTTTCAACCGGTCGTCGGCATTCAACCACATCACCCATTCCCCCTTGGCGCGATCGAATCCCTTGTTGATCGCATCCGACATCCCGTCGTCCGCTTCTTGGATCCAAGTCGCGTGGGAAAAGCGCGCCGCCACTTCCGCGCTGTCGTCGGTGGACCCTCCGTCGATGACGAGATGTTCCATCGTCACACCCGATTGCGCCGCCACGCTTCCAAGGCACTCGCCCAAAAAACGGCCGTAGTTCAGCGACGGCGTGATGATGGTGAATTGCATGAAGAAGTGTTCAGTTTGAAGTGTTCAGTTTCAAGTGGGAAGAAGAGCAGCTGCGCGTGTGGGAATGTTGAATGTTGGATTTTGAATGTTGAATGGAGCGCAGCGCTTTTTCAAAGAGCGTGGGCGTATCGCCCACTTCTTCTCTCTTCCAAAGGGGGGCATGGGCGGCCCGCCCACTCTTAAAACAAGGGGGGCACGGGCGGCCCGCCCGTGATCTTCACTGCGAGCGACTCGCGCGAAGCATCCCTTCATGGAGTGGCGGCTTGAAGCCGCCATGGTAGGCAAAGACGGCTTTCCGGCCGTCGTCATGCGACTGGCCCGGTCGTTCGCTCCTCTCCCGAAAGAAGGAACCACGGATGGACGCAGATGAGCACGGATACAGATCATCTTCCATTCGTGCATTTCGCGAAAGGTCGCAGGCACGGGTTTTGTGCCCATAACCGACCCACCTCTCATTCTGTGAAATCCATCAAAATCAGTCTCAATCAGTGGTTCATCACCCGAATCGCGCATTGATCTACACTGGCGTGACAGCGTCCGATCCCGCCCGTGCTTCAACAAGATCGCGCACAATCCGCCGCGCCACTTGCGGCGCGTGCAGTCTGCCGCACCAGCAATCGGCGATTGCCCGCGCACTGCGCTCACCACCGGCCCAGGCATCCAGCTCGTCCATCAGGCTTCGGATGTGGCATTCGGCGACGTCCCGCTCGACAAGCCGTCCGGATCGGTCGCAAACAAACCACTCGAATGCCGCCATCGACACCGAACGCGCGGCGACCACCGAGCACCCGGAACAGAGCGCCTCCGCCGCGGCAATTCCAAAGCTCTCGAACGCGGACGGACTGTAGAATACCTGCGAGTCAGACAACACATCCGCCAGTGCGTCGCGCCCGAGTTTTCCCGCAAGCCGCACTCGGCTTCGTTGTGGTTCTCCCAGTGAGCTATGCCACGCATCGAGTGCACGAGTCGTGTTGCCGACAATCACCACCGAGACTTCGTCGTCGACTCGCAACAGTCCGGAGATGACGTTCATCAGCAGTCTTGGGCGCTTCTGCACCTCGTCATGCCACCGGCCCACGCAGGCGATCTGCCGCCGTTTGGGTTTCCCTGCATCTGCGAAGCGAGGCTCGACTGCGTGTGGAATCACCCGGACCCGCCGCGCGAGACGCTCGCCGCCATCAATCCGACAGAGCCTCCGGTAGCGTTCCGCCGCAACCGGCGAGACACAAGCGATCTCATCCCCATGGCGGAGATGAGACGCCCTCAATGGATCTGTGACGCACAACCCATAGCTCAACCCTTTGACGATCCGCCACAACC
>Ga0169931_10002345_pt1 | contig 30923 bp, 22 predicted proteins | sample Kivu_15m_20L_FD_129675 | JGI IMG/M metagenome (GOLD analysis project Ga0169931, IMG submission 129675) | Freshwater microbial communities from Lake Kivu, Western Province, Rwanda to study Microbial Dark Matter (Phase II) - Kivu_15m_20L... | ecosystem: Environmental > Aquatic > Freshwater > Lake...
GGGCGGGGCCGGCAGCGTTTGCTGTGCAGGCGACCTTGCTGACTGGCGGCATCGTGGCGGGCCTTGTGGGCTGCGCCACGCTGACGAAGGCGACGATTGTGCAGGCCCTTGCCGGTGCAGCGGCGCTGGCTGTTGTACTGACGAATTCTGTATGAACTGCGGTTACAGGCCCCACGACTTCGCGACTCGTGCGAAGGCCATTTCCAGCGAACTGGTGGCGACGTCCAGCAGCGAAATGTCGCTGGCTGGACGCGGCTGCCAGTCAGCCGGGAATTTGCCGTCGATCCAGAGGCTGCGAACGTCTGCAGTGGTCAGGTACAACTGGCCGGTTTCATCTGTTCGACCGAAGACAGCCAGGATGGACGTGAGTTCGACGGTCTGTTTTGAGGTTCCGCCCAGTCCGGGGTCCAGTTTGCCGGCTGCATTGGCCGCGGCGGCGAAGTGCTGACTGTAGAAGCGACCGTTTTCGCTGAAGGCCAGCAGCGCAGTCGGCAGTTTTTCCGGATCGACGTGGGGGTCACGAATACCGGTGCTGCCGGTGTGATCCAGCGACGAGTCGCGCAGTTTGAACAGGTTAAAGCTGCCTGCGATGGTATCGGTCTTTTCCGCTCCTTTTGTCAGGATGCCTCGCAGTTTCGCCTGAACGCCCACAGCAGTGAGAGCCTTGTCAAGCTCGGCGACAGTGACATTCCCGTGGGCATCCGGATTCAGCAGTCCGTGGTTGTAGAAGCACAGCAGAGCCGGACACGGGATACTGTCCGCGTGAGGACGCTGCTGCCATGGATGACTGGCTACGAAGGTGGAGGTAATAGGGGAATGTGACGGGTCACTCATGGGAGCGTGTCCTTTTCCGGGAACGAACCGTAAGATAGCGTGAAGAGTCGGAAATGCTGAGGAATGGATCATGCGGCCGGCAGCAAACTCACCGCGCTGCACAGCCAGATCTGAGCCTCCGATTCTAAGGTAAGTAATAAAAAAAGATATCCACGCACAGCGGAAAGTCTTCGGAAAAATGAATCAAGCGGCCAATCAGAGGGCGAAGAGGGCAAGCGATCGCAGCCAAGTTGTGATCGCACCAACGATCAGCAGTCAGACCTGAATGTGAAGCCTGTTGGATGTCGGCACAACGAGCATTACACGGCTTTCGTGATACCGTCAAGACACGTGGGCTGCACCGAAGTACGCTTCGAATTAGTGTCGAAGCAGAAAAAAAATCTTTGGACGTGAAACGTTCCGTGTTCTTCAGTGGTGACCGTCTGCCCAGATGAAAAGAGACCTGCTGAGCCGAAATTCCTGGTTCTTCCGGTATCTGTGTGGGCAGGCCACTTTCTCAAGCTCCACCAACAAAGGCAGTTCTGCCGTTCGTCTGCACCAGCCATCGGTCGCCAGCTTTTGCGAGCGACCAATGGCTGGCTCCGACGAAGGCAGAAAACCCAGGCTTTGAACAACTTCACATCACCCAAAGTCGTGGAACGCGATGGTCCGCCCAGTTTTTTCACTCGAATGCTGAGCCTCATTTGCCTGCTCCTCAACGCCTCGATCCCCAGGATTCCCGGATGGACCAAACTCTTCAGATCATTGCAGCGGCTGAGGCATGTCGCGAAGAACAAAATCTCGCGAACACCCGGTAACTGCATGCCTTACCGAAGGCGAGTGGAAAGCCGATCCACGATCACGTCATTCGCAGAGACAAAAAGTCTGAAAAAACAGGAAGATTGATCAAATCGACAGAACCGGTACAACACCTAAGATCAACAAGTGCTGATGCAGGTCTTCATCAACAGGACTGACCCGTCTAAAAATCATTCGCTGGAACATGACTTTGGCGGAAATCCAGAAATTGGAGATTTTTTCAGTCACACATTGATGATTCTACACGCCAATACGCATGAGGTCTCTGCAAACCTCAAACCAAACATTCTGATGGCGAGCACTACACAAAAAGACTTAGCTGGAAAATTCCAGCACACAAATGATGCATTTGCGAAACACAGCAAATGCATACAGCGCAACAGATGCAAGTCTGCAAGCCAACGAAAAAACTTCGGAAAGAATCACAATTGCATTTGACAAGCAAGAACCACAGTGCTTAAGTAAATGTTCTCGCTCACTCTTCCGGAGGTGCAGGATTGATTCTTAGGACCCACGTTTGCCTGATTCCTGTGGTCTCTGGAAGTTGACCCCGCTTTTTTGCTTAAGATAGTGATTACGCATTTCCTGCTTCCATGCAGGTTTGCGCAGCGTGCACGTTGTCCAGCAGAACATAACACATGAGTGACTACAACATTATTGCAGACGTTAGCCTTGCCTTGAAAGGGAAGCTCGTCATCGCTCTGCAGCAGGCTGCAGCACAGTATCTTGTTGAACTCAAGCCCCCAGGGAACAAACCAGAAAAAGAGCTTATCTCGCTCTGGCTCTACAAGGTCACAAGAAACAGCGATGTTTCGAACAACGATCGTGAACGCAGTCCGGCGGGGGATCTGATTCATAGGCCCCTTCCGCTCGATCTTCACTACTTGATCACGCCAGAGTTAAGCACACCGCAGGCTGAGCAGGTAGTCCTTGGCAGCATCATGCAGAATTTTCACAGTTGGCCGACGCTTTCTCTGCTGCCTGGCAATCAGACCACAGAGGTCAGTCTGAAAATCACGCCTGAGTTGCTTTCCGTTGAGCAGCACAGTCAGCTTTGGCAGGCTCTCTCCCAACCGTTTCGCCTGTCGGTCTCGTACCTCGTCCAGTGTGTGCGAATAGATTCGCTGCTGCCCCCCACAAAGGCTCCGCCCATCCAGAAATCAGAAATTCGGTTTTCGCAAATCGTTGCGTCCAGTTCCAACTGAATCACAGAAAGGACGAATGCTGGATGAGTGCCACAAAGCAGGTTGGGTCACGACTCTATGAGCTTTCAAAGCGCGAGGATATCAAAAGACACGTAGTTTTGGTGGGGTGTGCAACAAACAGCAAAACCGGAGAACCGTTGCAGGGTGAATTGAAAATATTAGTAGAGCCTGCTGGGTTCCGTGTCACCATGGGTTCTGCCGGGAAATTCTATATCAGCTGTCCTCGACAGATGTTTGACGTAACAGCGACCACCGTTTCCGGACCGTCCTCAGGAAAGATCAAACTTTGGCTTTCTCTGCGCCTGACCGGGATGCAGGAACTTGTGCAGGACATCGAAGTGGAACCGCATGATATTACAAACGCTGTCAGAGTGATGTTTTCAATGGAACCACTTCCGGTCTGACACCAGTCCTGTTCTGGTTACTCAATTATTCCGTATTGTTTCAAATTCCAGGGAAGTCTCGAAGGAACCGCGAAATGCCCGAATATCTTGCACCCGGTGTATTTGTTGAAGAGGTGGAGCGTGGTTCCAAGGCCATTGAGGGTGTCAGCACCAGCACCGCTGCGATGGTAGGAGTTACGGAGCGAGGCCCGGTCAATCGTCCGATTTTCTTGAGCAGTTTCGCCGAGTATCGTCGGTGGTTCGGTGGGTATCTTAATCCCGTTTCATCGCCGGCAAATCAATGGTGGCTGCCAAGTGCTGTTGAAGGATTTTTCGCGAATGGTGGTAAGCGGTTGTTCGTGACGAGGGTGGTGGGGAAAGACAACGAGTATGCAAGTGGGGCAATTTTTCGAACGAATGGGACAGGAACGATTCTGCTTGGTGCACCAATGAACCTTGCGGATCCCGCTGCGCCATTGAGTAAAAGATTTCTGCCAGTCCTCGAATCCGTTGCAGACGCTGGGGAGCAACTGAAAGTTGGAGGGGAAAATGCGATAATTGCAACACACGTGTCTGTGCATCAGGCCGTTGTATTTCTGAAAGATCCAGTGCGGTGGCAACCAAAAACGGTCGTATGTGTAACGCAAACGGTGAGATGTGAACTTGATGGCGGTTTCGTGGCCGATGCAATAGAAATAAAACTCACCGCTCCATCCGAACAGCCGAACACCGGCGATTATCTGCGATTTGATGGGACGATTAGAAAAATAACTAAATGGGATAGCAGCAATAGCACAGCAACGATAGATGCGGCGTTTGGGAAAGTCGGACCGAACAGCGGTCAAGTCGACCTTTTGCCGAAAGTAGTGGCTAAACACTTATCAAAGCTTCGTGAGGGTGACAAGATTATTTGCTTTGATGCTGCTGATCTTCTTCCGCGTGTACTGGGGGTTGTGGTTGAAAGGGATGACGCGACGTGCACTTACGAATTATTGTCTAGAATTGAAATTCGGAGTGCGAGAGGATTGGAGTTAAGGAGTTCACGGAATTTGAAGTGGTTCTCATCCGCAGATCCCAGGATCGATAACGTAACGGTGACAGATGGTCAACTTACGTTTCCGAAGGATGTGCAGAAAGTCGGAAGCCACCTCGTTTTGGAATATGTCAGCGACAGCGGCGGTCAGCATCGGGAGCTTGTTGAGGTTTTGAAAATCGACACTGAAAAAAAGACGGTGCAGATGAAACAAGCTGTACGGGCAACTGGCGATGTGGGTGTGTTCGTGGTCCATGAGATTCAAGAAGAAATTGTTCAACGAGATGATGTCGTCGGCTTTCTTTATGAAAGTACTATCGGGGACAAACAAGTGTGGGTGGCTGATGATGATGGTCGTGCCCATCCTGTTCCTCCAGCGACTCCAGTAGCAATCCAAGTAAATTTTGGTGATTCGATTGGCGTCAGGTCGTTTTCGGTCGGTTCTGAGGTTGCTCCCGTTGATAAGGTGCTTACTGTAAGAGCATTGGATGTCGGTACCTGGGGCAATCGGCTGCGTATTCGTACTGATGTACCAGGGCAGCGATTGGTGCGGACGAGTGTACGGAGCGTGGCTGGAGGGAAGTACCAGTTGTCCTCCCTGAACGGGATCGAAGTGGGAACCTGGCTGCAGGCAGTGGAGGAGTCTGGCAGTGGGCAGAGTTTCAGAGTCACAGTCGTGACGAAGACTGCGGTACAACTGGAACCGGACCCTGCATGGGCGCCTGACGTAAAGCTTCAGTCCGTGGAGTTCAATCTGTCCGTGCAGTTACTGAGCGATTCCGTGGACGGTGGGAAGTCTTCGATTTTGGCATCGGAGGTGTTTTCCGGGTTGTCGCTGGATCGGGACCATTCCCGGTATGCGCCGAAAATCGTAGGCGCGGTAAAGAGCAGCGACGGCCCAAAGGATGTGTTAAACAACCTACTGCGTCGTTTAGACGGGCGAACACGGGGTGAGTCGCAATTGATTCGACTGGACCTTGTAACGGACAATGCTGCAAACATGCGAATTGTTCCGGGAACAGTCTGGACCAATCTTGTTGGCGGATCGAGTCCGGACGTCGCCCATACCGATGTGATCGGAACGGACGACATAGAGCCAGCATTGCGAACCGGTTTGCATACGCTTCGGAATGAGGATGACATTAGCCTTGTGGCGTGTCCCGGCTGGACGGATCAGGCGGTGCAGCAGGCGCTGCTCGAGCATTGCGAGTTGATGAAGTATCGGTTTGCGGTGCTTGATGCTGGTGGCCCTCCTAACGACGATTTGGGAAGCGTGAGGGATCTCAGGAGCCGCTATGATTCGAAGTATGCGGCGATCTATCATCCGTGGGTCCAGATCCCAAATCCGTTTCGCGGGGCAACTGGGCCGTCTGAGGTAGCCTGCCCGCCGTCGGGGCATGTGATGGGGCTGATTGCGGATGTCGATGTTCGGCGAGGTGTGCACAAGGCCCCGGCGAATGAGGTTTTGCGGGGGGTCGTTGGTTTGCAGCGGAAGCTTCAAAAGGCAGAGCAGGAGTTGCTGAACCCCTTCCCGTCAAACCTGAACGTGATTCGCGATTTTCGCGACGAAAATCGGGGGATTCGCGTCTGGGGTGCGCGAGTGATATCCAGTGACCCGGACTGGAAGTACATCAACGTGCGTCGGCTGTTCAACTTCGTTGAGAAATCAGTTGAGCGGGGTCTGCAGTGGGTGGTGTTTGAGCCGAATGATGAGCCGCTTTGGGCTCGTGTTCGGCAGTCAATTACGGGCTTCCTGAAGTCTGTTTGGCGGGACGGTGCGCTGCAGGGGCGGACTCAGGAGGAGGCATTTTATGTCGTGGCGGACCGTACGACGATGACGCAGCAGGACATTGATACCGGGCGACTGATTGTCGAAGTTGGTATAGCGCCTGTAAAGCCCGCGGAGTTTGTGATTATTCGGATCGGGATGTATACGGCCAACGCTGAGAACTGAGCTAATCGGGAATGAGACTGTCGTGTGAGGTTGGTGATTCGCGACTTTTGTCAGGGGGTGACAGATGGCAACTGGAGACCGGGTGGACCCGTTCCGTGGTTTCAATTTTCGGCTTGAGGTGGACAAGATCAAGGCTGGATTTTCGGACGTCAGCGGACTCAGTTCCGATGGCGATGTGACGGAGTATCGGGAGGGCAATGAGGGATCACTGTACGTGCGAAAACTGACGGGTTTGCGTAAATTCAGCAATTTGACGCTGAAGCGAGGCATCACTCCGAATATGGATCTATGGGACTGGCGTCAGCGAATTCTGGATGGGCACACGGATCGCCGAGACGGTGCTGTCATTCTGATGGATGAGGAACAGAAGGATGTGGCACGCTGGGAATTCACGGGTGGCTGGATTCACAAAATTGAAGGGCCGACGCTGAACGCGAAGGGAAATGACGTCGCTGTTGAATCGGTCGAAATTGTGATTGAGAGCCTGCGTCGGGAAAAAGTCTGAGGCTGCCATGGCAATCACGGGAAATCTCTGGCCCGGAGTTCATGTGCAGGCGACCGACTCGCGTTCGAGTCGGGTGAGCCCTCTGCGTACCGATGTCGCGGCCTTTTTGGGATTTGCCAGCCGGGGGCCACTGCATCGGCCGGTTGCCGTACGTTCACTGCGACAGTTTCTGACAATCTTTGGCGAAACTCTTCCGCAGGGGTTCCTTGCGGATACAGTGCGGAGTTTTTTTGATAACGGTGGTCAGCGCTGCTGGGTGATCAGAATCGACTCGAGAGAGCACTCCAGCACTGCGTCGCAGCCAGTTGGTACGACAACAGGGAATGCGAGTCCGCTGCTGACGTTGGCTGCGTCGTCACCGGGGAACTGGGGAAATCGACTGTCGGTTCGCCTGCAACGAACACGGGGATCGCAGACGACTGGTGTTCCTTATGATACAGTGTCCGGATGCTGGCGACTGAAGACTGTTGCGGGATTCGAAGTCGGTACGCAGGTGCTGCTCCATCAGAATGGCGAGGTGTCGATCAATGCTGTGAAGTCGATCGATACGGTTCGTCGCTGTGCAGGCTGGATGGAACCGCTGCCTCGCAGCTTTGATCCCACTGTCGAAATAGCCGTGGAGGTACTGCATTGTTCCGTCAGCGTTTTTCTGGACGGCCGATACCAGGGCAGCAGTGAGAAGCTGACCCTGCAATCTGAAAGTAATCGTCACGTTGCGAAACTGTTTGCTGATCCGTGGCAGCCAGGTGCCAGCTGGCTGAGGGAAAACGCTGACGCGGCTCCTCCACTGATCACGATCACTCAGCATCGCCTTCCCGAACCGGGGGATCTGCAAAATCTGTCTGGAGTGTATCAGCTCAATGACGGTGCAGATGGCCTTGAGTTCGTGGCGCTGGAAGACTTCTGCGGAGACACGCCGGATGGCTCATTTTCACCGGACGATCCCGAGAGTGCTCGCGGCCTTCAGACTCTTACCGGCATTCTTGAAGTATCCATGGTGGCAATCCCGGATCTGCACGTGCAGCCTGTGACCGTGAATGAGAGAAGAGTGGCCGTTGTGGCTGCCGAGCCAGAGGTGTGCTGTTGCCATCAGCCGCCAGCACAGCCCCGGGAATTCACCAGCCTGCTCGAATCACGTCCAGGACCGACCTTTTCAACTTCAGAAATCGCGCTGATCCAGCAGCGACTGCTCATGGATTGCGAACAGAGCGGAAAACGATTCGCAATTCTTGACCCGCCCTTCGAGATTGGTGTCGGCACAAGCGGTAGTTTTCGTGACGTGCTGGACTATCGCAGCCAGTTTGACAGCAGCTACGGTGCTTTGTACTACCCGTGGCTTCGCATCAGTGATCCTGTGCGGGGTGGCAGCCGGCTGGTGCCCCCGTGCGGTTTCATTGCCGGCCTCGCCGCTCGCATGGATTTGTCTCAGGGCGTCCACAGATCGCCGGCGAATGGGGAATTGGCCGGGGCGGTGGGAGTGGCTGCGAGTTTGGGCGACAGCGAGCATGCAATCCTGAATCCAGCCGGAGTAAATCTAATCCGCAGTTGCCCGGGAAGGGGTGTCCGGGTCCTTGGTGCCCGCACTCTGTCCAGTGATCCATCCTTCAGGTTTGTTTGTGTGCGTCGATTGATGATGATGATCCGGACCGCGATCGGACTTAGCAGCCAATGGGCAGTGTTTGAACCAGCCAATGATGTGACTCGAGCCAGGCTGAAACTGTCCATAGATTCTTTTCTGGAAGAGATTCGTCGCCGTGGCATGCTGGCCGGCGGTGATTCGCAGCAGGCATATTTTGTGCTGTGCAATTCCGAAAACAATTCGGCGGAACTGGCCGACAACGGCGGGATGCTGGTTGAGGTGGGCGTTGCACCAGCCATACCCGGCGAATTCATCCTGCTGCGGCTTGGTCGAACTGAAGATGAGCAGCCATTTGTCTGGGAGTGATGCTGATGGCGATTGTCAGGCTTGACCCGGTACTTGCTTACAATTTCCTGATTACATTTGTGGACAGCACGAGTGTGCTGGCCACGTTGGCATCGGGACTGCAGAACCTCGTGGTTGGTGGCTTTAGCGAGTGTTCGGGACTTGAGGGAAGCCTGCAGGTAGAGGAATACAAAGAAGGGGGCAATAACTCAACCACATTGAAGTTTCCGGGCCGAATGAACTGGAGCAACATTACGCTGAAGCACGGAGTGACTGTTAACACGGGACTTTGGAACTGGTACAGCCAGTACATGAATGGCCGTGGTCGTCGGCGTGACGGATTGATAGTGCTGCAAAACGACGAAATGATTCCAGTCGCGGTGTGGAAGTTTACGAGGGCGTTCCCGGTGAAGTGGACCGGACCGCAACTCAATGCAGCGCAAAACTCGGTGGCGGTGGAATCGCTGGAAATTGCTCACGAGGGTCTGCAATTGATGACAGCGCTGCCCGATCCTGGGGATCTCGCGGCATCCCTGGAGATCAGTGGCTCAATCGATATCAGTGGCGGAATAGGGGTTTGACGTTATGGAAGTGAATATTTCGGACATCAGCACCAGCATTCGGGCCGCGGATGCATCGACTCTTCTGACGCCGCAGGTTCTCGAGCGGATCGTGGCGGCCGTTGCGCAACGGGTGAACGAAGAGCAGAGGAAAGAGCAGAGGATGCGAGCTGAGCGCAGCCTTGAGCATGCCGACGAAAGTTCCGATGGGAGGTCTCATTGATGAGCACCTCACCGGCGAGGGCTACGTTTAAGATTGAATGGCCCAGCGGCACAGAAGAAATCCCTGTGCAGTACAACCCCACCGAGCTTTCTTTTTCCAAGGCCGTACAGCTGGCGGAGATCGGCATCCCGGGAATCGATTCGCCGCTGCAGCAGTTTGTTCGCGGCCAGGCGGAGAAGCTTACGATTGAGCTGTTCTTCGACACCACAGATGAAGGCATGGGTGAGAAAACCGTCGGCGTCACGACACACACCGACCGTTTCTACCAGCTTGTCAAAATTGACTCGCGAACACATGCACCGCCGATCTGTTCCTTCAATTGGGATGCGCAGAGCTTTCCCGGAGTTGGCCAGACGGGGATGGGAGCCGGGTTCTCGGGTCAGGCGCGGCACGAGTTTCGCGGGATTGCAGAATCAGTCAATCAAAAATTTACGCTGTTCAGCCCGCGTGGAGTACCATTGCGAGCTACAGTGAGTATTGCCCTGAGGGAATACAAGACCCTTGAGGATCAGCTGAAGCAGTTGAAGCTTCAGTCTCCGGACCATACGAAATCCTATATCGTCAAAGCCGGGGACACACTTGCCAGTATCTCCGCATTGACTCTGGGCACTTCATCGGAATGGAAGCGTGTTGCGGATCACAATCGAATTCAGGATCCGCTGCGACTGACCCCGGGTCAGGTGCTTGAGATTCCTCCGGTTTAACCTGTATGAATCAGTTGCGTCTATGACTACTGCATTGCGTCCTCCGCCATCCTTCGTGGATCCTGCCTCGACAGGGACATTTTATGTCCCTGCGTTCGAGGTACGGATTCGCCCGCCAGGTGCTCAGCAGGGCACTGAACTGCCTGCGGACGTTGTGAGGGACATCAGTGAAGTCACATACAAAGACAGTATCAGCGAAATCGACGGCTGTGAGTTTAAGGTTAACAACTGGGACGCAGCAAAGAGAACTTTTCGATATACAGGATCAGAGGGACTGTTTCCCAATGATGCCGAACTAACGCGCCGGCAGCAATATTTCCAGCCAGGGAACGAGTTGGAGTTATGGCTGGGGTACGTCGGGGCGATGCGACTGATGATGCGAGCGCAAATTACCACGGCAGAGCCTGACTTTCCGTCCTCAGGAAACTCAGTGCTTTCTGTTCGAGCTCTGAACGTGCTGCATCAGCTGAGAAAAAAGAAATTCACCGACTACTGGCCTCGCGATAATTCGCCCGGGATCAAAGACAGTAAGGTAGCGGAATCATTCAATACGGCCGTGGACGAACAGGGACGCAAACGATTTCCGCTTCCAGTCAAGGTCCGTAGTCTGCCTGACGAGCCTGAACGGACACGGGTCTTTCAAAAAGATGAATACGACATTGTCTTTCTGTTGTCGCTGGCCCGCAGAAATGGATATGTCGTGTCTGTTCGCGAAACGGACGAGCAGGGGCGTCCGGACAAGCGTCACCTTTATTTCGGGCCGTCAGACGAATCACAGGAAAACGCTGGTGGGGTGCGGTACAGGCTGGAATGGGGTAAGACGCTGATTCAGTTTCGTCCGACCCTCACAACGGCTCGACAGGTTTCATCTGTTACTGTGCACGGGTGGAATCGTCGCACGAAGAAAGCCATCAAGGTGACGGTGGATTTCAAGGACAAGACGCTTGGAATCAACAGGGATTTGGGCGACATCGAGCAGGCGTTTCAGCAGAACGAGGAGATCATTGCTGACCGACCGGTCAGCAGTGAGGCTGAGGCCAAAGCACTGGCGCGTGAGACCCTGCGGAACAGGCTCAAGGATATGATCAAAGGCAGTGGATCGACGATTGGACTGCCCGGATTGCGTTCAGGTGGTACGCTTTTCATCGGCGGCCTTGGTAATCGATTTAGCGGCACCTACTTTGTCACAGAGACGACTCACACGATCGGTGAAGGCGGCTATACGACCTCGTTCTCAGCCAGACGAGAACAGGAGGACTCATGAAGGGAATGCAGGGGTTGATGGTGGGGCTGGTAACCAGCCTGAAGGATCCTGACGGTCATGGCAAAGTGGAGATCTCGTTTCCTCGACTGCCGGGCCGGAACCGAGCGTGGGCGGCAGTTGCCGTGCCGATGGCCGGTAAGGGCCGCGGGTTCCATTTTCAGCCTGAGGTGAACGATGAGGTGCTGGTTGCGTTTGAGGATGGAGCACCAGAACACCCTTATATTGTGGGATTTCTTTGGAATGGAGTTGATGTTCCGCCTGAGTCTGACCCGCAAAAGCGGGTGATTGTGACACCGGGGGGGCATCAGTTGCGATTTGACGACAATCCGTCCAGCAAGTCCGTACAGCTTCGGACATCGAGCGGAATTGAGATTGGCATGGACGATATTAAACAGGAATTGTCGCTGTCCTGTGCGGGCTTCAGGATTGGTATCTCTGCGTCCGGGATAGTTGTTTCTGCGGGTAACTGAACATGCCGACCATATTGACGAAAGAATTTCAGTTCGTTTGTCCACACGGTGGCAAGGGCACAGTGCCTTTGCCGAAGCAGCGGTTTTGGCGTATTGGGAACGACGAAGTGTTGCTTGACGGCGACAAGGGACTCATCACGGGTTGCTCGTTGCTTTGCTGCACAAGATTCTCTTTGGAATCACTCAAGCTGACTGCGGTGCAATGCAGGCCTGCAGCCCTGGGGCAGCAGCATGTGATGCTGAATACAGATCTGGTGCTGACAAACTGTGGTTTTCCGATGGTGATAACACCGCCTGCATTCACGGTTTCAAACGCGACCGTCCCGGCGACGTTGCTTCAGAATGGTCAAAAGGTACCTGATTTCCTCGCAGATGAGTCTCCTCCTGTGGTGACTCTGATGACGCCCGGCGGGCAGATACCGTGGAGTGAGAAGGTTCCGGTCGCAGTCAGGTTTTCTGTGACCTGTCCTTACATCGACCCGACGGGCGCAGATGTGCGGCTGATTTCAAAGAGTTCGGGTGGTTTACCGTTGCTGAAAAGTGATGCGTTTCCGGGGCCGGTGTTTCATGAATTCAGCTTAAGTAATGACGTCGCGGTTCCCCACGAAACCACCGTAAATCTGACACCAGAGATACGCACGAATTTTGTGGGTGAAGTGATTCTTCTGGTACGAGTGGCCAGTAAACGCGGTGTGAGTGGATTTGCAGCAGCTGAGCTGACACTCGTCCCGTAGCGTTGCCTCAGTTGTTTTTAGATGGTCGCAAAATGAATGTTGACACCAGAAAATTTTATGGATCGGGGCTGCGGTTTCCGCTGCAGATTGATGACCGCGGCAGACTGGCTTCCAGTCGAGGTGAAGCGCGCGTGGAAGAGTCCATCATGATGATTCTGGGAACAGCCCGCGGTGAGCGTCGGATGCTGCCTCGATTTGGTTGTGGCATTCATGATCTGACGTTCGAGCCGAATACACCGGCCGTGAGGGGCCGTATTGCGGTCGAAGTGCGTCAGGCACTGCTGGACTACGAACGGCGAATCGACGTGCTCAGCATTGACGTCGCTGCTTCGCCCGAGCAGCCGAATCTGATCCTGATTCGAATTGACTACCGGATGCGCAGTAACAATGTGGCGGGAAATCTCGTGTATCCGTTCTTTCTGAACGAAGGGGGCTGACTGTGGTACTGCAGGCACCCGTACTGGATGACAGGACTTATGACGACCTGGTGGCCGAAGCCAGGTCACGGATTTCAAGGTATGCGCCGGAATGGACAGATCTCAACGACAGCGATCCAGGCGTGGCGCTGGTCCAGTTGTTCGCCTGGATGTCAGAGGCATTGCTGTTTCGCATTGGCAGGGTGCCTGACCTGCACTTTGTGAAGTTCCTGCAACTCCTTGGAATTCAGCAGCGACCCGCTGAACCTGCTCGCACATGGCTGACGTTTCCCCTGGCAGAGAATCAGCAACAGGCAGTGATTCCGATTCCGCGTTTGACTCAGGTGGCGGCTGTTGACGACCCCGATGCGATTTTTGAGACGGAGGAGTCACTCAACGCCGTTGCGTTAAGGGTAAAGTGGCTCGCGTGGAAGGGGGGCTCCAAGCAGAAGGATTACGATAATTGCCTACAGGGATCGGATTCCACTGGACGTGTAGAATTGACACAACCTTCGCTACAAATACTTGCAGCTGATGAGTTGACTGAAGGACTGCTGCTACCATTTCTCGAGGGATTTAGTGAGCAAGGTTTTTATGTTTGCCTGAGTTACCCGGAAAAGTACACTGAGAAATCCGATGTGATTCCTCCAACCCAATTAAGCCTGACAATCTTTGCCGACGGCAATTTAGATTCTGGGGCAGGTGTTGCCTGTGGTACAGACAGTGGTGGCAGCTCGACTGCGGCGAGGATCGTGTGGGAGTATCCGGATGAGAAATCATGGAAAGCACTGGCTGTTGATCGAGACTCGACCGCCAGTCTGACTCGAACCGGGCAGGTCCTGCTGCGAACACCGCCTGCGGGGGCCTGGAAGCGGACCGTTTTGGAAGATACGGGCGTCACCGGCTTCTGGCTTAGAGCGCGTCTTGCTTCGGGAACCTATGACCAGGGGCGAACTCCACGGCTTTCTGCCATCCGTACAAACACCGTTGCTGCGATACAGGCGCAGACACATCGCGAGGAGATCCTCGGCCGGTCGACCGGGCAACCGAATCAGGTGTTCCGGCTGTCCTTCAGTCCGGTGCTGGCCGGAACACTGCAGCTTCATGTTGATGAGGGCATTTCCGGAGCTTCGCAGTGGACGGAGGTGGCCGATTTCTTTGGTTCAGGGCCAAATGATGCGCACTATGTCCTGGACCGTGCCACTGGCGAGGTGCGATTTGGGAATGGAGAGGCGGGGCGGATTCCGATCGCCACGAACACGGGTGATGGAATTATTGCCTTGCATTATCGGCACGGTGGAGGGCGACGAGGAAACCTGCCCGCTGGTACGATTAAGCAGGTTTTGAGCATCCTGAGCGGCATTGACGATGCGGCCGTTCACAACCCCGTACCTTCCGTGGGGGGGGGTGACGAGGAAACTCTGCAGGCGGCGATGGGACGCGCCCCGCAGGAATTGAAGAATAAAGATCGAGCGGTGACGGCGGAGGATTATGAGCAACTGGCGCTGCGGGTCCCCGGGATCGCCAGAGCTCGGGCACTGCCTCTGGCGCATCCCCGATTTCCATGTCAGCCGATTCCCGGAACGGTGACGGTCGTGGTTGTGCCTGACTCCCCTTTGCCCGCTCCGGTTCCATCTGAGTCATTGCTGCGGAATGTCTGTCGCTGGCTGGAGCCGCGGCGAGTGCTGACGGCCGAGGTGTTCGTTACGGGGCCACGGTATTCGGCGGTGTCGGTCACTGCGGAAATCGTGGCACACGGGGGCTCAGATCTCGCCGATGTCGCTCGTCGGGTGGAACATGTCCTGCTGCAGTATTTCCATCCGATCACCGGTGGTGAGTCGGGTACGGGCTGGGAATTCGGCGGTACCATCTACTACTCACTGGTGTACCGGCAGGTGCTTGCGGTCTCAGGTGTGCAGAGGATTGGCACGCTCACAATTATGGTCGATGAACAGCCGCAGCCGCCCTGTGTTGACATTCCGCTGCCTGCCGGACATCTGGCGAAGTCAGAGCAGCATTCCATCATCGCCGTCTATTCGGGAGCCTGACAATGTCTTCAGTGCTCCCGCCCGTTCCTGCTCCGCCTCATGATCCGCTGTTCACTCGGCTCTGCCCGCGTACAGGCTGGCAGATCTCCAGCAGTGACAGCGTGGATTTCACAGCAGAGCTGCGGCTGGGCAGACGGCAGGAAACAGACCTGCGTCTGGCGGACACGTCCGGGACATTTGCCGGACTGGCCTTGCCGACTGGTTATGCGATGACTCCAGAGGGACGCAGTCTGCGGTCGGACAGTGACACTTCCACTCTTCAGCAGTGGAATGCGTGCAGTGGCCGATACGAAGTCATCCCATGCACAGGCGGCTCTGTCTCGGATCCCCGAAATCTGTTGCGCCCGCGGGGGCTGGCGGTGCACTGCGGCAGGCTTTTTGTCTGCGACAGCGGTAACCAGCGAATCTCTGTTTTTCTGGCCGGCAGCTTCCACTTCTCGGGGCACTGGACGTTGCCTGATCAGGCTGCCTGGGAGCCATTTGCGATCGTGTTCAGTTCGACAGGTCTGGCATGGGTGTCGGACTCGTTAAACGCTGCAATTCAGGTGTTTGATTCCGGGGGCCATCACCTGCGGACCATTAAGGTGCCGGAGGGACCGCGGCACCTCCTGACAGACTCCGCAGACCGTTTGTATGTCACTCAGGCTGCAAGCCCGCAGGTGCTCGTGTTTAAGGCGGAAGATGACAAGCCGTCAGTCGTTGAATGGCTGTCAGAGGTTCGCAACGCATTCTGCCAGGCTGCGGGGATACCAGACCCCCGTCAGTTCGCTCAGAGCGGCAGCCTGCTGACTCAGAGGCTGGACAGCCGGATCGACGGATGTGTCTGGCATCGTATTGTGCTGAACGGCACTGTGCCGGCCGGAACCAGACTGATTCTGCAGACTTACACCTCTGATCAGGAGTTCTCTTCAGACAGTAACCCGACTGACGAATCAGGCTGGACATCCCTGCCGGTCATCACCGCAGTTCCTCGCATGGGCTGGGATGCAGCGATCACCAGCGAGCCAGGGCGGTATCTGTGGCTGAGAGTGCAGTTATTTGGCACGCCGCAGGCTTCACCAGCGATCAGTTCGATTCACATCGAGTATCCGCGGATCAGCCTGCGACGCTGGCTTCCGGCGATTTTCGGGGCAATCCCGCGGCATGCCGACTTTACCGACCGGTTCCTTGGAATCTTCGATGCGATGTTTCGATCGCTGGAAGCAAATCTGGACAACTTTCCCCGGTACCTTGATCCCGGCGGTGCACCTGCTGAGCGTGATGCAGACTGGCTGGCGTGGCTGGCTGGCTGGCTGGGTATTGAACTGGATCGGACCTGGCCGGAGCCTCGCCGTCGTGAGTGGCTGCGGCAGGCGAGCGTACTGTATCATCGTCGCGGCACTCCGGAGGGTTTGCGGCGACATTTGTTGATTCTGCTGGGCTGGCATAACGAACCACACGCACCTCAACTGGTGCTCGAACACTTCCGGCTGGGGCGATGGATGACTGTGGGCGCAGCTCGACTGGGTTCATCGCAGCAGCTTTGGGGCCGCGAACTGCTGAGACTGCCCCCAATGCTCCCGGGAGTTCTTCCCGACCACACAACGGCAGCGAAGACAGCGGCGGCAATTGCTGCTGCGTCCTCCGCGGGGCCCGCTGCGACTCACGCGCTTCGCTGCACGGTGTTTGTACCGGCGTCCGCCCTGCAGAAGCCGGAAATGAAGTCGGCGATCGAACGAGTTGTGGCACTGCACACCCCGGCTCACGTTCATGTGCGATTGCAGCCGGTCAGCCTGCAGGGACGCATCGGCAGTGACTGCGTGGTGGGCTTAAGCACGGTGATTGGAAAACACGAAGAAGCGGGTGGCCTGGCAGATGGCAAGTTGCGACGAAACGTGGTCCTGCAGCGTGCCAACGCGGCAGATCCGGCAGCAATTCGCGTCGGCAAGGCCGCCAGGATTGGTGTGGATACACGCGTGCAGTGACAGGGACACAAAAAGTCCGGCTGCGCGACAGAACTCATGTTGTTAAATCTCAGGGTGAATTGAACTACCAGAACAAGAGTGGATCCCATGAATAAAAATACTTCGGATCGTTCTCAGTGGCCGCAGGCGCCGTTTGCTCGCAACAACTACTTCACCGGGAAAATGCTGCTGGAACGTGATTTTCGGGACGAGCAGGCGTTCCATGCGGAAAAGCTGCGCTGGCACCAGTCACGCCTGCACGGCAGCGGCGTCGTGTGTGGCCTGAAAGTGGTGCAGCACACAAACGCATCCTGCCGCCAGCGGCTGGTGGAAGTGGAACCGGGTGGAGCACTGGATTGTGCCGGGCACACGATTCTGGTCACTCGCTGCGAGTGCTTCGATGTGAGTGCCGCTCCGGCTGTCAGGAAACTGTGGAACGACAAAGACACGAATGCTCACACGCTGCAGATCCGGATTCGTTACCGGGAGTGCGATGCGGAAACAGTGCCGGTGCTGTACGACGACTGTTCCTCGACGGAGCCACGCTGCGAACCCAATCGCATTGTGGAAACGTTCGAACTCGACGTACTGGTGGATCCACCGCCGGCGCAGTCATGTGGCTGTGAGATGCGTTATCGGTGGAGTAATACGTGGGGCCCCGCCAGCGCCAGTGTGGCGGTGCTGCATGATGCGACGGGTAAGCTCTACGCTGTCGTGAATGAATCAACCGGGGCAAAATTGTACCAGGTCTCGCTGCAGAACGGGCTGGTGCTCAAATCGGCGGCAATCGATGGCACGGTTGGAAAGCTTTTAATCACGACGCATGGAGACCAGTTGTACGCGCTGCTGGGAGACTCAAAAGGGTTACTGAAGATCGACACTGCGAAGTGGCAAATCGAAGAACTGAAGCCAATACTGGCTGGGAGTGCAGAAGCAATTGAGGATGCGACTTTGCAGGCAGACGACCAGTTGATTCTGCTCGTAAGGGATTCGTCCACCGAATATCGAATTGGCGGGGTGCAGTTGCAGCCGGGTCAGTCGACTTTCTACCCGTACTATACATCGAACAATAAGCTGACCAGCCTGAACTGCAGTAAAGCCACGGCTGCAATCGTCGCTCTCGAGGAGGTTGCCGGCGCACAGGGGAAGGCGATCCTTGCGACCATCATGGGGGTACAGCCGATCAAACTGCAGCAAATGCCGGCGCTGGCCGTACAGCCAGGTCAGGGCAATCCCATTGTACCAGACAGTCTGCTGATGGTATCAGTTCAGAACGAAGACATCCTGCTGGTCGTCGACACGACTTCAGCAACTGGTATACACGCAATCGATCTGAAAACGCAAACTTTGCTTGCCAGCATCCTGCTGGACAAAAAAGCAGTGGCAGTGGCCCCCAGTCCGGATGCCACGATACTGCATGTGCTGACTGACGACGGCCTGCAGAGCATCAATTTGAAAAAGGCACTGACTGGTCAACGTCCCGCACAGGAAACCGTCAAGCTGGGTTTCCTGCCATCCGCGCTGCTTCCGACCGCGGATGGGCGGACATTGCTGGCCCCCTTTGTAAGCTATGATGCGGATAAGCAGGTGATGTTGGAATCGGGTGGCATCGCGGTGCTGGAAATTGAGTCTGCGGATTGTGGGGAGTTGCTTTGGAAATCGCAGGAGCAGTGTGAGTGCTGTGACACGTCGGACTGGATAGTGCTGGCGACGATTAACAACTACAAAGTTGACAACCAGTTCCTCGACCAGCAAGTTCCGGCCAGCGATCCCCAAAAGGACAACGAACAACACATCGCGCGCATCGACAACCGCAGTGATCGGCGTGTGCTGCCGAGTGTTGAGACGCTGGCAAAGATGGTGGAATGCCTCGAGTCAAAGATCAGTGAACTGAATCTGCCGATGAACGTATCGACTACGCAGTGTCTATGTAAGGCAGGGATGCAGGGTCCGGCGGGACCGCAGGGCCTTGTCGGGCCAGAGGGGCCAGAGGGGCCACAGGGGCCACAGGGGCCACAGGGGCCACAGGGGGTTCAGGGTGTGCAGGGTGTGCAGGGTGTGCAGGGAGAAACAGGACGTTCAGGCACGTCACATCCTGTCTCAACCAACCCTCCGCGAATAACCAGCATTTATTGGACTGGACCAAGGGGTAGCGCCGCCCTATGGCAGCATGCAAAATTGCTCAGTCCTGTTACGGCAATGGAGTGTGATACGCTGGCCATTGACACAGACCAGGAAATAGTCACGTTACCCGAAGCGTTGGAAATGGCAATCGAGTTCGAGGTGCGACTGCGATTCGATATTGGTGGGTTGCCATATGTGCGGAGACACTTGCTGATGCCCAATGAAACAAAAATTAGCAACACGATGATTTATCTAAACTTTAATGAAGGTTTACACCATTGTGTGCTTAAAGTTATACGGGCTGAAAGTTCGGCAATAGCTAATATGTATAATTCAGGAGCAGGGGGCGTCAGTCCAAGCGATGTGCATTTGTTTCTGAAGATTCGAGGAGATTGGATCAGCATGGGAAGCGGGGAATCCCTGGATGCAAATCATCTCGCACCATGGATGGGTAACAGTGGTTTCATCGGGACGGGAGATTCTGTTGCGGGGGGTACATTCGAATCGTGGATGAAATTCCCATTTTTTCCAACTTGATTGTGTCTGTTTGATCTGTCTGGCGCCCATGCGACTTTAAATTGAATTCCAAGGATACCCACCCATGAATACTCGCCCATGCTGTCCGCCGACACCATCCGATGCCGCATGTTCTCCGGGGCCGCTGAGCCGGCCGCATTTCTTTGCCGGGCAATGCCTGACTGAAGATGATCTGAATGCGATGCAGCACTACCTTGTACAGCGTCAGCAGCGACACAACCGATTCCTTCACGGAGTCGGTGTCGTGAACGGGCTCAAGGTGTGTTCACACCCTTGCCCCGGCTGGATCACGATCAAGGCCGGGTTCGCGATTGGCCCCTGCGGAGAAGAAATCTGCGTTCCGGAAGATTATGAGTTTGATCTGTGCTCGGCCATCAAAAAGAAGTGCCTTGCCGCCGCACCCTGCTCCGATCGTTCAGAGTTTCGCTGGCAGATTCGCATTCGCTATGCGGAAACCGAATGCAGCGGCACAGCTCCTGTGGCTTTAAAGAGAGGCAAATGCGGCTGTGGTTGCCAGGAGAAAGGCAAAGGCGCAAAGTCTGCCCCCTGCCGCTGCCAATCGCCGGGCCCCTCCCCAGTCGTCGCCTGCCAGCCCTCACGCATCCGAGAGTGCTTCGAAATTGATGTGGTGGCTGCGTATGGAGACGCCATTCAGACGCGTAAAGAGTTGACAGAAGGGACATTCGTCGGGGCGGTGATGAAGTGTCTTGAACAACAGCAACAGGTTTTGAAAACAATATATGGCATACTGGATTCCGTGATGTCGGTAAAAGCGGGCAATGAATGGATCACACCAGAGACTTTACGTCGTGATGTGATTGAAGAATTGAGTAAAGCGTTCTGCAGTTGGAAAGTGCTGGAAATCAACAATGAAACAAGAGTGGCAGTATATGCCCGCCGTCTGAAAAGTTATTTAGAAAGTCAGTTTTCAATGTTGTCTTGTATATGCAATGCAGTGTTGCCATCTGTGAACGACATTGACGCCGCAGAAAACGATGACTTTCTGACTCTTGCTGCAGTAACGACTGAGTCTGCCGGGGTCGGAGCCACGTGTAGTATCACAGGAATTTGCAATCTGAAGGATCGGGATCAGCTCATTGGTGTACCAACATTACAGTACTGGGCTTCCATTATTCCTTCCTTCTGGGAATCGCTTGAGCGGCTATGCTGTGACAATCCAGGTTACGCAATGGCATTCAAATCCACACCGATTGCGTTCGTTGAACGGCAGAACGATAGCGGCATCAGCAGTCTCAACGAACTCCAGGTGCTGGGCGTGGTATTTAATCTGCTTACCAGTTCGATAGGATCAATGTTGGGGGGCTCCCGCGAGGGACGGGGTTGAGGCTAACAGATGCCAAACCGACTATCCATTCGACGCTGGAGCACGACTGTCTTGGTATCAGCTCAGCACCAGTCTGCTGATTCCGTGAGGAACCGTATGGACTTGCTGTGTCGGACTTCGCTGGCAAACAGCCTGCGTGCTGCATTTTCCGTTCGACTGGATTCCTCGGATCCAACTGTCTGGTTTGTTCGTCGACTGGAGCTGGACCTTGCATGCAATCTGGATGCAAGTGACGCCGAGCTCGCACAACTGCTCATCAATGTTCTGGCCGAGGCTCTGAGATCTGCTCTCTTTCGCGGCGCATCCGGCGACACCGATATAGCGGTTCGTTTCAGCTCGAAGGCGGAGTACCTCGCGGCATTCTGCTTCGACCTCGCTGATGGAACCGCTCGCGGACTTTGGTACTATGCCGATTTCGAACCGCTGTTTGCCCTGCCGGACGGGACGATCATCCTGCAGACACTGCGGAAACACCCCGATCTGGCGGAGGAAATCCTGCTGGTGCTCGCCCGCAGCGGTCGCTGGAACACTGTTCGCAGCAGGCTGTCATCTGCTCAGTGTCAGCAGCTGCTGGCTCTGCTGCAGACTGCGGGGCCGTCTGACGCTGTGTCCCCGGTGCGGCTGCTGCAGGCATGGAGAGAATGCGGACAGCCGCGACGCACTGCCCCGCAGGATCTGCTGAATTTTTATCTCGCCGGTCTCGTTTCCTGTGCCGCCTCCCCGGGATTGCTCTGGCAGCTTTGCCCTGCCCTGCTGCAGTACCTCGAATGGTGGGATCACAGCAACATTCGGCAGTCCGGGGCAGCGTCACCGCTGTTTATCAGGCTGGTTGAGCTGCTGGGATTCAGCGAGGCTCAGGAGGTGTGTGCAGCCTGTATGGCGGCTGCCCCCGGTCATGATCAACCCGATTCTGCATGCCGCAGTCTGCCATCGTCACTGGCGGGACTGTTCCTTGTGTGGTCCGCATTTGTCTCAACGGATGTCTCGCCGCTGTTGTCCGATCAGAATCTCCTGAGGTATCTGCTGGCGATGCGACTGGCCGGCAGACACCGTGCCGGGACCGCCGAGGTCGATGCCATTCCGCAGCTGCTGGCTGATCTGCGATACGCTCCAAATCAGGATCAGCTTGTTCAGTTGTCGCCCGAGGCTGAGCTGCAGATGCGATTGTTCAGTACGATTCTGGAGTATCAGCATCGGCGTCGCTGGCTTTGCGGGCGAGTGCTGTTGCGGCGAATTGCTCTGCCCGGTTGCGGACGTCGCATTCTGCTGTTTCAGGATGCGCAGTCTGCGGCGTGGGCGTTCGCTGCTGACGGGATCTGCAGTGAGGCTGAAGCAATTCAAAAACTGCGTGCAATGTGGCCGGCGAGCGAACATCTGACGGTGATCGTCTGCACTGATGACGCGACCGATTCCCTGCCGGACACGGTGCCCGGCGTGTCACTGCTGCGGGCTGATGCAACGGAGCTGAGCGGATCGAGCAGCACTGTGTCGGAACAATCGCCGAAACTGCGTGGTCTCGAGACGGACCTTGCATTTTTGTCGTCACGCTACCTGCTGCCGCTCGGCACAGAGCTGCTGGTTTTGCTGCTGAGCCGGCTGTCGCTGCAGGCCTTTGCTGCGCGGCTGCCAGGTTTTTCCCGCAGCAGCTCGAAATGGCTGAGCAGCAATCTGCTGGAGACGGCAGGAGTGCTGCTGTGGCTGGAAGACGGAGTCATCGAAGTGCAGCTGCAGCCACCACCGCTGCATCTGGTGCTGCGGATGGGCGGCTGGGACAGCGACAGCTTCCGACTGCATTCCGGCCAGCAGGTGCGTTTTGGTCTTGCCTCCAGCTGATACTCGCGCGGTGATTTCCCATGCATTCGTTTTCCGATGGATACCAGCACCTTCAGGCCGAATTACAGCGGCTGGACATGCTGCTGCAGCTGGAGGTGATTCGACTGCGGGAGACCGGTCAGTTTGTCGATGACCCGTTTCGCGGGCTGCACATCGGTGAACAGCTTGTGGATGCGATTCTCACAAATCCAGCAGTAGTGACCCCGGCACGGCCGGCAGCCCTTGAAACGCTGGAGCAGCAGATCGCCGCGCGTGCTGCTGACAGTCTGCCGCTGCAGCAGCTGGGGCAGCGTTTTGGGTTAAAGCCGGTGGAACTGGACTGCCTGATCGCTGCTGCAGCCGTGGATCTGGACGACCGATATGAGCGACTGTTTGCTTATGCGCAGAACGATGTGACACGAAAACGACCGACTGTCTCCCTGCTGATGCGACTGGCGAGTGGCAGAACATGGCCTGAGCAGCCGTTGCTGAAGGTGTTTCATGCGACGGCCCCGCTGTTCGCTCTGCGATTGCTGCGTTTTGTGGAGGATGCCCAGGATCGGGATCCGGCACTGCCCGCCCGGGCAGTGCGAGTGGAACCGCGGATTCTGGAGTATTTGCTGGGACGCAATGAACTGGATGTGCGTCTGGCGGACTGGGTGACACGTCCGCTGTCGCCAGTTGCCATTGACGAACCGCCGCTGCCCGCGGAGCTGTGGGCGCAGCTGAGTGCCGCAGTGGGCGGCGAGTCTCCTGTGTGCCTGGTGGGGGCAGCAGGTTCCGGGCGGAAGGCGGTCGTACAGCGATTGAACCAGCAGGCGGGGCGAGGCACTCTGGTGGCGGACCTGGCTCGGTTGCCGGCAGACCTGCATCCGGACACGGCACTGTCCCTGCTGCTGCGTGACGCCGTGCTGCTGAATTGCGGAGTCTGCCTGAACTGTCCGGAACCGACATCCGATGGCGGTAGTGCCGGCCAGCCGCTGAGTTCCGTCGGGGCAGAGTTGTTTCAGCGATATCGCGTGCCGCTGATACTGCTTTCCGGTGTGCTGCCGGCTCAATCCTCCATGGCCCTGCAGGTCGTGCGATTCCCGGCGCTGACGATCAGCGGTCGGCAGCGGCTGTGGGAGCGGGCATTGGGTCAGTTCGGCCTGACCGCTGATGGCAGTCTGGCGGCAGTTCTGGCCGGTCAGTTCCGTCTCAGTCCTGAGCAGATCACAGCGGCTGCTGCGGCAGCAGCTCGTGCCGTTTCGTGCAGCGTTGCGGAGGAGGAGGCTGGTGTGCGTCGTGCGCTGACCACAGCGGCTCGATCGCAGGCTGCCGGGACTCTGGGCAAGCTGGCTCGCCGTGTGGAGTCACCGCACGACTGGTCGGATCTTGTCGTGCTGGCCGACACGCAGCGGCAGCTGCGGGACATCACGACGGCGGTGCGGTGTCGCGCGCGAGTGATGGGAGACTGGGGTTTTGAGCGACGACTGGCTTACGGGCGAGGCGTTGTGTCGCTGTTTACCGGCCCCAGCGGCACGGGCAAAACGATGGCAGCCTCAATTATTGCTCGCGAACTGCAGATGGATTTGTTTGCGATCGACCTGTCTTCAGTCGTGAGCAAGTACATTGGTGAGACAGAGAAGAATTTGTCGCGGATCTTTGACGATGCATACAACAGCAGTGCGGTGCTGCTGTTTGATGAAGCGGACGCGTTGTTTGGCAAGCGTTCGGGGGTGCAGGATGCGCGTGACCGTTATGCGAACATAGAGGTGGCGTATTTGCTGCAGAAGCTTGAGCAGCATGACGGGGTTGTGATTCTGGCAAGCAATTTGGCGGGCAATCTGGACGACGCGTTTGCGCGGCGGATACAGCATCGGGTGGAGTTTTGCATGCCGCAGCCTGTGGAGCGGGAGCGGATTTGGCGGGGCTGTTTTCCGTCAACAGCGCCGCTTCATAGTGACGTTGATTTCTGTTTTTTATCACGTCAGTTCGAGCTGGCTGGCGGCAACATCAGCAGCATTGTGATCAGTGCTGCCTGTGACGCGGCGGAGCGGGACGAACCGATCTCGATGCGGCATTTAATCCCCCGCGTCGCCCGCGAGTTACGAAAACTGGGCCAGTTGCCATCCCGCCATGAATTCCAGGAATACGCCGGGCTGATGTGAGTCTGAAGCAGGTTCGTGGGCCTTTGGGCGGGCGGCAATGGCGGTCGAGCAATGGGCTCTGCAGTCAATTCGGGCTGATGGCGCAGGCGAACTCAGCGACGAGTCTTGTTCGGCTTTGATTGCTGACGGCTCGCTTCGTGCTTATTTGAAGTCACGTTCGTGGTGGCGAGCGGCCCTCAGCGCACGGCCCAATCAGCTCTCACGCTGTCGAAAACGGCCTTGTCGGTCGCGCTCGAGAACCTTCTCGTCCTTCGGACCACGACGCAGTTCTGAAGTTGTCTGCGGTGCGATCCATGCCTCACCCCTGATCCTCGCCCTGACCAGCGTTCTGTGACAGCAGCCCCAAAGGTGGGCCGGTTCATCCCCGCATGGTGAATTCGAGTTGAGTCAGCATCGCAGGCATGCATCCACTGCGGACGGCGACTCCTGCTGACCCAAATTTGCCGCGTCCTGAAAACCTCCGCCCGCTGTGAAGCTCGAGCGACGGTACAAGTGAACACGACTCAAGCTCCGCACGCGTCAAACACGTGCGCCGAGCCCTGGTATCAACGCACCCTACAGACGCCCCGCCGGGTGCTGACCTCAAAACCTTTGAAACTAAGGGTGACAAAACCGGCGTTCCCATGGCGGGACTCATCGGGCAGAGACTGCTGAACTGCACATTTCAGTTGGTCCATCACAGGCACCGGGTGCGTGATGGATGCATAACGCGGCGCGGATTCGAATGCCTGATAACCCGGCTGAAGTCAGAAGTATCTCAGATTCTGACCGGAGGTTCGTGCTGCGCGGACTCAGCCACCGCCACCACCTGCAGCGAGTTGCTGAATCACTTCGGGTATCTCTGGCTGCTTGTGTACTGCCCGGGAGTGCAACCGACCAACAACGCCGCCGAATGATCGCTACGCCATGCAGTGATCTGGAAACATATTTCCATCGGCACCCAAAGCGACAGCGACAGCCACTTCATTGATCGTCTACTGACCGTAATTGAAACCTGCCGGCAACAGAGACGAATCCCTTCAACGTCCTGATAAATTCCATCAACGCCGACAGGCTCAATCAAATAGGGTCCATCCGGTATTTGTGTCGGCAGGCCGCTTTCTCCAGTTCCACCAACAACGGCAGGTCTGCCGTTCGTCTGCACCAGTCATCGGTCGCCAGCTCTTGCGAGCGACCGATAGCTTGGCTCCGACGAAGGCAGAAAACCATGGCTTTGAACAAATTCACATCACCAAAAGCCGTGCAACGCGCTGGTCCCCCTTTTCTCTCACCCGCATGCTGAGCCTCATCTGCCTCCTCCTCAACGCCTCAACCCACAAGATTCCCGGATGGGACTCAAAAAGCCCCTTACTGCTGTGCTGGGTGTGAACGATCACTCGTTCAGCCTGCTGGATGAAGTAACGAAAGTGATTGTAAAAACATATCAAAGCTAGTTTCAACCAGGTAAACGTTTCCAAATCCGAAAGGCTTCGTTAACTGGGTTGCAGGGAGTCGCTCCCAATAGTAAATTGCAGCATGCTGATTTAAGGAGTAAACGTCGTAGCCTGCTTCTTCTAGTTCGTGATAGATTTTTGAGACGTCGTCCGGCCTCAGTTCCAAATGTTCATGATCCCAATAATAGACACGATCTCGGTGGCTTCCTTCAATACCCAAGAGTATTAGGTTGCCGCAAGCATCAATTCCAATCGGGATCGTTTCATCGGGAATGCGTCCCGAATACGTTTGCATCGTTTGATGTATGATGTCATCCTCTGTCGTTGAAAAACCAAGAAAATAGTCGATGCTCCCTAGCGTGCCAAAAGGCGTTTTTTCCCGCAACTCGAAGGTAACCAACCCGTCGAACCCCATTCGACCATAGCGATACAGAAAGGAGCGATAGCCAGTTGGAAGGTTTGTGTTGACGGTCGACTCGAACAGAGCAAGACGCTCCTCGGTAGCCTCAAGACGCGTGAGCGGATCGATTGGGTGCAGATTGAATCGCTTGATGAATGTGGCGATTGCGTCCATTTACGACTCCCTAAAGACAGCCTGAAACCCCGCCAACATGCGGAACCTTGCGGTGTATTGCCATCGGTAGCAACTGCATGGTAACACAATCTTGATGATGGTGCCACGTGTAGCGTCCCTTTCGCAACTCCTCGATTTCATTTACCGTGCGGCGTAATTTCTTCGCTAATTCCTTATCGGCGGCTGCGACATCGGCGGTCCGTCCTCGGAACTTTGGCAACGTAATTTTATCGGCGGCATATGGTGAAAAGTCGGGGAAGCCGTTCTTGAAGGTGATCCCCTTATCACCCACAATGGCTTTCGTCTCTGGATCATCGGGATGCCAGACCCCTTCGCCCGGTTTGCCCACCCAATGGCCATCGTTACGCGGTAAACGCCCCGATTTGGCAAACAATCGCGGTTCTTGTTTAGAATCCCACCATGAGGGCATCTTTCCTTGTTTTAGAGCGTCCGGATTCTCAAGGGCAGACTTGACTTGGGTTTGTCGTTCTTGGAGCGCCGCGAGAACGTTTTCGGCTTCATCGAATTCATCCAGTTCGACTTCGCCCAGTTTTTTAATGAGTCGTTCCTGAGCGTCGATCTCGACTTCGATTTTGGTGCTGTAAAGCCGCATTTGCTGTTCACCACTCAACTTGGACCAATTCGCCAAAGTTTCTTCCGACACCTCCGCCAGCTTTGAGGTCCATTTTGGGTCGGCCGCTTGTTCTAAGTGTGCGGCCTCATGGCGAATCGCGAGCGGATTACCGCCTTCTCTGAAGACCACTTTAACGGAAATCGACCCGTCGGTTCCCTTACTAATAACTGAAACGGCATCTCCCGTTTCGCTTCCGTACACGGACGCGAACACTTTTCTGTCGACCACCTGTACTTCGAGGTTCTTGAATTGATTCTTCGCTGTTTCAGAAACCGCGTCCAACAAGACCGCTTTCAAACCAGCGACGTCAAGTTTCTTCGCTCCCGAGCGGAACGACTTGCCGATTTCCAACAGTTTTTCTTCAGTCGCTTCCTTCCCTCTCGCGAGCTGTTTCGCCATTCCTTCGAGTGTCAGTTCACCCGCTTTGACGACCCGCACCGCTTTGACGACGTCAAGATAGCTTATGCCGACACCGACCCACGCCACGACCAACCACGGCCACTGACCGTCCAAGTCGGCGGGCACGAGTGCTTGATTTTTGTTGACGTCGGTATTAGCTGCCGCCTTATCGACAAAATACTGATTGGTCATCCGCGTCGCATCGGCGATACCGACCCCTAACGCCCCAACTGCAAATGCCGCACCGACTGGCCCACCGACCGCCACGGCGCCGATCGAGAGACCTATCTGGATCACTCCCAACGCAATCGAAATAGCGAGGTCGAGATGTCCTTCGTGGCGACTGTTTTCGGTGACCCACTGAACTCGCTCTTTGTCAGCAATCCCGAGGCCGGTGAGTGTCGTTTGGATTAGTGGGTCCAAAGTCCAAAGATTGAGTCTTCCTTCCAGAATATTCCGCCGCGTTTCGGCGATATCAGCGAGAACCTGCGTGGAGGATCCTTTCAATTTCGCGCCGCGTTCTTGCGGGTTGAGTCTGCTAAACTCTTCCGCATTGACTTGCGACAGCAGTGGATAATCCAACAACAAGACCCGTCGCTTGACTTCTAACTCGCTGATCCGCTTTGACACTTCTGCTGAGTCTTGTTTAGCGGCTTCGCGTATATCGGCGTCGGTTTTTGCATGGCGTACAAGCGTAATCAAAGAATACCTGTCGCGTGCCGCAATCAACTCTTTGTCCAAGGGCAAAAGTTGATCAAGGACGCGTTGAATGACTCGTGAATCCGCTTCTGGAATGCCACCTGCGAGATCAATTTGTTTTTGTTTGGCGTCTGCTTCGGAACGATCAAGCAAAGTGAAGACTGTATCGCGCATCGTCATTTCAAACTGATGCAAGAATGGTTCACGGTCTGTAACACGCTCCAGCCCCTCCCCGAAGACTTCCTTACGAGCAGAGAATGGGTCGGAATTCGGATCGGCGTGGTCCTGCGCCTCGGGCGGGGAGTTATAGTCGTCGGTCGCTTTCCCGTCGGCACCCTTGAGCTGGTGAGGGTAGATGGCAACGCCGTCCTCAGTGAGCAACACGGCGAAAGGCTGGACCGGTTGGATGTCACAGTCATTACCTGAGTAGTTTATTTTAGCATTTGTGAAGGTGAATGAATGCAGAGCTGTGTACTTGATGGAGTATGCTACATACGATTGGTCTTCCTTGAAAATCGCAGCTGGGCCGCCGAGGCTTGTCCCGAAGGCCATTGCTGTCGGCAAGGCGTCGAATGTCCGTGGTGCACGCTTCCTTGCCGTTAGTTTGGTCTTCCATAGCCAGCCCCACGTCGCAACTAGTTGGTCATCGTACTTGCCAGGGCCGATGGAGTTGGCGGGGGGGGCTGGTGCGTCCGCAGTCGGCGGGAGCGTAGGCGGTGTTGGCGGCTCGTACGGAGTTTGACTAGACCCAGAGTGGACGGGCGCCCGACGTAAGTCTCGGTCCCCTTGCACAACGTGCACAAGTTCGTGGGCCAGCAGCCCCTTACCACTTTCGCTGTGCGGGGAGTATTGCCCATCTGCAAAAGCGATCGATTTGCCTACGGTGTACGCCTTCGCCTGGACGGCGTCGGCCGAGCGGGCGGCTTGGGTGTCTGTGTGGATGCGGACTCGGGAGAGGTCTGCTCCGAAACGGGGTTCAAAGAAACTGCGGGTTGAATCGGGCAGCGGCTGTCCGGGCCGGCTGAGAACCTGATGGACCATGGGCGGAGCTGTGCCTGGACTCTCACCGCTGGCGGAGCGATGAAGCTTCTCCTCCTCGTCATTGCAAGCCGCACATTTGCGATGCAGGGCGGGAGAGGAAGTTCCAATCGATCGCGGCACAGCGTCATCGGGCATCCGCATCACTTCGGCAGCGATGCGGTCAGCTTCCCGTTCTTCAGGTGCATCGGGAGCGCCGATACGGAGCGACGGCCCTGAGGAAGTTGCCGGAGATCGCTGCAGCAGGGTGTCAACGGAGTGATTTCCGGCGACTCGCTGCATGCGGAGAATCGGATGCGGACCCGGAGCCGAGGGTGCAGACGAACGACAGCTTGCCTTGCATCCGGAAACAGAGTGCTTCTGACCAGCGTGGACACTTGCGGCAGTGGTAGTCATTGTTGCGTCAGATCCGTGAAGGATGACGAAGAAAACTGCTCTGCCGACCGGCGTTCAGAAAAAACAGCACCCGCTGGAAACGGATGCTGAATGCCGATTCAGAATTACAGCGTGTTTACACCCGGAAATCCTGTAAAAAGGGCCAAACCGTGTCAACGCCCGGCCCCCGGCGACTCAAAGTTTTTGTCAGAGTTTGTCGATTCAATCGGTCAAAGTGGTATTTCCGGATGCGAAAAACAATCCGGCAGTCACACGCAACAGGAACCGTCCTTCAGTGCAGGGTTCTGGCCGCCAATTCGAAACGGCAGGCAATGGTCCTGTCAAACTGTGCGTCGCAGTGTACTGGTCAGCCGGAACCCACAGTTTAGCCGGTGCGGAGAATGTAAAAGCGGACGAGGATTTCGGGGAGTTCCTTGGCGGATGTTCGGATCCTGGAGACGGCCACCAGACCTCCGGAAGCCGATCAACAGGGATCAGGTAATGGTGGAAAAAGGCTGCCAGATCATTCGGCTGGAGCGAAGCTTGTCGCTGTGATCCGTTTTCACGTGGTACGCGCAACAGCCTTAGGATGCTCACGCTGCGGAAGCTCTTGTCAGTGTCCAGGGGCCGGCAGAAACTTTGAGATGTGAACCCATACTTCTTCTTCAGCACAAGCGTGCCCAGGGAGGGGGCGGCAGACGAGACCGTCTTCCGGGCCAGCGAACAATCTGAACAGGACAGCATCACCAGCCAGCTCAAAGTCATGGGAAAGCTACCCACGCCACGGCATTCGACGATCAGTGAC
>Ga0169931_10002346_pt1 | contig 30923 bp, 19 predicted proteins | sample Kivu_15m_20L_FD_129675 | JGI IMG/M metagenome (GOLD analysis project Ga0169931, IMG submission 129675) | Freshwater microbial communities from Lake Kivu, Western Province, Rwanda to study Microbial Dark Matter (Phase II) - Kivu_15m_20L... | ecosystem: Environmental > Aquatic > Freshwater > Lake...
CCGCGGCCCAGATCTACTTCCATGCCCGGGGGTCCGAACGCTCCACTATCCCACTGCATCTTTGTCTGGGTGCCTGTGGCACCACCCACGGCCACAGTGGCCATGCCGTCCTGGATCGATACGACCTGGCCTGATTTGCGATGAGCCTGGGTACCCGGGAAATCGATAGTGACCCGATCCCCCACTGAGACTTCGTCCAGTTGTTGTTCACGTGTCAAGAGTTTGCTCCGGCCTGTGGGACCCTTGGCACCGCGGCTCATTGTTTTTTCTTCGCCTAGCTTCTTCTCAGCAGCAACGGTTTTTTTGAAGTCCATGTACTTTTCATTCAATCGTTGGGCTACCGATGGTTCTGCTTTAGCAGACTCATTAAGTTCTTTAAGCACGCTCTGCGGCTTAGTAGGAGCGGGTTCCAGCGAAGCCAGCTTGCTGAGAATGTTGTATATGTTGTCGTGCTTGTTCATTTTTTCTTTCCTCGTGGATCGGGGTTTTTGGTATTCACCGGGCTGGTATTGCCCTGCGGCAGATCAGTCGTGGTCTTGGCTTTTTCGCCCCGGTGCAGATCTTTGGCCAGTATACTGTCGTTGACATTTTTGACCTGTTGGGGTTGATTTTCTGATCGAGCCTTTTGCAATTCTTTCAATAGATTGTCCACACGCTTGAGTCCCACGTGATCTTGTGCATTGTCATCATCTTTGTAGGTGTCTACACCTGCTCGCAAACTTTCTTCGGGTGTGGTGGCATCATGCGCGGCAAGTATGCCATCTTCAAGCGGAGTTCGCACCACGATCTGTCCAGCCGGAATACCAGAACTGTTGTGTATTACAGCTCGGATACTTTCTGGGGTGGCAGGATAATTCAATTTGATTTCAAACTGCTGGCGGCCTACTGCGCCAAGATTGGCGAATTCAATGGTATGAGCGACTGGCTGACTTTTGGGTTTGCTAATGTCTGCTAGATCAAAAGCAGCTAGACCTCGTTCGATCTTGTCTAGCAAGTCGCTGGTTAGATCGCAATCGGCTATGCGCACGCGGAAATCAAAGGTCCGTTTGCTTTCGACTAGATATTCCTTAAATGCTTTCATGTTTGCATCCTATATCAACTATTTAGCTGAATCTGTTTTTTTGTTCTGGCCCAGTATCTGTTGCAACAGACTGTTTCTGTCAAGGACCACCCCTTGCCCTTCGATTGGCACAGGATTGGTAGTACCTTCTTTTTGTGAAATCTGATCGATTCTGAGCTTTTTTAGCTGCAATTCTACCATGCGCAATTTTTTGTCCATTTTAGCCTGCTTGGCCGTGATGGCATGCCCTAGCAATGTGCCTGCAGTTTGAAAGATAACTCCAGAATATCTAGGTTCCACATTCATGCCCAGGTCCATGAGATCCTGGAACTTGTCTTGGGCTAAAGAGGCTAACTCATCCATTTCTTGATCAGCGGCTTCGAGATCGCGCACGCCTGGAAGAGCAGCATCTATCTTGTCAATGGCCTCGTCTATGCTCTGTATTTGCTCTTTATGATCTGCGATAGCCTGTTGGGGATCATCTGCTATAATCGTAGGAAGATCGAACAGTTGTTCTAGTTTTTTAGTCATGCAGGTATTTACCGCTTGGATCCTTGGTGGAAGATCTCATTTTCAGTTACCACTCTAAAACGCATGCCGTTTTGCTTGCACCATGCATTGGCGGCGGCCCACTTGGAATGATTCAGTGCCACGTAAGCCTTGTCTCGTAAACTGCGGGCGCTTTCCATAGTGGTCTCAGTGCTGGGTTTTACCTCTATCAGTTCAGCGTGTTTTTGATTACGGCTGTCCACATAAATGATAAGGAAATCAGGAACATAGATGGTCTGTCGATTGGTAAAAGGATTTCTGTAGGGAATATTGATGCTTTCACTGGCCCATTGCAGCACCGCAGGATTGTTGTCACAGAACTGCATGAAAGCAAACTCCCAACCGGATCTATAGGTAGGTGTGCCTTTGCCTATGTATTTGGCAGGATTGCGTATCTGGAATTTTCCTTGTGCGTATTTCCTGCTCATGCCAAGATACTGCGTTGTACAAAAAAGCTGGCCTTGGGTTGATTTACTATGCCTAGCAAGCTGGTATTCACTCGATTGAGATTCAAGAACGCGGCTAGGAACACATCAATTTCACCGGGCTGTAATTTTTTGAAATCTGCCAGCACGCTCATGGGATTGTTATTTTGAGCTAGACTGGTATAAACCACAGCAGTGGTTATCAAGCGAGCAGATTCAACATCTCCAGTCACTGTTTCAAAATAACTCTGTATGGCTGCATCCACGTCAGTGGTGGTGTTCAAGGTAGGTTGGAAATAGTTGTTGAAAAACTTGGCAGCTTCTTGCTGTGCCTGTTGAGTGATTTCTGCTGCTCGGCTGGGTAAATTGTTTGCGTCCATATGTTATGCCCCACCAAAACCCTGTTGAGACGATGATATTAAATCGGCTGCGTCGTTTATGTTTATGTTCAATCTGGCAGCGATTTCTGCTGTGAGTTCTTCTACTGAAAACTGCGATAGGCTCCTGGTCTGTGCATCAGTAGATAGATCTGTTTGATCCAATCTTGGAAACTCGGCCGTGGACGACTCTGGAGCACCCGACGCGGTACTAACAAAATCATTATTGCTCACAGCACGGTAATCATAGTTGGCCAACGTTTGATCTCTAGGTACATTTTTATCTGTGGTGTTGGCTAATCTTACTTCGCCGGCGGCTTGTGTGGATTGGTTGCCGTCGGCATTTAACATTCCCACAGCCCCAGCGGCAGCAAGAGTTCCGCCCACTGCCAGAAATAATCCGCCGCCTTGGCTGGTCAACAGCGAGTTGGTAGCACTGCCAATAGCAGGTGCGCTGACCGTGCTGAGCGGATTTATCCCGCCTGCCACCACGTTTTGTACATAAGTGAGCCCTTCGTTGTTTAACAGCTTGCCTATGTTCTGTCCTTTGAAGTTTTGCTGCGCTTTGTTTATTTTGATCAGCGCAGATGCCCAATTGCCATTGGCTAGATCGTTGGTAATATTGTCTAAGGTTTCAACAAATCCGCCAGTGCCAAAAATGCTACGACCGCCAGTAAGTCCTGGGCTCTGTACATTATCGTATAACAGCAGCATGCTATCGCCTAGAGTTTCTTTGCTTACTTTACCTTTGCGATATTTCACCTGTTCATAGGTTATGGTCATTTCGTGTTCTAGCAAACCGGTGCCACTTTCGGCGCTGTGTTCGCCGTGCCTAAAAGCCGTGATGATGGGATTTATCAGCATGTATTCGCTGAATTTCTTTCCCATCAAGCTGTACACACGTATGGCCTTGACAGGATGGTAACTGGTGTTGCGCAAGTTCTCGCTGGGATTTTCAAATTCGCTGCGCAGATTATATCCCCAACCTTCCTTGCTGCGTGCATAGTACTTGTGATTGAGAGTGTATTGCTCAGGAGTATACTCGCTGTCTCGATAGTAGAAACTCATGTAGTCGTACCAAAACTCTCTGATGATATCAGCAGAATCGTCATGGAATCTCAAAGTCACTGGATCATACTTGATGCTGCGCTGTACGATGTTTTTCCTGTTGTAGGCATTTAACACCTGGCTGTCTATAGTGAACCTAGGCAGTTGAGCTGATTTACACAAAGCGCCCATCTGTATGCCGTTCTTTTGATTGGTGCGCAAGGCGTCGAAGTCTTCTCGATAATCAAATACCACGTAGAAAAGCCAGGCATATTTTGGATGCCTGAAAAAATTTCCGTCGACAAATATGCGTGATGCATGCTGTTGATCACGCAAATTGTCTGTGGAGTTGAGTCCTGCTATCAGCGACTGTAAGAGATTAGCCATGAGGCATCCTGTTTCAAGTATTTATCTCAAAAAAAAGCCCGGAAAAATCCGGGCCTGTTGTTAGCTGCGTCTTCTGGAGATTAGGAAGACGTGGTAAATCCACCTCCAGTTATATCTTCTCTGTTGATAGCACGAGCAAAAGATGTGCCAACTCCAGCAACTCCTTCAGTTTGGATGGCATTGTCATACTTCATTGTCAGTGCTATCTTTACTGGGTCGTTAGTGGTATAATTTAATTCGCCATAGTTGACTTGGCTCAGCAAGCAACCATACATCTCCCAAGTCTCGAGGACTGTTGGTGTTTGTTTTCCGTTGCCACCATCAAGCATTTCGCATTTGGTGGTAAATTTGTAGATGCTTCCGGAACGTGCGCTGGCCTGTTCCAAGAAGTCAAACTGTTTCTGCAGTTGTTGACCGATCAGCTTGCTTACCTGTCCGCTAGCATCATCTCTCAGATTGATTGTGATATCTTGCCACATGGGTTTACCGATCAACTTGACACGGCTGTTATAGCTGTCAACTGTTATCTCATCAAAGTTTACAGTCGGACGAGTAAAATCCATCACCTGCTTGGTAAGCTCGGTTACCTGCTGGTCCCGACCAAAATTCAAAAATGTGACACGGAATCTGTAAGCCAGTTTTGGCATCAACAGGCCCTGGTTAGACGCACTCTGGTTAGTGGCTAGCGGCACTGTGAATTTTGTTAATGATGCTACAGACATTGTGATCTCCTAGTATTCTTATTTAGCATTTTTTACCTTGCTTACCAGATGGCTCTGCCATCTGGTAATCTGGTACTATTATCTTCCACCCGATGCTATGTCGCCAGGGTTCTTCAAACGAATCGGGATATAGATAAATTCCACATCCTTCATCGGCTCGATAGCAATATCCACATAAAGTTCGTTACGTGCGATACGATCGCTGGTATTGTTACTATTATCGCAAACAACCAAGTAATCATAAAGGCCGCGTTTGGCAACTAGATCGTTCATGGCACCATCAATCGCGCTTTTGATCTGATCGCGGGTGCTCTTGTCATTTGGTTCAAACAAGAACGCATTGCTGATGTCAGTCAGTATGGTCCTGACATAGTTGACCAAGCGACTCACGTTTACTCTATCGGTGCTCTGTGCCACTGCGCTGCGAGTCTTGTTGCCATACACAACGATACCTGCACCGGGTAACAGACTGATCGGATTGATACGCTGTATATACAAGAAATCTCTTTGTGCTTGTGTGATACCTGTACGAACAAACAATCCAGTGGTGTAATTTACATAACCAAGTGCTGTGGCATTATCAACTGCTCCGCGACGTGTTCCAGCTGGTGCAAACCAAGGGAAGCTGACGTTGTCGCTAAAGATAAAAGTACGCAGGGCCATATGGCTGGCTGGTACTACGATTTCATTGCCGTTGATATCGTTGGTCAAGCCATGTGGATAGTACAGGCCGAGATATACATCGCCGCTGACTTCCGATGTGTTGCTCCAGTTGGTTACTTCGGTGGCTGTGGGCACCAAATCCAACGGCGTATCACCAATAATGAATGCAGTCTCGTTACGATCTGAATTAAGGCTGACTAGATTAGGAATCAACTCTGGATATCCTGGACAGCAGATGATGTTGTACTCGTATTGATCTTCACGGATGTCGGTGTTGCTGTCAATCGCAGCTCTCAGAGCTTTGACAACCATCTGGCGCTGTGCCTTGTGTCCATGATAAGGAGTGCCATCACTTTGAACACCGCTGGCATTTGCCCAGGTGCTCTTGTAAGTTGGAATAGTACCAGTTTGATTGCTGCCATCGTCGGTAGCACTTGGATATGCAGTAGCAGTGAACTTGTTGTTCACAAACTCTTTTACATTCATTCCGTTGCGGCGTGTGTTCCACAGCAAGGTACCACGTGGATACAAACGATAGTCTGGGCAATCAAGATCTATGTAATTGCTGGTAAGCATGGTAGCAATTGCTGGAATGTCTCCTGCTACTGGATCTACGATGCCTCCAACACTGTTGCCGCTGTTGTCCAGGCTGGCGTCCCAACGTGCGTCTGCAAAAACAATACCATTCTGGCTGATACGGTCGGTTTTGTTGATCAGATTCCATGTGGATCCGGTATAGCGATACAGTATGGGGAAGTTTTCAAGATCGCCGGTGTCAACCCACAGATCGCCTGCTACTAGGCTGGTGCCATCACTTTGCAGAGTAGGCTGAGTGGTGCTGAAAATAGGCCCATTGGGATCGGTGTTGGTAAGATTGTATCCGCGAGCATCGCTGCTGACTGTACGATAACCTTTCCAACCATCAGTTCCAGCAATCATGACATCTGCTTCTGTGGCATTGCCATAGTACCAGAGCGCACCAGATTCTGGTGCCACATAAGGTGTTTCTACGCTGAATGTTAGATCCGCACCGAGCGCTTCCCACTTGCTGGCTCTGAGGCTGCCAGTATAGGTGCCAGCAAATTCGTATTCAACGCCATCGGTACTTGTGGTTATACCAGCTGTGGCAATTGGATTGCCAGCGCCAGCTGTGGTGTCAATAAACACGATGTCGCCGCCGCTGCGGTGTATAAAGCTGATAGCGCCATTGCTTTCCTTCTGAGCGAACACATTAGGAATGTTTCTGCTCAGGACCAAGCTCACAAACGAGTCGGTACTGGTTCCCCCGATAGCAAAGGCACCGCTGAAGGTATAAGGAACAAGACTAGAACTACCAGCCGCTGTCACGGCCAAAGTAAATGTCTGTCCAATGGTAAATGTGCTGGTAGGGACTGCACCAGTAACTTTGGTCTGCCCTGTTCCGCTGCGCTTGAACACCCTGAAAGTGGCAGGATAGCCATCCAGGCTGCTGTGTTGCACAAACAAGCTGCCATCTGCTATACCGGTGCCACCGTTGAGAATGTCTAATCCGTATGTGGCCGCTTCCTTGCTAGCATACAAGGGAGCAGATACTGATGCGAATGCGCCGGTGGTGCTGTTATAACGTTTGATAACCCAGTTGGCTCCATCGCCTACTGTGCTGGTTTTGATCCAGATGCTACCGGTAGGAGCTGGTGTAGCTTCGCCTGTGGCAAATGTAGGAACTTCGGTATATGCACCGAACTTCAGCATGGGTGCAAAATAAGTGCCTGCAGTAAGACCCAGTGCGCTGGCTCCTGCACCTGCTGCAATGATCACTTTGCCGTCAGCTGTGGTGCCGTTGCTTTCGCTAAGGCTGGTTGCACGGATGACCAAACGGCCGTCGGTGTCAATTTCAGCGCGGATTCCTTCGCCGTAATTAGGATTAAAAAAACTATTGATACTGGTTACCACGTCAGCACCAGTACAGGTTACGCCATCAGTGGCTGTTAGACTTAAGACTTCGTTATTGATGGTAACTGTTGTACCATCTGCTACTTCATTGCCTACGTAGGTGCTGAATGTGCTTTGCACAGTGACCCAGGCCTTTTGCCAATCATCGGTACCAACTGGCACCCATTCATTGCTGGCATTCTTGTAGAACAAGGGATTGTTTGCATTGTAAGCTACCACAGCATAATCGCCGATCTGTCCTACTGTAGTCTTTGGAGTGTTAAGGCTGTCAGACTGGACATCGTTGACACTGGTGATGACCCTAGGAGTAATCTTGGTATAGGTTTGAGTGCTCTGGCTCCACTGGAACACGCCGTACGTGCTCTGGCTCAGGTCCAACCACAAGAAACCATTGCTTACATCTCCTTTGGGACGAATGCTGGTAGCTGTGAGTGCATCTAGATCGATGTCAGCACGCACCACATAGATCTGGCTACCAATGCCTAGTGCGCTGTATGCGGCTTGTAGACCATACTCATTACGCTCGTCTCCGTGCAAGGGAGCACCACCAGAAGTACGAAAAGTTGGGTAACCCAGGGCATTGATAAGCTCGCGCTGGCTGGCAAATGTCTGCAACTTGCCTGCATTGGTCTTGGTAGTGCCGCTGGCAACACCGCCGGTGGCTGGATTGATTTTGTCTGTAGCTGTGGCCACAAGCACTAGAGGAATAGTGCCTGTTCCAGCTGGTACGTATTGGCTTTCGTCTGTGACGCTGATACTGATACCTGGTGATGTTAGAATTGCCATGTTCGTCTTCCTTTATATTGACGTTGTAGATATTTATTCGGTTTTGGTAAAAAGTTCGGATTACACCGCCCTTAAAGTAAGGTTTACTATAAATATCAATAGCATGAACACCACATTGAGACCCATATGCTCTAGCTGCAATGCCAACAGACCCGTGGCTGTCAATTGTCACAAGGCCGATAAAATATACTATCGCAAACAGTGCGACAACTGCATACGCATTGGAAAGAGGCTAGCACCCATTCCACCAAAATGGTACAAGTCAGGATATAGGAAAAAATCGCAGTGCGAGCGCTGCGGGTTCAAAGCAGAAGTACCAGAGCAACAGCTACTGGTATATCACGTGGATGGTGATCTAAGCAACAACGATCGCAGCAATCTTAAAACTGTGTGTCTAAACTGCCGACCAATGGTGCAGAAATCAAGACTGCCCTGGAAGGCGGCTGATCTCGTACCAGATTTTTGAGATATTCGTACAGCTCATCTATGCGACCGTTGTTATCGATCACTGCATCAAACTTGGTGCCCGCCCATGATGTTTCGCTGGGATGTATGCGATTATCTGCCAACCACTGCCGAGCAGCAGCATCTCCTTGATTGGCCTGTTCGGCTACCGAGTACCAACTGGGAATAGCACCTCGCTGTATCCATACAATTTTGCCGCCTTGGGCTCGTATGGCTTTGACTTCGTTGGGAAAACGAACGTCACTGATCACTGTATGGTCGGAACGACGAGCCAATCTTGATTCCAAAGCAGCGATCCAGATGTCATCGTGAAAGTGATTGCGTAACACATCTGTGCCCCAGTATTGCAAGATCCAGCGCGGTGTTAGATGTGGCATGCCTAGCCTAGCAGCCCACCATTCGTCTACTTGTTCGCGCCAGGCCCTGGCTTCCGGGGTACGCCCTTCTATCAGTTCTCGGTCCCAACCAAACACAGCACTTACCGCATCTTTCAGCGTGGCAGCAAAACTGTCCCGTCGAAATCCATGGAATCCTACCAGGTAGTCTGCTGCGGTATCTTTGCCGCTGCCAATCAGTCCGCATATTCCTATGATCATAAAAAAGCCTCTGGTTATAGAGGCTAGTTTACGATAAAAACATAGCGTTTGTCAAACCCCGTATTTGTTCTTTTTTCTGGCTGCCACAGGACTATGATGATGCGTGTCTGGCAGTTCCATGCTGTTCAAATTGTTTTTGTTAAGATCTTTATAGTTGGCACCTACCATTTTGTAGCTCTGCTTGAGCATTTCGGCTTCTTCTTGGGTGTAAGGATGAGCTGTGTGTTTTTTGCCATAGAAGCTTTTGGGGTCCATGTCAATTAGCTGACCTGTGCCGTCTGCACAAGCCAAAGCCAGTCCCAGACGATAATGGGTGTAATCGGTGTTGGTCCTTTCACCATCGCTAAAGATATGCAACCCGGTACTGGCTTCTTTGTATCTGTCAGGAATCTGGCCGCTGCGCACTTCATTTATTATTTCTTTGATTTTCATTATCCAATTACCCAGGTATACGGTTGGCTGCCGTCGATAAAACGTTTGAGTTCATCTTCTAACATTTCTATTTCTGCTTTGGCCTCTTGTTTGAGTGCTGCGCCGTTGAGCTGTGTTCCGCCTTGAGGACCAGCTATAGTAGCAAATTTTTCACGTGCCTGGCCTAGCATTTCCTTGCAAAGCGCCAGAGCATAATCTTGCACCCAAGGATATATCCTGTCATCGTTTAATATCATGCTATCAGGCTTTTTATTATAGATCCAGAGCAACACCGTTTCTGCAGGATCTTCATTCCCTGGAGCATATATGTTAGTGCGATTCAATTCAAATCCTGTTACACTGGCCGCGCCCAGTATGGATTTGGCCTCAACTGTGAACAAGGTGCCCCCATTGCTTACGGTCAATACCTCATAGGTATTGTTGTATCCAGTAACGGGACAATTTATAATGCCCACTGTACTGCCCACAGTGACCACGTCCCAAGGATCATACATTTCAAAAGTAATAGTGCTTCCCACAGCAGTTCCGGTGGCTGTAAGAGTTTTCATGCGCTTGTAATTGTTTCCGGTGTTAGGCATTTTGCGCACGATGGTCAGTTTCTTGGTCACAGGATTCCAAGTGAAATTCATGTAACCACCAAACATGCGCATGGCCAGTTCTTGATACTGGCTGAACAGTTCATAGTTGACCAGGCCGCCCACACGACCGGCTACCAACATGTAGGTGTTTAGGTATCCTGATGCAAAAGGTTCAAATTGGCTAGCGGTGGTACCCGTGACTGATCCTATGCCTCGTCTGAACACTTGACGTACTGTTTGGATTTCAGCGGGCAGGATGTATTCTTGTGTTTCAGGTAGCAGTTCCAAGAAAGCATAGCTTTCTTCTTCGCTGTTGGCGGCACGCTGGCGGTATCGTCCCAGTGCTTTGTCTATAGCAGTTTTGTAGTGTGCTGGATCAAGTTCCACGTCCACCATTCCATCGCCCAGACGAAAACGTATGTAATCTTCTATGTCTTTGCGTTTAGTTGACGTGGAGGTGAGTGTGGAATCGTCATAGGCTATAGGACCCGGTCCACCCAGACTATCTGCCGAGATAGCTTGCCTGCCGTTTAATCCTGTTTTAAGTGTGGCCATAAAAAATCCCCGTATGCTGTATTTAGCACACAGGGACGGTGTAAGGTCTGCTTAGGCCACACGCAACAAAACTATATCCTTGTTCAATCTACCATTAAGACGTGTTTCTGTAGCCTTTACGCTTTCTAGGAACTTGCGCAACTGGACTTTGCTGGATTTCATAAACTCTTTTAACTGTTGTTCGGGCTTGCGTAACGTTTTGCTCACACTCTTGGTTTCATCAAACCCAACAATAGTGGTTCCTTTCACTCCCAAGGTACCAGCGTACTGATCGGGGACGTACTTGCCTAATTTGCGAGTTTTGGCATTGTACACCCAAAGCTCTTGAGAGCCAATGATGTCCACTGGATTCACGCTGACCAGCTTGAGCTCGATATTCTCTTTGCAGTACTTTACTCTGCCGACTAATTTTTCCTTGCTGGGACTCTTTTTTACCCGGGCTTTCTTGGTAGCTTTCTTCACTCCGCGATACTGTTCAACAGCCTCTAACAGTTTGTCTATCCAGGCATAACGGGCTTTGAAGTCAACAGCCTTGAGGTGTTTGTAACCTTCTGTGATCTGATCATCTGTCTTGGCCTGTGCCAATTCTAGCTCGGCCTTTCGATCTGCATACACTTGCACAATCTTGCCCAGCTGTGCCTGGGGTACATTCTGCGCTGTTAGGAAATCGTAAAACTTTACATCTGCCAGCTCATCGTAATAACCTTCCAGTTCGCCGATGGTGGCTGATGTTTTTTCATTCAGGCGATCCTGGATGGTGGGCACATACACAGCTTTCTTTGTCTGTTCTTCTGTAACTTCTGGTTCACCTTCGTTGTAAACATCATACTTCACGCATACATCTCTCACAGCAGTTTCGAGATAGTCCAATGCACGAGGTTTGAGTGGCATGCCTGCCCTATGCGCGGCGATGAGGCTGCAGGCAGTGATTGGAACCCAGCGGCTCTTGATCACCTTGCTGAGATCTTGCTTGGTTATTTTGAAGTTAGTCTGTTCACCTAACCATTTGCAAAATTCTGGCTTGAGATCTTTGACTGTGAAATGATAATTGTAGTAGTAAAAACTGCGGCGCAGATGATGATCGAATTCGTCGTCGGGCATGGCCAACGCACGTTCGGTGTCCCATTTGGGTTCGGTACCTGTGTATTTTTCGTCCGCCAAGTGTATGCGCCGAATCACGGGCTTTTTCTTGGCTACTTTGATGCCTGTAATGATTTTGGTTGCTTTTTTAGCAACAGGCTTGCTTTTGCTGGCTGTGGCCATACTTGTGCTCCTTGAGTTTTGATTACTCTGTAATTATACAATAAAATGGATTTGGTGTCAACCGTGCTGTAAATGGGCTAGCATGAGCCATTTTTCGAAATCTTCTATGGCTTGATTTATGCGTGGTAACAATTCATCACGCTTTGCGCTGGTATCTTTATGGGTTCTGCGCAGTTCCACTTCTTCGTTGGCCAGGCGTTGTACCATGCCTTCGATGGCTCCAATCATACGGGCTAGATCTTTGCGGCATGCCTGCGGGGCACTTTGCATTTTACCTCTTAGCTCAAATGATACCGGATCCCAATCCAGGCTGTTATTAACTCTCATACTAGTATTGTAGCACCGTTTGTGGCTGTAGTCAATCATGATAAATATCACAAAAGGGGTCCAAAATGCCGCGTTTGAGCCTTTGGCGCGAGAATCATGGTAATGATTACAAATACATAGATCGCAGAATAAGCGAAATGTTCACCATTGGTGGAACAGGTATATTCGTACACAAATATCTAGGTACTACCAATGACAGCAATGACCAAGACGCTACCAGGCCCGATTATCAGAATCAAAGCGAACTGAACATACAGGATCTACTGTTCTTAGAGAATCGTGATAGAAAATACGATTCAGACATATATGAACTGCGAGGAATGTATCAGGTGACTGATCAAGACTTCGACCTCAAACAGTTTGGTATTTTCTTATCGATGGGCACCACGTTCATGACCTTCCATCTTAACGACATGGTGGAAACCTTAGGCAGGAAAATCATGGCCGGTGATGTGCTAGAGTTGATACATCTAAAAGATTTCCACAATCTTGACACTTCTGTTCCTTATGCACTTAAACGGTACTATGTGGTAGCAGAAGCAACCCGAGCAGCAGAAGGATTCAGTCCCACCTGGTGGCCACACCTCTGGCGGGTAAAACTACAGCCTCTGGTTGACAGCCAAGAATACAAAGATATCCTAAATAAAATTTCTGCAGACAGCGATCCATTCACAGCCAATGCTAACGTCAGTCCGTTGGGCAACGTGATCAGCACCATGAACAAGTATCTCAGCATCAACAGTGCTATCATTGAGCAGGCAGAGATAGAAGTGCCCAAGAGTGGCTACGATACCAGCAAATTTTACACTGTACCAGCTGAAAACGGTGAGCTACAGGATCCCGATGGCACCAATGTAGCTGATAACGTGCGTGTGGCCACAGACAGCATTACTGCGGACTCTGGCACTGCATCACCTATTGCCAAAATACAAGGGTATCTCACAGGTGATGGATTGGCACCCAATGGACTTAGCGTGAGCATGGGAGTGGCATTTCCACAGCAGCCCATACGTGGAGATTATTTCTTACGATTGGATTTTGTGCCCAATCGACTGTTTCGTTACGATGGGCGGCGTTGGATCAAGATTGAAGATGATGTTCGCAGCGATCTTACTCCAGGTTCAGCAGACAACACAACACAGCGTAGTATTTTTGTTAACAATACTGGCACCTACACAGACATGCAGGGCAACGTGCATCCACAAAGACAGAGCCTTAGCAAGGCACTGAGACCAGAGGCAGATAACTAATGGCCGTTCAATTTTTTTATGACAATCAGATTCGCAGATTCCTGCTACAGTTTACCAGGTTGATCAGCAATTTTCAAGTACAGTACAACACCACCGACAGTGTCACTGGCAACCTGGCCCTACAAACCATACCAGTCTATTATGGAGACGGCAGCAGGCAAGCAGCTCTTATCTTGCGAGGTAACAGCGAAAACACCCTCAATGCTGTGCCGGCCATGGCGTTTTATATCAGTGCCTTGCAGTATGATCGAGCACGAGTGCAAGATCCTAGTTTTGTTGGCAAGATGAACATACGTGAACGCAAGTACGATCCGGCCACCGGTATGCAAACACACGAGCAGGGTGATACCTATACGGTAGAACGTCCTATGCCAGTGCCTTATCTCATGACGCTGAAGCTAGACATATGGACCAGCAACACCGAACAAAAATTACAGATTTTTGAACAGATAGTTACCTTGTTCAATCCGGCCCTAGAGATACAGAGCACAGATAACTACATCGACTGGACCAGCTTGAGTTATGTGTTGTTAAACGATGTGCAATGGACCAGCCGCACAGTGCCTATGGGTGCAGATGACAGCATTGACATAACTACACTTACCTTTGAAGTTCCCATATTCATCTCACCACCTGCCAAGGTCACGCACATGAACGTGATACAGAAAGTGATCGGTAGCGTGTACGACTCTTCTGGACAGCTGGACAAAGAAGTTTTTGATGAAGGTCGGCTGCTGATACGACGCAGCCTCACTGTGCTAGGCTACGGAGTGTTGCTTACCGGCAATAGAGTCAAACTGGTTAACAAAAATGAAGGTGTCAAGGTCAATGATCTCAGCGGAGCAGATGTTTATGATTCAGGCAAAGATGTCTGGAGGAAGTTGATCAACCAATACGGTCAGCTGATCGGGGGTACCAGTCAATTGAGGTTGGAACTCGACAATGGTACGGAACTGATAGGCACAGTGGCTTATGATCCCACAGATGAAACACAATTGCTGTTTAATGTGTTGAATGATACTATTCCCACTAATACTATTCCAGCCATAAATGCCATCATCGATCCGTTCAAATCAAATGTGATTGATTTACTGTATGACAATGCAGGCGCATATCAAGTTTCAGCAGGAACTAGATACCTCATCCTGGATCAGATAGGCAACATAGCATCAACTGAATTTGCCAAAGCCTGGGCACCAAATGGTGTGCCGGTTGTGGCCACTACCAATGATATCATACAATACGATGGCACACGCTGGTTTGTAAGTTTCAATAGTGCAGACCATCAAAGTGTCCAATATGTGACTAACACCAATACCGGTATCCAATATAGATGGACCGGAGAAATGTGGGTTAAAAGTTACGAAGGACTTTATCGAGAGGCAACATGGAGACTGGTTCTATAGAAAGCTGCGGAGCGTTCATATACTGCAAGACCACGCACCGATATCTTTTCCTGCTGCGATCGCCACACAAAACTCAGCACAGTTGGGGGCTGGTAGGTGGCAAATTAGAAAAAAATGAATCTGTTGTAGAGGCGCTGAATCGAGAAATACGAGAAGAGCTGGGCGGAGAGATCGTAGATGCCAAGCTGCGCCCCATAGAAAAATTCACCAGCGAAAATCAAAAGTTTCATTATCACACATTCATGATAGTGGTCGATCAGGAATTTGTTCCTGCCCTTAATCACGAGCATGTGGGATTCTGTTGGGTGCCTTTAGAAAACTATCCCAGACCATTGCATCCTGGAGTATGGCGCACTTTCAAATTTGATGCTGTGATCAACAAGATCAAAACAGTAGAAAAACTAGTTAAGTAACGCCGATGTCTGCTTCTTTGATATACGAGTCAAAATGTATCTGCCGGAAATTGCTCAATCGTTTCCAACTGGGCGGACAGATATAATTAGGTGTTGTGGTGACTCGCACAAACTCTATTTCGTTGTAAAGGCTCATGACCTGTTCCATGGCCATGATCCAGTAGTCATCGCTGTAGTTTTGTTTGATTGATGCATATCCGCGGGTGCCGGCATATATATTATTGTTATAATATTCTCCTGCGCAGTTGTCAAACCCTAACAGATAAATCTTACCGTGTCCATCAAAGCAGGCCAGATACGTGGCGATAGTGCCTGCGTTGCTCACAAAGTCTTGTGGTATTAGATAAAACTTGTTTGGATATTTTAGTATTTTATCGCTGTTGGCATAAACGATATGCCGGTCACAATAACCACTTTGTACTATTTCATTGCATATCTCATTTCCAACAGCTATCATGAAAGTAGGCTCAAAATCTCTATAGAATGCATTGCACCCATAGGTTTGCATGCTGGTAGCTCCGAGCCTACCGCTGAGATGCTTCATCAACAAATTAATTGGAAAGTTTTTTCTGCTGAGACCATTGCCAATCACCGTGGCAATCTTTGAAATGTGATTGTTTGCTACTGCTGTCGGCACCCATTCGGTTTTGTACGACCACTCGTTGTGATAAACTGCCGCTTCGGTGGTGATACGCTCACCACCGTAATTGGTTCGATAGATTTTGTTCAGCTGCTGCAACGATCATATCCCAAACACCATCGCTACGCCGTCAACATAGCTCTTTGGCACCAATGAATTGGCTGCGAAATCCGACACCGGTGCAATGCTGTAAGACAATGTGCCGGAAACTGTGAAATTTTGCACAGTCATGTTGCCTGTAAATGTGGGGGACACAAAAGTTTTATTGGTGAGAGTCTGCGAATTGACCGTGGTCACCAACTCATTTACACCACCAGCTGTCGCACCATCGTGGATGATCAGTGTGTCTTTGTCTGTGTCGAGCGTGACTTCGCCTAGAGCACCTGTAAAACTACTGTGCTGCGCCGTGGTTCCTCTGCGGAATTGTACTTGTGTTGCTGGCATTTTATGCTATGCTCCCATAATCTCTAATTAATCCTACTGGGTTGGTAATCAACCCATAATCGGCTGAAAAATTGTCTGTGGTCACTTGCGCACCGTTAACAGTGACTTGACCTTTGAAGTCAAAATCGTTCGGAGTCATCCAAACACCGTCGTAGATGCTAATGTTTCCATATATGCCTTCGTAGCCAATGCTAATACCACCGCCTCTTGCTGCTGTAGAGTTGATCGCATTGTTTGCCATGGTAATGTTTTTGTCATTGGTAGTGATTTCTGTGGCTGCTACCGTGGTGGTGTTTCCAGCCACATACAAGTTGCCAATAACATATACATCGCTTAAGGCACTGACCAGCCCACCCACATTCAAGCGTCCAACAACTCCTGCACCACCTGTAACAACCAAAGCACCAGTGGTTGGACTCAAGCTGCTAGCACCAGCAATAGTTACGTTGCTGATTTGTGTAGCTTGCCGTGTCCAAGTTCCGTAGGTGGCATTATAGGTATACAGTATGTTGTTTACTGTAGCTTGCTGTCCATTAGTAGGTGATGATGGAAATGCCATTTTTCGTTGCCTTTTTGTTCAAAGTATTTATGCTTGATTGATAAATTACCAGGTGTATATGCCAGCTCTTCGCCAGGTATTTGGTGCTATGCATACATACAGCCACTCGCCGTCCCAGGTTATTTCACCTGTTTGTCCTGGGCTAGTTGGGCTAACAGGGCTCTGTGACTGCGTTATACGGAATTTAGGTACTTTAAGCTGCCCGGTCACTTGATCGTAGCTAAAATTGGCATTTGCTCCAAAAGTACCATTATCGTTGTACTGCACCTCACCGTCACCACCGCCGATATCTGCTTCTGGCAATATGGCTCGCAGAGGAGTGCTGAAGAAATCTACCCAGTATTCACTAGTGCCGTCGTTTATATAACGATACAGTATATCTGTGCCTGTTTGATACCACATGTCTCCGGGAGTAGGATCTGCCGGTGGAATCGCGCTGGTAGTGGTTCTAAGACCGTTTTCTCCATATACCAAGTTGCCGGTCACTGTGAAATCTGTGAAACTGATGTTGGGTGTGAATCCAATGGTGATTGTGTTACCACTGACTGTGGTTTCAATCTGGTTAGGCACGCCAACTACCACTATAGTGTTACCACCTGTTACTGTGCTAGACCCTACATTGCCTTGCAATCCAAATGTTGTGCTCACCGAGTTACTGGTGATACTGGTGATACGACCGTAGCTGTCTACTACCACAGTAGGAATGTTTGTAGCACTGCCATAATTGCCGGCTGCTACTCCGGTGGTAGTTAAATCCAGGCCAACGTTAAATCCATTGCTGATATTAGCAACGATATTGTCAGTGTTGGCTAGAGTGGTGGTAATGTATGGTGTGCCATTTGCATAACGGAACGCTCCGGTCACACTGACATCACCTAGCACAGAAATATTGCCAACCACATTCAGATCGCCAAGATTGTCATAACTGGCTGTGAGATTGGCTACACTAGCACTGGTTAAGTCAACCCAATAGTTGTTGGTTCCATCGTTAATGTATTCGTAAACTACATCTGTGTCTGTCTTGTACCAAATGTCACCAATTATAGGAGCTGCCGGGGCACTGAGCTGTGCATACTTTCTTAGTCCTCCACCGGTGACATTACCAGTTACTGCCAGGTCTCCGCCGATAACAGCTGATCCAATCACACTCAAACTAGATAGATTACCAAATCCACCGTTGTTGATCACCAGGCCACCGATCGTGGCACTTGTGCCAGATGCTACGATATTTCCATTGACAATACTAAAGTTTGTACCGGTGATGTTTCCTGCTGTAGCATTAAATCCGCCTGCAGAAAAATACTGCCCAGTGGCTGTAAGGTTTCCTGTAGCAGTAACTTCAAATACTCCAGGAATGCTTAGACCATTTGATGCCGCTGTCAGTCCACCAGCGGAAATACTCAACGCAGATAAAGAACCTGCGGCAACAATTTGCCCGGTTGTTAGATTAGCACTTGTTAGGTTACCTACAAAATTTGCAGATGCAGCCGAAATTGCTCCTCCGGCTGTGATATTTTCTCCTGCAGAGATGTTGTTCCCAGCAAATACATTTCCTGTGATACCTGCACCGCCAACTACTCGCAAAGCACCGGTAGAATAATCTACCGCTGCGGTGCCGCTGGCTATGGTAAAGTCGTTGTTAGTGCCAACATCTGCTGCGCTGTTGCTCACACTGGCGCTTACAAAATCTACCCAGAAAGTGCTGCTGCCATCATCGATGAATTGGTACAATATATCCGTATCAGTCTTGTACCACAGGTCGCCTACAACCGGGTTAGCAGGTGCTATTAGACTAGTGGTCTTGCGTATGCCGCCACCTGTCACATTACCTGTGATCACAACGTCACCACCAATAGTGGCAGTTCCTATCACGCTTAGACTGGCCAAATTACCAAAGCCGCCATTTTCAATCGTTAGCCCACCAACAACGGCTCTGCTGCCAAGGCTGTTTATGTTGCCGCTAATTTCTAAAGCCGTTGCATTTACAACACCCAACGTAGAGCTTATTCCGCCTGCTGCAAAATAAGATCCGCCAGCTGTGAGATTACCTGTGGCGGTTATATTACCTGTAGTGGTAATTCCACTGCTAGTAGCAGTTATTCCATTGGCTGCTAGATACGCTGTAACATTGGCATTTGAATATGTGCCTTCGTTGCCTGCCAGGATACTTACACCATTGGCATAGGTAAACAATGCACCCGAAATAGTTCCTCCGACGCTGACATTTCCGGCGTTAACATTGCCAGTGATGCCAGCACCACCAACAACTTGCAAAGCGCCGGTATCTACATCTATGCTTGGAGTACCGCTGGTTATTACAATATCACTTACAGTTTGTGCGCTCTGTGTTACGTTGGCGACTGCGGCGCTTACAAAGTCTACCCAAAAATTACTACCGCCATCAGTGATATACTGATAGTAAACATCTGTGTCGGTTTTGTACCAGACATCTCCTACCACTGGGTTAGCAGGAGCAGTAGGTTGTGCATATTTACGTAAGCCTCCGCCACTAATGTTACCTGTTGCCACAATATCTGCGCCAACTGTGAGATTGCCAACAATACCCAGTGTAGATAAATTGCCAAATCCACCATTAAGAATTTCTAGGCCACCAACTACGGCACGAATTCCATCGCTAATAATATTGCCTGTCACGCTAAGGCTAGCACCAGTAATTTCTCCTGCTAGGGCTGTTATTCCACCAGCTGAGAAATAAGTTCCGCCGGCAGAAATATTACCTGTAGCGGTTATATTACCTGTAGTGGTAATTCCACTGCTAGTAGCAGTTATTCCATTGGCTGCCAAATAGGCCACGACATTGGCATTTGAATAAGTTCCTTCGTTGCCTGTTAGAATACTAACGCCATTAGCATAGATAAATGCCCCAGCACTTACAGTGGTAACAGACAAGTTACCAGCATTTATATTACCGCTAACACCAACACCGCCGGTTACTGTCAACGCTCCGGTTAAGGTACTGATGCTTGGTGTGCCAGAAACTATTTGCAAATCTTGCAAACTTTGTGGTGATGTAGGAGTTGCATTGCTTACTGTGGCACTGGTATAATCAATCCAGTACTTGTTGATTCCGTCATCAACATATTGATACAACACATCTGTGTCTTGCTTGTACCAAATATCACCTACCACAGGATTCACCGGAGCACTAACACTAGTGGTCTTGCGTATGCCACCACCGGTTACATTGCCTGTTACCACAAGATTCCCACCTATGTTAGCGGATCCAATCACTCCTAAACTTGTTAAATCTCCAAACGCTCCGTTCTCGATCGTAATGCCGCCTAGCTCAGCTCTAGCACCTGTTGCGGTTATATTACCATTGATAGAAGTAAATCCATACGCCGTAATATTGCCAGCAGCTACGCTAAGTCCACCAGCAACAAAATATTGACCAGCGGCAACAATGTTGCCATCAACTATGCTAAAATCATAACCAACTATGTTGCCAGTTGTGAGATTTCCGGTTGATACTGTACCAATAACAGCAAGCGACCCTCCGATTGTTGTGTTGGCTGTGACTTCCAAGCTGTTGGTTTGAACATGTAAATTGGCACGAATATTATTCGCTGTAAGATTTCCAGCAACGTCTACCAAACCTCCAAGATAGAGATTACCGGAAATGCCGGCTCCACCAACCACTTGCAAAGCGCCTGTATTGATTCCAACACTATCGGTACCGCTGGCAATCGTAAAATCATTATTAGTGCTGTTATCAACTGCGGCATTAGAAACAGTGGCTCCTATGTAATCTATCCAGTAGTTGCTGGTTCCGTCATGGACATAAGTGTAGTATACGTCAGTATCTGTCTTGTACCAAACATCACCAACTGTGGGATTGACGGGTGCTATGGTACTAGAAGTTTTACGGATGCCGCCACCAGTTATAGCACCGGTTACATCAAGATTACCACCAACGGTTGCTGCACCGTCGATATCGACCCGGCCGGTGATAGCAGTGCTTCCACCCAAGTACAAATTGCCAGATGCGTTGATTTGTCCTGTTGTTAGATTAGATCCTGAAAGATTACCGGAGACACTTAACAGTCCTCCGATGTATGTTGCACCCGAAATTCCAGCACCACCTCTGACTACCAACGCACCTGTAGAAGTGTTGGTGCTTGCAGTTGCGGCATTCGCAACAATGTTACCACTTGCACTTACAACGCCATCGGCATATATATCACCGGTTATTCCAACTCCGCCTGCTACCCGTAAAGCGCCGGTAGATGAATCGGTACTTGGAGTTCCGCTGGTTATAGAGAAATCCACATTGGTACTGCTGTCTACAGCCGCATTGCTTACAGTTGGCCCAACGTAGTCTACCCAGAAATTTGTGGTGCCATCATTGATGTATTGATATAATACATCAGTATCAGTCTTGTACCAAAGGTCGCCCACAACTGGATTGACTGGTACTGTAAGGCTGGTTGTCTTGCGTATGCCTCCGCCTGTAACATTACCTGTGATCGCAACGTCTCCTGCGATGTCAGCACGCCCGGCGATGCTCAAACTGCCGGCGCCAAATATGTTACCACCTACATTGAGCGTGGTCCCAACGATTGCACTGGAGCCTACATTCAATGTAGTTCCAATGTTGGCGCTGGTTCCTATCCAAGCCGCTCCGCCTATACCAATGCCGCCGGCACCGGCTACGACTAATGCACCTGTAGTGGTACTAGTGCTAACTGTTAGAGAATTTGCAATGATATTACCGTTGGCATGTATCAATCCACCAACAAATATATTTCCGGTAATGCCTGCACCACCAACCACTCGAAGGGCACCACTCTCATCATCGGTGCTGGGTGTACCAGTAGTTATTTCTAGATCTGTCAACAAACCGGTTTCAATGCTGGCATTGCTGACTGTGGGCCCTACGTAATCCACCCAGAAATTTGTCGTACCATCGTTGATGTACTGATACAATACATCTGTGTCGGTCTTATACCAAAGATCTCCTACAACTGGGTTGACGGGTGCTGTTAAACTGGTGGTCTTACGGATACCGCCACCTGTTACTCTGCCTACGACGTCAAGGTTACCCGTGATATCAACACGACCTTGAGCACTAATATTTCCTAATGTGTTGAAATTACCAACAACATTAGCGGTGGTTCCTACCGCAAGCGATGTTCCGATTACAGCACTTGTACCAACATTCAACGTGGTAGAGATATTTGCGCCTTGGCCAACAAAGACTGCACCACCTACACCTAACCCACCTGTGCCGGCTACGACCAACGCTCCGGTGGTAGAACTGGTGCTGGCAATTCTGCTGTTAGCGATAATATTACCATTGGCATTTATCAATCCGCCAATCCAAAGATTTCCTGTAGCACCAATGCCGCCTACTACTGTGAGCGCACCGGTATCACTGTCATAACTTTCTGTTCCGCTGGCTATACGGAAGTCATTGTTTATACTGTTTTGTACCGCTGCGTTGGAAACGGTTGGTCCTACATAGTCAATCCAGTAACTGCCGGTTCCGTCATTCACATAGGTGTAGTAGACATCGGTATCGGTTTTGTACCAGACATCGCCCGGAACCGGATAGGCAGGTGCATTAATCTGAGCGTACTTCCTCAGTCCACCACCGCTCACGTTGCCAGTTACAGCCAGATCGCCGCCAATTGTGGCGCTGCCAAGAACTCCTAGACTGGCTAGATTACCAAATCCGCCGTTTTCAATAGTCAGTCCACCGATGGTGGCTGCTAGTCCGGTAGAAGAAATGTTACCATTGCTTACACTAAACCCAAATGCCGAAAGGTTGCCGGACAAAACACTAAGACCGCCTGCTGAAAAATAATTTCCATCAGCTGTTAAGTTTCCAACAACATGTGCAGTATTGGCAACAATTAAGCCTCCGTTAATTAAAGTGTTTCCACCAATTGTAGTATTTCCGCCAATGGTAGCTGTTCCCGCAATATCTATATTGCCATTGCCGTCGATATCGTTTAGAACCTGCAGAGTAGAGGTCTGTAGATTGTTATTAGATAAAATATTGTTAGCAACAAGGTTGCTGCCAAAATCAGCTATGCCTGTTGTAAAAATATTTCCAATCAGCCCAATACCACCTTGTACACGTATGGCACCGGTAGTAGCACTTGTGCTTTGAGTATCTGTAGTGATGACAATGTCATAAGCAATCTGTTCGCTGGTAACACTGGCATTGCTTACAGTAGCACCAACGTAATCAATCCAGTATCGATTGGTTCCATCATTTACATAAACATAGTAAACATCTGTGTCAGTTTTGTACCAAACATCACCTTCTACTGGATTGACTGGAGCAGTAGGCTGAGCGTATTTTCTCAGGCCACCACCGCTCACGTTGCCGGTTACCTCTAAGTCACCGCCGATGTTAACAGAACCTATGACTCCAAGAGTGGTCAGATTTCCAAAGCCGCCATTTTCGATTGTCAAGCCGCCAACGACAGCGCGACTACCAGAACTTTCGATGTTACCAACTGATAGTATTCCTGCCTGAACCGATATGCCACCACCAGCAAAATAAGCTCCAGCAGCAGAAACGTTTCCGCCTATTGATATATCTGTGCCTGCGAGATAAGCAATCACGTTAGCATTTGAATAAGTGCCCTCGTTACCCGCAAGTATGCTCACACCGTTAGCGTAAGTAAACAGACTGCCGCTGATGGTGCCTGCAGAAACATTACCGGCATTTACATTACCACTGACGCCTGCGCCGCCCGAAACGACCAAAGCACCGGTAGTTGTATCAACACTCGGTGTACCGCTAACGATGGTCAGATCTTGTAAACTTTGTGGATTGGTCGGACTTGCGTTACTTACTGTGGCGCCAACGTAGTCTACCCAGAAATTACTTGCACCGTCATTGATGTACTGATATAACACATCAGTATCAGTCTTGTACCACAGATCTCCGATTACAGGATCGACAGGCGCAGTAAGACTAGTAGTCTTGCGTATACCACCACCGGTCACATTGCCTGTTACTGCTAGGTCACCGCCAATGGTGGCTGGCCCAATAACTGCTAAACTGGCTAGGTTACCAAAACCGCCATTTTCGATTGTCAAGCCGCCGACAACGGCCAACAAACCTGTACTGACAATGTTACCATTGGTTATGCTAAAATTGTTTGTACTGAAAAATTGAGCGGACGAAACAATGTTACCGCTGGCAAGTGATATACCATTGGCTGCTAGATATGCTGTAACATTGGCATTTGAATAGGTACCTTCGTTGCCTGCCAGTATGCTCACGCCGTTGGCATAGGTAAATTCAACTGCGCTGATAGTGCCTGTTGAAATGTTGCCGATAGATGCATTACCAGCAACAAAAATGTTTTCGCTTACGCCGACCCCGCCGGTAACAACCAATGCACCAGTGGTTGAGCTTGTGCTCGGTGTACCGCTGACGATGGTCAGATCTTGCAGGCTCTGTGGCTGAGTTGGGCTAGCGTTGCTAACTGTGGCACTGGTAAAATCTACCCAGATGTTTTTTGTACCGTCTGTGATGTATTGATAATAAACATCTGTGTCAGTTTTGTACCAAACATCACCCACCACCGGATTGGCAGGAGCGTTTATTTGAGCGTATTTTCTTAGGCCGCCACCGGTTACATTTCCGGTGATTGCAAGGTCTCCACCGATGTTACCTGATCCTATCACTGCCAAACTGGCCAATGCACCAATTCCGCCGTTCTCTATGGTAAGACCACCTATAACTGCTCGAGTACCTGAGCTTTCAATATTGCCTGATAAGTTTAATGTTGAAGCTGTTAGATTACCAGCTAATACAGTTATACCACCTGCTGAAAGATAAGAGCCGCTTGCAATTAGGTTTCCACTGGTTGTTATTCCAGTGCTGGTAGCCGAGATGCCGTTGGCAGCCAAATATGCCAGCACATTAGCATTTGAATATGTTCCTTCATTACCAGCTAGGATACTAACGCCATTGGCATAGGTAAACAAATCTGCACTGACCGTTCCAGCATAAACATTACCAGCATTTATGTTTCCTGTTACACCAACACCGCCTGCTACGGTTAGCGCACCTGTGGTTGTGTTGGTACTTGGTGTGCCACTTACAATCTGTAGATCTTGTAAACTCTGCGGCTGGGTAGGACTGGCATTACTGACTGTGGCTCCAGCAATATCTATCCAAAAATTACTTGAGCCGTCATTGATATACTGATAGTAAACATCGGTGTCGGTCTTGTACCAAACATCACCAACTATTGGGTCAACGGGTGCTGTTGCACTAGAAGTTTTACGGATGCCTCCGCCGGTGATGCGACCAGTTACATCAAGATTGCCACCAATGGCTCCTGCACCAATTACAGAAAGAGTAGCTAGATTTCCAATGCCGCCATCGGCAATTGTAAGTCCGCCGATTACTGCTGTATTGCCACTGGCGGTAACACTTCCGTTGTTTACTGTAAATCCGTTAACACCAAAATAACTGCCAGTGGCTGTGACGTTGCCTTGATCTACTGTGATGCCGGCAGCAGAAAAATATGTTCCACCTGATGTAAGGTTGGCTGCTATCTGTACGTTCTGCGCAAATGATGCCGTTTGAAGTACACTGAGATTTCCACCAATATTAATGTTTCCGCCAACACCCAGCCCACCTTGCCCGGTGATCACCATGCTACCAGTGCTAGTGTTAGTGCTGATTATATTCTGGTTGGCAATTATGTTGCCGCCGGTGATATCTAAGTTACCTTGCAGATACAGATTGCCAGTTATACCTACACCACCGGCCACTTGCAAAGCACCAGTAGTCGGGCTGGTGCTTGGCGTACCACTGACTATGGCGATGTCGTTTAAGCTCTGCTGATTATACGCTGTAATATTAGCGACTGTAGCACCAGTCACGTCTACCCAGTATTTGTTGGTTCCGTCGCTTACATACTGGTAGAGAATATCTGTGCCCAGTTGATACCATTGATCGCCTACTGTAGGGGTAGATGGCGCAGACGAACTTATGGTTTGGCGAACGCCGCCGCCGGTGATGTTTCCCAACGCAGTAATGTCGCCACCGGCCCAGATGTTGCCACCAACACCAATACCTCCTGCGCCTGGTACAACGATTGCTCCTGTGGTGGTGCTTGTGCTTGGTATTCTGCTGTTGGCAATAATAGCTCCACCAGCCCAAATGTTGCCACCAATGCCTAAGCCTCCTGGAGTAGGAATTACCAACGCACCACTGGTTTCACTGGTACTAGGAGTTGTTGATGATACGCTTAGATTGCCGCCGATACCTACACCGGCAGAAGTTAGAATCTGGCCACCAACATAGATATTTCCAGAGATGCCAACTCCGCCTACCACTTGTAAGGCACCGGTATTTGCGCTGGTGCTGTCTTCTCCGCTGTTGACTACGAGAGTTCCAACAGTTTGTCCGGTAACTGGATTTACGTTGGCTATAGTAGCACCGGTGACGTCTACCCAATAGGTAGTGCCGCCGTCATTGATCCATTCATACAGTATGTCTGTGCCAACTTGATACCACTGATCGCCTTCTGCAGGGTCTGCCGGTGGAGTTGGCGAACTGACGATCTGCGGAACTCGTTTGCCATTTTGGAACAGCGTGGCAGCGGTTATGGTTGTGGTGGCGAATAGATTGGGGACAAATATATTGCCGCTGGCAAAAGTTAGGTTTCCAGTAAGATAATCAAAGCTGGAAGTTGAAATGCCGCCCAGCTGATTGTTGACGTTGGCAAACTGTAGCTGCCCTGTACTACCAGCTGGTTCTGCTGTAGTTACTCCAAAGCTGAGATTAGTGCTGCCTAGGTCAATATTGCCTGTCGTGGTCAATCTAAAGGTACGACCGCTGTTGATCGTACCTTCTTCAACCAAGGTGATGATGGCCGGAGTTACCTTGCCTTCGGCAGAACCTGCGTTGGCGTCTTTGGTGCGTTCCCAGATACCATTGCTGCCTGTTCCTACTGCTATGACCTGATAGATACCATTTTGAGCTGCATTGGCTTGCGCACGCACCAGCACGCGATCATAAAAGTTTAAGGTGATGCCGTCTACAGTGTTAGGCATCTGCGCCAACATCACGTTTCCGATGTCCGCGGTAGTAGCGACTCTTACGCTTTGCTTAAAGTCGGTATCAGGTATCTGACTGTATTTAGGTCTGGTTAATGCCATGGCAGAACTGTCTCAATTTATACTATTTATGGAGACATGATCCAAAAGAAAAGTACATAAAGAAAAAGGGCCTTGCGGCCCTTTTTCTGTCTCCTCTGCTGCGGATTACGCTTGAGATTCGATGTATGTAATTTGAATGTCAACGTTCGCTTGTGATCCTTGAGCAGGTACAATGTTGAACGCCACTATCTCGTTACCGTTTGGATAGAAGCCAGTTCCTGGAAGAACTGCACCACCAATTTCCTTAACGTTGCGCAGATCGATAAATCCAGAGTTAGTAGCACTTACTGGAATCGAGAACAACTGCTCGCCGCCTTGTGCATATGGCAGAATGTTGTGATGTCCTCTTGGGCTCAAGTCAAACACTACCGAGTTCACACCCCACAGATTGGTTGGCTTGTCTGTGGCTGGATACACGTTTGCAACGAACTGTGTAAAGCTAGGCTGGTTGAAACCACCTGTTTGTAGCGTGCCGCCTGGTTGGTTGAAACGTACATTCAACGGCTGCCAGTTAGCACTTATAATGTTGGTTGGATTCAACACCGCTTGCAACAAGAAACGTGGCTTCAAGGTAGCAGCAGTATCTGCGATGTTAACGAACATGTTCTGCAACAGCAACTGAGCGCGGTTGATCAAGTCCTTGCTACCCAGTTCGCCTGTGACAGCGTTAGTAATCGCAGGAGCCAGTCTCATCATAAACAAGGTCTGTACCTGTGTACCCAGCACGTTTAGGTTAGCTAGGTTATAGGTAAACTGATACGAACGATCAACGTCAAAGCGTCCGTCTAGGATGACCGCCGAACCCCAGTGATTGAGGTCTGGGCTGGCAGTGATACTAAACAGTCGGCAGGTCGAAGTATCTGCGTGTGCTACACCTGATCCTTGTGGATTCAATCCCATGCTCATGGAACGAGTCTGGTTAAGATTGAAGTTCGAAATCACTGCGCTACGTGTGAGTCCACAGATGTTGCCGTTGCCTGCGAAAGGACCTGCTGTGTAAGTGATCAATTCGTCGTTGATCAACACTGTAGCTGGTGCAGAGGCCGTGGCAGTTGGAAAATCAACGATAGATGTCAGCGACACGTTTCCTGTTTCGCTGGCTGCTAGCGGCAGGGCCAATCTAGAGATAGCATTAGTTCTGTTGGAACTCATGTAACGAGCTGGCAAGTTACCTGAACGCATGAACGCTTCGTCATTCACGTTGTTGTTCTTGACACGGTGTGCCCAGATCATCTTGCCGTCTGTGGTGCGCAGGCCCCAGTCGATGAAGCCGGCACCATACCAGGTGTACTGGATGGCAACCATTTGCATCTTGGTCTTGTCTAGCACATAACCGCTAGGTCCGGTGCCGTCCAGCTTGTCGAGATTAAAGTGCTCTTGAGGAACATTGAGTGTGTCAATCACGCTCATTCTAGCTTCGGCTGCGTTGATAGATCCGCGATATGTTGGAGTGATGTACATTTCGTTCTGACCCACAACACGGCTCACTGTGTGGTTTTGTCCGCGAATAACAATCTGATCACCCACATCCAGCTGGTCAACAAATCTAGTAAATCTGTCGCCTGCTACCAGGTGTTGGTTGATACCCACGTTTACTCGACCCAATACTTCGCGGGTGGCGCTGCGTCGGCCAACTTTGATCTTGATACCGTCATGTTCCCAGTACACACCGTTTTGGTCATCAAACATGCCCACGCGGACTCTTGCACCGTGCCAATTTACTACGCTGAACTTGGGGAATGTTCCGTACGTTGGTGTTGTGGCTCCTAGAGTATCTTTAGCCAGCACAGTGAAGTTTGTTGCGTTAACGATAGAATTTACCAGATAATGATTGTTGTACCCGCTGGTAGTGATACCAAACAAGGAGATATTGGCGCCTATCTGCAATCCATGCTCGAGTTCTGTAAGGATAGTAATTGTGCTGGCCACGCTGGTACCTGACGCTACCACATTGGTGACAGTAAACGTTGGGCACAAGCTGATACCTGTGGTAAACATCATGCCCTTGCCGCTTTGGTAGCGGAAGTATTTCTTGGTCTGGCGAGCCACTTCAAAACCAAATGCTGGAGCGTTTACACCAATGTTGGTTCCACCATCAACTGGACGGTGACGTACCAAGCTGGTTGGGTACAGTGTGATGTTACCATTGATCTGGCTTTGTGTTCCAATTGCTGCCACAGTGGCCAGTGCGTTGGCCACGATAGCACCCGGCTTACTTACAAAAGTGAACTGATTGCTAAATGGAACACTGTTGATAACAAAAACACCAGATGCATGAGTATTGGCATTTTGTGCACCAAACAGTTGAGTTTGTATAATCATACCCGGATACAGACCATGCGGTTGTAGGGTAGTCACTGTGATGGTGCTAGGTGTTCCCACGTTTGACACGATGCTGGCGTACTGGATATTGGCACCTGAATACATTCCGCCTTTACGCACCACGATATCATTAGAAATAACCGGTGAGCTCAGCATGTACCCGACGTCTCTGTTAGGAGAGTATTTTGGAAAATACGCCATGTAGTTTACATCGTTGATAGTGTTAAAGTAGATACCTTCAACGTTGGCGTTATTCAAGCCCAAGGTAGACACAAAAGCGTTAGCAACGTTAGCCACACCGGTTACTGCTGCACTTTGCCCAAACGGGCTGGCGCCGTTAACTGATGATGGAATACCGTGTGCGTTGGCATTGATACCAATCACTGGCACGTTGACGTTACCTGCTACAAACACACCTGCTGCTGTGATGCACAGCGACCCAGCTGGTGCAGCACTTATAGCTTGTGTACCAAGAGCACTACGTACCACGGTGAACGCACCGTCTGGGGTCACTGCGACTGTGGTAGGACGCACGATTTCAATATTGGAATTGCTGCCCAATCCAGGGCTGAGTTCGCTGGCCATGTTGACCTTGGCGATAATCGAACCTGGGTTGATGATTGGGCTGGCGTTGGTGTTCATCCAGCCACGAGTTATTGTGAGTGTACTGTTGGTAGTATCAACCTGGTCACAACGGAACAGTTCGATGTTGGCAGCAAAGCCAGCGGTCACGTTAGCGTTGATTGATTTGATCCTGGCACCAATTGGCAAAGTCTGCACTGAGTCGCTGTTGGTTCCCAACAGTTGTCGTGTGATTCCTAGCGCATTGGTGCCGCCGCCGGCGTTGACGCCTACCAGCTCAAAAGTGCCACCAATGGCAGTTTCAACAGCCAAGACCACTGCCTGTTGTGCTGCGAGAGCCACGTTGGTGGCTAAAGCACTGGCACCGGATGTGACTGCGGTGGTAGCTACAATAGCCACGTCGTTGTCAGGAAGAGTAACAATAACACCAATATCGCCTGCATTCCAGTGTTGAGTGCTCAGCACTGTGAATGTTTTCTGTGCAGGACCACCGTTGGCCAATGTCACGCTGCGGGCACCCCCAGTAACGGCCGAGTTGGCCACCCAGGTAGTACCACGTGGAGCACTTGTGCCCAGTGGTTGGTTTATGATGATCTTGTAATCGTTAACGTTGTGGCTGGGTCCAGTGTTACCTTGATAGCTGACCGGAAAACCCAGCGGGAAGTTCGTAAGAGTAACTTGTGGGAGGAAACCCTGGTTCAGCGTCTTGAAACTGGTTCCGCCTGCGCCCACCTGGGTAATGTTACCGTTTGAACCTGCTGTCAGGAGCGTGGCATAACCATGAACGTTGGCTTGTACATCAGTACCAGGCACTTCATATGTCATAGAAGTTTGGAATCCAGCAGTAAAGCTGGCCCACTTGGTCTGTTGCAAACCATATTCAAAGTCTGCATCGATCAAGGATTCTGGCAGTGCCATACGCTGACGTTCTACTGCATCAATGCCAAAGTCGTGTGTGCGAACACGCAGCTCCACAGTCTCA
>Ga0169931_10002347_pt1 | contig 30916 bp, 33 predicted proteins | sample Kivu_15m_20L_FD_129675 | JGI IMG/M metagenome (GOLD analysis project Ga0169931, IMG submission 129675) | Freshwater microbial communities from Lake Kivu, Western Province, Rwanda to study Microbial Dark Matter (Phase II) - Kivu_15m_20L... | ecosystem: Environmental > Aquatic > Freshwater > Lake...
GCCGCCCGTCGTGGTGAAGCCAGTGGTGTCGGCGGGTGCCAAGAACACCCGTCGTCACGATGATCACGCCACGGCCGAGGTGCACGTGCGTGCGTTGACGGATGCCGGGGTCACCGTGATGGTGCAGCCGTACCTGCCCCAGGTGGACGACGCCGGGGAGACCGGTCTGGTGTTCCTGGCCGGCCGCTACAGCCACGCCTTCCGCAAGGCGGCCATCCTGGCGAGCGTCGACGGCACGCCCATCACGGCCGCCGGTGCTCTCGTCGAGCGCATCACACCGCGCCAGGCGACACCGGAGGAGATCGCCGTGGCACGCTGTGTGGTCGACTGGCTCGGGCGACGGTTCGGCCCCCTGCTGTACGCACGGGTCGACCTGTTGCCCACCGAGGGTGGACCCGTGGTGCTCGAGGTGGAACTGGTGGAGCCCAACCTGTTCTTCGTCGCCGAACCGGGGGCGGCGGCTGTCTTCGCCCACGAAGTGGTCCGGTGGCTCTCGGTAGCGTGATCCCGTGACCGCCCGGCGTCGATCCGACACCCTGCTCGTCACCCGCGTGGGTCTCGACGACGGCGAGGCCCCGACCTTGCGCCGACGCCCCGACGAACTGATCGTCGAGGAGCCCCTGACCGTCCACCTGGACGGCCATGTCGTGTCGACGACCATGCGTACGCCCGGGCACGACTACGAACTGGCCGTGGGCTTCTGCTTCACGGAGGGCCTGCTCGCCGGTGCCGCCGTCGAGGAGGTGCGCTACTGCGCCACGGGTTCGGCGCTCGACACGGCGTTCAACGTGGTCACGGTGTCGACGGGCGGCCGGGCGCCGGTGCCCACGCCCCGCCTGGGCGTGACGTCGTCGTCGTGCGGCCTGTGCGGTACCGAGCAGATCGACACACTGGCCACCCGCCTCGAGCCCCTGGCGCCCCTCGACGCCGGCACCGTCGGCCTCGACGTGCTGGCGGGCGTGCCGGGCAGCGTGCTCGGCGCCCAGGGCCTGTTCGCCTCCACGGGCGCCGTACATGCGGCGGCGGCCTTCACACTCGACGGCGAGGTGGTGTGCGTGCGCGAAGACGTCGGGCGACACAACGCACTCGACAAGGTGATCGGGCGGCTGGCGCTCGACGGCTCGCTACCCGCCCGGGGGCTGGGCGCCTTCGTCTCGGGCCGAGCCAGTTTCGAACTGGTCAGCAAAGCCTGGGCAGCGGGTTTCTCGGCTCTGGTCGCCGTGAGTGCCCCCACGGCGCTGGCGGTGCAGACGGCGCGTCGGGCGGGGTTGGTCCTGGCCGGCTTCGTACGTCATGACACCATGAACCTGTACAGCCCGGAGCGGTGGGAACACCCCCGGTAGATTGCCGGGCATGAGCGACAACGGCAGCCCGCGCATCAGCCCCTCCGTCGGCCTCGGCGTGGTGCACCTGTTCTGCGTCCCCGGGCCCGACTGGGATCCCGAGGCCGTGATCGCCGCCACCAAGGCTGCAGAGGTCGACGGTGCCCAGGTAGTCGGTGTGTCGATGCTGGGGCACAAGTGCGATCTGGCCTTCATGGCGCTCGGCGACGATCTGCGGGTGCTGCGCCGGTTCCAGACGGCACTGCAGCACGCCGGCCTGGGCGTGATCGACAGTTACGTGTCGCTGACCGAGGTGTCGGAGTATGCGGCGGGCATGCCTCCCGAGATGCTCCAGCCGCGCCTGCATCCGGTGCTTCCCCCTGCCGACAAGCCGGCCTTCTGCTTCTACCCCATGTCGAAGCGCCGCACGGTCGAGGGCAACTGGTTCACCCTGCCCTTCGAGGACCGCAAGCGCCTGATGCACGAGCACGGTGCCAGTGGCCGTCGTTTCGCCGGCCGCGTGGTCCAGGTGATCACGGGCTCGACGGGTCTGGACGATTTCGAATGGGGCGTCACATTGTTCGCCACTCACCCCGACGTCCTCAAAGAAGTCGTGTACACCATGCGCTTCGACGAGGCGTCGGCGGTCTACGCCGAGTTCGGTGCCTTCTACACCGGCATGGTCACACCCGTCGACGAGCTGGTGCGCACGGTGTAGGTGCCCCTTGGGGGCCGCTCTCAGTTGACGGTTCCCACGGTGAAGCGAAGGTCGGTGATGTCGCGGCCGGTCTCGTCGAAGGCGAAGCGCTCGAACGCCCCCGCCGACACATCGCCCTGGTTGTCCAGTCGCAGCAGTCCCTCGAGGCCGTTGTAGTCGACGTTGCGGTCCTCGCGCAGCAACTGGGCGCAGCTCGCGAAGTCGCGGCAGGTCGAGCCACCACGGCTCAGGGTCACCAGATCGGCGGCGATGGCCCGAGCATCGTCGGTGTCGCTGTCCAGGGCCCCGAGAGCGATCAGGTTCACGCAGTCGAAGGCCATCGAAGCGAACATGGTCGCCGGGTCGCGTTCGGTGGCGCCCAGGCGGGCCAGCAGTTCCGGACTCGTCGGAAGGACCGCTGGCGAAACACCGCGCAGGCGTTGGCGCCGGATCTCGTCGAGTTCCGCCAGGGCGCTCGGTTGCAGCGGACGCCTGATGGCATCGTTCACGATGAACCACGGGCTTGGCGAACCGGCCGCCTCGGCGGCGGCGACCAGCATGCGCGCCCCCAGGTCGGCGTTGCCCAGGACCACAACCGCCGGTGGTTCGTCGGCCACCACCTCGCGGGCAGGGCCGCTCAGGTCGTCGGCGTCGGGTGCGTAGCCCACCGTGGCGGTCACCTCGGTGCCCTGGGCGGTCAGCGCCAGCACCACGGCGTCGGCGAAGTCTCGGCCGTACACGTCGTCGGGGTGAAGCACCCCCACCCGGTTGCGGCCGGTCTGGTCCACCAGACGGGCGATGGCGTCGGCCTGGAGAGCGTCGGAGGGCACGGTACGGAAGAACAGACCCTGATCGGGGAACGAGGACAGGGCGATGGCGGTGGCGACCGGGGAGCAGGCCAGCACCCCCTGGCCGACCACCTGGCCCAGTACGCCCAGCGCGATGCGACTCGACGCCGGACCGATGATGGCGTCCGCGCCCTCGTCGACGATCAGGGTGTTCACCGCCGCCAGGGCCGTCGGGATGTCGGCTCCCTCGTCGGCGGTCACCACCTCGATGTCGCGTCCCAGCACACCACCCGCCAGATTGACCTCACGAACGGCGATTCGCACGCTGTTCAGCACGGCGCGGCCCAGGTCGGCCCCCGGTCCCGACTGGGGCATCAGCACACCGAGCCGGAGCACCCCGTCGGAGGGCCGAGGCGCCAGCGTCGTGGTGGTCACCACCGTCGTGGTCGCAACCCCGCTGTCGCCGCCACCACCAGCGCATGCGACCGCTGAGGCGATCACGACACCCGACAGTGCGATACCGCTGAGGCCACGACCCCCACGGCGCCCACGGCGATCGATCACCCGGCCAACCGTAGCCAGCGGGCGACCGCTGCTGCCGCCCCGAACCCGTTGTCGATGCCCATCACGGTGAGGCCGGAGGCACAGCTGCCGGTCATCGCCAGCAGTGCCGTGATGCCTTCGAGCCCGGAGCCGTAGCCGACGCTGGTGGGCACGGCGATCACGGGTACGGCGGTCACTCCGCCGATCACGCTCGCCAGCGCGCCCTCCATGCCGGCGATGACGACGATCAGGCGGGCCGCCGTGACCTCGTCGAGATGGGCGAGGAACCGGTGCAGACCCGCCACGCCGACGTCGACGCGCCGGGTGGCGGCCACGCCGAAGGCCGCCAGCGAGGCCAGGCACTCCTCGAGGACGGGAACGTCGGCGGTGCCGGCGCAGATCACGAGCACCCCGTGGTCCACGGGGACGGGCAGGCGCCAGGCCAACGTGCCGCCCTGTGCCGTGGCACCGGGGAAGGTGGCCACCAGCGCTTCGTGCTGGACGGGGTCGACCCGGGTGATCAGCACCGGACCACCGTCGTGAGCGAGCAGTTCCCCGACGATCCGGACGCACTGCTCCGGGCTCTTGCCCGGGCCGTACACCACTTCGGGCTGGCCTTGGCGCAGCGCTCTGTGGTGGTCGACCAGGGCGTCGCCGACGTCGGCGAAGGGCAGGCGACTGAGCAGCGCCACCACCTCGTCCTCGGTTCGGCGCCCGGCGGCGACGTCGGCGATCAGTCCACGAAGTGTTCCGGCGTCCATCGCACCATCCTGTCGTACGGCGGGCGTTCCCGCGTAGCCTGCCGGGCGTGGAATCGCCCGCACCGCCCCCTCACCGCGTCGGCTTCCTGGGTCCGGTCGGAACGTTCACGGAGCAGGCGGTCCGCTCGCAACCCGATCTGCTCCGGGCCGAACACGTTCCCTACCGCACGGTGCCCGACGTGCTCGACGCGGTGCGGGACGGCGAGGTCGATCTGGGGTTGGTGCCCATCGAGAACTCGATCGAGGGCACCGTGAACTTCACGCAGGACGCGCTCGCCTTCGATCAGCAACTGCTCATCCAGCGCGAGGTCGAGATCGACATCGAACTGTGCCTGCTCGCCAAGCCGGGGACCGCGCTCGGCGATGTCACCGTGATTCATTCGATCCCCGTGGCGACGGCGCAGTGCCACGGGTTCCTCCGCCGGGCCCTGCCGGTGGCCGGGATCGTGCCCGCCACGTCGACGGCGGCGGCGGCGCAACGCGTCGCCGAACACGACGGCACGTCGGCGGCGGCCATCGCACCGCGCCTGGCTGCCGAGCGCTACGGCCTCGAGGTCCTCGCCGGAGGTATCGAGGACCACGGCGGCAACCGCACGCGCTTCGTGCTCGTGGGCCGCGACGGGGTTCCGGCGCCCACTGGCCACGATCGCACCGCACTGGTGGTGTACCAGCGGGCCGACGAGCCGGGCAGCCTGATCTCGATCCTGCAGGAGTTCGCCGCCCGCCGGGTGAACCTGTCGAACCTGATCAGTCGACCCACCAAGGACGGGGGCCTGGGCGACTACTGCTTCGTCATGTACGCCGAAGGGCACATCGCCGACGAACTGGTGGCCGATGCGCTTCGGGCCCTGCACGCTAAGCAGGGGCACGTGAAGTTCCTCGGGTCGTACCCGGCTGCAGGCGCCCACGCACACACGGCGCGCGAGCACGCCGACACCCGTTGGCGTCAGGCCGACGACTGGGTGTCGGACCTGCGTCGGCAGATCCGCGGCTGAAGCCTCAGTCCTGGAGTTTGCGCCCGACGGTGTTGCTGGCGTCGTTGGCGACCTGCTTGAGCGGTGCGGGAGCGTTCTTGGTGGCGGCCCGCGCCGCTTTGTTCAGGCCTCGGCGAAGAGGATTGTTTCCGAAGAGTGTCTCGAGGATGCCCATGCGCTCATCATGGCACGCCCTCAGCCGGTCTGGCTCGCGAGGTGGGCCAGACGCGCACGATCATCCGGTGAGGTGAGGTCGATCACATCCTGGAACAGATCGGTCTGCGCCGCCCGCAGTACCTGATCGAGTTCGCTCCCGGGGCGGGGCAGACCTGTCGTGAGAAGAACCAGGGGCGTACCACCCCGTGCCGTGCGCAGAGCCGCCCCTCGCCCCAACGCCTTCCACAGGGCATCGCTTCTCTGCAGACCGCCACGCGCCGTCGTATGGCCGCCTGCCACGGCGAACCACCACGGGTCGCCGCGTCTGTCGCCGGCCACCAGATCGATGACGACCCCCGTGCGCCGAACACGGTGGTCTCGGGCGGTCACGGCGAACCCGGCCTCGACCAGGTAGCGCTCGGCGAGGCGCGGCGCGGTCAGTGCAGCCAACTCGTCGGGGGGCTCGTTCGATGGTGCGGTGCCCTCGGCCGCCACGCGTTGCCGGGCGGTCTCGACGTACTGCGGGTCCAGGTCGTAGCCGACGTAGCGGCGCCCGAGGCGTGCTGCGGCAACCATGGTCGAGCCACTTCCCATGAACGGATCGAGTACCAGGTCGCCCTCATAGGTGAACAGCCTGATGAGTTGTTCGGGCAGTTCGACCGGAAAGGGAGCGGGGTGCCCCACCCGGTGTGCGCTCTCGGGGGGAATCGTCCACAGATCGAGGGTCGATGCCATGAAGTCGTCGGCGGTGAGGGTGCTGCGATGGGGGAGGCCCTCACGCTTGCGCTGTGCCGGGTTGCGCGCCCGGTCGAATCGGCCCTTGCTGGCGATCACGACGCGTTCGGTCAGGTCGCGCAGCACCGGATTGGTGGCGCTGCGGAACGAACCCCACGCGCATGATCCCGTGGCGCCCTCGGCCTTGCGCCACACGATCTCGCCGCGCAGCAACAGGCCGAGGTCCTGCTCGAGAATGGACACCACGTCGGCCGACAGGCTGCGGTAGGGCTTGCGACCCAGGTTGGCCACGTTGATCGCCAACCTGCCACCGGGTTCCAGCACCCGAACGCATTCGGCGAACACGTCGCGCAGCATGCTCAGGTACTCGACGTAGGACGCCGGGATGCCGTCGCGCTCGAGTTCGACCTCGTACTGCTTGCCGGCGAAGTAGGGCGGCGAGGTGACCACCAGGGCCACGCACCGATCGGGAAGCACCTCGAGGCGGCGGGCATCGCCGTGCACGAAGGGTTCCACCACCTCGAAGTTGGGTGCCACCTCGTCGTCGTCGCTCAGCTCGGGGGCGCGGAAACGGGCGTAGAAGCCGGAGGCGTCGTGCCCTTCTCGTCCGCCCACGCCAAAGGCCGAGGTCGTGGTACGGCGTCGACGGTTCACGCGGAACGGGGGGGATTCGAACCCCCGGGCTCTTGCGAGCCGTCCGCTTTCAAGGCGGGTGCATTCGTCCGCTCTGCCACCGTTCCGCCTCTGAGGCTAGCTGGGTGGGTTCGTACCATCCTGAGCCATGGAAGAGCTCATGTACCCGCGACTGCTGCTCACAGCCGCCGAGCGCGCCGTCGACGTGCCCGCCTTCGTCGACGACGACGGCACCCGGGAGCGGCTCGACGTGCACGTCGACCGATCGATGCGCCTGGCCGACGCCCATCGGCGCCACTACGGCTTCGACGCGACCACCACCTACGCCGTGCTGGCCGGCAACAGCCGCCGCTACGTCAATCTGTGGCACGCGGCGTTCTTCGGCGGGGGCGTGGTGAACCCCATGAACACCAGGCTGGCTCCAGCCGAGCTGGCGTTCATCCTCGCCGACTCGCGGGCCCGACTGCTGTACGTGGACGCCCAGTTCGCCGAGGTGGCCGAGGCGCTTCGGAAGCAACTTCCATACCTGGTCGACATCGTGCGCATCGACCTGCCCGCCGACGCCGCCGGCCCCACGCTGGACGGCCTGGCGGCCAGTGCCGAGCCGTCGCTACCCGACGTGCACGAGGAGGACCTGGCGGTGCTCATGTACACGGGCGGTACGACCGGCCGGCCCAAGGGTGTGCTGCACACGCAACGCGCCCAGGTGCTGAACGTGTATCGCATGGGGTTCATGTTCGGCTTCTTCACCGAACGGTCCACCTTCCTGAACGCCACCCCCATGTTCCACGCCGGCGGTGCCATGGGCACGATGGGTATGCCGTGCAGTGGCGGCACCACCGTGATCCACGGAACCTTCGAGCCCGGTCGCCTGATCGCCGACTGCGCCCGCTACGACGTGACCCACCTGGGCCTGGTGCCGACCATGATCGCCATGACGCTGAACCACCCGGACTTCGAACCGGAGCGGTTCGCCACGGTGCGCACCATCGGCTACGGCGCATCGCCCATGCCCACCGCTGTCCTCGACCAGGTCATGGCCCGCCTGCCGCACGTGTCGCTGTCGCAGACCTACGGTATGACCGAGGCTGCGGCCGTCGTGACGTGCCTCACGGCGGCGGACCATCGGCGGGGCGGTTCGATCCTGCGTTCGGCGGGGCGGGCACTGCCCGGCGTGGCCCTGTCGATCCGCGACGCCGAAGGACAGCCCGTGCCCAGCGGGGAGGTGGGCGAGGTATGGGTCAAGGCGGGCAGCTTCATGGTCGGCTACCACGACCGTCCCGAGGAGACGGCGGCCGCACTCGCCGGGGGCTGGTACCACTCCGGCGATGCCGGCTACCTCGATGACGAGGGCTACCTGTTCCTCGTGGACCGCACCAAGGACATGATCATCTCGGGCGGCGAGAACGTCTATTCGACCGAGGTCGAGAATGCCCTCTCGACGCACCCCGCCGTGCTGCAGGTGGCGGTCATCGGCATACCCAGTGAACGCTGGGGCGAGCAGGTGCACGCGGTCGTGGTGCTGCGGCCCGGCCGCGCCGCTACCGAGGACGAGTTGATCGCCCATGCACGCACGTCGATCGCGGGATACAAGGCCCCCAAGTCGGTGGAGTTCCGCACCGAGCCACTGCCCCTCTCGGGCGCCATGAAAGTGCTGAAGCGGGAACTCCGGGCGCCCTACTGGGACAAGGCGGGTGGCGCATGATCCGGGTGGCCCAGTGGGCGACGGGGAACGTGGGGCGTCATGCGCTGCGCATGATCCTGGAACGGCACGACCTCGAGTTGGCGGCGGTCTACGTGACCAGTGCCGCCAAAGCGGGACAGGATGCCGGTGATCTGTGTGGCCGGGAAGCGGCGGGGGTGCGGGCGGTGACGACCCTCGACGAGGTCCTCGCCGCCCAACCCGACGTGGTGGTGCACGCACCACTGCCGTCGCTGGTGCACGGCTCGGACCCCGACCGCGACCTGCGCGACATCGAGCGACTGCTGCGTGCCGGGGTCGATGTGATCACCACGGTCGGCTACATGTACCCCCAGGTGTACGGGCCCGCCGTGATGGACCGGTTGGAGGCCGCATGCACCGCAGGTGGCGCGACCTTCCACGGCACCGGCGCCAATCCCGGTTGGTTCGGTGACGTGCTCCCCTTGCTCATGTCGGGGCTCTCCGTGCGGGTCGACGCCGTGCGGGTGCGCGAGATCTCCAACTTCCAGCACTATCCCTCCCCCGAGATCATGTTCGACATGATGGGGTTCGGCACCATGCCCGAGGTGTTCGAGGCGCGGGCCGGGCGACACCGGGCGTGGCTCGACGGGCTGTTCACCGAGGCGGTGACGATGGTGGCCGAGGGTCTGGGTGCTTCGGTGGACACCGTGGAACGCACGCTCGACACCGTGGTGGCGGCCGAGGATCTCGACACCGCAGCGGGACGGGTGCCCCGGGGTGGTGTGGCCGGGCAGCGCTGGCAATGGACCGCCCTGGTGGAGGGCCGGGCTTTCGTGACGCAGGAGACGGTGTGGCGCATGCACGAGTCCGTGGCTCCCGAGTGGCCGGTCGGCGACTGGTCGCTGGCGCTCGACGGTGAACCCCGTATGCGGGTCTCGTTCCCCCACGGTTGGAACCGTGATCTGCTGGCCTCGACGGCGGCCCATGCGGTGAATGCCGTGCCCGATGTGGTGGGGGCGGCACCCGGGGTCGCCACCTTCCTGACCCTCCCGATGGTGCTCGGACGACGAACGGCTATGCTTCGCTGACCCCAGGAGAGGTGCCAGAGCGGCCGAATGGGGCGCCCTGCTAAGGCGTTGACCAACGTGAGTTGGTCCGTGGGTTCAAATCCCACCCTCTCCGCCACGTCACCTTTCTCATGAGTTCACTCGATGACGACGACTTCTTCGCCGCCCGGTGGAGCGGACGAGGTGCCCGGCCGAAGCGCTCGGGCCTCACGTGGCGCGGACGGCTCGGGGTGGCGTTCGTGGGTTTCGGTGCACTCGTGCCGGTGGCAGCGGCCCTGCGTGACGATGACAGCGTGACGCCGCTGGCCGAAACCCGTTCGGTGACAGCGGTGGTACCGGCGCTTCGGGCCGCTCCCAGTACGTCGACCGCCGCACTCGAGACATCGGTTCCCACGACGGACGTCCCCACAACGGCCGCACCGACTGAAGCCGGTCCGTCGACGCCCGTCGCAACGGCACCTGCCTGCCCTCAACTTTTCGAGGTGCGCCCGGGTGACTCGTGGTACGGACTGGCAGCGGCGAGCGACGTGCCGGTGCGCGACCTCTTCACGCTGAACGGTGCTGGACCGTCGACCATGTTGTACCCCGGACGCAGCATCTGCCTCCCGGCCCAGGCCCGTCGGCCGCCCCCCACCACCGTGCGCACGATCACGTCGACCACCGTGGTGATCACCATCCCGCCACCCACCGTGGCCAGTGCGCCCCCCGGCGTGCCCGTTCCGGCCCGCACCAGTGTCGACGAGGCGCTGCGGATCATCCGGGAGGTGTGGCCACCGGAACTGCACACCGAGGCCATCCGCATCGCCTCCCGAGAGAGCCGTCTGCAGTCGAACGTGCGCAATGCCTGTTGTATCGGGCTGTTCCAGATCCATTTCGAAGCCCATCGGCGCTGGCTGGCGACCAAGGGTGTGACGATGCCCGAGCAGTTGCTCGATGCCGCCACCAACGTTCGGGTCGCCCTGGCGCTGTATCAGCGGTCGGGTGGTTGGGGACCGTGGGATCTCTGAACGCCCGCGGAGTTCGCATCGACCGTGTCACCCTCTAGACTCCTGCGGACAACCTGCGCTGGTAGCTCAATGGATAGAGCACTTGACTACGGATCAAGCGGTTGGGGGTTCGACTCCCTCCCAGCGCGCAACACGGCCCTGTGCCGCGATGAGAAGGGGGAGCCATGACGACGATCGCCGTCGGTGCCCCCGTGTCGCGTCACCCGACGGCGCAGCGTGTCCTCGATGCAGCGGTCAGCGCCATCGAGACCGGCGGTGAAGAGGCCATCCAGGTCGAACCCCTGGTACGCGACCTGGGCCTCACGGTCACGGCCATCTACCGTTGGTTCGGCAGCCGTCAGGGCCTGGTACAGGCGGCCCAGCAGGAACGATTCCACCGTTTGTCACAGGTGGGTCTCGACGAGTGGGCCGCTGCCCTGGGCATGTGCGCCAGTCCGGTCGACATCGCACGGTTGGTCGACTCGGTACTCGAGCGGGCCTTCGATGCGGAGATCACGCATCTTCGCCGCCGCCGGGCCAACGCCCTGGGCAGTGCGTTCGGGCGTCCCGAACTCATGGCGTACATGGGCGGCTCGATCCGTCAGCAGGTGGACGAGTTCGCTCGTTCCCTCGAGACCGCTGCACGACGTGAGGCGCTCGAGTTGAAAGAGGACCCCCGCAGCCTCGCGCTGTGGTACACGATCGCCATTCTCAGCCGGGTCTGCTTCGAGTTGGATCCGGCGCCGCCTTCGGTGACGGCCTGGAACGAGGTGTGCCGCCGCGGTCTGCACATCGCCACGCTGGGCACGGCACCCAGTACCCCGATGAAGCGTCTGGGCGCCCCGCCGGTGACCACCTGGAGCGAGCCCGACCTGCCGCTGATCCCCGACCACCCGACGCCGCAGGTCCTGGTGAGCCTGGCGATCGAGATGATCGACCAACACGGTGAAGACGGGGTGAAGGTGGAGCCGCTCAGCCGAGCGGCGGGTCTGAACGTGACCACCATCTATCACTGGTTCGGCAATCGTCAGGGCCTCATCGACGTCGCTCAGGCGGTGCGGTTCCGTCGCCGAACCGCCGATCGGTTGTTGGCCTTCGAGGTCGCCGCCCGGCGCGTCACGAGTCGAACCGAGGCCGCCAGTCTGATCCAGTTGTCGCAGTTGTCCGACATGACCGACGACGACCTCCTGGGGCAGGTCCAGCGCCTGAACTCGTTGGGTGCGGCCTACGCCCGGCCCACGCTGGCCTCGGCGATCGGCACGTTGCACCACCGGGACCGTCGGCACCTCGCCGGCATCTTCCGCCAGTTGCAGGTGCCCGGATACATCACGCCCGACCTGGACCTCGAGGCGTTCTCGTCGTGGCTGCTGGGACTGCTGATCGGCCAGGCGCTCCTGGTGTTCGACGGCCGCCCCGAGGTGATCGCCGGTGTGCGTCAGGTGCAGCGGCGCGTGGCGCTGAGCATGCTGTTCGGTGTGGGGTCCCTCGGCGCCGTCGGTTGAGGTCGCAGACGCCGTTCAGAGTTTGCGGAAGAACTGCGACACCAGCGAACTGAACTTCATCTGGATGCGCTGCTTGGCCCCGTCGTCCATCTGGCTCTTGGCCTTCAGTGCCAACTTCTTCACACCGGTGGACTCGACACCCTGTTCCACGGCCCGCATCGCCCGCTCCTTCGCGATGATGGCGTCCATGCCGTCCAGGCCCGTAACCCTCGCGATCTCCTTGGGTTCGGCCTTGGACAGTGCCGTGAGTGTGCCCAAGCCGGCCTCTTCGAGCAGCCTGGCCTTCTCTTCGTCGATCTTGGGCAGATCGGTCAACTTCTCGGCAGCAGCCATGTGTCCTCCTCGGCATCGCGCGCTCCCTGTCACGGTACCGCACCTGCGCCGGCCGTGGTCGTCGTGCCACGATGCCCGGCGTGCAACTCGCCGATCTGTTGAGCCTCACGCCCCACGCCGTCGACACGTATGTGGGGAGTGGTCATGCGTACCCCTGGGGTGGTCTGTACGGAGGCCACATCGTGGCCCAAGCACTGCGGGCGGCCGGGCACAGCGTGACCCCCGGATTCGAGGTGCACTCGATGCGCGCCTACTTCATTCGGCGCGGCGACCACCGTGAGCCGGTCCGCTACGAGGTCGATCGCATCCGCAACGGGCGCAGTTTCGCCACCCGGCGCGTGGTGGCACGCCAGTCGGCCGGCGCGATTCTGAATCTCGAGGCCTCGTTCCAGGTGCACGAGGACGGAGCCGACCGCTCCTTCGTCGGCTGGCCGACCCGGCTTCCGGCACCCGACGCCCTGCCGCCGTCGTCGTGGGGTGAGGGGTTCGACCGTCGACTGGTGCCGGCAGAGGCCGTCGAGGGCTCGGCCCCGCGTGCGGAGGGGTGTTGCCTGGCCTGGATGAGGGCACTGGTCGACCCCGGAGATGATCCACTCGTGCACGCCTGCATCGTCGCCTACCTGAGCGACGACCTGCCCACCGACGCCGTGTATCGCGTCCATCCGGTCATTGCGCCGCGCCTGGCTGCCGGTGGTGACTCGGGTGCGTACTCGGCCAGTCTCGATCACACTCTGTGGTTCCACCGCCCACTGCGGGCCGACCAGTGGCATCTGTACGACGTGTCGTGCGTGCGCCTGGCGGGCAATCGCGGCCTGACGATCGGCACGGTGTTCGATGCCCAGGGCAAGCAGGTGGCGACGATGGCTCAGGAAGTGCTGATACGCGATGCCCGGCCCACCCGCCAGGCGTTGTAGGCGACAGCGACGAGGGTCAGAGCGGTGAGGGGCAGTACGAAGAACGCCATCACGGTCCCGAAGGTCTCCTGTGCGGCGTGCTCCGTGGCGTCGAGCACGAGGTACCCCACATAGGCGACGTAGTAGGCCACGAAGACGCCACCCTCCCACCGCCTGATCGCGTAGCCGTTGAAGAACACCGGCAGGCAGGCCACCGCCACGGCGGTCATGACCGGGACGTCGAACGAGCGGGCACCATCGGACACAAGCAGTGTGCTGGGCGAGATCACCGCCGACAGACCCAGGACGGACATGATGTTGAACAGGTTCGACCCCACGACGTTGCCCACGGCGATGTCGCGTTCCCCGCGGATGGCGGCGAGCACCGAGGTGGCCAGTTCGGGCATGGACGTCCCCACCGCCACCACCGTGAGGCCGATGACCAGATCGGGGACTCCGAGATCGACGGCGATGTCGGATGCGCCCGACACGAGGAACCGCGCACCCAGGATCAGACCGCCAAGACCCACCACGATCAGGCCGACGTCGACGAGTACGGAGGTGCGCCGGATCGTGGCGACGTCCAACGCCTCGTCGTACTCGGCCTCAGTGGTGGGGTCGGGGCGCTTGGCGGCGACGACGGTCCATGTCGTGTACACCACGAGGCCCACCACCAGGATGACCCCGTCGAGTTTGGTGATCTCACCGTCGAGGACCATGAGCCACATGACGCCTGAGACCAGCACCATGAGGGGCACGTCGAGGCGCACCAGGCGCTGGGCCACGACCAGACCACCGCCGGCGATGGCCGAGAGGCCCAGGATGAGCAGGACGTTGGCGATGTTCGAGCCCACGACGTTGCCGATCGCGAGGTCCGCCTTGTCGTCGAAGGCCGACTGCAGGCTGACGGCGAGTTCGGGTGTGCTGGTACCGAAGGCCACCACGGTGAGCCCGATGACCACCGACGAGATACCGGTGCGGGCGGCGACACTGGCGGCGCCCCGCACGAGGAACTCGGCGCCCACCACGAGCACACCGATGCCAGCGATGACACTGATGATGGCGATGACAGACATGGTGCCGGTCAGCATCGCGCACGGCCGGTGGACGCGACGAAGCCCTGCCGGGGAACGCGTAGGGTGTGGCTCTTGATGAATGACGAGGCGATCGATGTCGAGGCGATGTTCGACGCTGCCCGGGCCGTGCAGGCCAAGGCTCATGCGCCGTACTCGCGCTTTCCGGTGGGGGCGGCGGTACTCACCGACCGCGGCAACATCTACGCCGGCTGCAACGTCGAGAACGCCTCGTACCCACTGGGTTCGTGCGCCGAAGCCAGCGCCATCTCGGCGATGGTGGCCGCAGGCGAGTACCGCATCGTCGCCGTGCTGACGGTGTGCGAGGGCGAGCAACTGTCGACCTGCTGCGGTGGATGTCGGCAACGCATCAGGGAGTTCGCCGCACTGGACACTCCGGTGTATGCCGCCGGACCCGAGGGCGTGCGGGCGGCGTTCACGATGGAGCAGCTGTTGCCGGCATCGTTCGGGCCCGAACATCTGGTCGGATTCGGTGGGCACCGGTCATGAGCAGCACGGCCGAACGGCTGCTCGCCCACCGCATGGTGGGCCTGGTCGACCTGACCGACTTGTCGGCGACCGCCAGCGCCTCGTCGGTGGACCGGTTGTGCGAGCGTGCGGTGGGGCCGCACGGTTCGGTCGCTGCCGTGTGCGTGTGGCCGGCGTTCGTGGCCCAGTGCGCTCGCGACCTGGCGGGCACCGGGGTCCAGGTGGCCACGGTGGTGAACTTTCCTCATGGCGATGACGACGCCGATGCCGTACGCCGCGAGGTGTTCGCCGCCCTCGAGTTCGGTGCCGACGAGTTGGACGTGGTGCTGCCATACCGGGCGCTGCTGGCCGGCGAAACGGCAGCTGCCGCCCGGGTGCTCGACACGGTGGGTGACATCGTGCACGGTCGCCGCCTGGTGAAGGTGATCCTCGAGACGGGCGAACTGCCCGGCCGTGACGCGGTGGTGCGGGCCGCCCGCTTCGCCATCGACCACGGTGCCGACTTCGTGAAGACCTCCACCGGCAAGACGCCCGTGTCGGCCACGCCCGAGGCGGTGGCCACCCTGCTCGACGTCATACGCCACAGCGATCGCCCGGTGGGCATCAAACCCTCGGGTGGTATCGCCACGGTGGCGGATGCCGCCGGTTACCTGGGCCAGGCCGATGAGGTCATGGGACTGGCGTGGGCGCGTGCGTCGACCTTCCGCTTCGGTGCGTCGGGCCTGCTCGACCGCCTGGTGGCCGTGATCGAGAGGCACCCGTCGACGGTAGGTGAGGTCACGGCGTGACGCTGCTGCCCCAGGAGGTGATCCGCGCCAAGCGCGATGGCCGGACACTGCCCGCTGAGGTCATCGGCGAGTTCGTGGCCGGTATCACCGACGGCCGCGTGAGCGAGGGGCAGATCGGCGCCTTCGCCATGGCGGTGCTGCTGCGGGGTATGGACGTCGACGAACGGGTGGCGCTCACGCAGGCCATGACGGCGAGCGGGGAACGACTGGCGTGGAGCGGCCTGGACGGGCCAGTACTCGACAAGCACTCGACGGGGGGTGTGGGCGACACGGTGAGCCTGGCGCTGGCACCTGCCGTGGCGGCGTGTGGTGGGTACGTGCCCATGATCTCGGGGCGGGGCCTCGGGCACACCGGAGGCACCTACGACAAGATGGAGTCGATTCCGGGGTACGTGGCCGACCCCGATCGCACGCGGTTCCGGCGGGTGGTGCGCCAGGCGGGGTGCGCCATCATCGGGCAGACCGAGGCCCTGGCACCTGCCGACAAGCGGGTCTACGCCGTGCGCGACGTCACGGCCACGGTCGAGAGCATTCCCCTCATCACGGCGTCCATCTTGTCCAAGAAGCTCGCCGCCGGTCTCCAGGGATTGGTGATGGACGTCAAGGTGGGCAACGGGGCGTTCATGCAACGCCGTCGCGATGCTGTCGAACTGGCGCGCAGCCTCGCGACGGTCGCCACCGGGGCCGGCCTGCCCACCGTGGCACTGCTCACCGCCATGGATCAACCACTGGCTTCGGCGGCCGGCAATGCGGTCGAGGTGCGCTACGCCGTCGACTACCTGCGGGGTGTGCGACGTGAGGCACGTTTCCACGAGGTCGTGGTGGCTCTGGGTGCCGAGATGCTGACCCTGGGGCGCCTGACCCCCACCGTGTCGGCGGGGGCTCAGGCCATGAACGAAGCGCTGGACAGCGGTGCTGCAGCCGAACGCTTCGCCCGTATGGTGCGCGGTCTGGGTGGGCCCCGCGACCTGATGGAGCGGCCCGAGAAGCACCTCCCGTCGGCAGCCGTGATGCGCGCAGTGCTCCCCGAACGGGCCGGTGTGGTCGCCGCCGTCGACACCCGCCAGGTGGGTCTGGCGGTGGTGGCACTGGGCGGTGGCCGCACACGGCCTCAGGACCCCGTCGACCATGCCGTCGGTCTCACCGAACTGGCCGCCATCGGCGATGCCGTGGGCCCCGGCCGCCCCATCGCCGTGGTGCACGCCCGCACCGAGGGTGACGCCGTGGCTGCGACCAGTGCCGTGCGGGCCGCCTACCGGGTGGGTCATCGCCCCGGTACGGCACTGCCGATCGTGGTCGAACGGATCACCGTCGGCGGGGGCGCCACGCCATGACCGCCGCCGTGCTGTCGTTCCTGGGGGCGGCAGGCACCGTCACGGGCTCGAAGGCCTTGATCGAGTTCGGCGGCGCCCGGATCATGGTCGACAGCGGGCTGTTCCAGGGTGTCAAGGAACTGCGACTGCGAAACTGGGCGCCATTGCCCGTAGAGGCCGAGCGCCTCGACGCCGTGGTGCTCACCCACGCCCACCTGGATCACTGCGGCTACCTGCCCCGGCTGGTTGCCGACGGCTTTCGGGGGCCCGTGTACGCCAGTCCGGGCACCGCCGCCCTGGCCCGCATCGTGCTGCCCGATTCGGCGCACCTGCAGGAGGAGGAGGCGCTCTACGCCAATCGCAAGGGGTACTCGAAACATCGTCCGGCACTGCCTCTGTACGACGAGTCCGATGCCCAGGACGCCTTGGCGTTGCTGCAGGTCGTGCCGTTCGGGCAGACCGTGGCCGTTGGTGAGGGCGCGGCGATGGTGCAGCATCCGGCGGGGCACATCCTGGGTTCGGCCGTGACGTCTGTGGACCTGGGAGGCACGCGGGTGGTGTTCAGTGGCGATCTCGGACGCTCCCAGCATCCGCTCCTGGTACCTCCTGCGCCCGTGGGCGACGCCGACTGGATCGTGATCGAGAGCACATACGGCGATCGTGTCCACGACGATGCCCATGCGGTGGAGCAACTGCGCGACACCATCGCACGCACCGTGCGCCGGGGCGGCACGGTGGTCATCCCGGCCTTCGCTGTCGACCGCACCGAGGTGCTGCTGCACCACCTCGGTCACCTCGACGACCGCGGCGAACTGCCGGCGGTCCCCGTGTACGTGGACAGTCCCATGGCGCTCGACGCCTTGCGGGTGTACCGACGGGCGATCGCCGAGCGCAGTCCGGAGATACGTCCCGAGGTGTTCGCCGACCCGACGCCGTTCCTCGAACACCGCATCACCGAGGTGCGCGATCCCGAGGGCTCCAAGGCCGTCACCCTGTCGCCCGAACCCAAGATCATCATCTCGGCCTCGGGCATGGCGTCCGGGGGCCGGGTGGTGCATCACCTGATGCGCTACCTCACCGACCCCCGCTCCACCGTGGCCCTGGTGGGCTTCCAGGCCGAGGGCACGCGCGGGCGTGCACTGGCCGAGGGTGCCGAGGAACTGAAGATGCTGGGCCGTTACGTTCGGGTGCGGGCCGATGTGGTCAGCCTCCCGTCGTTCTCGGTGCACGCCGACGCCGATGACCTGATGGCGTGGTTGCGCACCGCCGCCACCGCACCCCGAGGCGTGTTCTGTGTACACGGCGAGGAACGCGCCGCGCATGCATTGGCATCGCGCATCCGCCAGGAACTGGACTGGGACGCCGTGGCGCCGCGATACAAGGAACGGGTGTTGTTGTGACCAGTGGGCGAGTACCGCACCTCACCGCCAAGCTGCAGGGCTTCGGTACGACGATCTTCGCCGAGATGACGCAGTTGGCGGTGGCCACCGGCGCCGTGAACCTCGGGCAGGGCTTTCCCGACACCGATGGCCCCGCCGAGGTGCTCGAGGCCGCACGCAACGCCATCGCCGACGGCGTCAACCAGTACCCACCCGGGCCCGGCCTGGCGCCGCTGCGCCAGGCCATCGCCGCCCATCAGCAGCGCTGGTGGGGCATGACCGTCGACCCCGACCGCGAGGTGCTGGTGACCGCCGGGGCCACCGAGGCGCTGGCCGCAGCCATGTTGGCGCTGCTCGACACCGGTGACGAGGTGGTGGTGCTCGAGCCCATGTACGACAGTTACGCCGCCGGGGTGGCCATGGCGGGCGGGATCCTGCGCCCGGTCACGCTGCGCCCTCCGGACTACCGGGTGGACATCGAGGCGGTGCGCGCCGCCATCACGCCCCGTACGCGTCTGCTGCTGCTGAATTCGCCGCACAACCCGACCGGCGCCGTGCTCGGCCTGGACGAGTTGAGCGCCCTGGCGGCGCTGGCGATCGAGCACGATCTGCTCGTCGTGAGCGACGAGGTGTACGAGCACCTCACCTTCGACGGCCACCGCCACGTGCCCATCGCCACCCTGCCCGGTATGGCCGAGCGCACCCTGACCGTGTCGTCGGGTGGCAAGACCTTCGACACCACCGGATGGAAGATCGGCTGGTGCCTGGGCCCGGCAGCACTGGTGGCCGCCGTGCGCACCGCCAAACAGTTCCTCACCTATGCCGGCGGTGGTCCGTTCCAGTTGGGTGTCGCCGCGGGGTTGGGGCTGCCCGATGCGTACTTCGACGAGTTGCGCACCCGTCTGCAGGGTCAGCGCGACCAGTTGGTGTCGGGGCTGCGAGCAGCGGGCTTCGACGTGTTCGTACCCAGCGGCACCTACTTCGTCACGGTCGACATCAGGCCCCTCGACCCCGAGGGCGACGGCATGGCGTTCTGCCGCAGCCTGCCGCAGCGGTGCGGTGTGGTGGGCATTCCCAACGTGGTGTTCTACGACCAGGCCCATCGTCACGAGGGTCGCCACCTGGTCCGGTTCGCCTTCTGCAAGCGGCCGGCGGTGATCGCCGAGGCGGTCGAGCGCCTGGCCACCCTGGCAGGCTGACCGTCATGCGCATCGCCGCCGTCCAGCACGACATCGCCTGGTGCGACCGCACCGCCACCTTCGCCCGGGTGGCACCTCTGATCGAGGCCGCGGTGGTCGCCGGGGCGCGTCTGGTGCTGCTGCCCGAGATGTTCTCGACCGGCTTCGCCGTGGGTGAGGAGATCGCCGAGCCCGAGGGTGGACCGTCGGCTGCGTTCCTCGTCGAACAGGCGGTTCGCCACGGCGTGTGGATGGGTGGCAGCTGCCCCGAGCTACCGCATCCGGCCGACGACGATCCTCGACCGTACAACTCGTTCGTGGTGGCGGCACCCGACGGCACCACGCACCGATACCGCAAGATCCACCCCTTCACCTTCGCCGGCGAGCAGCGCCACTTCCGGGGCGGCGATCAGTGGGTGACCCTCGAGGTGGAGGGCCTCAGGGTCAGCCTGTTCGTGTGCTACGACCTGCGCTTCGCCGACGAGTTCTGGGCGCTGGCGCCCCAGACCGACGTCTACCTGGTGCCTGCCAGTTGGCCTGAGACACGGCGCCACCACTGGCGGTCGCTGCTGGTGGCGCGCGCTATCGAGAACCAGGCCTACGTGGTGGGCTGCAACCGGGTGGGTTCGGGCGGAGGCCTCGACTACGCCGGCGACAGCGCCATCATCGACCCACTGGGCGAGGTGCTGGCGAGTGCTGCCCACACCGAGTCGGTGTTGCTCGCCGAGGTGAGCGCAGAGCGGGTGGCCGAGGTGCGCGACCGCTTCCGGTTCCTGCCCGACCGGCGCCAGCGCTGAGCGTCGCTCAGGGCAGGGGTTTGGTCAGCAGGCTCACCCGCACCCGTTCGATGCCGTACTCGGGATAGGCACCGGTGTCCTGCTGACCCACCTCGGCGAAGCCCAGCCCATGGTGGAACTCGAGCGAGGGGGCGTTGGGCGGGATGACGTTCACCTCCAGGGTGAACCAGGAACGCCCGACCCCCAATCGCTCGACCTCGCGGTACAACTGGGTCCCCACGCCACGGCGCCGGAAGTCCGCCGCCACCGCCACCCGGTCCAGGTACACGAAGTCGTCGTAGCGCTCGACGAACCACCGGTAGTTCATGCTCGTGTAGGGCGCCCCGGGTTCCATCACGATGCAGAAGCCCGCCATGGTGCCGGCCTCGTCGACGACGGCGAGCGACGTCCACGACATGTCGACCAGCGAGGCCATCTTGACCGTGTCGACGGGGCCCACCTCGGGCACGTTTGCCTGGTTCAGGGCCGCGGCCTGGGTGATCAGTCCGGTGTCGCCGGTGGTGAAGCCGCGCAGGTGGAGGGCCATGGGCCCATGGTGCCAGAGCGGTAGGGTCGCTGGCGCCATGACGCACCAGCCACTCATCCACGCGCGGGGTCTGACGAAGCGTTTCGGATCGTTCACCGCCGTGGACGGCATCGAGGTCGACGTGGCGCCCGGTGAGGCGTTCGGGTTCCTGGGCCCCAATGGTGCGGGCAAGTCGTCCACCATGCGCATGGTCGGCTGCGTCTCACCACCGACCGCCGGCACGCTGCGCATCTTCGGTATGGACCCCGCCGTCGATGGCCGCCGTATCCGGTCGCGGCTGGGGTCGGTGCCCCAGCAGGACAGTCTCGACGGCGAACTCACGGTGCTCGAGAACCTGGTGATCTACGGCCGCTACTTCGATCTGCCCTATGCCGAGGCCCGGCGGCGGGCACACGAGTTGCTCGAGTTCGTGCAGTTGGGCGATCGCGCCGACAGCAGGGTCGACCCGCTGAGCGGGGGCATGAAGCGGCGCGTCACCATCGCCCGGTCGTTGATCAACCGGCCGGAGTTGCTGCTGCTCGACGAACCCACGACGGGCCTGGATCCCCAGGCGCGCCATGTCGTGTGGGAGCGCCTTTACCGACTGAAGGAGCAGGGAGTCACCCTGGTACTCACCACGCACTACATGGACGAGGCCGAGCAGTTGTGCGACCGCCTCGTGGTCATGGACGGCGGCCGGATCGTGGCCGAGGGTTCGCCCCGTTCGCTCATCGACACCCACGCCACGCGCGAGGTGCTCGAAGTGCGCTTCGGTGTGGGCGGCAGTGCGGCGGCGGCACAGCAGTTGGCCGGTGTGGGCGAACGCCTCGAAGCGCTGCCCGACCGGGTCCTGGTGTACGCCCACGACGGGGAGGAGGCACTGGCCGCCGTGCACGCTCGAGGCCTGACCCCGCTGTCCAGTCTGGTGCGGCGCTCGACCCTGGAGGACGTGTTCCTGCATCTCACCGGGCGCACCCTGGTGGACTGACCGTGAGCGGTCACGTGAGCGACGTGTTCACCGGTGCCCTGCGCTCGGTTGAGTGGCACTGGACGTTCTACCGCCGCGAGTGGCGCGCCAACCTGGCGTCGTCGTTCGTGCAGCCCGTCCTGTACCTGTTGGCGCTTGGTGTAGGCGTCGGGTCGCTGGTCGAGAGCGGTGACGGCGCCGACACCGTGGGGGGTTCGTACGTGGCCTTTCTCGGCCCGGCACTGCTGGCGACCACCGCCATGATGCTGGCGTCGGGCGAGAGCCTGTGGCCCGTCATGAGTTCGTTCCGGTGGAGCCGCGCCTTCCATGCCGCCGTGGCCACACGTGTCGGTGCCGCCGACCTGGCCCTGGGGCATGCGCTGTGGCTGGCGATCCGGGCGGCCCTGGCGGCGGGCATGGTGGGCGTGGCCCTGGCGCTGTTCCCCGACACGCGGTCATGGGGTCTGATCGCGGCGGTACCGGTGGCGGCGCTCTGCGGCGTGGCCTGTGGCATGCCCATGGCGGCCTTCGCCGCCACCCGCGAGGTCGACGGGTCCTTCGCCGCCATCCAGCGTTTCGTGGTGACCCCGTTGTTCCTGTTCGCAGGCGTCTTCTACCCCCTGAGCGAGCTGCCCTCGGCCCTCCAGGTCATCGGCTGGGTCACGCCGTTGTGGCACGGGGTCGAGGTGTGCCGGGGTCTGGTGAACGGCGGGCTCGGCCTGTGGGCCGGGGCCGGCCACGTGGTCGTCATGGCGGCGTGGGCCGGCGTGGCGACGCTGTGGGCGGTACGCACCTTCGGTCGAAAGCTCAACGCATGAGTCCCGTCACCTGGGGTGCGGTACGTCTGGTCGAGCGGTCGGCCACGGTCTACCGGCGCACGTGGCTGATCCTGATCAGCGGGTTCGCCGAACCACTGCTGTATCTGCTGTCGATCCGGCTGGGGCTGGGGCAGTTGGTGGGTGATGTCGACGCCGGGGGCGGGCGCATCGTGTCGTACAGCGCGTTCGTGGCGCCAGCGCTCATGGCGTCGGCGGCCATGAACGGGGCCGTGTACGACTCGACGTTCAATATCTACTTCAAACTGCGCCACGCCAAGACCTACGACGCCGCCCTGGCCACGCCGCTGACCACGACCGACGTTGCGTTCGGCGAGATCGCCTGGGCCATGCTGCGGGGGTTCCTGTACGCCGTCGCCTTCGCCGTGACGATCGCGGCGATGGGTCTGGCGGAATCGTGGTGGCTGATCGCAGCGGTGCCCGCCAGCCTGCTGATCAGCCTCGCCTTCGCCACCATGGGCATGGCGGCGACGACGTACATGCGCTCCTGGGTCGACTTCGAGTGGGTCGGCGCCATCACCATGCCCATCTTCCTGTTCTCGGCGACGTTCTTCCCCGTGTCGTCGTACGGCGCGGCGGGCTGGCTGGTGAACGTGTCGCCGCTGTACCACGGTGTCGAACTGATACGGGCGGCGCATTCGGGGCACGGGGATCCCACCCTGGTGCTGCACGCCGGTGTGCTGGTGGGTATCGCTCTGGCCGGTGGCTGGGTGGTCAGCCGTCGCATGCGCCGTCTGCTGGTGGTGTGAACCACGGGCTCGACCGTGACCGGCCCGGTGACGGATCCGGTGACGGAACGCAGTGGTCGAGAGCGTTGGAGGCCCGTCGTGCCTGCGGTGAACTGGGCGTGGTCACCCACGCATCGGCTTCGTGTCACCGATGCTCTCCACGCCGAACTCTCCGATCAGTTGGGCCCGACCCCGGTGACCTGCGACCGGGGATTGGCGGCCGTTGAGTCGCAGGCCGACCTCATCTCGTCGTAGCCTGCGGGCATGCTGTTCGCCTCCCGCAAGGTCCAGATGGTCGACCCCGCCGACGCTCTGCCCGGCCGCACGCATGTGAGCATGCCGGTGCCCCAGGCCCACACGGTGCTGGGCGCGCCGCTCGCCCCACCGTGGCCCGAGGGTGCCCGTACCCTGGTGGTGGGCCTGGGCTGTTTCTGGGGTGCCGAACGCCGCTTCTGGCAGCAGCCTGGGGTCATCAGCACCGCCGTGGGCTACGCCGGCGGCTACACGCCCAACCCCACCTACGAGGAGGTGTGCAGCGGCCTCACCGGGCACACCGAGGTGGTGCTGGTGGCGTTCGACCCCGCACACACCACCGACGAGGCGTTGCTGAAGGTGTTCTGGGAGAGTCACGACCCCACGCAGGGCATGCGCCAGGGCAACGACGTCGGCACCCAGTACCGCAGCGCCGTGTATGCCTGCGACGATGCCCAACTGGCTGCTGCCGTCGCCACCCGTGATCGTTTCCAGTCGCAACTGAGCACTGCCGGGTACGGCGAGATCACCACCGAGATCGCTGGCCCTCGCAACTTCTTTTACGCCGAGCCCTATCACCAGCAGTACCTCGACAAGAACCCCAACGGCTACTGCGGTCTGGGGGGCACCGGGGTCACGTGCCCGGTGGGTGTGGCCACCTGATCAGTCGAGCGCATCCCATCCACGGGCCCGGATCGACTCGCCGTCGGCATCCAGGCCCCGTCCGGCATGCCGGAGGTGTCCGGGAGTGGCCGACAGGCGTGCGATGAGGCCCTGCTGGGGAACGCCACCCACGTCGACGACGGCTTCACGGGCGGCGTAGTGCGGGTCGACCGCGATGTCGGCCAGATCCATCACGGGGCCGATGGCTGCCTCGGCGGCCTCGAACTCGGCGGTCACCTCGGGCCGGGTGCGTTGCGCGCACCACGCGACCATGAGCGCCTCCAGTTCCTCCCGGTGGGCGGCGCGGCCGGCGAAGGTTCGAAAGCGTTCGTCGTCGCCCACACCCAGCAACGCCATGACCCGTGCGGCCACCGTGTCGCTCGAGGTCGACAGGCCCACCCACCGTCCGTCGGCGCAGCGGTACGTGCCGCGGGGAACGGTGTAGGGAAGCCCCGCACCCAGGCGCGGCTGTTGTTCCCCCGTCAGTGCGTACAGCGAGGCGAGGGGTCCCATGAGATGGAACATGCTCTCCAGCAGGCTCACGTCGACCACCTGGCCCACGCCGCTGTGCACGGCGACCATGGTGGCGAAGGCCGCCACCAACCCCGTCACCTCGTCGGTCAGGGCGATCGGTGGCGGTAGCGGTTGCCCGCCGGGCTCCCCCGACAGCGACGCCAGACCCGACATGGCCTCGGCCACGGTGGCGAACCCCGGCCGGTGGGCGTAGGGGCCGGTCTGGCCGAAACCGGTCACCCGGGTGATCACCAGGCCGGGGCGGCGTCGCAGCAGCTCATCGGGACCCAACCCAAGGCGCTCCAGCGTGCCGGGCCGGAAGTTCTCCACCAGCACGTCGGCCTCGGCGACGAGCGACCACAGCACGGCCACGTCATCGGCGTCCTTCAGATCGAGGGCGATGGTGGCCTTGTTGCGGTTGGCCAGTTTCCACCACAGCCCCTCACCGTCGCGCGGGTCGCGCCACGCCATACGGCGCAGGCTGTCGCCCTCGCCCGGTCGCTCGACCTTGATCACCTTGGCCCCGAAGTCGGCCAGGTAACGGGCGCAGTTGGGGCCGGCGATCACCGTCGCCAGGTCGAGCACGCGCAGATCGGCGAGGGGCGAGGTCATCGCAGTGCGATCTCGAAGCATCGATCGTCGAGTTGCCCCAGGGCGTAGGTGGCGTAGTCGACCCCGAAGTCGGCATACAGGTGCCGGCACCGCTCGCTCCACGCCAGGGCGTCGGGACTGGACATGCGGTGCACCACCTGCAGGATGCCACGCTCGTACACGCGGTACTCGGCCCAGGTGCCCGGGAAGTCCTTCACGCACCCCACCTCGACACTGGGCACGCCGGCTGCGGTGCGCCGCACCCGGTGGCGATGCGTGTGGCCGGAGGTGTAGGCGACGATGGCGCGTCGGCGGGCGATCACGGCGGCCAGTGCATCGCTCGAATCGGGGTGCAGTCCGAAGTAGTCGTCGCTGCGACGTGGGGTCGCGTCGCCGGGATCGGGCACCCACTGCTGATGGTGCCCCATGACCAGCACCGGTCGGTCGGCGGTGGCAGCGTGGTCGTCGAGCCACGTCACCTGCTCGGGGGTCAGCCGTCCGGTGGTCTGGTGGGGGATCACCGTGTCCATGAGCGCCACGATCACCCCGTCGAGCACGATCCACCGGTCCCCGTGGTACACGTGTTGCCCCTCGTACGCATCGTGGTTTCCTCGCACCACATGGAGTCGTTCGCCGAAGCCACGCAGCCAGCACTGATCGAACGCCATGAACTCGTCGAGGGTGCCGGCCCGGGTCAGGTCACCCTTCACGATCACGGCCGCAGGCTCGATGGCGGCGATCTCGGCAGCGGCAGCGGCGTTCATGACCTCGGGATAGGGCCTCTCCCCGTCGGCGCTGCGCTGAATGGGGCCCGATGGGTGATCGTCGATGCGTCCGCACTCGACCTCGCCGAAGTGAACGTCGTTGACCGTGGCGATGCGGGTCAGCAGTGCACCGCCGGGCCGGGGGAGGGTCCGTACGTCCAGGCCGTCCAGCGTGACCTCGGCGTCGGGATCGAGGCCCTCGATTCGGCGCACCTCGGCGCCGGCTCCGGCCTCGGCGCCGACACGCCGGCGGTGCAGCACCACGAGGTCGTCGGCGCGGGTCGTCACCTCCCACGGCGCATCGGTCACGGGGCGAAGGGTAGTGGCTAAGGTCGCCGCGCATGGCTGCCCGTCGCCCCTTCTTCATCGACACCGACACCGCCAGTGACGATGCGGTGGCGCTGGCCATGGCGCTGACCCATCCCGATGTCGAGGTGGTGGGCATCGGCGTGGTCGCCGGCAACGTGCCGCTCGAGCAGGGTGTGCAGAACGCCCTGTACATGGTCGAGTTGTGCGGCCTCGCCGGTCAGGTTCCCGTCCACGTGGGTTGCGACCGGCCGCTCGAGTTGCCGCTGTCGACGGCCCAGAAGGTGCACGGCCACGACGGGATGGGCGACATCGGCCTCGAACTGCGTGGCCGCACACCGACGGCCGGTCACGCTGTGGACGCCCTGCTGGAGGCCGCCGAGCGTCATGCCGGCGCCCTGACCCTCGTGACGCTGGGACCCCTGACGAACGTGGCCGTGGCGTTGGGGCGCGATCCCTCGCTGGCATCGAGGATCGAACGCTGCGTCGTCATGGGCGCCGTGGCCGACCACATCGGCAACATCACCCCGGTGGCCGAGTTCAACATGTGGGTCGACCCTCACGCCGTCGAGGTCGTGCTGGGGGCGGGACTCCCCCTCGAGTTCGTCGGCTGGGACATCTCGCGTCATCACGCCGTGATCGAACCCGATCTGGCCGCCGACTTGCGGGCGATCGGCACACCCCTCGCCCAGGTGTGCATCGACATCCAGGTGTGCGTGTCGGCGTTCTGTGCCAGCGAGACGAAACTGACGGGCTTCGATCTGCCCGACCCCATCGCCATGGCCTACGCGATCGATCCCTTTGTGGCCACTCGAACCCGCCGCCTGCACTGCACCGTGGAGACGCAGAGTCGCATCACGCGCGGCATGGTCGTCATGGACGTGTTGGGGTTGCAGCATGCGCCCGCCAACGCGCTCGTCGTCACGGAAGCCGACCACGAGCGTTTCGTGGCGATGCTGCGCACCGCTCTGGCGTGAACGACCTCAGGTCCAGGGCCGGTTGCGCCGGATCGGGATGGGAAGGCTCCACCAGCGGCCGCTGAACCGCCAGTTACCGCCGCGGCGCCTCGCCGGCTCGTCCACCGACATGAGCGGCCGGGGCCACAGGGCCTCGGTGGCGGCCATGATGGCGGCGGCCTCCTCATCGGTGGGTTCGGGGCCGTCGATGGTCATCATGACCGCACCACCGTGCTGTTGGTCACCTTGTCGTGCCAGGTCTGGCGCTTCTTGTCCCACAGCATCCACAGGTAGCCCAGGTACAGCACGTTGGCCGAGATGATGTTGGCGAACAGGGTGCGGCCCAGGGCCCGTCCGATGCCGATGGGCTCGCCCGTGTTGGCGTCGACCACGCGCACACCCACGATGGTGCGGCCCCACGTGGTGCCCCGGCGACCCAGTGAGCGGATGTAGACGATCGCCATGCTGACGAGTGCGACCCCACCCAACACGGTGCCGGCGACCAGTGGCCCCACTTGCAGCGCCCCGTCGGGGCACACGATCTCGTCGTTCTCGCTGACGCAGTCCTGCACCGCCAGTCCCAGGAGCACCGCAGCCGGTATGAGAGCCGCCGTGAGCGCCAGGCCGTACAGCACGGCGTCGAGCAGTGTGCCCAGGAGGCGACGCCAGAAACCCGCCCGATCGTTGCGTTTGCCGGTCCACGCTTCGTAGCCGTAGGGCGGCGTGGGGGGCGAGGCGTAGGGAGGGGGTGGCGGTGGAACGGCTCCCGGCGGGGGTGGCGGGGGCGGCGGGGGCGGTACGGAGCCACCCGGTGGCGGTGGCGGTGGCAGTGACGACATGGTGGGTGTGGCTCCTGATCGGCGATTACAGCGGCATGTTGCCGTGTTTGCGGCGAGGGAGTTCCTCGCGCTTGGTCAGCAGCAGTTCCAGGCCGGCGATCACCTTGCGGCGGGTTTCCGCCGGATCGATCACGTCGTCGACATAGCCCCTCTCGGCCGCTGCGTACGGGTTGGCGTAGCGCTCGGTGTAGTCCGCCACCAACTCGGCCCGCCTGGCCACGGGATCGGCCGCCTGCTGAAGTTCGCGCCGGTACACGATCTCGACGGCTCCCTGGGGGCCCATCACGGCGAGTTCCGCCGTGGGCCATGCGAAGGCGAGATCGGCGCCGATCGACTTCGAGTTCATCACCACGTAGGCGCCGCCGTACGCCTTGCGGGTGATCACCTGGATGCGGGGAACGGTCGCCTCGCAGAAGGCGTACAGCAACTTGGCGCCATGGCGGATGATCCCGTTGTACTCCTGGTCCACGCCGGGCAGGAACCCCGGCACGTCGACGAAGGTCACGAGGGGAATGTTGAAGGCATCGCAGGTGCGCACGAACCGGGCCGCCTTCTCGCTCGACTCGATGTCGAGCACACCGGCGAAGGCCATCGGCTGGTTGCCCACCACACCCACGGTGTGGCCACCCATACGTGAGAACCCGCACACGATGCTCTTGGCCCAGTGCGCGAAGTACTCGAAGAACTCGCCGTCGTCGACGACCGAGGCGATGACCTTCTTCATGTCGTAGGGCTGGTTCGGTGAGGCCGGCATGATGGTGCGTAGGTCCTCGCACAGCCGCTCGGGATCATCGCCCGTGTCGACTGCCGGCGGTGTCTCCAGGTTGTTCTGGGGCAGGAACGACAGCAGGAAGCGAACGTCGTCGAGGCAGGCCTTCTCGTCGGCCGACACGAAGGTCGCCACTCCCGACTTCGATGCGTGGCTCATGGCGCCACCCAGTTCCTCGAGGGTCACTTCCTCGCCGGTCACCGTCTTCACGACGTCGGGTCCGGTGATGAACATGTGCGAGCTCTCGCGCACCATGAAGATGAAGTCGGTCATGGCCGGCGAGTACACGGCACCCCCGGCGCACGGTCCCAGGATCACCGAGATCTGGGGGATGACCCCCGACGACAGCACGTTGCGGTAGAAGATGCCGCCGTAGCTGGCCAGTGACACCACACCCTCCTGGATGCGGGCGCCGGCGCCGTCGTTCAGGCCCACGACCGGCGCCCCCACCTTGAGGGCGAGATCCATGAGCTTGTGGATCTTCTCGGCGAAGACTTCGCCCAGAGCGCCGCCGAACACGGTGAAGTCCTGCGAGAACACGAACACTTTGCGACCCTCGACGGTACCCCACCCGGTGATCACACCGTCGGTGTAGGGGCGATCTTCGAGGCCGGTCGCATGCGCCCGGTGGCGGGCGAGCAGGTCGAGTTCGTGGAACGAGCCCGGGTCGAGCAGGTAGTCGATGCGCTCACGGGCCAGCAACTTGCCCTTTTCGTGCTGGCGCTCGACAGCCCGGGGTGAACCGGCGTGATAGGCCTGCTCCTTGCGCTGGCGCAGGTCATCGAGCTTGTGCTGCATCGGGTCGGTCGTCACGAGCCGTCACGCTACTGGCTCGCTGCGCCGCGGTTCCTAGCCCAGGGTCGGCGGCCGACCCTTGACACTCTGCTCGTACAGATCAGTCGCTTGTCGTCGCTGTGGACGCGGCAACCGGGGGTCGTTGTATGGGCAGGTCGAAGCGGACGGGTGCTCGAGGCCCTGCCGGCCCTGCCGGGGGTGCCGGGGCTGCCTGGCCCAGTACCCGAGCTCGTGCGCGATCGGCGAAGGAGAGTCGAACTCGGCGCGCATGCTCGACACGACTCGAGCGGCACATTGCACGTCGGCGGCGCCGAACATCCTCGTCGTCGCTTGGTCACCTGTGGTGACCTCGTCTCGGCGGGGGCTCTCTGTCGCGTTGTCCTGGTGCAGGGTCGGGTCGGAGGTTCAGGCGGGGTCGATCACCCGCACGTCATAGTGGTGGAACGTGGCGTCGGCCGTGACGACGTCGTACCCCTCCACCACGGCCTGGGCGATCAGCATGCGGTCGAAAGGGTCATCGTGGTGGCGGGGCAGGCGCCCGGCAACCTCGGCGTGGGTGAAGGCGATGGGCAACTCGTCGAAACCGCGATCGAGACACTCGGTGGCGAAGCCGTCGGGTAGTCGGAGCTTGCCGAGTCGTCGTTTGATCTCGACCTCCCACACCGTGGCAGCCGAGATGGCAACGGTGTGACGAGGATCCGTGATGAGGCCTTGGACACGGGCCGACAGACGCTGGGGAGCGGCCAAGGCCCACAGCACCACGTGGGTGTCGAGGAGCAAATTCACTGGTGTTCACCGCCAAAAGCGGCGGCCAGGTCATCGGGAAGTTCGTCGAAGTCCTCGGCGATCTCGACGCGCCCTTCCCAGCCACCAAGGCGCCGAGGTGGGATGACCGGTCGGAACGGCACCAACTTCGCCACGGGGACATTGTGGCGGCGAATGACCACCTCGGCTCCGGTGCGTTCCACCTCGGCGATCAACTGCGACAGACGAGTCTTGGCCTCGTAGATGCTGACGGTCACGAACAGAGTCTAGTCAGATCTGACCAGAACGTTCGGAGGCACTGACGCGTCAGTCGGCCTGCGGGTCGGCCACGACCACCGAGGTCGACAGCGTGGGCAGCAGACCCAGGGGGCCCCGGGCCGTGACGTCCACGCTCCACACCCCGGGCACATCGAGGCGCCATCCCTGCCCGAGGCGCAGCACGGCGGCGCCGTCGGTCTGCAGGGGCACGTCGATCTCCCAACCCGGTGCGGTGCGCACCTCGGTGGGCTGCAACTTGATGCGCAGCGACTCGAGTTCGCTCGGCTCGATCACCTCGATGCGAAGACCCTGGGGCCCGGCCACCAGTGGGGTCATCGA
>Ga0169931_10002348_pt1 | contig 30914 bp, 24 predicted proteins | sample Kivu_15m_20L_FD_129675 | JGI IMG/M metagenome (GOLD analysis project Ga0169931, IMG submission 129675) | Freshwater microbial communities from Lake Kivu, Western Province, Rwanda to study Microbial Dark Matter (Phase II) - Kivu_15m_20L... | ecosystem: Environmental > Aquatic > Freshwater > Lake...
ATTAATTATTATGTTGGCTGAGATGCTCAGCAATATGAATGATTACTGCGCCCTCATTATTTGAGTACGGACTTATTTTTTTTGCATACCTGCTCATGCCCGGATGCGCATTTTTGACCAAATAGCTATGTCCTGCTACCTGCAGCATTTCCCGATCGTTAAAGTAATCGCCGAAGGCCAGCGTATTTTCTGCAGGTATACCGAGAAAATTTAACATATACTTTAAAGCTTCGCCCTTATTTACTTCTCTGGAAGTGATATCCAGCCATCTGATTCCCGAAACCGCCATTGAAAATTCTTCGCTTAGGTGTTCCAACTTTACATAACTGTTGGTTTCGGCATTTACTAAGTCACAAATAGTGAATTTAATTACGTGTTCATCAAGCGTCAGTAAATCTTCCAAGTAGGTCATGTGATCATAGTATTTTTTACTCTCCTCAATAAAATCAGCATTTTGGCTTTCATACCACATGGTTTCCTCGCCGCAAAGCAAAATGTGACAATGGGGGATTTCCCTCGACAGAACAATCAATCTTTGGACAGATTCTCTGTTCATTGGACTACTTCTAATCGTCTTGTTGCGGTATTTAATAAGTCCTCCGTTTTCGGCAATAAATAAAATATGCTCATTGAATTGATTCATGATTTTATTCATACTTATATAAGGTCTTCCGCTTGCGATAGCCAGCAAAATGCCTCTTTTTCTTAATTCCTGCTCCGTCATGGCGAATTCTTTGGGAAGCTCTTTCTCATCATTCAAAAGCGTCCCGTCCAAATCTGTAATTACCAGTTGAATCATAACATCTATTTCCACTTCTTCGCTAACATGAGGAATTTTCGCATTCAATGGACTTTGTTTACATTTTTTTAAGAATTTACTCTAATACCGACTCCCTCCATCAATATTGTTCTTGACGATATTTAAGTCAAAAACCGAATTTAGACACGAATTCTGAGCAATGTTAATATTTTAATTGACGATAAAAACGTCAATGACTATATTTGCGTCATAATTGATTTGAATCTCAGCATGATTGCCTCAAAATCCTGGTTTAGTTTGCGTTTTGGTACTTTGTCTATTGAAAATCTGCTCCTTATGTTGGAAGATATGGAGTATACGACAGTAGTTCTTACCGATATCAATACCACGTCGGGTTGCCTGGATTTTGTCCGTATTGCCACCGAACGTGGACTTAAACCTGTTATAGGAGTTGAGTTCCGTTCTGGTATTGACTGGCTTTACTCTTTATTGGCGATGAGCAATCGCGGCTTTGAGTTGATTAATAGATTGTTGTCGTCGCATTTAACCGACGGCAACCCTTTGCCTGAAGATTTACCCCAGATGGACGATGTGTACATTGTTTATCCTCCCGCACGAAGTCCCAAGCGAAGCTTGGCCAGTAATGAGTTCATAGGCTTGTCGCCCGGCGATTTACGTCGCCCCGCAATTTGGTCTTCAGTGATCAGAAGCCGGGCAATTATTTTTCACCGCGCTGTATATCATGGCAATCAGGGCTACAATACACATCGCTTGCTTCGCGCTATAGATCAAAACACGCTGCTTAGCAAGCTTTTACCGCAAGTCTGCGCTTCGCGCGATGAAGCCTTTATCTCTCAACAGGAGCTGATCGCCGCATTTGCAACCTATCCGGATCTTATTTCGAGAACGTTTCAACTTCTCGAAAGCTGTTGCATTGAATTCGACTTCGGAAAGTCAAAGAATAAGAAAACCTTCACCGGCGATCAAGGGCAGGACTTCAGATTGCTGGAACAGCTATCGGCCGACGGCCTCTTATACCGATATGGGAAAAAAAATTCTGAAGCCGAACGACGTTTAAAACACGAACTTCAGGTGATTCATAAACTCGGATTCACGTCTTATTTTCTAATCACCGAGGATTTGATCCGATATGCGCGTCACCGCGGATTTTATCACGTAGGCCGCGGAAGTGGTGCCAATAGCATTGCTGCTTATTGTCTCAGAATAACCGATGTTGATCCCATCGAACTGGACCTGTATTTCGAGCGATTTATCAATCCATTTCGGACATCTCCGCCCGACTTCGATCTCGACTTTTCGTGGCGCGATCGCGACGAAGTACTGAATTACATGTTTCAGCGCTACGGCAGGGAGCATACGGCGCTCATGGCTACTTACACAACGTTCCAGCGCAGGGCTGTTATTCGTGAACTAGGTAAGGTGTTCGGACTCCCAAAAACAGAGATAGACGTTCTTTCCGACCAAAAATCACTGCCCTCGGGGGCCGACCATATTGCCAAGCTGGTGTTTCGTTACGGGAGTTTGATTCATGATTTTCCGAATCATTTAGGTATTCACGCCGGCGGGGTGCTTATCTCGGAAGAACCCATTTTCAGATACACCGCTACCCAGCTACCACCCAAAGGTTTTCCCATTACCCAGTTCGATATGTACGTGGCCGAAGAAGCCGGTTTGTATAAATACGATGTGCTTTCGCAGCGTGGCTTGGGGCATATTCGCGATGCTGTAGAGCTGGTGCTCGAAAACAAGCAAATACATATCGATATTCATAGGGTAAGCGAATTTAAAAATGACCCTGCTGTGAAGCACTTAATACGAACAGGACGAAGTATGGGCTGTTTTTATGTCGAATCTCCGGCCATGCGCATGTTGCTGAGTAAACTCAAATGTGAAGATTACATTACACTTGTTGCCGCTAGTTCAATCATCCGTCCGGGCGTGGCAAGGTCGGGCATGATGCGCGAATACATTCACCGCTTTCACCATCCCGAAAGTTTCAGCTACATCCATCCCAAAATGGAGGAAATTCTCAAAGAAACCTATGGTGTCATGGTTTATCAGGAGGATGTTATTAAGGTCGCTCACCATTTTGCCGGATTGGATCCGGCCGATGCCGATATTTTACGCCGCGGTATGTCAGGAAAATTCCGCTCTGCAAAGGCTTTTCAGCTGGTAGCCGACAAATTCATAGATAACTGCAAGGCACTTGGTTATCCGGAAGACATTTACAAGGAAGTATGGAGGCAAATGGAGAGTTTTTCCGGCTACTCTTTCTCAAAAGCACATTCCGCTTCATTTGCCGTTGAGAGCTTTCAGAGTCTTTATCTGAAGGCCCATTTTCCGCTCGAATTCATGACGGCCGTCATGAATAATTTTGGAGGTTTCTATCGTACGCAGGATTATGTGCACGAAGCCCGAATGCTGGGTGCAAATGTTGAAGCCCCATGTGTGAACAACAGTGAGCTCCTGAACTCGATCAAAGACAATTCTATTTATCTGGGCTTTGTCCTCCTGAACCAACTCGAAAAGCGTACCGCCGAATACATTGTGTCGGAGCGCCTTTCTTCAGGCCCTTTCGCCGGATTGGCCGATTTTGTGTCGAGGGTTTCTATAGGACTCGAACAGATGATCATTTTGATACGCACGGGAGCCTTTCGTTTTACCGGTAAGCCAAAGAAGGAACTTCTTTGGGATGCACACCTTTTACTCAATAAACAAGTTGCAAAGGCAGAACGTCCCAAAACTCTTTTTGCCTCCGAAGAGCCCGATTTTAAATTTCCCCATCTTGAAGATTCTTTTCTGGAAAATGCCTACGATGAACTTGAACTGCTTGGCTTTTCGCTTTGCTCGCCTTTCGAATTGATTGAAGAAGTCAATGAGGATCTCGTGTTGGCCACCGATTTGCCCGAGCATCTGGGTAAGATGATCAATATGCTTGGCTATGTAGTAGCTGTTAAGGATGCCAGAACGGTTCACAACGATCGTATGAATTTTGCTACTTTCATCGACCGGAACGGTCATTTCTTCGACAGTACTCACTTTCCTCAGGTTGTTTCACGGTATCCTTTCAGAGGTCGTGGGATGTACCTGCTCAGGGGAAAGGTTGCCGAAGAGTTTGGTTATTTTAGTCTGGAAACCCATACCATGAAAAAAATCCCTTTCAAGCCGCGGGGGTATTGATTAGTCCATTGGCATTCGTGCAATCATTCTAAGCACCGAACTTTCACCGCAGTGAAACAATCCTTCGTTTAGAATTACAACTTCGGTAGAAAGCATTTCAATTTTTAGTTCTTTGAAATCCGATACTAATTCTTCTGCTGAATAAAGCAGCGATTCTTCACGCGGGCCACCGGCCCGCGGATTTAAAGCATTGTATCTCAAGTGCTCCTTACTAAACCCTTCTAAAATTAAAAGTCCTCCCGGCTTTAATGCATTGGCCAGTTTTTGATGCAATTGAGGGCGCAATTGAGAAGGGAAATGAGCAAAAATGAGGGCTACCAAATCATAGCGTCTGCTTTCAGGAAAATAGTCATTCAAATCTGCAATTTTATAATCGAGTGAAACCCCTTTTTGCTTCGCCAGATTGAGCGCTTTCGATTTGCCTGAAATGCTTTGATCTACGGCTTCAACTTCCCAGCCAAGCATGGCTGCAAAAACCGCATTTCGACCCTCTCCCTCAGCCGGTAGCAACAGTTTACCCGGAGCTGATTTTTTAATTTCTGCGGCAAAAAATACATTGGGTTCCGTGCCATAAGCAAATGCTTCATCGGCGTAGCGTTCATCCCAAAATTCCTTCATTTCAATTTGTTTACGCAAAAATAGCTTGAGCAATCTCTACAAACGGTGACACAAATCACCCCGGAGCTGATTAGATGCAAATAAAATTTAAACTTTGCTCCTTGTTTCCCGTTTTTGAGTTGTGTTAAAAATCGCCTGGTCCGAAATTTATCATCACCCTTTGCCCTCCGGACATCGTTTTCCCATGGAGAAGTACTCTTTGCTGCCTGAACAATTGGTGTACGAAGGCACGGTGAACAACACGCAGTTTTTTGCGCCCGAAGTGCTTTCAGAAGAAGCTGTTTTGCGAACGCACAATCTCTCATACTGGAATAAGTTAAAAACACTGGACCTAAGCCGTCTTGAAGAACGAAAAACAGGATTTCCTCTCAGTTCACTTTTAATTCAGCGAGAACTCACCATCATGAGCGGCACAGTTCAAGCCGCCTTGTTTGCATTGAAATACGGACTCGCAATGAACATTGCCGGTGGCACACACCATGCGTTTACTAACAGGGGAGAGGGCTTTTGTCTCTTAAACGATTTGGCCATTGCAGCACGTGAATTATTGCATCTGGGCTTGGTTTCCCGAGTTCTTATTGTCGATTTGGATGTGCACCAGGGAAACGGAACAGCCGAAATTTTTAGTAATGACGGCGCTGTCTTTACATTTAGCATGCACGGCGCAGCTAATTATCCAGCTCACAAAGAAAAGAGTGATTTGGATATTGCCTTGCCCGATAAAACAGGAGATTCAGATTATTTAAAACTGCTCGATTTTCACTTGAAGCAGTTGATTCAAACCACCGAGCCCGACATTATTATCTATCAAAGCGGTGTTGATGTGCTTGAAAGTGATAAGCTGGGGCGACTTAGCTTGAGCATCGATGGCTGCCGCAGGCGTGACAAACTGGTTCTGGAGCAAGCCCGCATCAATAAAATTCCTCTAGTTGCCGCCATGGGCGGCGGATATTCTTCCGATATCAAAGAAATTATTGATGCCCATGCAAATACATTCCGACTGGCTATGGAACTATTTTTCTGAGTTTTTCGGATTTCAATAGAAGCTCCTGAGATATACGAATTTTTATATAAAATTGATTATAAGAAGGTTATGCATTAAAAGATGATCGGCTACGTGCTGTTGTGTTTTCAACAAATTGGCTTGCTTGCCCCGCTTATTCAATTTTAAATGCTTAAGAATAATACACAATTTACATCCTTTTCTTGCTGCGATTAAAGGATTGATGTATTTTTCTGCCATGTTAATTCGAATTGCGGTTTCTGCCCTTTTGTGTTTGTATTTTAATGGTTTGTTTGCCCAGAACGATGTTTCGCAGTTTTCGCTGGTCGGAATAGACAATTCTGATTTCGGCACTCACATTGCGGAGTCTCCCTCCGGAGATATCCTCCACACTATAAGTCTTCCCGCGAACCCTCCTTTAAACAGTCAAATTGGGACCGGCCTGGTTCGTATGGATTGCGCAGGAAAAATCAAATCCAATAAAATTTTTACGGGAGCAAACGGTACTTCTTTGATATCGCGAAAGTTTATTTTACGAGGCGAAAATCCGGTGCTACTATGCTCTTTTTCAACATCGTTTAACCAGCAAAAAACGCATATTCTTGAATTGGATGCGAACGAGGAAATCCTTTCTCAACGTTCCTATCTTTCTTCTTCAACAGAACTACCAAAAGATATTATCCCCTGGCCCAATGGTGGATATTTGGTACTTAGTTGCGGTAACTACAATGTGGATTTTGAAAATATCCAACTGTTTCTTGTTAACTCTTCATTCATCATCAACCAAAGTCTTCGATTTTCACTTAATCAGCGAGAACTTGAGCCGGAAGCCATGGCGATCACGCCCGATGGCGGCGTAATTATTATTGGTGATGCCTCAACAAATACTACATTCAGGCAAGGATTTGTAATGAGATTGGGAGCAGGAGGGGTGCCCATCTGGTCAAAAACGTTTGCTTCTGACTTTGATGTTGAATTTTCTGATATGGTGTTTGATGATAACGGGCTTATTCATATCAGTGGCCATCTATTCAGGCAAAATACCGGATTCGATGGTTTGTTGGTGCGCGTTTCTGGCAGCGGCGAACTGATTGATGCTAGAGCATTCCATGCAAGCGAGGATGACAAATTCAGAACTTTGGAAAAAAACAATGCTGAGTTTATTGTTGCCGGCGATGCCGGAGGATTTGACAACCGCTCCATGGTTTGGATGCGACTCAACAATAACTTTCAGTCAAAAGATGCTCACCGTTTAAATTATGGAAGCCCTTTCACTAATTATGTGTATGCTTCTGAACCCATGAATTCCGGTGCTTGGTTACTAACCGGAGAGTTTACCGCGCCAAACGTGCAACGCGATGGGGGGTTTATCAGAACCGATCCAAATACAGGAGGCAACTGCTTTGCTGAGGCATTTCAGTTTACTGAGGAATCTATATCATTGGTAGTAAGCGATGTAAGTGTGCTTCGAACCGAGCCCGAACGAATCGTTGAGCCAACCAATCTGGAACTTGTGGAAATTCCGGTTGAAGAAAACGTTATTTGTTCAACAGTTCCACCTACCGCAGTTTACGGCTTTGTTGCCTCTCCCAATTGCCCTCAGGTTTGTGTGCAGTTTAACGATAGTAGTTTTTGTTCAATCAATGAATGGAACTGGGAATTTCCCGGCGCCACACCTTCTTTTTCAAATGAACAAAACCCTCAGGTTTGCTATCCTGGTGACGGGTTTTATACAGCCACGCTCATTGTTAGCAACGAAGGCGGATCTGACACCCTCCAAGTGGATGTGAATTTAAGCACCGGATGCAATTTACCGGTACCTAATGCATTTTCTCCAAATGGAGATGGGAAAAATGATTTTCTGGTAATTCCCGGCTTTCCGCCGGGAGGCGAATTGTTTATTTATAACCGCTGGGGATCGGAGATTTTTAAAGCCGCTGATTATCAAAGCAACTGGGATGGTGGTGATTCCACCTCAGGTACTTATTACTACGTGATTCGCACACAAGAAGGCAAGGAATATTCCGGATATGTGACGCTGATCAAATAGAATTTAAAACTTTGCTTTTCTAGCTAATCAAGTTTGAATAACCCCTACATTATAAGGATTCACAACCGGTGCATGGTTTGCCGCTTCAATACCCATCGATATCGCTTTTCGTGTATCGAGTGGATCAATAATGGCATCTACAACAAGGCGGGCAGCACTGTAATATATAGAGGTTGTTTTTTCGTAATGATTAAAAATCTTGTCGTACAAGGCTTTTTCATCTTCCGGAGTAATCTCCTTTCCTTTTGATTTTAAGGCACTTACTTCAATCTGGAGAAGCACTTTTGCAGCTTGTGCACCTCCCATCACCGCAATTTGTGCTGTTGGCCAGGCAAGCATCAGGCGCGGGTCGTAGGCCTTTCCACACATGGCGTAATTGGCAGCTCCATAAGAATTTCCAATCACAACGGTGAACTTCGGCACCACCGAGTTGGCCATGGCATTTACCATTTTAGCTCCGTCTTTAATAATGCCTCCATGTTCACTGCGTGAACCCACCATAAATCCGGTTGCATCCTGCAGAAATACCAAAGGGATTTTCTTTTGGTTGCAGTTCATGATAAATCGGGCAGCTTTATCTGCTGAATCACTGTAAATAACGCCTCCAAACTGCATTTCGCCCTTTTTGCTTTTAACAATGCTTCGCTGGTTGGCAACAATTCCTACAGCCCAGCCATCTATGCGGGCAAGCCCGCAGATGATTGTTTTACCATAGGCTGCTTTGTATGGCTCAAATTCAGATTTATCGACCAAACGCTCAATCACATCCATCATCTCATAGGGCTTGTCCCTCGTTTCCGGAATGATGCTGTAAATTTCTTCCGCCTTTTTTTCAGGTGCAAAAGATTCTATTCTGTCAAAACCGGCCTTGTTGTAATCGCCCACTTTGTCCATGATATTACGAATCCTGTTCAGGCAGTCCTTATCGTCAATACACTTATAATCCGTTACTCCTGAAATTTCGCAATGGGTAGTGGCTCCGCCTAGTGTCTCATTATCAATATCTTCACCTATCGCTGCCTTAACCAAATAGGAGCCCGCTAGAAAAATTGTTCCGGTTTTATCTACAATCATGGCTTCGTCGCTCATAATAGGTAAATAAGCCCCTCCAGCCACACAACTGCCCATAATGGCAGCAATTTGAAGAATTCCCATCGACGACATTACAGCATTGTTGCGGAAAATTCGTCCGAAATGCTCTTTATCCGGGAAAATTTCATCCTGCATTGGCAGGTAAACCCCCGCACTGTCAACCAAATAAATGATAGGCAACTTGTTTTCGATGGCAATTTCCTGAGCTCTCAGATTTTTTTTACCTGTAATAGGGAACCAGGCGCCTGCTTTTACGGTGGCGTCATTGGCAACAACAATCACTTGTCGTTTTTTAATGTAACCAATCACCACCACAACACCTCCGGAGGGACATCCGCCGTGTTCGGCGTACATTTCATCGCCGGCAAAAGCACCTATTTCAAGTTGAGGCGCATCCTTATCAAGTAAAAACTCGATGCGCTCGCGAGCTGTTAATTTTCCTTTGGCGTGTTCTTTTTCAATTCTCGATTTTCCGCCACCCAACTTCACCTGATCGTGCTTGCGCCGCATAGCCGAGATCAGCAATTTCATTTTATCCTCGTTCCTGTTCTTTTCTAAGTTCTCGCTCATGCGACGTTTGGGGTAGGTTAATCTTCAATAAAGGCACCCATCGAAGAAAATTTTTCGATGCGTTTTTCGATACGTTTTTCAGGTTTCAGTTTCGACAGTTTACTGATGTTTTTCATCACTTCAGTCTTCACTGTTTTAAAAACCTCATTGTAATTGGTATGGGCACCACCCACCGGCTCCGGAATAACTCCGTCGATGAGCTTGTTCTGCATCATGTCTTCAGCGGTCAACTTAAGCACCGTAGATGCCTTTTCTTTGAACTCCCAACTGCGCCAAAGAATAGAGGAACAGCTTTCGGGAGAAATGACTGAATACCAGGTGTTTTCGAGCATTAACACTTTGTCGCCAATGCCTATTCCAAGAGCTCCGCCCGATGCGCCTTCACCAAGAATAACACAAACTACGGGTACTTTTAGTTTGGTCATTTCATATAGGTTGCGCGCTATTGCTTCTCCCTGTCCACGTTCCTCCGCTTCCAAACCGGGATAAGCACCGGGCGTGTCGATAAACGTAACTATTGGAATGTCAAACTTTTCTGCAAGTTTCATCAAGCGCAAGGCTTTGCGATATCCTTCAGGATTAGGCATCCCAAATCTGCGAAGCTGCCGCATTTTTGTGTTTGCACCTTTTTGCTGGCCAATAAACATCACAGATTTTCCATCCACGCAACCCAGACCGCCAATCATGGCTTTGTCATCACCAACCGTGCGGTCGCCGTGAAATTCCATGAAATTACCGTCGGTCATGTATTGAATGTAGGCCAGTGTGTAAGGCCTGTCAGGGTGGCGCGAAACCTGAACCCTTTGCCAGGGGGTAAGTTTGCTGTAAATATCTTTACGCGTCAGATCAATTTTAACTTCAAGCTCTTTAATCGCTGAAGCCATGTCTACCTGACCGGTTTCTCCAAGCTGGCGGGCTTTTTCAAGCTGCTCAAATAGTTCGGCAATGGGTTGTTCAAAATCTAGAAAGGTCATGGGCCTTTTATTTTCAAGGGGCGCAAGTTAATCATTCGTGGCAATAACGTATTTTCGAATCGCTGCTATTTTTTTGTTAAATAACGTTAAGTGTAATACTGTCAAGTAGATAACTGGATTTGTATGATTGTTTTTCCTCCAATAAAAATTAATCTTGGTTTATACATCACTGAAAAGAGAGCCGATGGTTTTCACAATTTGGAAAGTGTTTTTGTATCCCTGCCCTGGCAGGATGCCTTGGAGGTGGTTGAAAATGGCCGCGATGAATTTCGCCTGTTTCTTTCGGGTTTGCCTGTTCCGGGCGATGCCGGCAATAATTTGGTAAAAAAGGCTTACGAGATACTGAATGACCAGTTTGCCCTGCCCGGGGTAGACTGTTATCTTCATAAAACCATTCCCATGGGAGCCGGGCTTGGAGGCGGTTCTTCGGATGGAGCGTTTATGCTGAAGTTGCTTCAAAAGAAATTCAATCTGCCACTGAGTCAGGAACAGCTTTTAAAGCATGCTGCAACACTTGGAAGCGATTGTCCCTTCTTTATTTTTAATAGTGCGTGCAAAGTGAGTGGGAGGGGAGAAGTTCTTGAAGAAACGGGATTCTCATTAAAAAACAAATGGGTTAAACTGGTTTATCCACAGATTCATGTTTCAACAAGGCAAGCATTTGATCTTATTGAACCTTCACCCGCTCCCGCGGGATGGATGGAAAAACTTATTTCAGCTCCCTACACCTCCTGGCAGGAAATCGCAGTGAACCATTTCGAAGATCCCGTTAGGCGATTGCACCCCGCCGTGGGAGATGTGATAAACAAACTTAAATCTGAAGGGGCTTTTTATGCAAGTATGACAGGGAGTGGATCAAGTTGTTATGGGATTTTTCACGATAAACCGGATTCTGAAATTGAGTATTCCTCTGATTATATTATCAAATGGCTGAAGTGTTGAACCTGAAAATATGCATGGCCCGATCCATTAAAAGAAAGTTTTTTGATTTCAAGGTTTCAGTCTCAGGTTTATAAAAAAAATCTTCAATCCCAGCCTGTAAGGCTTGCAGGCAATTAGACCAAATGCATAATTATAAATTATTGAGGATGATTTATGTATTTTATGAGGCAAATTTGCTTTATTTTGGATAATCTTTAATAGAAAGAAACTTGAGAACTACCTGTAATGTATTTGTTTTATTGATTTTGAGTCTTTTACCTTCTTGTGTAATCAACCTGAAAGGATGGAAAGTGGATTACGCAACTTTGAGTGCGGAAGACTTGAAAATGGTCGTAATCACGAATCCTACCGATGACATTTGTCAGCTTGAAAATGATAAGAAGGTTTACGCCATCAATGCCGGACAGCTTATCAATTGTCTCGCTCAAACTGATTCTGCCCTGGTTTACGAATGGAGTGCAAACTGCCATTCAGAATCCTGTATTTCCATAGTTGCCTGTCAGAAGTATTGCAACGAGAATGGATTGAAGCTTTTTGTTATTTCGGAATATTACGACGCGGAAATTATGCGGGTACAGAATTTTGCAGACAAACCAATCTTTATTCCGAATCATTTTTATTACAACACTGAAAAATGCAATAAATTAAATTCAAAATTCTTCAATGAAGTCTTCAAGGGCAAGAGGCCTCGTGGCGAGCACAAATACAGTCGCTTTCATGTATTTCATAAATCGAATTATGCGAGTTCCATGTCAAAATTGTTTTAATACATGTGCTAATTAAATTTATTAATTACTAGGCTGTTTTCTTTCAGGATGATATTTGTAATAATCGGGATGCTCCATTTCTTGCCAAATAAATTTATAGCCTGAATCCATAATTTCCATCTCATAAGGTCGTTTCGAATAGTAAATATTGTTTGAGTCGGCTGCAATCAATACGGATATTAGAGCTATGATTATTGATATTGTTAAGAGAAGTGAAGTGAAAAATTTATGTAGTTTGATTGTGACAATAAATCTGTTTATTAAATATGTTAATAGTAGCCAAAACGAAAAATAAATTAGAAAATCTGCAATAAATTCAATAGTAAAAAACTGAAGCGACATTGAAGTATGCCATCCGGCACCAACAAAAGGCAGGGGAAACCCGTAATATAAAGTGTCAGGGCCATCAATCGGAAGCGCATACCACCATTTATTTACCACCGCAAAGGAAATAATTGTTAAAGGGAGGACGATTTTAAAAATCAAATATTTCATTTTGAGAAAATTGATTATGAATTTATTCCAACATGTTTAATCTTATTCTGCTGTGCAGAAATACTTGTAATTTTCATGGTTTGTAAAGCCTCAATTACAATATCGGAGCAACATTTCCACCGGAGGTGCGTTCCAAAAATATAACTTCACCGTTGCCTTTGTAAAATATATTGCCATTTCCATTTACCTTAAAATAAAATGTTGAATCAGCAAATACGCGGCAATTTGCAGAGCTCAATGTTTGAACATATACATGATTGCAACCCAATTCGTCATAATCGCCGGAGCCTAAAGAAGCCATGTACACTATCAGGTCCTCCGCTCGCCCTTTTACAACCACATCACTGGCTCCAGTGTGTTGAATAATTTCGAGTAGATTATTGTCAATGAGTAAATTAAGATCCGTTGAAGAGTTCCAAAATTCAAATGTTAATGCTTCTTTGTGAATTGTATCAGGCGAGCTAATTGTACTACTTCCGTAGGATATTACCCTACGCAATTGAGTAAAGTGCACCTCCATTTCTACAGGAACCTTGTAGCTTCGCATAAAATTACAGCGATTTTCATTTTGCAAGGTCAGTGCCCCATTTTTTAATTCGGTAATAAATTGTGGAATCAGGTTTTCGCCACCTCTCACTACCACATAATCGATAGTATCCTCAATTAAAGTCACGTTCAGTCTTCGATTGATGTGCAAGGTGTCAAAAGGCTCCAGCATTCTTGTTTCACTTTTAACAATTCCCGTTGCTGCGAAACAGTCATTCATTTGCTCTTTTTTACATGCTTGAAGCAAAACAATTACGGGTAATATGAAAACTATTATTCTCATTAATTAATAGAATATCCAAAACCAAATTCAATATAATCAGCTGTCGCTATATGCGATTTGAGCAGGCACTGAGCCAGAAATCGTTGTGTAAAATGGTACCTGATTCCAATTCGTTGATATACAAAACCGTCCTTTTTTAAAGGATTGATTAAATAAAAACCTTGCTGTATCGGAATGGTAATTTTGCCAATGTGCAGTTCATAGGCCAGTGTCATTCCCATGCGCACAGGAACTTTAATTTCACTTCCCATTTGTCGGGCACGGGAACTCAAAGAAGCATCATACATGAAATCAGTAGTTCCTCCGAAAGAACTTTTCCCACTAAATCGTTTTAGACCATTAAATGAAAAGGTCATGGCCATAAACTTTGGTCCTTCAACGGGTTGGACTGATTTTGGGAATCCGGAAACAGTCCCCAGCCATTTTATCTTCTTATCGATAATCGGAAAAGAACTATGGTTTACTCTAACCTGCCTGCCCAAGTTGATATTCAGCCCTGCCTGAACCCCTGCAATATTAATTCCTGCATTAGGTTCCTTAAAAGCACCATTCGAAAAATGTGTAAATGAAAGGGCTGTCAATAATTCTACTTCTCTGAAAAGTCGCCAGTGGGCTTGAAGGTTAAACTGAACCGAGGCATTAAATGCGCTGCTAATGGCAATGTTTTTACGATTTTCGTCCAAATTAAAACCATTGCTCAAATAGGCAAGTCCTAAAGCACTTCTTAAGTGCCATTCTGTGATTTTGCCCTTCCGAAGCGGGAAACTCATGTATGGCAATACCGACCAGGCTTGTCCCATTTTATCATTGTTGAAACCAAGCCATTGTATGGCCATCCCCGCATGCGGGTAATTATAAAATTTTTCCCATTCCTTGATGCCTGTAAAGTTGTGCCTGTAAAATAACTCAATAGCCGGTATATGACCTGTAACTAGCGCATCCATGTCCTTTTTATGTTGCACGATGAAGCCATAATGGTAACGAAAACCCACTGCTGAAGGAAACATGGCGGTTTGTGAAAAACCGGTTGATGAAATCATCAGCAGGCAAACCATATACAAAGCTTGAATCCGGTATTTTTGCTTTATTACCTGCAGTAAATTCATCATGCAAAGGTAAACGAAAACAAAATCGCCTTGAGTATGTCAAATCTGGAAGTGAAAAAAGAAGCCTTTGGCCGATTGTTAATGATTATGGATGAGCTTCGTGAAAAATGCCCCTGGGATATGAAGCAAACCATGGAATCTCTCCGCCACCTGAGCATTGAGGAAACCTTTGAACTTTCAGATGCCATTATGCAAGGCGATATGTCGGAAATTAAAAAAGAGCTCGGCGACGTGCTGCTACATATCGTTTTTTATGCTCGTATTGCTTCAGAAAGCGGATCATTCGACATAAGTGAAGTCATTGATTCGTTATGTGAAAAATTAATTCGTAGGCATCCACATATATACGGTGATACGCAGGTAGCCAATGAGGAGGAGGTAAAGTCGAACTGGGAGAAAATAAAAATGCAGGAAGGAAACCGCTCCGCTTTAAGCGGCGTTCCGCGCTCACTGCCGGCTATGATTAAAGCTTTGCGAATACAAGAGAAAGCACGTGGTGTCGGTTTTGACTGGGAACAACCGGAACAGGTTTGGGAGAAAGTAATCGAAGAATTGAACGAATTTAAAATGGAAGTTGAAAAGGAGAATAATCAAAGAATGGAGGAAGAATTCGGGGACTTACTATTCGCATTAATCAATTTTAGTAGATTTAAAAATATCAACCCCGAAGACGCGCTTGAAAAAACCAATAGAAAATTCATCCATCGTTTCACTCATCTGGAAGAAGAAGCTGCTAAAGCAGGTAAAAAACTCGAAGACATGACATTGGCTGAAATGGATGTTTATTGGAACCAGGCGAAATCAATACCCATGAAATGAATTACTTCGTCAGCAGGCTGTAGTGGATTAATCACGCAAATAAAAGTCACTAACTACCCTTTTATAATTTTGCGGATCGCTCACATAAATACGTCCAAATTCAACTAGCCTCATTTTTAGGCGCGGACGCTCAAATAAATTTAGCATTCGGTAAATTTGCGAAGATGTAATCATGCGGGTCGAAATCATATGCATGGCAGCATGGTATCTTCTTTTTTCGGGACGAATTGCCATTAACAGGTTTAGTTCTTCCTGAAAACGTGCTTCACTGATGTGCGGTCGGGTTCTTACCGATGAAACCTGTCGAGAATTGCTTTTTGCTGATAATTCATATTTTTCGTAAAGGTTCATTTCATTTTCACCATTCAGGACGAAGTGATGAAAGAATCCTTCTTCAAGAAATACATCTCCTGTAAATATTTCTACGCGAATGGTGTTCCCGTCAGACCTCTTCATTAACTTTTGAATTTTAACCTTACAAAGCCCGGGTTGAAGTCTTTGAACTTCAAGTTCTTGTTGTGGGCGATCATAGCGTTTACCGCGTATTTCACAAACAAAAAAACTTGAGTCCTGAAGAGAAACTCGTAATGCTGACTCCCGGGCCTGAAGCTGAATCATCGAACTCAGTCCCATCAAAATGCTGAGAAAATATTTCATAAAGGAAAAGAATTGGTATGTTTGGATTCAAAATACATGCCATGCATAACGTTGAAAAATCGAGGATGCTTCAGGATGGAGCCTTGAAGGGAAAGAAAATAGTTGTCACAGGCGGTGGCACCGGATTGGGTCGTTCGATGACACAAATGTTTCTCGAATTAGGAGCATCGGTGTTAATCACCTCTCGCAAGGAAGATGTTTTAAAAAAGACCTGCGAGGAGCTTAAAACAGAAACCGGAGGCGATATTCATTATGCCGTTTGTGATGTGCGAAACATGAATGAAGTGGAAGCAGCCATTCAGCTTGCCTATGAAAAAATGGGTGGGGTCAATGCCTGGCTAAACAATGCTGCGGGTAATTTTATTAGTCCAACCGAAAGGTTGAGCCACCGTGCTTTTGATACCATTGTAGACATTGTGTTGAAAGGAACATACAATTGCACACTTGGTATTGGAAAGAAATGGATCGAAGAGAAAACTCCCGGCACTTTTTTAAACATTGTCACCACATATGCCTGGACTGGCTCAGGTTTTGTGGTCCCAAGTGCAGCGGCTAAAGCCGGAGTGCTTGCCCTAACACGCAGTTTGGCCGTTGAATGGGCACCGTATGGAATACGTTGCAATGCAATTGCTCCTGGACCATTTCCTACCGAAGGTGCCTGGTCGCGCTTGTTTCCTGACGAACTTGCCAAAAAAATCGATCCTCTTGAACGCATTCCGGTAGGTCGGTTTGGCGACCATCGTGAATTGGCCAATCTGGCATCCTACCTCATGTCTGATTTCGCATCTTTTGTTAATGGAGAGGTGGTTACAATTGATGGCGGTGAGTGGTTGCAGGGCGGAGGGGAATTTAATAACCTGAAGCACGTACCTCAACCAATGTGGGACGTCATTGAAAAAATGGTAAGGGGTAAAAAGTAATTCTGAAGAAATTATTAAATAATTCTTACTTTCTTACACATGCCTAGCATGAAAAATGATTCATCCTATTTTTACATATAAATAAAACGAATACTTCATGAGATTTCTAATTCTACATTTATTTATTCTGCTTTCAGCAGGAAATAATTTTGCTCAAACAGAATCATCAACAGGTTTTGTAGGTAAGGAAACCGATGCGAAACAAAAAATACTTGAACGGGGCAAGAATTACGATGTGAATTTTGATATTTCCAACCACGAAGCCTTTTTTCTGGAGGGTGAGGATTCTTTGTTTGCCTTGATTTATCGAAAACTTGATGTGCCAAAAGAAGCTGCAGATTTGAATTTGGTGGCTAACGCCATGATTGGCTTCCAGGTTAATTTTAATGGGCAGGTGCAGGAAGCCTATTCCATTAGCCGTGTGGGGCATGGCATTGATGAACAGCTTATTCAGATTCTAAATTCTCTTGAATTTGTCCCTGCAACGCAGGGAGATATTCCCTATCGTTCAGAAGTTGTTTTTGAAATTCCTGTAAAGGCTGCTTATTTATACAATATCCAACATAGAGTTGGGATGGAGTAAGAAGAATAAAATTATTCAAACAACTTTTTGTTTTTATTGGGATAATTTATTTTTCTGCAATTCCAATAATTATATATTTCATTTTGTTGGGAATAATTGGATTTAATAATTGGTCAATTCGCCCTAGAAAATTCCTTTGCATTTCATTCCTGCCAAAGGCAGCAGAGAAGCCGATTGTTATATAATTTACCCTCTTAAATGATTGGAATAGTTCACTTACCTCATCCACATGGAGATAATTCCATTCCTGGCCCCATTTTATAAAGTATTTCCTCAAAAATTTATGTAGATGGGAGGCTTCCAGGTTCTCTGCAAAAAGCAATACACCTTTATCATTTAGTGCTTTATAAATCTCATCAATGGTTTTCTTCTTCAATGCCTGATTGTTATTTCTGCTAATTCCTCCCAAAATAGATTTAAAGGCTATTACATCAAAGTGATTTTCATAAGGAATTTTGGTCGCGTCAATGGCCTCAAACATGGCTTTTGCCTTGTATTTATTCAATAAAACAGATGCTTGATTTTCAGGATTTTCAAGGTCTGAACAAACTACCCGATTGCCCAGCAAGGACAACCAAAGACTCAGGCCGCCTTTGATGCCACCAAGTTCCAGGCATTTAAGATTTCTTTCTTTTAAATTGATGTTGCTTTCCCAGAATTCAATTGCTTTTGACCAGTTGACAATGTCCCAGCCAATAATATCTTTCATTAGATCTTTCTGCATGAGCAATGATTATTTTCCGTTTTTAATTTAACTCAATTTAATTTTAATCAAAATTAAACAACACCCGGGAAAGAAATTGAATGCTTAAGTTTTGATGATTAAAGTTATTTGTTTTGATTGTGTTTATGTTTTTATTTATTTTCTATTAACGTGCTTATTTAATTTGATTCAATCAAATTAAGATATAAATCTGTTTGCAAAAACGCATTTATTTATATTAAATAAGCCCGATAATGAATGTACTTCGTATTGACATTTATGGACACTCCATGACAATTAGAGCACAAAGCTCACACAACTTTCCACTTTCCACTTTTTACTTTCCACTTTCCACTTTCCACTTTCCACTTTTTACTTTCCACTTTTTACTTTCCACTTTTTACTTTCCACTTTTTACTTTCCACTTTTTACTTCTTACTTCTTACATCTTACTTCTTACTTCTTACTTCTTACTATCCAAAATAGTCACTGTACCCTTTTGTGTGTCTTCGTTTTCCAGATGCTTCAATGAAGCCACAAAGAAATAAGTTCCATCAGGCAAAACGTCCCCATTTTTATCTTTTCCATCCCATTCGAAAAACGGATCATCCGATTCATGCACTTTCGTTCCCCAGCGATTCCAGATTGTAATGTTGAACTCATCGTAGTCGAACGTTTGAATGGCTTTGAAGAAATCGTTGAAACCATCGCCATTTGGCGTAAATACATTGGGTAAAATAAGTGGTAAATAACAAGGTATAACTTTTACTAAAAATGAATCTGTATAGGCACATACCTCATCATTTACTGAAAGAAGTACCCAATACCAACCCGAATCACTCACCGTTATAAACGGACTAGTTTCCCCCGTGCTCCACAAATAGCTGATTGCCGCAGAATCTGAAATTAAAACGGTGGACTCACCATCGCAAATTTCAAGTGTAAACACATTTCCGGTATCTGGGTATTGCACTTCAACAGTTACAGAATCAATGTTTTCACATTCTAGTGAGCCAAAACTTGTTACTCTGATGTAATATGTAGTGGTGCTGTCTGGTGTAACTTCAACTTGCTGTTGTTGCGAAAAAACATCACCATTTTCTGACCAGTAATACAAATAATTAGTCCCCTCAGGAGTGTTTAATTGAACAGTTTCCTGTGCACATACAAGGGTGTCGTTGCTTGCTACAACATCTGGTAAGGGCCTCACAGACACATTTCGCGTTGAATTTCTGTTTCCACATTCATTTACAGTTGACATGCTTATGACAGTTGTACCGGGCTCCGTAAAATACAATTGAGCAATGTTGCTTGAAGAATCGAGAATCGCTCCCGGGTTAATGCCCCATTCATAGTACGTGTTTTCGCCCAGAGGCACCGTGTAGCCTACTGTATCTCCTTCGCAAACCAGAGAAGGCCCTACAACAGTTGCCGATGGTAAATCGCGAACTGTTACGGTTGCAGGTACCGACCCGGGGCCCACACAGCCGAAATTGGTTTCAACTACATAAACTTCGTAAACGCCCGACGTATTAAATAAAATACCGTTAAAAGGACCTCCGGTAAAGAAATCAGGATCATTGTTCAATCCCCATACATAGGTCGAATTCGGATTCCAGGGCGACAATCTGAAGAATATAGCGTCATCAATGCAAATAGTAGTATCTCCATCAAAATTAGTACTCAGAAAAGTATTAATATCCACAATATCAATGTCTAAAGGGCTTGGGTTAGGAGCCCCGATCGTTAAACGCACTACGGTTCCCAGATTGTCCCAGGGTTGAGACGAATTCGTTGCCACAATGCGCATGTAATAAGTTCCGGGAATCAAACCAATGGTGCCAAGCAGAGGTAAAATAGGAATGCTTAATTGAACTGTTGTATCGCCATAAGCTTCTACTGCGCCTACTACCCCGGTATTTATCACATTAAAGCTCATAAAATCAAGTACCTGAATCTGAAACTGGTTAACAGGTAAATATTCCGCCGCTGGCGGATCAATCCCAACATCTACGGTTAACAAAGTATCGCCACCATTTTCATTGTCGATGCAAAATGAAACGTCAGTTTGCTCATTGGTTTCAATATCACAGTTTCGTATGCAAAAAGGCCCGTAAACGCTACCGATAACAAAGGGACTGTTGGAAATAACCCGGATATAATAGTTGCATCCCGGCGGTATGGGTTGTTGCTGTGCCTGAACCAGCCCCGGAACATTCCCTCTCGGGATACTGCCAGGAGGATAGGTTGTATTGTCATTTATCGTTCCCAGAATGTTGGGATTCGCAGGAAACAAGCCGTTTGAGTCAGATAATTGGGCAATGTAAGTATTGTTCAGGTAAACCCCGGTAGAGTAGAAGGGCACATCAATAACACTTCCAATACAAACGGTATCCAGTGGGTTGGAAACCACCGCAGGTTCCAGCGTAAAAATCTGATTGGGGCAATTAATTACATTGATGCAAATCGAGGTGTCTGAAACTAAAACCGGGGTAATGTCTACTCTCATCACACGAATTCGATAGCAGTCGCTGGGATTCAGGTTGGAAGGTGTAGGCAGCGTAAACACTGCCATATTGGTGTTTTCATTGTTCAGCTGAAATATGCCCAGAGAGGTATAATTTGTGAAATCGCCAAAAAGGGTCGACATCTGAACTTCGTAAAAGCCTGTCCCGCAGAGCGGCACAGGATTGCTGAAAAACATGAGCACACCATCGCCTCTGCAAACGGGGTTGGGTGTGATAGAATCAATTTCAAGACGAACATTATAAACCTCAGGTGCATAGCGACCAACTACCCGGATTCCATCTACACCAAAAGAGCTGCCCTGTGGTTCGGCAGAACCTGAATTGGTCCATCTGAAGCCAAATCGTAAATCATTGCGGTTGTTAAAATCCGGATTGTAAAACTGTATAAATGACCAGTTGTTCTGGTTTGAAAAAACAGCATTCGGAACCGCTGTCCAGGGGCCGCCATCGGCTTGGTAGTAAAGACTGGCGGTGGCTCCCGGTGCACCAATGCAATGAAAGAAAAATGCAATTCTGACGCTATCAAGGCCAAGAGTACAGAAGCTGGAGGTAGAAGCAAAACGATCGGACGCTGACTGCGGATTGAAATTAGCATTGGAAACGCCCGGACTCACTGCCGCTGTAGAATCGTGAATGTGCAGATAATTGCTGAAAGGGGCAAAATTGATGTTGCCGCCCGTGGTATTGTTTTGATCGGGAGTATTTGCGTACACCGGAGCTCCTGAATATTGGTTATTCACAATCCACTGGTTGGCTCCACTATTTGTTCCAACTTCATTGGCTGTATTTAAGCTAAATGCACCGCTGCCATTTTCAAAGTCCTCGGAGTAAACCAGCGTGCTTTGTGCATCCGCCGCAGGCGGGATGAGCATGAAAAGAATAAAAAGCCATTGAATCAGGTACCCGTGTTTCATAAGCAATTAGCTTAAAATTGAGTTGGTTGAGAATTAGCTAATTTATGTAAAAAAATATTCTACACATAAAGTTTTGATTTATTCTGATTAAAAGCGATTTAACTTAACTTTACACGTTGATGAGACTCATAACCACCTTGTTTCTTCTAATGGTGCTGCATTTGCCGCAAAGGCTAAATGCTACGCATTTGATGGGTGGCGAAATAACCTGGACCTGTGAGGGAAATGGATGGTATGTGTTTACCATGAAACTTTACCGCGATTGCAATGGTGTGCCCGTGCAACTTCCTGTGGCACTGCGGGTTCATAATCATCCTACAGTTACCGGATTCGGTTTGCAGCTTGTTTCACAAACAGATATTTCGCCTGTTTGCGATGGTTCGGGAGTTAGTATTTCTTGCGCCGGAGGTGGTGCCGGTGCCGTTGAAGAGTTTGTGTTCAGATCCAATCCAATCAATTTGCCCGGAATTCCTCCACCTCAAGGGTGGATTTTTACCTACGACAATTGCTGCCGAAACGAAGCAGTTAATTTGCAAATTAATACCATTGAAACCGGCTTTACCTTGCGCGCAATCATGTATTCCTACAATGGAGAAAATGCTTCGCCTTGTTTTGATAATTCGCCTGTATTCACAGCCCTTCCGGCAACGGTTATCTGCGTCGGAAGTCCATTTACCTACAATCACAATGCCTTCGACGAAGACAAGGATAGTTTGCGCTATTTCTTCGATCAACCGCTCGACTGGCTCGATGGCACCGCTTTCACCGAAACCAATCCTCCCGGAATTCCATGGGTAGCCGGCGGCAACTTTAGCGTAAACTCACCATTTCCTTCCGGAGGAAGCAGCATTCCGGCCAGCCTTAACCCCGAAACCGGCGAAATTTCGTTCACTTCGCAGATAACCGGAAATTTTGTGACTGTCGTCAGGGTTGATGCCTTCAGATGCGGACAGCTCATTGCTTCCATTTTCAGAGATATTCAAGTGGTGATTATTAATTGTCCCCAAAATAACCTGCCTCTTATAACCGCCCCTTTTCAGGATCCGGGTGGTGGACCGGCCACCTTTACTACCACTGTAGAAGCAGGCGATCTGGTAAATTTTAACATCACGGCTACCGACAATGATATCTTCCTAACAACAGGTCAGCCTCAAAATATTTCGGTGTCGGCTTCCGGGGGCTTGTTTGGCGATAATTTTACCGATGTTAGTTCCGGCTGTCCTTTTCCGCCCTGTGCAACTTTAGATCCGCCGCCTCCTGTAGTTTTGCAAAGTGGTGAGTCCATTTCGTTTAACTGGCAAACCGATTGCAGTCACGTATCGCTTTTTACCGATTGTTTTGTACCTTCAAGCACGTATACCTTTTTGCTCGTTTTTCAGGACAATGGTTGTCCGGCTCCTGCCTACAGAATTGCCACCGTTGCCGTAGAAGTGTTAGCACCCGAATTACCTCCGTCGCCCGAAATGCATTGTGTTGATGTTCAAGACAATGGCGATGTATTGCTGAGCTGGTCGCCAGTTGATAATCCCGATGGTTATTTCAACAGTTATCAGATCTATACGTCCACATCGCCCGGAGGGCCATTTACCAACATTGACAGTATTTTTAATATTAATACAACTACTTATCTGCATGCAAATGCAGGTGCTAATGCACAGTCGATATATTATTACGTAGCCACCCGTTCAGAATGCACCGGAACTTTTCTGGCACCTGCTCAGGATACCCTTCAAAGCATTTTTCTAAATGTAAGCGATGCCGGATCCGGCCTTATTGATCTGAATTGGAATGCGCTTTCGCAGCCTCTGCCTGCTGGAACTGCCTTGCCTTATAGCATTGATCGTTCCTACGCACCTGATCCCTTTGTTGAATTTGCAACTAGTATTACTCTTGTTTATCAGGACAATATGGAAGGTTGTCTTCAGGAAATCTTTTACGAAGTAAGTATCAATCACAACACTGGTTGCGTTTCAAGTTCCAATATCGATGGTGGGCCATTTAGCAATGACGAACCACCCGCTAGTCCTGTTATTGATTCTGTTTCAGTTCAACTCAATGGAACTAGCGTTTATCTAGGTTGGCAGCCCTCTCCTTCGGAGGATACAGACGCATACATCATTTATAGCGTGGCCAATGGCACTTTTACTGCTATTGATACAATTTATGGGATTGATAATACCTTTTACACCCTCACAGGTTTTGACCCCACTTCAAGTTCCTTAAGTTTCGCTGTTTCTGCACTTGACATTTGTTTGGAGGAAGGCCTTCCGGCCAATGAACACAGTACCATTCTGCTAAATGATGAGCTGAATTCCTGCGACGGGAGTGTGAGTTTATCTTGGAATGAATATTCAGACTGGTTGGGGGTTGCGGCGTATCAGGTGCTTCAGCAAGTGAACGGAGGCGCTTTTTCTGTTGTTCAAACAGTAGCAGGAATTACGGTAAACACAAGCGTTCCTCAGTTGATTCCCGGTGCTGAGTATTGCTTTGTTGTGCGTGCAATTTCGTCGCAAGGACAAGCTTCAAGCACGTCAAACACCGTTTGTTTTGAAGCCGATGTACAGGATTTGCCCGATTTTGCTTACCTGCGCAAAGCCACTGTTTTGCAAAACGGTTCAGCTTATACGGCTTGTATTATCGACACCGCTTCGGACATCGCTTCTTATCGGGTTTTAAGGTCGTTTTACCCCGGTAATAGCTTTGATACACTTTATTCAGGTTTTATCCCACCGCAGGTGGATGAGGTGAATTATACAGATTTTGGAGTAAGCACCCAAACTCAGAGTTATACATATATATACGAATTAATTGATAAGTGCGGTAATGCCAGTGCTGTATCAAATCCGGCAAGGACAATTTTGTTACGCGGCGAAGCTCTTGATGGTTTTGTTAATCGGCTTCGCTGGAATACTTACGCAGAGTGGGACGGAGGAGTTGGAAAGTACCGCCTGTTTCGTTCACTGGACGAAGGAACTTCATTCGAGATGATTTCGGATGCTCCTGCCGATAGTATGTATATGGATGTGGTTGCTGATCAGGTTGATACCTTGATGACCTTTTGTTATTATGTGGAAGCTGTTGAAAGTCAGATTAACGCATTTGGTGTCCGCGACACAAGCAGAAGCAACAGGGTTTGCGTTATTCAAAAACCTACGGTTTGGATTCCTTCGGCTTTTCGTCCCGGCAACCTTGCCGGTAACAATACTTTCAAAGCCATTGGTTTGTATGAGAAATTGGCCATGAACCATGTTTTTAGCATTTTCAACAGGTGGGGTGAGCAATTATTCATCACCGCCGATCCTTCAGAGGCCTGGGATGGTCGCTACTTATCAGCCATTGTGCCTACAGGCATTTATGTGTATCATCTCAAATTTAGTTTGCCTGATGGAACCCTTTTTAATAAGCGTGGCAGTGTAATGGTTCTGGATTAATGAAAATGCCAGGATTCGGCATTCATTGGTCTATAAAACAAAAAAAACCTGCTGAATTCAGCAGGTTTTTTATTTGTGTTGTCCGACTAGGGCTCGAACCTAGACTCTTCTGAACCAAAATCAGACGTGTTGCCAGTTACACCATCGGACAATTGCGGCTGCAAAATTACTAAATGATTTAGAATTTCAAATTTTTCCTGACTAATCTGTTTTCAAGTCGTCCATAGGTCTGAAATACAGTCAGATAAATTCACATACCAGGATTTTTTTATTTCGTATTGTTAAAAGTGCTGAAAACTTTCGTAAGAAATCGCGCAGGATTGCTCAGTGTTTTCTATTTTCGTCGCAATAATGCAGGTAAATTCCTGAATTCGATGAAACAATACAAAACGCTCAACAATGTATTTGGCTGGCTAGCTTTTACGGTAGCCATGTTAACGTACGGACTAACAATAGAACCTACAGCCAGTTTTTGGGACTGTGGTGAATTTATAGCAACGGCTTACAAGCTTCAGATTGGTCACCCTCCGGGTGCTCCCTTTTTCATGATCTTGGGCCGTCTTGCTACTTTATTTGCTTTTGGCGACGTTGAAAAAGTGGCCATGATGATGAATCTTCTTTCTGCACTCATGAGTGCATTAAGTATTTTGTTCTTGTTTTGGACAATTACTCACCTGACCCGTAAATTAATTGTTAAGAAAGGCGAGCAACCAAGCAACGGAGCTATGTTTGCCATCTTAGGTAGTGGTTTGGTAGGTTCTTTGGCTTACACCTTTTCAGATACATTCTGGTTTTCTGCAGTTGAAGGGGAGGTGTATGCCTCGTCTTCGTTTTTTACCGCGATCGTATTTTGGGCTATGCTCAAATGGGAAGAAGTGGCCGATGAGCCACATGCTGACAGATACATAATATTAATAGCTTACCTCATGGGTATTTCTATTGGTATCCACTTATTGAACCTACTTGCCATTCCTGCAATAGCCTATATTTATTATTTCCGCAAGTTTGAACCAAGCAAATCTGGTATTTTTATTACCGGTGTGGTTGGAGCTTTACTCCTTGGATTGGTGCAGTTTGCATTTATACCTAAAGTGGTTGGCAATGCAGCAAATTTCGAGCTGCTACTTACCAATACTCTTGGATTGCCTTTCGGTTCCGGTGCCATAGTTTATATTCTGGCTCTGATTGTTGCAATTTTTATCAGCCTTCAGGCTAGTTCTAAAGAAAACAGAAATGTTAGTTTCGGTGCACTTAGTATTCTCCTGCTACTTGTTTTGGGATTACCGGGCATTTTGGCAGTAGGTATTTTAGCCTATTTGATGTTCATGAAAAAAGCCAGCTTTGTTTTGGCAAATACCCTCACTTTGTGTATTACTGTGATGCTGATCGGCTATGCCAGTTATGGCATGATCATCATCCGTTCATCTGCAGATACGCCTATGGATGAAAATAATCCTGAGAATGTATTCACTTTGCTTAGCTATTTAAATCGTGAACAATACGGAACACGCCCGCTTGTGTATGGCCAATATTTCAATGCCCAGTTGCATCCCGATAAAAGCCAAAGGTATTCGCCGGGAAATACAGTGTATGCTCCCAACTACGAAACCGGAAAATATGAGGTTGTAGCAACGCCAAAGGACACCGAAACACCCAACTACGATCCGGAATACTGTACAGTGTTTCCACGCATGTGGAGTTCACAATCACATCATATAAATGGATACAAGACTTGGGCAAACATTAAGGATACTAAGAAAAAGCCAACATTTGGACAAAACTTAACTTTCTTTTTTAAGTATCAGTTGGGCTTCATGTATTTCAGATATTTTGCCTGGAACTTTATTGGCCGGCAGAATGATTTACAAGGTCACGGAAGCATAGCCGATGGAAATTGGAAAAGTGGAATTGGTTTTGTGGACGATGGTATGATTGGAACGCAGCACAATCTTCCGCCTTCACTGGCGGGTAATAAAGCAAATAATAAATTTTATTTTCTTCCACTCATTTTGGGCTTAATTGGCCTTGCCTTTCAATATGGCCGATCAAGACGCGATTTTTTAGTGGTAGGTCTGTTTTTCTTTTTTACCGGCATTGCAATTATTATTTTCCTGAATCAGTACACCATGGAACCGCGGGAGCGCGATTATGGTTTTGCAGGATCATTTTATGCATTTACAATCTGGATTGGAATGGGAGTGGCTGCCATTTACGAAGGTTTGAAAAAGTTCGCTCCGGGTCCGATCACGGCCATCGGAGTTACGCTTCTTTGCACATTGGCGGTCCCTGGAATTATGGCCAAAGAAGGCTGGGATGACCACAACCGTTCCGACAGATATACAGCTCGCGACTATGCAAGCAATTATTTAAATTCCTGTGAGAAAAATGCCATCCTATTTACAAATGGTGATAATGATACATTCCCACTTTGGTATGCCCAGGAAGTAGAAAACATTCGAACCGATATACGTGTAGTCAATCTTAGTCTTTTAAACACCGATTGGTACATCGACCAAATCAAACGAAAAGCCTACGACTCGGATGCTGTTCCACTTTCATTAACTCAAGATAAATACCGTCAGGGTAAACGCGATCAAATCATTATTTATGATGAAGCCGGACTTACCGGGTATCAGAATATTCAAGAGATGATGGATTTTGTAGCCAGTGATGATCCTCGCAACAAATTGAAATACAGTGGACGTGAGTTTGAATATTTTCCATCAAATAAATTCAGTGTACCGGTTGATTCTGCCAAGGTTGTAAACAATGGAACCGTACCTCCTGAATTGGCTTCACAAGTAGTTAAATCAATTAATTTTGAGTTGGATCGAAATTATATCTTAAAAGCAGAATTAATGATTCTCGATCTCTTGGCTACCAACAACTGGGAACGTCCAATTTACTTTGCCATTACAGTGGGCGATGATAGTTATTTGGGCATGGAAGATTATTTTCAATTAGAAGGGTTGGCTTACAGGCTTATTCCGGTAAAAAATCCAAAAGGTCGGGGTGATAATTACGGACGTATTCATACTGCTAAGATGTACGATAACATCATGAATAAATTCCGCTGGGGAGGTCTTGAATCCAACGAAGTTTATATGGATGAGAATAATATTCGTATGACAATGAATCTTAGAAGCAATTTCGATCGCCTGGCGGAAGCACTTATCGAAGAGAACAAAAAAGATTCTGCATTAAAAGTATTGGATAGAGCTTTTGAGGTATTGCCGGAAAAGAACGTTCCGTATAACTTCTTTACAGTGCAGTTGGCAGAGGATTACTATAAAGCCGGGGAAACTGCAAAACCGGATGCAATCCTTAAAAGGTATGCCGACATCGTAGAGCAGGAATTGGATTATTATTTCAGTCAAAAGCCTGCCCTGTACAAAGAATTCAACGATGAGGCGCAACGCAATATGTCTATTTTGAGATACATGATTGACATTTGTCGCCGTGCTAAACGCACCGAAATGGTTGATGATCTGGATAAACGATTCAGAAGATTGGAGCAGGTATTTATGGCTAATACCGGAACGGTAGTTGGCCCTTCAGGCCGATGATCTCGTTTATTCAAAACTTACTGATTAAATTATTGTATCCCGAGAGTATTACCCGCCTGCCGGCAGACAGAAAAGTAGTTTATCTAAGTTTTGATGACGGACCGCACCCGGCGATTACGCCGGCTGTTTTGCATTTGCTTGCCAAATACAAGGCAAAAGCTACCTTTTTTTTGATTGGTAGTCGTGTTGAAAAATACTCTGGAATTTATCAACGTATTCTGGAACAAGGTCATACCGTAGGTAATCATACCATGAACCACGAAAAGGGCTGGGTTACAAGTGCCGAAGCTTATGTAAAAAGCGTAGAATCCACCGCATCATTGGTTGATTCTGGTTATTTCAGGCCTCCTTACGGAAAATGTTCGCGAAAACAATATAAACTGTTGAAAGGCAAATTTAGGTTTGTTTATTGGGATGTTTTGGCGGAGGACTGGAATTGTAAACTATCAGGCGAGCAATGCTATAAGAAGGTAATAAAAAACTGCAAGAATGGATCTGTGGTAGTTTTGCATGATTCGGAAAAGGCCTGGCCCCGATTGCAGATTGCACTACCGCTCATTTTAGAATCATTGAAGGCAAAAGGGTATGTTTTTGAATCCTTACCTTCGAAGCCTTTAAGCAAACATCTGCACGAAGTGCAAAATGATTAATTGAAAAAAATGCTTTATTTGCATATATGGAAAATGAAGCAATAGATTTTGATTTTAATTCAATCAGGCCTTTTTACGATTACGAGGTTCCGGCTGCCATAGGGAGACTTCTGGAGCAACCCGCTTTTCATACAGCATTGAAGTTTATTTTCCCAGAAGTTCCAGCGGAACAAATGCATCAAATGCTCAAACAAATTAATAGTGTCGGTGATTTTCAGGAAAAGATAATTTCGCAGGCATTGAGTAAAATAATTGATGGAACAACAGAAGGCATTAGTTTAGGAGGAATTGAAATATTAAATAAAAATAATGCTCATTTATTTATTTCAAATCACAGGGATATTGTTCTTGATTCTGCATTTTTAAATTATCAATTATTTTTAAATAATTTCCCAACAACTCGAATTGCAATTGGGAGCAATTTATTGCAAAAACCGTGGATTGAAGATCTGGTTAAATTGAACAAGAACTTTATTGTTCATCGTGATGTCCAGTCGCGGCTCGCCTACATTTATTCAATGCGTCTTTCAAGATTTATTGGACATTCATTATTAAGCGAAAATATTTCTGTTTGGATTGCACAAAAGGAGGGAAGATCCAAAGAGGGAAAAGATCGCACGCATGCCGGCTTAATAAAAATGTTTGGAATGGCCTCTGATTGGGAAGATCCTGCAGAGTTATATAATTCACTTCGTATTTCTCCTGTTAGTATTTCTTACGAAACCGAACCATGCGGAGGTTATAAAGCCCGTGAAATGTACATCAGAAAAAATGAAGGCAAGTATCAAAAGCAAGAAGGTGAAGACCTTCAAAGCATGAAAGCCGGTATTTCCGGGAATAAGGGCAGAGTTCATTTTGAATTTTCGGCACCTCTTGAATTAAATGATATAAAAGAATGTTTCAAGGGCTTTTCAAAAAACGATGCTGTGAAAAATCTTGCTACGCTTATTGATAGAATTATTATTTCAAATTATAAGCTTTTTCCTTCGAATTATATTGCATATTATATCAAAACCGGTGATAATAGATTTAATCATTATTTTAATGAGTCAGAAAAAAATATATTTGGGGAAATGATTGAATTTGAATTGGTGGGTTTCGAATATGATTCTGAATTATTAAAACCACATTTATTAAATATTTATGCAAATCCGGTAATAAGTAAAATTGATTTGGGAATAATTTAATTTATATTTATTTTCAGAATCTTTTTAAAGTGTTTTTCCATTCATTTTTAATCGCATGAAAAAAATCATCTGAAATTGACTGAACATTATTTTCACAATTTAGTAAATCACTTACAAAAACCTTTTCGGGATACTGATTGCAATTTATTTCGCTTTCCATATAATACTTTCCGGTACGTTTGATTTCTTTGAACCTGTCGGCTGAATATATTTCAAATAATGTATTTCCGTCTGAATACATTCTGTATTGTGGATAATCCATAAAATAATTTAAGTGTTGAACAAACAATTCAATCTGCTGTTGGATTGGCGTAAATTGCAAAAAAAATCAATGTCGAAGTCTGTTATTGTTCTTGGCGCCGGATTCTCTGGCTTATCCGCTGCAACCACCCTTGCATCCCTGGGTTATGATGTTACTATTATTGAGAAACATGCGATGCCTGGCGGTCGGGCAAGAATTTTTAGTGAACAGGGATTTACTTTTGATATGGGGCCAAGCTGGTATTGGATGCCCGATGTTTTTGAAAAGTATTTTAATCGATTTGGGCA
>Ga0169931_10002349_pt1 | contig 30911 bp, 33 predicted proteins | sample Kivu_15m_20L_FD_129675 | JGI IMG/M metagenome (GOLD analysis project Ga0169931, IMG submission 129675) | Freshwater microbial communities from Lake Kivu, Western Province, Rwanda to study Microbial Dark Matter (Phase II) - Kivu_15m_20L... | ecosystem: Environmental > Aquatic > Freshwater > Lake...
GGCGGATTGGATTTCTTACTACAAAACTAATAGGGACTTACTTCATTCAGGTGATGTTGTCCGAGTTAATCAGCCAGATCAGGCAATTTGGGTGCACGGCGTTGTTTCCCAAAATCAAGATAAAGCAATATTTAGTGTTTCATCAATCGCTGCTATTGCCGCAAGTAAACCACCTCTCTTGAAATTTTTCGGACTAAATCCAAATTACAATTACTTTGTTCGAATAGTTCAGCCAGCCGGTCCTGCTGAAACAATCAAGAATGAAGATCCAAGTTGGGCTAAGGGTGCAATACTTGGAGGAGATTTGATATTAAATCACGGATTGCGCGGCTTAAAGATTCAACCTGAAAATGCTTACTTGGTTGAAATGATTAGGCAGGATTAATCTTCAGCCTTGCTTTTATTTCGCTTTTCATTAGCTAGCAAGCGTCGTGCCTCATCCGCATAGATATCGACATAATCTTGATCACTTAAATCTCTTATATTTTTCATAATCTCATCAGTAACTGCTCGCAAAGTTTCTCTATCATTCCTTTTTTCAAAAAGGTGAGAGAATTCAAGTGGTTCACCTATCTTTATCCCCACTCGACCTAGCTTGGGAATATTTCTTTCGGGAGGCTGTATCTCTCGCGTGCCGTGAAGCCCGATTGGGATAACTGGAACGTTATTTTCGAGTGCTAATCGAGCAACACCAGTTCTGCCCCGATACAACTTTCCGGTGGGTGATCTAGTGCCTTCTGGATAAATTGCAATCAAGCCACCATTTTGCAGTACTTTTGCAGCTGCAGTTAGTGCATTGGAGGCTCTTGCGGTACCGCGTTCAACTGGAATTTGTCCCGCACTTTTGAAGAAATTTCTAGTAACAAACCCCTTTAACCCTTTACCTTCAAAATATTCAGCCTTTGCCAAAAACGTGACTCTTCGGGAAGTTGATAATGGCACCACAATCGAGTCGATAAAAGACAAGTGATTTGGAGCGAGGATGGCAGCACCAGTTTTCGGAATATTTTCCGCGCCTTCAATCCAGGGCGAGTAAATCAAGTTAACCAGCGGACCAAGGCTTCCGTATCGCAGAAGCCAGTAAATTGGGGTTTCTAGCCGCTCGTCATCAATTGCCACAAGGGAAAAACTAGAGCCTGTTAGGGCTGACAACTAACCACCCCCCGCCCTAACATAATTCCGTAGGGATAAACCAAGGAAGATATGAACACTCTGGAACCAATTAGCTCTCGATCTAGCAGTCAGATTGGCGTTTTGCTATTGCACGGATTCACTGGCTCACCGGCCTCACTCAGGCCTTGGGCTGATCACTTGGTAGCCGAAAATTTCTCAGTAGAACTGCCAGCATTACCAGGTCACGCAACGAACTGGCGAGACTTAAATCGAACCACTTGGCACCAATGGTACGCAGCAGCCAAGTTAGCTTTGCTCAAATTGAGTCAAGATACTGAGCAGGTTTATGTAGCTGGACTTTCAATGGGTGGGGCACTTGCTTTGCGGTTGGCGCAACATCACACCGACATATCTGGTTTGATTTTAGTGAATCCTGCGTTGCAGGCAAAAAACAAATTACTCCACCTTGCCCCTGCTTTAGCTAAGTTGATTCCAAGTGTGCCTTCGGTTGGTAATGACATCGCAAAGCCAGGTATCACGGAACATTCTTATAATCGAACGCCAGTTGCGGCTGCAGCATCTATGTTGGAATTATGGGCTGATGTCAAAAAAGGACTGCATTTAGTTGATAAACCGGTACAGGTCTTCACGAGTACCAATGATCATGTAGTGCCAGTAAGTAGTTCGAACTTAATTTTGCAGTCCATTTCAACAGCTCGACATCTAAAGGAGCAAGTTGTACTTGAAAAATCTTTTCACGTTGCCACATTAGATTTCGATCAAAATATTATCTTTGAAAAATCAGTATCGTTTATTAAATCGCGCGCAGAAAACAAACTCTAACGAAGCAGATCTTTTCGTGCTAGAACTACAGCATCAACTGTTGCTGCGGTAACAATATCTGGTCCAGTGAGCACTGGTGTGCCATTACCTATTCGACCTGCAGTGGTTCGAAATGTTCCCAGCATATCTACTGCGTACCGCACTTGCATTGCTTCTTGATTATCTGTCATAAACAAAATGTTGCCATTTCGAAGTTCAGTTTCTAGTTTGTCTGAATAGCCTAAAACTCCAACTGTTAAATCTCTAACTACATTTTCTTTAGCTCGTTGATAAACCCCAATCAACTTTGGATTTGCCAGCAATACAGAATCAATCTCTTTGTCTCCCGCAATAGCTTTTCTTATGTTTTCTGGAGCTGCATCAGCAGTAACTTTGACTGAAATCACGACTGAACTTTTCAGTTTCTCACCTACAGACTGACACAAAACGACTTCTCGGCTCTTTGCAGCACTCGTCGAGGTTATACACAGAAGTTTTTTCTTATTAGCTGCTTTAAATCGATAACCAACCGCTTCCCCGATACCAACATCTGTAACTCCTATAAAACCTAAAGCACCAAATGGTAGGGCTGCAGCAGAATTGTCTCCGATACCAACAACTGGAATGCCTGATTGTGAAACTTTTGAGAGAGCTTTACCCATTCTCGCTCCTTCGGAAGCAACAATAACTCCACCTAAATCTGGTACTACTTGAGTTTCTTTGAGCTTCTTTAGTGCATCTGCAGATGATGTTGGAACAACAATTTGAATCTGATATCCAAAGCGTTCTGCAGCCTGCTTCGCTGCTGCTTCCATAGCTAAAACGGTTCGGTCATCTAGATTTGGTTGGGTGATTATCTGGATCGCTTTACCTAAAGCCACGCGCTGAGTTTCCTTCTCCTCAGTTTGAATATTCAAAACCTCAGCATCATCTGCACAACCGGAAAGCAGGGTTGCGGTGAGCAAAAGTAGGAGGAGTTTCTTCATAATCTAGCCAAGTCTGCCACACCCACAATTCCAGCAGCATTACCTAGCTGGGCTTGCAAAATCGGAGCTATCGGTCGATATTTTGCTGCAGTTAAATGTTTCAAGAAAGATCTCCGAGCCGGTTGCAAAATGAGCTCACCAGCCCCGCTACCGCCGCCACCAATTACAAATATCTCAGGATCTAAAACTGCAGCAATGCCAGCTAAACCCTGACCTAATCGGGTTCCTATCTCAGTTAACAAGGCAATAGCAATTTCATCACCTCGTTGTGCAAGTTCAGTTACTCGCTCTCCGGTTATCAGTTCAACATTTCCACCGCAATATTCGATTAAAGCTCGTCCAGCATCTGGATTAGCAATTGCTAATTTTCTAGCATTGCGGGTAAGGGCTGAACCACTTGCATATTGCTCAAAACAACCCTTTAAGCCGCAACCACAATCCTCACCATCAGGCACCAAGACAGAATGTCCAGCTTCAGCAGCCATTCCATATCCACCAACAACTAATCTGTTTTCAATCACAATTCCGCTACCTAATCCTGTGCCAATCGTGAGCATCACAAGATTCTTGAACTCTCGACCAGCACCAAATTGAAATTCTCCCCAGGCAGCACTGTTAGCATCATTTTCTAAAACAACGGGTTTGCTTGTTAAGGATGCTATCTCCTCGCCAATATGAAATCCCGTCATATCCAAATTTGGTGAAAATAGAATCTGCTTTCTATCTTTGCTTAAGAATCCTGCAGCTGATATTCCAATAGCCGAAACATCAAAACTCTGTAATAGTGGTTTACACAAATCAAAAATAGTATTTCTAATTGCAGTTCTATCGTGGCTTGGCGATACTGTTTTTTCATATTTCAAAATTTTTCCGGACTCATCAACAACTCCAGCAGCAATCTTGGTTCCGCCAATATCAATTCCAATGGTTAATGTCATAGATTGCTCACCGAATTAGCTAATCTAGTCATTATTTTTTGAACCATTTGATCCTCAACTGTGCTCTTCATCAAATTTAATATGGCACTCTTGAATCTTATTTCTAAATCATACACCACATTACAGCTATTCTCCGATACTGAAATAACTTTGAAGTTGCCAATCAGTTTGGATAACTGGGTAGATTGTACTAAAGACCAAGAGATTAAATTTTCCTCGAGCTGCGAAATATTCAAGGTAATCCAATCAGAGAATCCTTGCGTTTCTAATTCAAACCTGACTTGACTGTTGAGTCGATTTTCATCAGTACTTATTACTGATACTGATTTAAATCCAGACCATACAGGGTATTTCTCAAAGTTCAGTAATGTTGATAGCACTTTCTCTGCTGAAGCATTTATCGCGACTTGTCTTGTTACCATAAATTTATTTTTTTCGACTATCTAATAAATCACGAATCAAATCTCCCCTACTACCTAAAGTAAATTCCTTCGCAACCCATGCGCGACCTGCTAAACCGAACCTCTCTCGCATAGATTCGTCTCGTAACAATGTTTGTATTGCTGGAATTAATGATTGGTCATCCACTACTAAACCGCTTTCAGAATCATTAACTGCCTCTGGAGCTCCACCGCTTTTGCCAGCAATCACTGCGACACCACAGGCCGCTGCCTCCAGATACACAATTCCAAATCCTTCTACATCCAATCCTGCAAACCGAGTTCGACAAGGCATGACAAACACATCAGCTAGATTGTAGATTTCTGGTAAATCATTGTGCGGTACAGATCCAATAAATTGGACCGCATCATAAACGCGATTACGTTTAGCAAGTTTCATTAACCTATTGCGATCAGGTCCTCCGCCAACTACAACAAACTTTAAATTTGGAAATTCATTCATCAGTGCGGGCATCGACTTAATCACTGAATCAAATCCTTTGCGTGGCATCAACCGAGATACACCAAGTAAAACAGTATTGTTAGATAAATTGAATTTTTCTCGAATCATCTCACGTTGACTTTTGTTAAACGGTGTATATCGATTCGAATCTACGGCCGGCGATAGCTGAATCAATCTTGCAGTTGCTGGCATAAGAGATTCAATTTGCTTTTTGGTGTACTGAGTTAAGTAAGTTATTACATCAACGTTTTTCGCACACCTTGCAAGTAGAAAACGAAGCAATGGTATTTTGGCCCAACCGGCTTCATGGCCATGAGTTAGTGCGACAATGTTTTTGATTCCCGCGCGCTTGAGGCTTTTACTCATTAAAGCTAACGGAGCAAGTGCACCGAAAAGCACCTGATCACAGTCATATTGCTTAATCAACCGCTTTATTTGCAAAACTCGTCTAGGCGTAGGTAGCAGCACTGAACCAGATATTCGCTTGACATCAAAGGGCAATTTTGCGTCATACTCTTTTGCACCAGACCAGTTTGAAGTAAAGACCACTATAGATTTTGGATACATCTGTGACACCAGTTGCTCTATGAATGTTTGGATGCCACCTCTACGGGGTGGAAAATCGTTAGTAATCACCAAAGTACGAGGCACAGGACTAACTTAGCGGGTTTGCCCGCATCCAAGGGTCTACCGTTTAAGATAATGGGGTGAAGATTCTTTACATACTTTTAATGTCACTTAGTCTTATGGCAATTGCGCCTGTTTCTGCTAATCCAACTGAAGGTTCCCAGTATGGCGATCGAATTGTTTTTGATTTGTCGCAACAGCGCGTATGGTTAGTAAATGAAACTGCTGGATGGGTTAAGACCTATTTAGTTTCTGGATCAAGATTTGATTATCACCATAAACCAGGAATTTACAAGGTATTTTCAAAGTCTCGCACTACCACTTCTTACTTGGGTAATGCAACTATGAATTACATGGTTCGATTTGACCGGGGAAAAAATGCCAATATTGGTTTTCACGATATCCCGAAATATTTTGATGGAACCTATGCACAAACAGAATCTCAATTAGGGACTCCGCTTTCAGATGGATGCGTACGGCAGCGATTAAGTAATGCAAAAGCGTTATATGAATTTGCAAAAATTGGTACTACCGTAGTAGTTGTTCCTTAATCTAATTTGGCTCATCAATAACCAATCTAAGTGGCGAAACCAAACCCGAATCGCTTAAGACTTTTATTGATGTCAAATCCTCTTGTGATAATTCAGTCGGTGCGCCGATTAAGGCGGCAACTACACAATCATCGCATTCAATAAATCGCACCTGACAGCTATTGCAGTCAATCCGCAGCACCATTGGTAAATCACGTTTTGGCAGTTCATTCATACCTCAAGGCTAAACACACCCACTGACAACTAAATTGAACCTAGAAGCCCAACGAGCTTTTCTGGCCGATGCTCACCCAATACTCTTCTAGTAGTTCCACTTAGCGCTCTTAACGCGATTGAGTCCGTTGTCGCGCCTTCAGCTTGATATCTCACGCCTTTTAGTAACTCGCCATCAGTTATGCCAGTGGCTGCAAAGAAAGCATTGTCGCTTCTAACCAATTCATCAATGGTCAATACTTTTGTAATGTCAATACCTTGTTCATTTACTGCTTTTATCTCTTCAGGTAATTGCGGGGCTAATCTGCCCTGCATTGTGCCGCCAAGAGTTTTCATCGCACAGGCCGCAATAACTCCTTCTGGCGTGCCGCCAATCCCCATCAACATATCCACACCGGTATTTGGTCGAGCTGCCATTACTGAGGCGGCGACATCTCCATCCTGAATCAATCTAATGCGTGATCCGGCATTTCGAATATCATCAATCAAAGTTTGATTTCTATTTCGATTTAGCACCATCACGGTAATGTCAGAGAGTCTTTTTGATTTTGCTTTTGCGACTTTAGTTAAATTGTGAATAACTGGAGCGTTAATATCGATTTGATCTTTTGCTTCAGGCCCAACCACTATCTTGTCCATATAGAAAATAGATTCAGGGGAATAGAGACTTCCTCGATCTGCGATTGCGATAACTGATATGGCGTTCAACTGTCCATTTGCAGTTAAGGATGTGCCATCAATTGGATCAACAGCGACGTCAACTTCTGGGCCTGAACCATTACCTACTTTTTCGCCGTTGTAAAGCCAAGGAGCATTGTCTTTTTCACCCTCCCCAATGACAATCGTGCCTGCTATATCTATTGACCCTAAAATAAAGCGCATCGCACGCACTGCTGCATCATCAGCATTGTGCTTATCGCCTCGACCTACCCAAGGAGCAGCTGCTAAAGCAGCAGCTTCAGTTACACGAACTAATTCAAGCGCAAGATTGCGCTCTGGCTTTATCGCACTCAATTGCCACCACGCTCTACCCAGTTTTGGGAACGCTGTACTGCTCGTTGCCATCGAACATATTCCCACTCATCTCGCGCTTGAGGAGTGAATTCGCGATCAATTGTTATGCTGCTTCTCAATTGATCTTTATTACTCCAAACGCCTGTTCCCAGCCCAGCCAAAAATGCAGCGCCAATTCCTGTTGTTTCCAAACTCATTCCTCGCACAACTGGAACTTTCAACACATCGGCCTGCATCTGCATTAACAAGTTGTTTACTGCAGCTCCTCCATCAACACGCAACTTAGCCAATGGTTTGTTGGTGTCTTTTATCATTGCTTCAACTACATCACGTACCTGAAAAGCAATTGCTTCAAGTGTTGCGCGAGCTATGTGCGCTGCCGTAGTGCCCCGAGTTATTCCTAGAATTGCACCGCGGGCATATGGGTCCCAGTAAGGTGCACCAAGTCCTGAAAGTGCTGGAACAAATACCACTCCGTCAGTTGTGTCTACGCTGTTAGCTAGTTGTTCAATTTCAGCTGCAGATTTGATAATGCCAAGGCCGTCGCGTAACCATTGTACCGCTGCTCCGGTAACAAAAACAGCCCCCTCCAGAGCATAGGTAATCTTGCCGTTTGGCTCTTGCCAAGCAATTGTTGTTAGCAACCCACGCTTTGATAACTGAAGTTCTGAACCAGTGTTATACAAAATAAATGAACCAGTGCCATATGTACATTTGCTATCACCTATATCAAAGGCAACCTGTCCAAACAATGCTGCCTGTTGATCGCCGGCAATACCCGCAATTGGCAGATTCAATCCCAAGAATTCTGTTGGATTAGATGACCCAACTTCGCCATATGAGGAAACAACCTCGGGAAGAATATTCTTTGGTACCTCGAATATTGAAAGTAATTCATCATCCCAAACCCCGGAATCTAGATTTAACAACTGTGTTCTTGAGGCATTTGAAGCATCAGAAACGTGTACCGCACCCTTAGTCATCCGCGAAATTAGGAAAGTATCTACTGTGCCAACTAGGTATTTACCAGAAGTAACTCCTTGCCAAACTTCTTTATCATTCCGAGAAAGCCAGAGAAATTTTGTGGAAGAAAAATAAGGATCAAGACCTAGTCCGGTTTTGTTGCGAACCTTTTCTTCAATACCACTATTTCTTAACTCGACAACCAGATCAGAAGTGCGTCGGTCTTGCCAGACAATTCCTCGGCGAGGCCCACTGAATGTTTTTCGATCCCATACCATTACCGTTTCGCGCTGATTAGTAATTCCAATTGCAGTTAAATTGCCTGCGCCAATTATGGCTACAACTGCGCCAACTGCAGCCAAAGTAGCTTGCCAGATTTCATCTGGATCGTGTTCAACCCAACCAGGTTGCGGAAAATGTTGGGTAAATTCAGAATAGCCACGGGCAATTACTTCGCCTTTTTCGTTTACAGCAAGCGCGGTTACTCCAGTTGTCCCAGCATCTATTGCCAATATCGCCATCTTTAACTGTCCACCTCGCTTTGTTACCTCTTCGTTATCTGCTGCGTTACTTTTGCGTTATCAATCTCTCACTTAGCTGAGACCTAACTTAGGTGGCAGTGAATCTATGTTTCCCTAGGCTTGGCCCGTGCTAAATCGTGACCAAACCTTATCGGCATTAAGTGGAGAAATCGATGTCATAGTTGTCGGCGGTGGCATCAATGGTGCAGTCTCAGCGGCAGCTTTAGCGGCTCACGGAGTTAATGTCGGACTCGTCGAATCTAACGACTTTGCCAGTATGACCAGTCAGGAATCATCAAACATGATTTGGGGTGGAATTAAATACCTGCAAGATTTCGAATTTTCCCTAGTTTGGTCCCTTTGTAGATCTCGAAATCAGTTATTGAAAAAGTATCCAAATCGCGTCAAACAAATACCATTTTTTGCGGTGATTGGCCCTACCTCGCCGTTTAGTCAAACCTTAGGATTTTTAGGTGCGCTGGTCTATTGGTTTTTTGGACGCTTTAAAACAAATAAACCAAAAGTTTTTTCAAATTCAAGCATCAAAAAGATTAATCCTTTACTTAATTTGGATTCAGCTAAAGGAGCTATTCAATATAACGACGCAATCTTGTTAGACAATGACGCAAGGTTTGTTTATGAATTTGTAAAGAGTGCTGAAAGAAATCAGGCCAAGATTTTAAATTATGCTGAAGTATTGTCCGCTAAACCCATATCAACGGGATGGGATATCACAATAAAAGACAAGATTTCAAACAAAACTTTTCAAGTAAAATCAAGAGTATTGGTCAATGCCACTGGCCCATATGCAAAAAGTATTAGCGATAACTTTCAAATTCCTACCGATAATCAGATAGTTATTTCTAAAGGTGTGCATTTGATTGTCCCAAGAATAGAAACTAATGAAAAGGTTCTTGCGTTCTTCGATAACAAAGGTCGACTGTTTTATGTCTTACCTATGCATGATCGAACGGTGATTGGAACAACTGATACTCCAGCTACAAGTCCAAAAGTGGAAGTAACAGCTGAAGATCGAGAATTTCTATTGAATCAGGCAAATCGTTGTTTGAATCTACTTACCCCACTTACTAAATCCGATATTATTGCAGAGCGCTGTGGGGTAAGGCCGCTGGTTGTTTCCAATGCAGCGACGTTAGACAACATCGACTGGATTTCACTATCACGAAAGCATGTAGTTGAGGCAAATCTTGAACTTAAATCGATTGCAATTTATGGCGGGAAGTTAACAGACTGCATCAATGTCGGTTATGAAGTAGTTGACTTCGTTAAGAAACTTGGTGTTAAAACCAAGCGAGAATCCTTTTGGATCGGTGAAGAGTCTGCGCAGGTTCCCGATGAATTAACAAAGAAGGTAGAAAAATTTCACCAGGCGAAAGCGGGTGAAATCGCTGAGCAACTTTGGCGAAGACACGGAAGTGCAGCACTTAAAATTGCTGATGATTGGCAAATTGAACCTAAGAACGCAGAGTTAATTTTCCCCGGTCTGAGCTTTACTTATGGTGAACTAGATTACATCATCAAAAATGAACACATTCAATACTCATCAGACTTATTAAGGCGAAGAACACCAATATCGCTTTTACGAAGATCAGATGAGATATCAAATAACAAGCTGCTTCAAGATTTAATATCGGATTTAAAGTCGTAGATTGTTGTTAGTTTAAATTTGAGAATTATTCATCAAATCTTGCAATCAGTTCAACAGTTGCACCAACCCCACACCAGCGGCAACTAACTTCTTGTAGATCATCGCTATGCAAGATTCGCTCTTCAATATTAGGTTCTCCAGCTAGGTCAAAATGCCAAAATTCGCTTGCGCGCTGAGTTCTAACTACGTCAAACCTAGTTAAGTTTCCACATCTGCTGCAACGCCAGCGAGATTTTGCATCAGGCAATTTCGGTGTTTCCATTGTCGGAGGGTAGCGAACAAATTGTCCGATTCTGGTATTACATTCGGTGCGTGCAGCAACAAATAATTTTTGATGAAGAATCAACACCATTGCATCAAGTTACCTTTGTTGTGCTCGATATTGAGACCACAGGTGGAAGTGCGCACGCGGATGCAATAACCGAAATAGGCGCTGTCAAAGTCCGTGGCGGAGAAGTAATTGGTGAGTTTCAGACTTTAGTAAATCCAGAGACGAGAATACCAATACAAATAGAAGTTTTAACTGGAATTACTACCAGCATGGTAGTAACAGCTCCAAAAATTCAAGAAGTTTTGCCTAGTTTTCTTGAATTCTTGAATGGTTCGATTTTAGTGGCTCATAATGCAAGATTTGATATTGGTTTTTTGAAGTCTGCCGCAATTAAGCACGGATATGAATGGTCATTTCCAAGAGCATTAGACACTGTTCATTTAGCAAAAGTTGCTCTCGGTAGAGAGGAGGTAAGAAATCGAAAACTCGCAACTTTAGCCCAGCGCTTTGGTACCAAGATTCAACCAAATCATCGTGCGCTTGCTGATGCCCAGGCAACGGTTGAGGTTTTCCACGCTTTGCTTGAGCGATTGGGTCGACTAGGTGTACACGCATTAACAGATCTTCAACAAATTGCTCCAAAATTACCAGAGCAGGTTCGAGCAAAAGCGAAGTTGGCAGATGCACTACCAAATAAGCCAGGTTGTTATCTTTTTAAGGATGCTCAAGAAACTGTTTTATATGTTGGCGTTAGTCAAGATTTAAAAACTAGAGTAAAGTCATATTTCACAAAGGGTGAAACTAGAAAATATGTTCGCGATGCAATTGCCATCACAGCCTCAGTAAGTACAGTTGTGTGCAGCACTGCCATGGAAGCAAGAGTTCGAGAGTTAAGGCTAATTGCAAAACATCGTCCGGCTGCTAATCGAGTTGCACGCAATCCAGAAAAGATCTGGTGGATGTATTTTAGCCTAGAGAAAGTACCTCGATTAATTATCTCAAAGAAAGTTCCAGAGATAAATCAGCCGGCATTAGGTCCATTTACCAAGAAATTCGTAGCGGAAGAACTAAGAGACTTCATCAATAATCAGTTCAGATTGCGCGATTGTTTAGAATCCCTAAGCAATCGACCAAACCATCCGGGTTGCATTCGTGGCGAAATGAATCATTGCAGTATGCCCTGCCAGCAAGAAACATTGGTCAAATACCTAGCTGACGTAAACGCGGTCCAGTTGGCAATGTTAGGCGAATCTAACGGTGTTATTGAAATAGCAACAGATCGAATGCGCCAACTCTCAGCACTGGAAAGGTTTGAAGAGGCACAAAAACTAAAGGAGCTAATTCAAGCGTTTGTGCGAGCTTCTAATCGCATATCAAACCTTCGAAAAATTTCCAGAATTTCAGAATTTACTTCAATAACAAAGACGGAGAGCGATTTTGAAATTCATTTAATTAGATATGGAAGATTGGTGGCGGCTGGCAAAATCAAACAAGAAGAACAGGTTTTTGATGTGGTATCTGCCCTTAAGCTCAGTGCGGAGCAGGTAGAGCCAAGAGGCTTATTGCCCGCCCGATCAGTTGCGGGATATGACGACGCCCCTGCAGCTATAGGTGAGGCCGAATTGCTGATGCAATTGCAGGACATTCAAGCCGTTTTAGATAGTAGCGCAGAACTCCTGCCATCTAGTTAATCTTTCTTTCGCAGCACCAGACTTAATTGCTAAATATGAAGCATCAATTGCTTTTTGCCACTCTTTTTTCGTAGGTACAGAATGGATTTGATTCGATTTAATCCAAAATGCAATCAATCCTGCTGCTGAGTTTAGAACTGCTGCAGCTCTTAATGCTTCAACTTTAATTGCATTCTGATCAGGATCTATAACTTGTAGCAACAGTTGAGCATTTTCTTTTGCATCGCCTCCTGTTAATAAATTAGCTGCATAGATGGGTATTCCAAAATCTGCTGGATAGAGTTCAAACTGGTTGTTTTGTTTGCCAAATTCCCAAATTGTGCTAGTACCCGTTGTTGTTATCTCATCTAATCCGTCGGAACCGTGGGCTACAAAGCCAACACATCCTTGTTTCTGCAAAACGCCAGCCATCAATAAAGCACGATTTGGATCTGCAACTCCCAATGCCATCGCACTAGGTCGGGCCGGATTTGCCAGCGGACCGAGAATGTTAAAGATAGTTGGAACACCTAATTCTTTTCTTATTTGGGCTACGTTTTTCATAGCTGGATGAAAATGTGGTGCAAAACAAAAGCCGATTCCAACTTCCTGCACACACAATTCAATTTCTTTAGCGGAAAGAGCTAGCTTGATTCCAAGAGCTTCTAGTACATCGGCTGAACCAGATTTACTGCTAGCGGCACGATTACCATGTTTTATTACCGTAGCACCTGCAGCCGCAGCGATGATTGCAGCAGTCGATGAGATATTTGCAGTGCCAAGTTGATCCCCGCCGGTGCCAACTATGTCAAGCGCTACACCCGGAAAGTTAACTGCAGATGCCCTCTCCAACATTGCATCGACAAAGCCAGTTACTTCAGATAAGGATTCACCTTTGTTTTTTAAACCCAAAATGATGTTTTTAACATCTTCAGTAGGCAAATTTCCTTGCATCATCTGACCCATTAACCAATGAGCGGCTTCTTGACTTAAATCTTCGTTTGCCTCAACTTGAGCAATAAGTTGGCTTAACAGCATCCGCTTACTTTGAAATGGCAGCGCGAGGACGGAGCAAAGTTGAAACTGTTTCCGCGAGCACAAATGGATCAATTGGTTTAGGAACTACAGCTTCTGCCTTCGACCAAGTAGCAAGCCAAGCATCTTGTGCGCGAGCAATGATTGCTAAAAACGGTGGACAATTGAACAACTCATCTTTTGCCTGTCTAGCTATTCCCAAACCCCCTGCTGGCGTTGCATCAGCGTCCACGATGATTAAATCAAAATGTTCTTTTTCTAACCTTTGCCAAAGCATTGGAGCGGTAGCAACTTCAGTGTTAACAACTTCTGGCAAATCCGCAGCAGGTCGTTTGCCAAGAGCGCTGATTACATCTCGACGGAATTGGGCATCGTGGCTGTAGATAAGAATTGCTAACTTTCGCTCCGAATCCTGCATTAAGAGCCTTTCTTGGGAAAATATGGCTAAAAGTAACGTTTTTTGCGTGTCATCAGCCTACTGGTTAATGTTAGTTTTCTAACAATCCGCGCCAGACTTAGCCAACTATCCCGCTCCGACTCAATATCTAATGGCAAGATAGTCCCATGGCAACTTCCACCACAGCTCCCACTACTCACCCAAACCGGCCTTCAAAAACCGCGGTTGGAACAGTTGTTTGGTTAGCGAGTGAATTGATGTTTTTTGCGGGGCTTTTCGCCATGTTTTTTACTGCAAGATCAGTAAGTCCTGAGTTGTGGGCGGAACGCGTTGAAATGTTAAATGTCCCATTTGCAGCATTTAACACAACAATTTTGGTGCTGTCCTCGGTAACAGCACAGTTGGGTGTTTTCGCAGCTGAGCGCGGAGATGTGCAGCTTTTCAGACGTTGGACGGTAATTACTTTTTTAATGGGTTCGTATTTCGTTGCCGGTCAGGTTTACGAATATGCAGAGTTAGTTCACAAAGGTTTGCTTATTTCTACCGACCCATACGGATCAGTTTTTTATGTGACAACTGGATTTCACGCGCTACATGTAACTGGAGGACTTATTGCTTTCTTATATGTTCTGCTTCGCAGTTACCAAACAAGAAGGTTCACGCACGGCCAAGTTACGTCAGCAGTAGTTGCTTCTTATTACTGGCACTTTGTTGATGTGGTTTGGATTGCACTTTTCGCTGCTATTTATTTATTGAAGTAACAGAGAGGAACTTGTGGCAAAGCGTTCAGGCACAGTTAGATTCAGTAAGTACCGAAAACACCCTGCTGCTTTATCAGTAATCTTGTTTTTGGGCTTAATTGTGACCAGTGGTGTTTATTCACTCGGAGCGAATGCGGCAAATGAATATGCCCGCAGCTCCGTTGATGCTGCCGCAATAATGAACGATCCAGCAAGCATTGATGCTGGAAAGCGACTCTTTGCAACTGGTTGTGCTACCTGCCATGGACTAAATGCACAAGGTAATTCAGACGGCCCAACATTAATTGGCGTTGGTGCTGCGTCTGTTCATTTCCAAGTTTCAAGTGGCAGGATGCCTATGGCTTCACCTGGCGCACAGGTTATGCGCAAAAAGCCGCAATACACTGAAGAGCAGACTCTGCAGTTAGCTGCATATGTTGCATCCTTAAGCCCCGGGCCTGAGATTCCAACTGCTGCGCAATTGAATTGGGCTGGAGCTGACTTGGCCGAAGGCGCTGAGTTGTTTAGAGCAAACTGCGCCCAATGCCATTCATTTTCTGGTCGGGGCGGCGCATTGACCGAGGGTAAATATGCGCCAAGTTTGATGATTGCCACACCCCAACAAATTTATGAAGCAATGATTACTGGACCGCAAGCGATGCCGATATTCAATGATCAAACGCTAAACCTTGAAGAGAAGCATGGGATTATTGCTTACATTGAATACTTGAAAGATTCTCCTAATCCAGGAGGATTTGAATTAGGCCGTTATGGACCAGTAACTGAAGGACTTTTTCTTTGGACAATTGGCATGGGTGCGCTTTTAATGGTAGCAATTTGGATTGGAGTTAAAGCCAAGTGAGCAATAGCAATCACGACGATATTCAAAATGAAGTAGTACCAGCAACCCAATCGGAAACTCAGGTCAACTTACCTAAGTCTGAATTACCTGTTCATGTCCTGCGCAGGGCTGATGTAGATCCAATTGCGGCTGCACGTGCTGAACGACAAGTTGCAATTATGTTTTTGCTTTCAGCGGTCTTTACTGTGCTTGCGGTAGTTTCTTTTTTTGCTATTCCAGTTGATTTATATATTCGCGTACCTGGACCTGGCGTAACATCTGCTTCAAACTTTGCATTAGGTATAACTCTTGGCCTGGCAATCTTCTTAATTGGTACGGGTGCCATTCACTGGGCAAGAAAACTTATGCCAGATGATGAAGTAGTGCAGTCGCGCCATGGATATTCCTCAAGTCGAGAGATTCGCGAATCAGTAATGCAAGAAATTCGAATTGGTGGTGAGGAATCTGGATTTACTTCAAGAAAGATTGTTCGTCGTTCACTTTTAACTGCACTTGCAGTGTTGCCACTACCAGCAGTAATCCTGGCACTTGATTTTGGTCCGCTTCCTCAGAATGAACTTAGAGAAACACTTTGGAAAAAAGGTGTTCGATTAGTAACTGACCCAACTGGACGTTATTTGCGTCCAGAAGATTTCTCAGTGGGATCGCTAGTCTCAGCGCATCCAGAGAACTTGAAAGAATGGGAAGAAGAAAATCACAATCTAAATGCTCGAGCAAAAACTTCAATCTTGGTCGTAAGAATGACGCCTGAACAACTTCGCACCTCTCAAGGAGAGGGTTGGGACTATCAAGGAATAATTGCTTATTCAAAGATTTGCACACACGTAGGTTGTCCAATTGCGCTTTATGAGCATAGGACCCATCATTTGCTATGTCCTTGTCATCAGTCGACGTTTGATCTGGCTGATTCAGGAAATGTGGTCTTCGGTCCAGCAGCTAGAAGATTGCCGCAGCTACCGCTTGGTGTTGATGAAGAGGGATACCTAGTGGCGTTATCAGATTTTCAAGAACCAGTTGGACCTAGTTTCTGGGAGCGTGGATGAGCAAGCAAGTAACTCGAGGTGCTGTTGATAAATCGATAGATGGCACTGTTAAATACTTAGATGATCGGCTAAGTACTTCTGGCTTCATCAAGCGAAACATTAAGAAGGTATTCCCAGATCACTGGTCATTCATGCTCGGTGAAATTGCACTTTATTCGTTTATCATTTTGCTACTGTCTGGTGTTTACCTAACGTTTTTCTATAAGCCTTCCTTAGTTGAAATTGTTTATGACGGCTCATATTTACCGCTTAAGGGAATCAAGATGAGCGAGGCATATGCCTCAACGTTAGAGATTTCATTTGATGTTCGTGGTGGGTTGTTAATGCGCCAAGTGCACCATTGGGGTGCGCTGTTGTTTGTTGCTGCAATAACTGTGCATTTGTTGAGGGTTTTCTTTACTGGAGCTTTTCGCAAGCCACGAGAACTAAATTGGGTAATCGGCGTTGGTCTTTTAGTTCTTGCAATTTTAGAAGGCTTTGCTGGTTATTCGCTACCAGATGATTTGTTGAGCGGCACTGGACTTCGTATTGCATCTGGTATTGCGCTTGCAATACCAGTTGTTGGTACTTATGTATCGTTTTTGGTTTTTGGAGGAGAGTTCCCTGGTCTTGATTTCATACCTAGGCTTTACACGATTCACGTTTTGTTAGTTCCTGGAATTATGTTGGCGCTAATAACCGCTCACCTGATGATGGTTTGGTATCAGAAGCACACCCAGTATCCAGGGCCAGGGCGCACTAATGAAAATGTTGTTGGCTACCCATTAATGCCCGTTTATATGGCAAAAGCTGGCGGCTTCTTCTTTATTGTATTTGGATTTTTAGTTTTAGTTTCTGGTTTAGTAACTATAAATCCAATTTGGAAATACGGTCCATATATGCCTGATCAAGTAACTGCAGGTTCTCAGCCAGATTGGTATATCGGCTGGCTAGATGGTGGAACTCGAATAATGCCTAATTGGGAGATAACAGTTCCTGGAATGTTTACTCTTAGCCCAAACATTTTGATTCCAGCGGTAGTTGTGCCTGGCATTATGTTTACTTTGCTAGCGCTTTATCCATGGATTGAGCAGTGGATAACTGGAGATAAACGAATTCATCACATCTTGGAGCGTCCACGCAATAATCCAAACCGAACCGCGCTTGGTGTTATGTCACTTGTGTTCTATGGATTTCTCTGGATTTCTGGTGGTAACGACATAATTGCACAGATGTTAAATTTATCTATCAATGATATGACTCGGGTAATTAGAGTATTGATTTTCATTACACCACCAATTGCTTTTGTAATCACAAAACGTATTTGCTTATCCCTGCAACATAAAGATCGCGAACGTTTACTGCATGGTGATCCAACGGGAAGATTACTGCGATTACCAAGTGGCGAATTCATTGAAGTTCATGAACCGCTATCCGATGAAGTAAAAGCTATATTGCTTGCACGAACAGAGTTACCAATGCTTACGCCACCTGCGGAAGTAGATGCTAATGGGGTAAGAACTCCGAATCTTTGGGTTAAAAAGTTGCAGCATCGCCTTAATCGCTGGTGGTATGTCGATCAGGTGCCAATGCCCACTGCTGCTGAGCTAACCGCCGCGAAAGCGCACACCCTGCATGAACTAGAGGATGCGCAAGAGCGCGGCATTGAGATTGCAAAGGACCTGCCCAGCCCAACTAAAAGCCATTAATTTCGGTGTTTAGGGCGATTTATTTGGCGTTTAGCGCCAAACTAGCGCTGTGCGATCAAGTCGAACTCAGCGCTCTTGGTACTTTTACGATTTCGCTAATTCTGCCTTCTCAACAACTGTAGTTACTGTTTTTTTAGGCCCCTACTTAACCGGATTAGCAGAAAATCAAGCTAATCCAAATGGCTTTATTGAAGTTCTCGGAATTCCAATGGCTGCTGAAAGTTTATTCCCCTACACCATCTCTATTTCGGTGCTGCTACAAGTATTTACTTTGCCAATAGTTGGTGCACTGGCAGACCATGTAAAGAGCCGTACAAATCTTTTAGGTATCTTCGCTCTGGTTGGTTCACTTTCAACAATGCTGCTTTATTTCATCACTGAGTCAAACTATCAATTAGGTTCTTTATTATTAGTTATTGCTAATGTTTCATTTGGTTCATCTATTGTGGTTTACAATTCATACCTACCAGATATAGCAAGCCCTGATCAAAGAGACGCAGTTTCATCTAAGGGCTGGGGTTTGGGCTATTTGGGTGGCGGCACACTCTTGATTGCCAATATTGCTCTTTTTCTAAGCACTGATGCAATTGGAATTGAGCCAAATATGGCTGTTCGCATTTCACTAGTTAGTGCAGGAGCATGGTGGTTTATCTTCACATTGGTTTCATTAAAGGGGCTAACTGGACTAAATAGAAATTCTGGAAAAGTTGGCGTCGCAGCCGTTAAGATAACGCTATCTGAGTTACTTCAAACTGCAAAATCTGCTAAAAAATATCCGCAGACATTAAAATTTCTTATTGCTTATTTACTATACAACGATGGCGTCCAAACTGTAATTGCACTTGCTGGAACTTATGCGGTGATTGAACTTAAACTACCTGAAACAGATTTGATAATTTCAATTCTAATTGTTCAGTTCGTTGCGCTAATTGGTGCGCTTGGCCTGGGTAAACTCGCCTACTTATTCGGCAGTAAAAAAGTGCTTCTTGGATCTTTAATGGTATGGACCTTGACCGTTGGAGTTGCTTACGTGATCCCAAGCAATGACGCTACTACCTACTACGTTCTAGCTGCACTTATTGGGTTAGTCTTGGGTGGATCTCAAGCGCTATCTAGGTCGCTTTTCAGCCAGATGATCCCTCGTGCACAAGAAGCGCAATATTTTGCAGTTTATGAGATTGCCGAGCGCGGCACTTCATGGATTGGCACTTTCCTTTTCGGTCTTAGCCTCACCATAACTGGCAGTTATCGCACTTCCATACTTGCGCTGATAGTGTTCTTTATAGTTGGTGGCTTAATATTGACACAAGTAAATGTACGTCAAGCAATTGCGGAGGCGGGCAATTCTCAACCGGAACGGGTGTGATGAAAAAACTATTAGCATCAATAGTTACTGGTTTTTTATTCTTTATTACTTTTCCAGCCGATGCTAACGTCAACTATCGGCTGAAAATTGTTTATCAAGATAGTCCCAAAGCAAAAGCAGTCACTTGGCAGTTAACCTGTAATCCAGCTGGTGGAAATCACCCACACCCAAATTTGGCCTGCCGGGAAATTAGGCGTGCAGTAAATCCATTTAAAAAACCAGCTAGTGATGAAATATGTACCCAGATATATGGTGGACCTCAGCAGGCTGTGGTTACTGGAGTGTGGGCTGGCAAAAAAGTTAATCGTAAATTTACCCGAACAGATGGCTGTGAAATTAATCGCTGGCAGCAACTTCAAGTTACTTTAAGCGGAAAATCCAAATAATCCAGAAATATTTTGTATTTTATCTAGTAATTGTCTGATTCTTTGCGTACCTTAGGCTCACCCAAAATTTAAGTGAGCAATAGTGAATAATCAGAATGGATATCAACCCATTTCGGTAGAAGTTGATATGACACAAGCATCATCGCCCAGTCAAAGGCTCTCTCCTACCCAGATATCGGCCTTTCGGAAATGCGGCCTTAGATATTGGTTTTCATATCTACTTGGTTGGCGAGAACCGCCAACGCCAGCTCTTGCTGCTGGCACTATCGTGCATGACACATTAGAAGCGCTTTTTAGATTGCCTGCTACTGATCGAGACTTTGCTAATGCTTGGACAATTATGGGAACTATTGGCAAGGAATTATTGCTCAAGCCAGAGTATGAGCATCTTGGGCGAGGAGCAAATCGTGATGATGTGCGAAAGCGCGCAGATGCCGCACTTACTGGATATTTTAATTTAGAAAAGCCAAATGAAATAGAAATCTCGCACGCTGACTTAGAAACAGATGTGGATGCCACCTTATCTGGGGTTTTCTTTCACGGTCGGCTAGATCGCCGCACTCGAAAGCCAATTGATCGGGTTACTGACTACAAAACTGGTAAAAAACCTAGTGGTGCACAGCTTGATGATTATGTCCAACAAGTGATGTTTTACGCCGCAGCAATAAATAATGGTAATGATCCAGGTGTTGAGGAAGTTGAACTACTTTTCTTGCCTGATAAGCAAGCTGTTCGCCGTCCTGTTTATCCAGCTGCTATATCGCGCGTCACTGACGTGTTGATGCAAACTCGCTCAGATATTGATAACGCTAACCAAAGTAGTAAATGGCTGGCTCAACCGTCACGACTATGCAACTACTGTCCCTTTAAGCCAGTTTGCCCAACACAACAAAAAACAGCACCAATTCCAGGTTCATCTGCCTCTCAAAATATGCTTAGTCAAACTGGTTTGCAACGAAAATCAGCTCCAGTTGCTAATGAAAATGATGGCGCAGAGTTTTTGCCGATGGAGTTAAATGATTAACTTAACTGAGCTGCCACAATGGCAACCACCTTGGTCAGCAAGCGGTGCTAACTCACTGATTCGAATCAGTTCTTCCGCGCTAAAGAAAGTACCTGGAAACTGTGAGGTTGAAAAGGTAGCTAAAGCTCATATCGATATCAAGCAAGAACTAAAGGATTGGTCCACTCGGAAAGACACCAGAGCAGTTTTCCTGTTAGGTGCTGTCCAAAAAATCTTAGCTCTTCCTCGAACTCCTGCCAATATTGATGAATTCGTTCGAAAAGAACTTGGAGTAAGTGCAACTGAACCTAGTATTCGTGCTGCAAAATCAATGGTGAGTAGAGCACTTGATGCTGTCGAAGAATTTGCTGCAGAAGATTTAGCTGTTGACTTAGTGCTCACGCCTACAACAGATTTTGTTTGTGTTGCTGCATCAGATACGCAGCGATTAGAACTAACAAGTTGGGGTGTTTACTATCAAAATGAAGATAAGTCCTTTCGTGAACTGCGATTGTTTTGCTACAAAAATGCTGATTTAACGAGAGATCGCAACCAGTTAGTTGCAGCTGTAAATATTTTGCTTAACGGAGCTATAACAGATGGCTCGCCAGCAATTTGGACAGAGCCATATCAGACGCTACCAACCAATCCACCACAACGAGTTCGAGTTAGACAAATAGGTTGTGTAGATGGATCTGCGGCAACACTTTTCGATGGCGATGCAGCTAGTGCAGCTGCTTTTGTTGGCGGAATTACAAGTGTGGTGCATGAATTTTTAGTGAATACACATTTTGTGCCAGGAAACAGTTGTGTTGAGTGTCGGTTTCGAGTTAGTTGCCCTGAAATTGTGAAGTCTCCGGGCTTTCTGGGATTGCCGACATCTGGCAAAATTTCTAAATCGCTTTCTAAAACTATGCTTAATTCTTACCAGCGATGTAACTATCAATATTTCTTAGCAAGTGTGTTAAAACTGCCAAAAAGTGAGTTTGAGTCCACTCAAGCCCTTGTGCGTGGTCAGGCGGTTCATGATTGGATTATGAAAGCACATGAACGACAAATTCCCTGCAGTATTGCAGATCTACCTGAGTCCGGTTTAGGAGAGATCGCCAGCAGTTTGGGTTGGACGCAAGAATATTTAGATCAAGCTCGCAGTTGGATATCAAGTCACTTCCAGGTCTGCCCTTTACAAACTCCAAACACAAAATTGCGATGTGAGGAATCACGAACTACCTGGGATAGTGATGCTGACGTTGTGATTACCACGCGGGCCGATGAAGTTGGAGTTAGAAATGAAAAGCCGCTATGGCGTGAGATAAAAACTACTTCAACGCTGCAGCAGTTAACCGAAGCCGAATACTTACTCCTCTATCCTCAGGTCGCATTTGCAATTGGAATTCAGGCAGATTCTGGTGGCACGGTAGAGCTTGAAATTCTCACCCCGGAATCTGGAAAAGTTTTATCTTTCGATACAACTGATCCGCGCATCGTATTGGCTGCTAGAAAAGCAATGGCAATTAGCTTTGATGCCATCCATCACGATGAAGAGTTTTTAGCATCACCAGGAATGGCATGCATCAACTGCCCAGTTAGTTCTTGGTGTGATAAACGGGTTGAATCCGCAAACTCAAAGGAAGTAATTGTTGAAGGCTTGACAGTTGATGTTGTAACTGGTGAAATCATTAATGATCAACCAGTAGCAATTGATGCTTTAGCAAGAGCACTGGCCTTAGTCGAACCAGTGGACCAAACAGATGACGTACCATTCTGAGATGATTAGTAAAGAAACCGCTATCAAGCAACTTGGGAATTTGTTTCTTCGCGGCGGCGATGTGGGAATCTCAGAACAATATGCCAAGAGTTGGGCAACGGCATCAGACTTAAGATCTAGGCATCCAAATCACTCAGTAAATCAACTATGCCAAGTGGCAACTAATCGATATCTGATTCAAGTTGGATCGATAGGTGCGCTATCTGGTGCTATTGCTGCAGCTCCATATTTTGGAACAATGAGCACAATAAGTAGCACTGCTGGGGACTTGTTTGTCTTTGGTAAAACCAGTGTTAACCATGTACTACTTCTAGCCGCCTTGCATGATCTCACACTTGATGAACCTCAATTGCGAAGATTAACGGTGCTCAGTGCGCTTATTGGTGAATCTGATTCTTTGCAGTTAGCTGGTGAATCAAAAAGATTTATTGAAACGCTGAATAAGAAATTAGCTGAGAAAGTTGCCATAAAAGTTGGGGCCAAGTTATTGCCTGCTAGATTAGGTGCGGCATTGCCACTGTTTATTGGTGCGGCCGCAGGGGCCAGTCTTAATGCAAAACTAGCAACGAATATTTCAAAAAATGCATTGGGAATAATTAAGCTTCAGGCAGTCTAGGACCTCGGTAATACTCCAACGTCCAACCACCTAAACTAATAAGAAGCGCAAGCGTTCCAAGCAAAACCAACCAGGCTGCAAAAATAAACCCAACCGCAATCACCGCAGCACTAAATGCAACAGGTAACGGCCACCATGAGCCTGGTGAGTAAAAGCCATAATCAGGATCAGCATCTGCTATCTCGGCAGATTCGATATCTTCTGGTCCTGGCCCAATCCTTCTTGCAGTGAAAAGAACATAAAACCCAGTCAATAAGGATAGGAAACCCGTAAGCAGCATTCCAGTTGTTCCAACTATTTCTTCAGTCCACACCCAATAAATAGCTGAAACTACAAAATAAAAAAGTGTACCCAGCATATAAATAAGGCCGCTTTGTTTCATTAGTGTTTCTTTCCGGCCAAATTATGATTGGTATTTGGGTCGTCACCTAGTTCGGGATGATGTAAATCAAATGCAGGTCGCTCACTTCTGATTCGTGGTATCGATACAAAGTTGTATCGAGGAGGAGGGCAACTGGTTGCCCACTCCAATGACATTCCCCAGCCCCATGGATCATCAGTGTTGACTTTAGGTGCAAACCGCCAAGTCTTATAGACGTTATACAGCCAAGGTAGAGTTGAAATTCCTAAGATGGCTGCACCAACTGATGACACAATGTTTAACGTTGTAAAGCCATCGCTAGCTAAGTAATCGCTATAGCGTCTTGGCATACCTTCTGCGCCTAGCCAATGCTGCACCAAGAACGTGGTATGAAAGCCAATAAATAGCAACCAAAAATGTAATTTTCCAAGCTTTTCATCCAACATTCTGCCGGTCATCTTGGGCCACCAGAAATAGAATCCAGCAAACATCATGAACACAACAGTGCCAAAAACTGTGTAGTGAAAATGTGCTACCACAAAATATGAATCAGAAACATGGAAGTCAATTGCAGGCGCAGCCAACATCACACCAGTTAATCCACCAATAAGGAAAGTAGTCAAAAAGCCAACTGTCCAAAGCATCGGAGTTTCAAATGAAATTGACCCTCGCCACATTGTGCCAATCCAATTAAAGAACTTAACGCCAGTTGGGACGGCAATAAGCATTGTGGTTAATGCAAAAAACGATAATGAGACAGCACCTGTGACATACATATGATGCGCCCACACTGCAACAGAAAGTGCCGCAATTGCCATTGTTGCATAAACCAAACCTTTATAACCAAAAATAGGTTTGCGAGAAAACACTGGCAGGATTTCCGAAGCAATTCCAAAAAATGGTAACGCAATAATGTAAACCTCAGGGTGTCCAAAGAACCAGAATAGGTGTTGCCACAGAATAGCTCCGCCATGTGCTGGATCAAAAAGCATACTGTCAAAATTTCTATCTAGAAACAATCCAAGCAGTGCTGCCGCAAGAATTGGGAATGCGACTAAAACCAAAACTGATGTAATAAAAATTGTCCAAGTAAAAATTGATGTTCGAAACATTGTCATACCTGGTGCACGCATCGTGAGAATAGTCGTGATGAAATTCACTGACCCTAAAATTGTTGCCAAACCGCTTAGTGCCAATCCCATCAACCAAAAGTCCCCACCAACACCTGGACTAAATGCTTCGGTAGAAAGCGGTGTGTAAGCAAACCAGCCAAAAGCAGCCGCACCACCTGGTGTAAAGAATCCAAGGCAAACAATTATTCCGCCGAACAGAAAAAGCCAATAACCGAGCATATTTAATCTAGGGAATGCTACATCTGGAGCACCAATTTGTAGCGGCATAATCACATTTCCAAATCCAACAAACAGCGGAGTTGCGAACAAAAACAACATGATCGTGCCGTGCATTGTAAACAACTGGTTATATTGCTCGTTTGAAACAAATTGCAATCCAGGTTGAGCTAATTCAGCCCGAACTGCTAGTGCCATTAATCCAGCAAGTCCAAAAAACACAAAAGCAGTAATCAAATACAAATAACCGATTGTTTTGTGATCAGTACTGGTTGCCCAGTTCACAAATGTTTGTCCCTTGGAATATCGACGAGTTTTTTGAACACTAGGTTCTGTTATTGGTCGATCATCTAGAGTAGTCATCAGTTAGCTCCTGCATTTGTAATAGTTTCATTTTTAGGCAATATTCCCGGTGGGAGCATTCCAGTTTGCCCCTTTGCTCTTAGGCCTGAAATATATTGGTTATATTCAGCGCGACTTACAACTTTCACATTGAACAGCATTCGAGCATGGTCTTGTCCACACAGCTCTGCGCACTTTCCAACAAATGAACCTTCTTTATCGGGAGTTAGCTCAAAGCGGTTAATTGCCCCGGGAACAATATCCATTTTGAATAGAAATGATGGAATCCAAAATGAATGCAGCACGTCAGGCGAGGTCAACTCAAATCTAACTTTCTCATCTACCGGTAAATACAAGGTAGGTACAACGCCTGGAGTGCCTGTTTCATATACACCTTCGTCAACATAATTAAATGCCCACGACCAACGAAAACCTATAACGTTAACAACATGGGTATATTCATTTGTTAATGCAGTTAATTTGGTTTGCTCTCTTGCGGTAAACCCAAACAGTGCGAGCACAATAATTAGCGGAACAACGGTATATAAAATTTCAATTGGAATGTTGTAACGAACCTGCGCTGGAACTTCATCATCTGAACGACGACGAAACTTTATAGATGCAAAAACTAAAAGACCAATAACTAAAAGCCCAACGGCAATTGCAACAATCCAAAATCCTTGCCAGAGCTCAATAATGCCCGGGCCTTCTTTAGTGGCTGGCTCAGGGAAGCCAACCCGAGTGAACTCATTATCTTCAATCATTCCGCACGAGGCCAAAATCGGAAACAACAAAATTAGCGTGGTTGCTCGAACTAGCGAAGCGCGCGTGATAGCCACAGGCTTATCCTCCTGGCGGAATTTGTGATCTGGCTAAGGTTATCGCAGTCTGCTCATAAGACTGCGGAAATCTCTTCCGCTGCCACCCTGCCGTAAGTGGTCAAAATACGCGAAATAAAGTCATTTTCCTCGAATCTATACTCCTGTGGTCCAACATTCTCAATAACTAATGTGGCCAAAGTCGCACCGATTTGAGCTGCTCTTTCATGTGAAAGCCCCTTGGCAACTCCAGCTAGGAACCCAGCCCGAAAGCCGTCACCAACGCCTGTTGGATCTGCTATCTCTCGCTCCTTTGGGCAACCCACCTCAATTGCATTCCCAGATGCCGTTTCAACGCGCGCACCTTTCGCGCCCAAGTCGTAATGCGATATTGCACACGCTGCAAAATCTCATCAGAACTCCAACCAGTCTTTTGCTCAGTTAGAGCTGCTTCATATTCATTGGTGAACAAGTATTTTGCACCATCAATCAAGAGTTGAATCTCTTCGCCATCCATCCTAGCCAACTGTTGACTCGGGTCAGCCGCAAATTCATAACCTCGCTGGCGACATTCATCTGTATGTCTAATCATTGCTTCGGGATCATCTGGACCGATCAGAATAAGAGGTGACTCCCCAATTCGATTCACAATTGGACTTAACTCAATGTTTCTCGCTTCGCTCATTGCGCCTGCATAAAATGAAGCAATTTGATTTTGTGCTTCATCGGTCGTGCAAACAAATCTGGCAGTTTGAGCAACTTCACTTACATAAATACTTTCGCAATCAACGCCATGCCGCTCAAGCCATGATCTATAGTCAACAAAATCAACTCCAACTGCACCGACCAAGATTGGTTTTAATCCCAAGCAGCCTAAGCCAAATGAGATATTTGCACCTGCACCTCCTCGATGGACAACTAGGTCATCAACTAAAAAAGAAAGGGATACATTATTTAGTTGCTCCGCAACGAGCGAATCAGTAAATTTTCCTGGAAAGCGCATCAAGTGATCCGTGGCAATTGAGCCAGAAACCAAAATGCGCATTAGGTAAATGTAGCCAGCAGATGCAAATTAATGGAACGAATCACCGCAGGCGCAAGATCCACCAGCATTCGGGTTATCAATTGTGAAACCCTGCTTCTCAATGGTGTCTACAAAATCGACAATTGCTCCAGATAAATAAGGCACGCTCATTTTGTCCACAACTACTTTGACATTACCAAAAGTATTGATTTGATCACCATCCATCGAGCGGTCATCAAAATAAAGCTGATAACGCAGTCCGCTACAGCCACCTGGTTGTACTGCGACTCGAAGGCTTAAATCATCTCTGCCTTCTTGATCAAGCAGAGACTTGACTTTCATAGCAGCGGCATCGGTAAGTTGCACTGACGTGGCACTTGCTTCAACAGTCATTTTCTCTCCTAGGGTCAATGGACTAATTCTGCCACGAAGTTGGCGAAAATGTTTTGGCGACTCTGGCAGCTAAATCCCTGAGCGCTGTTTTAGGGTTTACTGGTATCTCTCCGTCTTCAGAACAAGAGTAAGCACCAACAATTCCCAAAGTAGACCATTCACGACGGCCAACATCCACCTGACCTGCCAAAACCAACAGCGGCTTGCCAAGCGAGAGCGTTAATTGGGCAAGTTGAGCAATTGCCTTACCTTGCAAACTTTGCCAATCAAATTTGCCTTCTCCAGTAATGACTAAATCGCACTTAGAAATCTGAGTGGGTAAATCAAACGCCTGTGCCACGAATTCAAAACCCGCGACTTTCTTTCCACCCAGAGCTAGGGCAGCAAATCCAATTCCACCAGCCGCTCCAGCCCCCAGCATCACTGCAGGGTGTTTGCCATCATTGCGAACTGGAAACAAATCGCTGTAGTGAGTTAATGAACTCTCCAATTCTGTCTGCAGTTCAGGCGATGCACCTTTTTGTGCACCAAAACCCATTGCTGCACCTCGACTACCAAGCAGAGGCACATCAACATCAGCTGCGACAATTAAATCAATGTTTTCTAGAAGTTTAATTGGAACCGAAAGATCCAACCCCTTAAGCTGCTTGAGTTTCAATCCACCTGAATCCAACAATTCTTTGGGCTGAGCACCCAAAGCTGCGATCATTCCAGCACCACCATCAATTGATGCTGTGCCACCAAGTCCAATCACAATCTTCTGCGCACCAAGTTCAATACACTTCTTAACTGCCTCACCAATCCCATAACTGGTGTACTGGTCTGGTTTTTTTTGTTCATCTGAAGCTACGAATTCACTTCCGACGATTTGTGCGGATTCAATAAAAAATTCTTTTCCTTTGTTTGAAACTGCAATAGAAATTTTAATTGGTTCGCCAATCAAATTCGAAGTATTAATTTTCTGCTCTTGATAGTTAGTGCTGGTTAACATTGCCGCAATAAATCCAGGTCCCCCGTCAGATAGTGCGAGCTTAGAGATTTCATCACTCTTGGCACTCTCTTGCCAACCTTCAGCTATTGCCATTGCGGCTTCTCCCGCAGTGAGAGTTCCCGTAAAGGAATCGGGCACAACTAGTACGCGCATCTGCTACTCCGCCTAGACTGAAGCCGTGACCGCATCATCAGGCAAAGGTAGACCAACCCCGAAACGCAAAGAATCTCAAGCCGCTCGAAAAGAGCGACTCAAGGCAACTGTTGACCGAAAAGCAGCACGCAAAGTGATGCGTACCCAGCAACGTGAAGCAGCAATCAAAATGCGACAGGGCCTTAAAAATAATGATGAGCGTTATTTCCCACCCCGCGACCAAGGGCCGATTAGGTCTTTTGTTCGAGACACAGTGGATAGTAGATGGAGCGCAGGAGAAATTTTCCTGCCATTTGCAATTTTGGTTTTAGCAGCTTCGCTAATTCCAGTTTTAGCCATTCAGCAAGGCATTTACTTTATTTGGCTGTTTATGATGGTGCTCTTAGCAACTGATTTATTTGCAATGTTGTTTAGAGTAAGGCGTAGAGTTAGAGCCAAATTTGGTCGTACGCCTGAAACAAGACGTGTTGGTTGGTATGCAATAAGCAGATCGTTACAGATGCGAAGGATGCGACTGCCTGCCCCTAAAGTAAGAATTGGTGGTAAGCCAATAGAAAAGAAAGAGGTAAAGAAATAATGCATTATCGAAAATTAGGAAATACTGGATTTAAAGTATCCGCAATTTCTTATGGAAATTGGCTTACCCATGGCAGTCAAGTAGAGGCTGACGCTGCCATCAAGACAGTTCAAGCTGCCTATGAAAATGGCATTACCACTTTTGATACAGCAGATGTATATGCCGGCACCAAGGCTGAAGTTGTATTAGCTGATGCTATTAAGGATTTTCGCCGAGAAGGAATTGAGCTTTTCACAAAAGTTTATTGGCCCATTGGTGCAGGTGTTAACGATCGCGGCCTTTCACGTAAACACATAATGGAAGCAATTAATGGATCTTTGCGACGGTTAAAGACCGATTATGTTGATCTTTATCAAGCGCACCGATTTGATTATGAAACTCCGCTGGAAGAAACAATGCGGGCATTCGAGGATATTGTCAGATCGGGTAAAGCCTTATACATCGGAGTTTCAGAATGGACCGCAGCCCAAATCCAACAAGCGGTAGATATTGCCAAACAGATGAATTTTGACAAGATCGTTTCAAATCAACCGCAGTATTCAATGTTGTGGCGGGTTATTGAAGGTGAAGTTATTCCAACTTCAGAGGAAAATGGCATCTCTCAAATTGTTTGGTCTCCAATGGCACAAGGTGTTTTGACCGGTAAATATCTTCCTGGTCAAGCAGCTCCTGCAGGATCTCGGGCAACTGACCCTAATGGCTCCCGAATGATTGAACGTTGGATGAGAGATGATGTTCTAAATGCCGTACAGAACTTAAAGCCAATCGCAGCTGACCTCGGAATCTCTCTTGGTCAGTTATCAATTGCTTGGGTGCTTCAAAATCAAAATGTTGCATCAGCAATTGTTGGCGCAAGCAAGCCAGAGCAGATTATCGAGAACATTCAAGCTGCAGATATCGTTCTAGAAGCAGATGTAATAAAGCGCATTGATGAGGTAGTTGGTTCAGTGGTTGAGCGAGATGTAAAGCAAACCATCTCACCTAACCCGCGCGCTTAATTTATATTTTTCGCATTATCTATTAGTTCGTTGGTCAGAATCCGACGAGCGAACAAAAAGAGAATCAAGTGCAGTATGCCGCCGAGCACGAACGGCAATCTCAACGCGAATTCTCTGTTGCCAAATAGCTCGGCAAAGGCAATTACGCCTCCCCCAACCAGCGAACCTATTGGCATTAAACCCAGGCCAAAAAATCGATAAGTGCTATTTACACGCCCTAACAGCTGATCTGGAATGATCTGTTGACGAAGCGAAACGGTAATAACGTTCCACACCACTGCAAGAAGCGTCGATAACAAACTAAAAATCCAAACTAGAACCCAATTTGAAACGAGTCCAGTGGCAATCGTCAACACAGCTGCACCAAACATAAACAACTTCAGTGAAGTTCCTGGACCAATTAGTTTTGTTATTCGGTGTGCAACTACACCGCCAATAATTCCACCAAGTGCAGCCCCCGTTCCCAATATGGCAAACTCAAGCACTGAGGTTTGAAGTATCTCTTGAGCAAACAAAATATAAGTTGCTACCGCCATAGCAGATAAAGCATTCATCAAACCCAAATAGATTGCCAGTGGTCGAAGCAGATTATGTTGCCAGAGCCAGCTCAACCCTTCCTTAAGTTCACTACGCCAATTACCTCCAGTTTCCGAATCAAACTCTCGAACAGCATTAAAGTTTCCAGCTATCGCTGCCATCATTGCTGCCGCAATAAAAAAAGAGCCACCGTTTATAAAAAA
>Ga0169931_10002351_pt1 | contig 30903 bp, 25 predicted proteins | sample Kivu_15m_20L_FD_129675 | JGI IMG/M metagenome (GOLD analysis project Ga0169931, IMG submission 129675) | Freshwater microbial communities from Lake Kivu, Western Province, Rwanda to study Microbial Dark Matter (Phase II) - Kivu_15m_20L... | ecosystem: Environmental > Aquatic > Freshwater > Lake...
TCCGCAAACCCGAGTGAGGGGTAGACGGATCATCGTCGGGGTGACCGGCGGTATCGCCGCCTACAAGGCGGTCGTTCTGATCCGGGAGCTTCAAAAACGGGGAGCGCAGGTCCGCGCCACCCTCACCCCTGCCGCGCTGAGATTCGTCGGCATCGAGACCTTCCTCGCCCTGACCCGCCATGAAGTGGCGGTCGATGTCTTCAATGAAGGCCGGAATCCGGCCGACAGCTGGTCCAAGCACATCCATTGGGCCGAATGGGCCGACGCGGTGGTGATCGCCCCGTGCACGGCCAACAGCCTGGCCAAGATCGTGCACGGCCTGTCGGACAACCTCCTCACCACCTTGGTGATGGCGGCGCGGTGTCCGGTCGTCCTTTGCCCCACCATGGATGGCGGCATGTACCGCTCGGCGGCCATGCAGGCGAATCTGGCCAAGGCGGAGGAGATGGGCTTCCATCTGATGCGTCCGGAAGCCGGCTATCTGGCCAGCGGTCTTGACGATACCGGGCGTCTTCCCGAGCCGGAAGCCATCGCGGATTTCATGCGGGATCTGCTCGCGGTTCCGGGTCCTTTGGCGGGCAGAAGCGTCCTGGTGACGGCCGGTCCGACCCGCGAGGCGATCGACGCGGTCCGTTATGTGAGCAACCCGAGTTCGGGCAAGATGGGCATCGCCATGGCCGAAGCCGCCCGTGATCTGGGTGCGGACGTGACCCTGGTGCACGGACCCGTTTCGCTTCCCATCCCGCAGGGCATGGAAACCAAGGCCATTGTCACGGCCGCCGAATTGGCCGATGCCGTGAAATCACGCGCATCCGAAGCCGACATCGTGATCATGGCCGCGGCGGTGAGCGATTTCAGGCCGGTGGAGCCGGCGCCGCACAAGGTCAAGAAATCGGCGGCGGCAACCGCCATCACCTTCGAACCGACCGAAGACATCCTCGCTTGGCTGGGCGCGAACCGGCGCGAGGGACAGGTCCTGATCGGCTTCGCGATGGAGACAGGCGACCTCATCGCGGAAGCGCGCCGCAAACGCCGCGACAAGAACGCGGACTGGATCCTGGCGAACGCCTTGAACGAGGCCGGAGCCGGCTTCGAGGGCGACACCAACACGCTTCATGCGGTGAATGCGGACGAGACCGCTGCACCCGCCGTGTTCAGCGGCAGCAAGCGCGACGTGGCGTTGGCGGTGATGAAATACGTTATTTCAGCAAGGTCATCCGCCGGGTGAAGCGTTGGCCGCCGGCTTCCAGGGTGTAGATGTAGACACCGCTGGCCAATCTTGAGGCGTCGAACACGACCTCATGACGGCCGCTCGGATACATCCCATCCGCCAAAACCGCGATTTCACGACCCATGATGTCATACACGACCAAGCGGGTCTGGCTGCCAACGGCCAACTGCCAACGGATCACCGTTGATGGATTGAACGGGTTCGGGTAATTGGTTTCCAGACGGGTTTGCATCGCCAGATCGCCGCCGCGGTCGATGGAGGTGGCCACAAGGGCTTCCGCCGCCAGGCTCACCGCTCCGTTCCGACCGATGGCCTGCACACGGTACATCGATTCGGTATTGTTGAAGGCGGGATCGGTGAACGAGGTTTGTCCCGTCAGCACCAAGGGCCGGGCGCTTCCCTCCTTGGTGACCAGGTAGAACAGGGTCGTATCGGCCGTGGCGGACGTGATGGCGGGCTTGCTCCAGGTCAAGGTGGCGCGGACGCCATCGCCGGATACGCTGGCCGTGAGGTTCACGGGCGCGGCGGGCTGGCCTTGCGGCAACCAGGGCATGTGCGGCGTGATGGCCGGTTCACGGTAGTAGATGGTCCGCAAGGTGTCGGCGATGTTCTTCGTGTTGTTCCCGACCGACCGGCTCCGGAACAGCACCTCGCCTTGGATGCGGCTGTCGGCCTTGTTCAGTCGGAGCTGGCTGGTGATGTCGTTCAAGGTCCATGTCGACAGCTGATAGGCCGCCAAACCGGGATAATGGTGCCGTTGCGCGGCGTCCGAGAATCCCGACCACCAGGGTGCGAGTTTGCCGTAATCCTGCCCTCCCCCGAAACGCCAGTACAACTGGGGCGTGATGTAATCAACGGATTTCACGGTCAGCCACTGCAGCGCGTCGGCATAGATCACATCCCAGGCGTTCATGCCGGTGATGCCGGACGGCGTGCCGCTCTTCCAGATGCCGAAGGGACTGATGCCGAATTTCACATGGGGCTTCACGGCCTTTATGGAGTCGTGCACGGCCTTCACCATGGTGTTGATGTTGTTGCGCCGCCAATCGCTGCGTGTGGCGAAGCCGGCCCCGTACTGCTCGAAGGTGGCCTTGTCCAGATCCCAACGCGCGGTGTTGAAGCCCATGTCGTTGGGCGGATAGGGGTAGAAATAATCATCGAAATGGATGCCGTCCACGTCATAGCGTCGCACGATGTCCATCACGACCGCCGTGATGCGATTGCGCACCGCCGGAATGCCGGGATTCATGATCTTGATGGAGCTGCTCGTCGATGTGGCCGTGATGATCCATTCGGGGTTCGTGACGGTCACGTGGTTCGCTGCCCGGGTGAACAGACCAGGCACGCGGTCCGCGCGGTAGGGATTGAGCCAGGCATGCAGCTCCATCCCCCGCTTATGGGCTTCCCGGATGGCGAACGCCAAGGGATCCCAGAAGGGGCTTGGGGCCTGCCCTTCCGTGCCGGTAAGGTAATAGGACCAAGGTTCGATGGTCGAGGCGTACAGGGCGTCTCCCTCTGTGCGGACCTGGAAGAGGATCGCATTCACACCTGCGGCCTTCAATTGATCGAAATGCGCGACAAGGTCGGCTTGTTGCGCCGCGACGGTGGCCGTTCGCGATGTGGGCCAATCCAGATTGGCGACCGTGGCCACCCAGACACCCCGGAACTCCTGCGTGGGTTGGGCCTGGATCGCGATGGCGGACGCGAGGGCGAGGCAAATGAGGGTGATGCGTTTCATGGGCTTACTTCAACAAGGTGATGCGGCGGGTGAATTGCTGGTCGCCTACCCGGAGCATGCTCACATACACACCGGAGGCCAGGTTCAGGTTCCCGGTGTCGAAGACGACCTCATGCCGGCCGGCGGGATAGACACCATCGGCCAAGACCGCGACCTCGCGACCCATCAGGTCATACACGACTAATCGGGTCTGGCTGCCAACGGCCAACTGCCAACGGATGACGGTGGATGGATTGAACGGATTCGGATAATTCGGCTCGAGTCCGGTCACATACGGGATTTCGGGTTCCGGCTCCACCGAGGTGGACATCGGCACCACGTAGGGCTGCGATGGCAGGCTTTCGACGTTGTTTCGGGAGAGGGCCGTCACGATGTAATAGACGTTCTGGTCGGTGTTCGGCAGACGGTTGACCAGCGAGGCGCCTCCGGTGACCGCCACGAGGTTCCGCACATCGGTGATCGCGATCTCCGGATCGGGCGCGCTCGTGCCGACCACGCGGTAAACGGCATAGCGGATCCGCGAGTCGCCATTGTCGTTGAACGACACCGGCTCCCAGGTCAGTGTCACATCCTGCCCGGAGCGGCTGTGCGAGGTGACCAAGGGCTGACCGGGCGCCACCTGGCTCCGCCAGGTCATGGTCGGTACGATGGCGGGCCGGCGGTAGGTGATCTGCGGACCGACCGTACCCGTTTGCACGTTGAACGCGTAAATGCTTCCCCAACGGAAATACACCTGGCCTTTGAGGCCGTTCACTCGCGACGTGTCGATCATGGCCGGCAATTGCTGGATGGTGCCGTCCACATAGGCACCGATGCCGACGTAGACGTGGCGTCCATAGGTTTCACGGGCATAGTCCCGCACGATCCAGGAATGCTCGGGCGAGGACGTGTACGGACCGCTGTAGATCTTCCAATAGATCTGGGGCATGATGTAGTCCATCCATCCGTCGCGAAGCCAGCCGCGCGAATCCTGATGCACGGCGTGGAACGCGTACAATGCGGGCCATCCGCCGGAGGTCTTGTAGTGGCCGATCGGAGCGGACCCGACCTTGATCCAGGGCTTGTTGGTCTGCACCCATTGCATCACACGTCGTGGCACCGCGGTCACGTTCGCTCGTTTCCAGTCCTGCAGGTTGGTGTTTCCACCGTATTGCAGGTGCAATCCGAAATCATCGGTAAAGCCATTGGACGGGTACCGGAGGAAATCGAAATTGATGGCATCCACATCGTAGCGTTCCAGCAATTCGATGACATTGGCCACGACCCAATCCTGGGCGGCCGGGTAGCCTGGATTCACCCAGGTTCCGTCGTTCCGAGCAGCGATCCACCCTGGGTTGGTCTGCGACACGTGCAAGGGCGCGCCGGGTTCGGTGACGGTGGCGGAACCCACGTTGAAGGCATTGAACCAGGCATGGAGCTCCATGCCGAGGGCCCGGGTTTCATCGATGGCGAACTGGAGGGGATCCCAGCCCGGATCGCGGCCGATCACGCCCGTGAGTTGCGATGACCATGGCAGGCGGTCGCTCCGGTAGTAGGCGTCGCCGCGGGAGGCGATCTGGAACACGACCGCGTTCATGCCCATGGCTTTCGCGCGGTGAATGATCTCGCGTAGGGACGCCTGTAGCTCGGCGGGCGTGCTTCCTTTCGGCCAATCCAGGGAGCTGGCTGTGGTCAGCCAGAAGGATCGGAACTCGTGTTTGGGGTCGGGGGTGGATTGGGAGAAGGCGGTGGCCGCCAGTACCGTGCTGAGAAATAGCGCTACGGCGTTCGTTCGAAACATCGATATGGTCTGCGGATATGGGCGGAAAATGAAAGAGGCACCAGCTGACGGTGCGGGTGCCTCTTTCCGAAGACGGAAAACGACCGGATGATTATTTCATCAGGGTCATTTTGTTCGTGATGCGCGTGTTGCCGGAGCGCAGCTCGTACAGGTAGATGCCCGAACTCATGCCGGAAGCGTCGAAGGTGGCGGAGTGGGTGCCGGCGGCCATCGTGCCGTTCACCAGGGTGGCCACTTCGCGACCGAGCATGTCATACACCTTCAGGGTCACCTCGCCGGCTTGCGGGATGGAGAAGGAGATGCGGGTGCTGGGGTTGAAGGGGTTCGGGTAGTTCTGGCTGAGGGCGAAACCGGTCGGCGTTTCGTCAACCGGCAGGCTGGTCGCCGTTTGACGGGTGAACTTCTGTACACCCGGAGTTCCGGTCGAGAAGGTGCCGAGGTACATGGTCAGACCATCGGCGGAGATGGCCATGGCGCGTGGGATGACGTATGCGGTACGCGTGCCGTAGTCCCAAGCCAAGCTGTCTACCACACGGCCACCGTTCACGGAGACGCCATAGATGCGGGTGTTGTTCCAAGGTGCCCTTGCCAAAGGATCATTGTTTCCACCCGCCCCGGTGATATACAGGATGTTCGGATTGGGGGGATACACATGGGCGGCACCCGGTCCGGAGCCTGAAAAGACGAAGGTGAGGTCTTGATCGACGGTGTAGGTACCGAACACGCCATCGGCCGACGAGTACACACCGACCCCCTGCGTGCCACCAGCACCTCCGTAAAAGGGCGAGTAGATTTTCTTACCATCCGGAGATACGGAAAGGGAGCGAGAGAATCCCAGGCTCGCGTTAGTGACTGTCGTGATCTCGGACAGATCGGTTCCGGAGAAGACCTTGATCGGGCTTCCTGTCCAGACCATCGAAACCACGATGTTTCCATCCTCGGTGACTGCGACCCGGCTTGGTGCATGAGCGGCGGTTTCCGTGCGCATGATGGTGACGTCCTTGGAGAGCAGGTGTTGACCGGAGGGAGCAAACTTATGTATCCAAGCGCGGTTACCAACAACAGCACCACCATTTTCAGTAGCGTTGTTCACACGGTAGCCAGCATGGGACACCCATACATTGCCGTCAGGGTCGCTGCTCACGCCCGTGATCGACGCGAATCGCAACAGCGTATCTCCCAAGGTGACACCCACGATGGGTGAGAAGCTGGCCTCGCTGCCGTCAGGGTTCAATACCCGGACGAAATTGCGGCGGACGGGTAGTTGAGCTCCCTGGGCGACTTGCAAAATGGAGCTTGCCCAAGGTCCAACCCATACCTTGTTGTCTTTGTCAACAGCAATACCATGTACGGTATTTGTGAATTTGGTGGAATCCGGGAACACACCGGCGAAGGTCCAACCCGATTGGGCGGAAGCGACGACCGGCACGAACAGGATCATGAATATGGACAGTAAACGTTTCATCATGGGTTCTCCGATTGAGTGAGTGGTGTTAGGTATCGACAATGTACTAAGAAAGGGGATTATTCAATGCCATAAAACGGCGCGCCGTCTTTCTGCATGTTCAGGGTGATGGTCCGGGTGGTGTTGCCGGTTCCCGGATTGATCAGGGTCATGAGCACGCGTTGGGTGCCCTTCATCCAATGCATCTTCAGGATGGAACCCGGAATGATGTTCGGGTAATACTCGCTGATCTGCTTGGCGGGCGAGACGGCCAGAAGTGGCTGCGTGGTGGGCGTGGTGTTCACGGCCACGAACATGGTGCCGTCCGTGGCGAAGGCGATGGAGCGGGGCACGGCCTGGCTGGAATAGCTGCTCAGGTCGATCCATTCCTCTTCCGCACCCAAGGTATTGTCCGGGTTGATGGGGAAGCGCCAGATTTTGGGAACGTTCGCGCGGGTTCCGCCGACATACAGGTGGCCCGCATATACCTTGACCGCCGTGCCGTTGGCCACGAATGGATACCCGGTCACCGCCCGGCTGGCACCCAAGTCTTGGATGCGGACGATCCGTTGGTTGGAGGCCGTATTCGTTTCGTTTGAGCCGACCACCCAGGCGAAGCCTTGCGCGTCGAAATCCAGATCCTCTGCGCGCCCCACACTCGATGCCCAGTTGGTGGTCGCGCCTCCGGCCGGACCCGAACGGTACACGATGGGGACCCCACCCGCCACACGGAGCATGTACAGGCCGCCATCCGGACCGATTTTCATGGCCCGGTATGCCCATCCTTGGACGGGTACGTAGGTCTGCTGGAGGGCCCTTGTCGCATCGAACCGACCCACGCCGAGAGGTGCTGCGGTCGCGGAGGAAATGTAGGAGATGTAGAAGAACCCGTCACGGTCCACCGCGGCCCCGACGGGAAGTGTGTTCGGTGGCAGCGACGTGGCGTCCGAAAACAAGGGTTCCAATTTGTAACGGGTGTTGTTGCTGAACCCGATGGCCCCTTTTACGGCAACCTTCACCCCGATCGAATCGGCCACGAGATTGGGCGTGTTCACGACGATCTGAGTAGCGGATGCCGAGACCACCGTGGCCTTGACATTGTTGAACCAGACCGTATTGTTGGCCGCTGTGGGGGAGAAGTTGGTCCCGGTGATGGTGATGGTTTGGAAGCCGGCGAAAAACCGGTTCGCCGGGTTCAGCGAGGTGACGGTCGGATCCGGCGCGAACGTGACGGTATCATCGAAGAGGCTGTTGGAGCCGGGTGTGTCGCAGCCGATCAGAACGGCCATCACCGTCAACACGCCTACGAAACGTCGGTAAGGATGGGTCATGACAGGTACCATTTTCGATTAAAACGTGAGTTGGACGGCGATACGGTTCACATTGTCGAACACGCCGAAGGCGGTGTAGGAGTAGTCGGCGCGTATGCCGTAGCGGCGGCCGATGGGCTGGATCACGCCGGCACCGAAGGAGTAGCTTTGCTCTTCTGCTGGCAAGACCACGCCGCCACGAAGCGCGAGTCGGCCGAGGAACTGGTATTCCGTGCCGATCATGAGTTGTTCGCGGAAATCGCGCGGACGGTTGGCATCCACGCTGACCAGGAGGCTGTGTTTCTTCTTATCGATCGGCAGGAGGTCCACCGCATCCACCGACATCCCCATCCGGAAGGTGAGCGGCAGTTCCTGACCGTCCAGTTCATAGGTGACCTCCGGGCCGTAGTTGCGCAGCGCCATGGCCAGGTTCAGGCTTTTCCAGCCGGTCTTGTAGAAGACCCCGAAATCGACGGCATAGGCATCGGCCTTCACCGAGCTGCGTTCGTAGCCGCCGGCACCATCCCGTCTGAGGATCGCATTCGGAGCCAGGTTCTGATTGATGAAGCGGATGCCGCCACCCACGGAGAACTGGTTGCTGAGGGCGCGTGCGTAGGTGAATCCGAAGGCGGTGACCGAAGGCGAGTAGGTGCCCAGTATGTCGTATCCCAGGGGTTGGTTGATGTTGGCGACCGTCTCGGTGAAATCCCCGTAATCGACGCTGAGCGCGCTGAAGCCGAACACCCCATAAAGACCGTTGTTCGGAGCGATCACCGCCGCGGCGTACTGGTACTCGATATCGGCGATCCAGGAGATGTTGCCGAAGAGCACTTCGCCGTTGTTGCGCACCCAGGCGGTCGCGGATGGATTGTAGTACACCGAGTGCACGCCGCCCTCCACGGATGTGAGGGCGTCGCCCATGCCGGAGGCCCGGGCGCTGATCGGCGTGGAGAGGAATTTCATGACCGTTTGGGCCCGCTTCTGCTGAGCGGATACGTCACCGGCTGAAAGGCCGACCGCGGTGGCGGCCAGCAGAATGGTACTCAGGATTCGTTTCACGGTGGGGTTCCTCATGGCTTAGAGCACGACAACGAATTTCATGGTTTGCACTTCACCGGAATCCAGGTCCGTGACCCGGGCGATGTAGATGCCGGAGGTGATGCGCTGGCGGGAATCGGTGTTCATGTCCCAATACTCGTCGCCGCTGCCGTTGGTGTGCTGGATGGTTTTCACACGTTCGCCCACTTCGGTGTAGATGTCGATCCGGCAACGGCCTGGGATTTCGAAAAAGGCGAGCTGAAGTCGACCCGACAGGGTGATATCGTTCGAGGCGCTTCGGATGAAGGGGTTCGGAACGACCACGGCTTCCCCGATGGCACCCGGGGGGCGCAAGAGGCGGGCCGGATCATAGGTCTGGGTGTAGTAGCGGTTGCTTCGCAAGGCCCCGGCGGGTGTCAGGGCCGTACCCGGGTTGTCGGCCGCCTTGCCTCGGGCAAGAAGGTAATAGAAGTAATCGGGACCACGCGCCGGAGTGGTGTCGTCGAAGGACGTGGCCGTACTTGGCAGGTCGGCGATCTTGACATAGACCGAATCCAGACCGCCACGTGCGCGCCAGAGCTCGAAGCCATCGACTTTCGGAAGTTCCGCCGCCGGGTACTTCCAATCCAGGATGATGCGGTCGCCACCGGATCGCACGTTGAATTCAGACGGAGGCGCAGGCGGCCGCGGGATGTTGTAGCCGGCCTCGAAGTTCGCCTTGGCTCGCGCGAAGGTCTGGATCAGGGAATCGCGGCCTTGGAACACGATGGTGTTCTTCTGCAAGGCCGTGATCTGGTTCCGCTTGAACGCGGCCCCCGTCGAATTGGCGAGTTCACGGCTGATGCCCGACGCACCCTCCACGATCACGATGCGGACGCTCTGGCCCGGTGCGATGGTGTACGGCCCGAAACCCTTCGCCGCCGACCAGCCACCTGCCGTGCCAAGAGAGGGATCTTTGGTAGGGGCCCGGAACCCGGGGTCTCCACTCGGCTCCACCCGGTAGGCGTGCCGCGGGGTACGACCGGCACGCATGAAGAGGTTGTACTCATCCGCCATTGTGACCTGGTTGAACTGGTCGTTGTTCGAGTTCAACTTGTCGTCAGATTCAACCTCGGTCATCGTGAAGGGTTGGGCGATGTTGTCGGTGTTGACGGTTGGAGAGGTTTGCGCGAACAGGGTCGCATTGCCCACGAAATGGTAGGCGCCGAGGCGGCCGGTGGTGTCGTTCGGCATCGCGAATCCTTGTGAGGTGGATGCCGTGAAGATGGGTGCCCCGATGTTGTCGTACTGGTTGAACAGCGGAAAGCGGCCATGCCAGGTGAATTGACCCCGAAGGCCGGCGGGTGCACCATAATTAGGGCCGATGCCGTCACCGAATCGGTCCGTCATGGCGTTCAGACCCCAACCGGTTCCGTTGCCGATGATGTAACGCGTCTGCGCCAGTACCGAGTACCGCTCCTGCCAGAAGAACATCACCCCGGTCAGCGTCTTGTTCGGGAAGGTCACATTGGTTGTGGCGTCCGTGATACCGGTGTTGGTGAAGATGTACTCCTGGATGTGGTAATTGTCGTGGAACGGATTGCTCCATTGATAGATCTTGCGCTCGACGGTTAGTCCGATGGCGGTGTTGAGCTTGTTGTAGATCATCCGGTCGGAGACCAGGTCGGGGTCGATCTCGTCGGCATCCCGTGGGATGTCGAAGGACTCCTCGTCATCCACCGACACAAAGACCGGCTCGTAGCGGCTGATGAGCTTGTGCGCCACCGGAAAAAACTCACCGAGGCCCGAAACACGGGGACCCACATGCATCACCTTGTGCGGGAAGGGGTTTCCGCCGGCATCTGTGAAATCGGTCGTCCCGATCCAGAAGGCCTTGGCCGCCTGCATGTCTTGGTGGGCGTGGATGGCGGGCCAACGCAAGCCATACTGCTGCCGGGCGACGAGCGCGTGCTCGCGCTCCATCCCATTGCTCATGTAGAAGTTGTTGAGGGATCCGACACCCAACCAGCGGGCCTGGCCTTGGCTGTGGGCCAGGCCGGTGGCCGTGAGCAGGATCACAGAAGCCAAAAGGAGTTTCATGCGATAGGAATTCATGTCGTCTGCAGGTTAGAAATTCAAACGGACGCCGACCAGCACGTTGCGCGGGTTGAAGAAGACAAAGCTGGCGTAGTTGGGCATATCGATGTAGGCCTTGTCATCCAGGGTCTGCTTGACCAGTTTCGGGTCGGCTTCCACGAACGAGCCGTTGCGGAACTGGTAGTAGGTTTCATCCAGGTAATTGTAGTACAGCGGGCGCTCGTGGGGGGAGGTCACATCCGCCAGCTTGCGGATCGCCACGATCGGCTGGTAGGCGACTCCCGGTTTGCGGAACTGGCCCGGGCGGTCGTTGCCCGGAACACTCAGATAGGAACCGGTCAAGCGGCTGAGTTTGGATGCCGGCAGATGCAGCGATTTCATGTAATCGTTGTAGTCGTCGCCATCAACAAAACCGTGCGGTATGCCCAAAGTGCCATTCATCGCCATGTAGCGGGTATTGAGCACATTGTTCATGTCGATGAACACGTTCAGATTGGCGCCACTCATACGGAAGGTCCTGGACAGCCGCATGTCCAGGTTGTAGGCGTCCACCCAACGCACGTTGTTGGTCAGACCAGGGATGCTGCCTCCACCGGCCCAGGTCAGATAGTAGCCGGCCTGCCAGGATCCGAGGAACCCGATGCGCCAGTCGGCGAAGGGGCGCAGGCTCAGCACTTCCAGACCGAAATCCTTCGGTGTGAAGAAATCCACGTTGGCGCGCGCGTAGGGCTGTGGACGCGGCTTGCTCTGCGCGTTCGCCGATACCTGGCGCTCATAGTCGCGTTGGGCTTTGCGGGATTCGTTGAGTTCGGCGAAACCGAAGCGACCCGTGGAGCGGATCATATAGGTGTAGTTCACGAAACCGGAGAACCAGGTTCCACGTGGCCGGCTCAGCGTCAGCTCCAAGCCCTTGGTGTCGCGGTAGGAATCGGCGAACTGGGTGCGGTACAGGGTGCGCCCTTGGCGGTTGATGAAGTTCGTCGTGATCGGCAGGTTCGTCTCGTCTTTGTAATAGCCCGCGATCCGGACCAGGTACTCGTTCAGGAACGACTGCTCATAGCCCAGCTCGTAGGAGACCGTCTTCTGCAAGGGAAGATTCGGATTGGCCAGGCTGTTGATCCGGGAATCTTCGGTGAATTTCTCGACCCGGTACAGGCTGAAGGTGGATGGGAAGGCTTGGAAATGGCCGTAGTTGAAATACAGTTTGCTGGTTACGGTGATCGGGAAGGAAATTCCCAAACGCGGACTCAGCGTCAGGTCTTCAGCCGCTTTGGCGGTTGGAAACGCATCCTGGATGTCGCCGGGAATCGGTTCGTTGAAGATGGGATCGAAAACCTCGTAGACGGCCCATTCGGCGTTGGCGTTGGAGTAGTCCAAACGCAGACCGATGTTGGCCACGATGCCTTCATATTCGAACTTGTTCTGCAGATAGGCCGCGGCCCGGATCGGGGAGTTGTTCCATTGTGTCGCGGAACGCCCGCTGGGCAGGAAGATGTCAACCGAACCGTAGTTCACATCGCTGAAGATCTGCACGTACTGCACGCCGGTCTTGATCTGGTTGTACCGGTTCACCTGGCTCGTCAGGTCATAGCGGAGCGAGAGGGTTCCGAGTTTGGATGAATCGCGTGAATTCGACATCCCGACACCCATCCGGAGTCCGGAACCGAGGCCAGTGCTCGGAAGCGGCCAGAACCCGTAGGGCGCCTCGTCCACCGGAAAGCCTCCGAACGTGCGGATGGTGGTGGTGTCGCGCAGGCGGCCGGGATTGGTGGAATAATCGGTGTTGTAATAGGAACCGATCACCTCGTAGAAGGTCCGCGGGGAGAGGGTGTGGGTGAACTTGCCCCCGAGCATATAGCGCTCCACACGTGTGGGTGCGAAATAATCGGAGGAGTAAATGCGGGAATTGCCGAAGGTGTTCCGCGAGACCACGGCCCCGGCGATACCCGACGCGGTCGAAAAGAAGCCCGGGTTGCCGGTGTTGTTGCTGTTCGTGCCATCTTCGACAGCGTAAAAGCCCTCGACCGACAGTTTCATGCCACGGCGCACATCACTTGTGAGTTTCAGGGAGGCCAGGTCGTTCGTGTAGCGGTCCCGAGACAAGGGAATCATGTACATGTTCTGCGTGCGGCGGTAGGACGCCCAGAAGCGCATGTTGCCCAGCAACCGGCTCACACCGGGAACCGGGCCGCCGAAGCCGGCGTCGAGCACGTAATCGGGTGCCGATGGGGCCATGTCTTTGCGATGCTGCCACAGGAAGACCTGTTGGGCGCCTTCCGGAGTGGCATGCAGGCGCGGATCGGCGTTGGCGAGCGTGTTCGCCGAGATCTGATTCCAGCCGGGGAAGGCCGGATACTGGCGGCGTGTCCACGGATCCCATACGGATGTGCCGGTGAAGGCGACCTCCGGATCCACGAAGGGACGGATCCAGTAGGAATTGGGGCTGTTGATGGCTTCCCCGAAATGCTTGCGCCCCGGCGCGTCGTGGCGGTAATAGATGTCGAACTCGTAACGGTTCGGGCGACCTTCCTTGGTCACGACATTCACGATGCCCGACTGCACATCCCCGTATTCGGCGTTGAATCCACCGCTCTGAACCTGGACTTCCTGCACCGAGGTGATGGAGACGGCGGTGAAGGGCGAGCGGTCGCGGTCATCGCGCAAGGTCAGACCGTTCACATTGAAGGCGATCTCGTCGGATGCGCCACCGCGCACCGACAGACCCTGGATACCGGCCTGCAGCCCCACCACGCCGGTGATGGTCGTGACCGGCAGATTCCGGATCTCATCGGCACTCAGGTTCACCTGGCTCGAGGAGACATCCCGCTGAACGATCGGTCGCTCCGCCACTACCGTGACCTCTTCGCCTTGGAAGACTTCCTCACGGAGGCGGATATCCAGCGTCGTGGTCTGGTTGATGTTGATGCGGACATCCCGGAGCGTGACCGTCGTGAAGCCGATGTAGGTCGCCTTCACCGTGAAATTGCCTGGGCGGATGTTGATGACTGTGAAATAGCCGTTCAGATCGGAAGCGGCACCGATGGTGAGCTCATCGATGACGATGTTCACGCCGGTGAGCGGTTCCCCGGTCCGGGCGTCGCGGACGGTGCCCTCCAGACGTCCGGATTGCGCGTTCGCCGTTGTGGCGGTTCCGAACAGGGTCAGCAGGAAAACGGCGGATGTGAGAAACGGACGGGTTCGGTAGAATGTCATCATGTCGGAATACTTGGGTGTGCCGTTACGCGAACAATGGTTCAATCTATCAAATCTCTCCGGGTTTGTCAAAGATGCCCGCCTGATTTAACCCATTCATCATACCCCGCCACGTATCTGTTTCGCCAATTGTATCTACTTGTTATGATGAGACTTGCGTCACATTGTGGTGTTTGGGACTTTTTTTCGGCCGGTGGCGAGGTCCACACCGGACGGATGCTCCTATTGAAGTAAGAGCATCTTGCGGGTCCGCACGCGCAGGCCGTCGCTCATCCGGACCAGATACACGCCGCTAGTCAATCCGGTGGCATCGAAGGTCACGGAATGCTCACCCGGAGCCATCACGCCATCCGCCAAGACCGCCACTTCGCGGCCCAGCGCGTCGTACACAGCCATCCGCGTCAGGCGTCCGGCGTCAAGCGTAAAGCGTATCGTCGTTGATGGATTGAACGGATTCGGGTAATTGCCGAGGATCTCGAACCCCCCGGCGATGTCGGCCTCCGCCCCGAGGCCGGTCGTCACGCCTGCAACGAAGCTGAAGGCCGATCCGACACGGGAGGTGTCCGAGTTCACAGCCACGATCCGGGCGTGGTAGGTGGTACCGGCCTGAAGGCCGGTGAGGGTTTCGTTGAAATAGGTCGGTGTGTTGACGTCGGCCGGAATGGTGCGTTCCGGCGAGGTCAGCGATCCCGTGAACGCCGCATTGGCCGCAACTTCGATGAAGTAGACCGTCTGCGATCGCTTCGGCTGGATGGTGAACCCGATACGCATGTCCCCGGAGCCGCCCGTTTCCGGCGCGATGCGGTTGAATGCGATATCCGGCGGATTCATGAAAGCGTGCACGCGGCGGCGCAGGGATGGCAGCGTCGGATAGAAGGCTGCGCCTGGGCAAGCGGTGCTGCTGGACACATCATCCCGATGGCCGGAAATGATGTTGTAGTTGTTGGTGCCGACGTTCCGTGTTCCAAGCACATCCATCCCCTTTTCGAAGGCTTTCCATGCCAACATGGTGCGTAAGCTCCGAATGGCGGCTTCCGAGGGAAGGATGTTCGTGTAATCCCCGATCACGCAGATGCCCATGCTCGTTCCGTTCACTCCGGGTGCATGCGCGCCACGGACATCCGGGTTTCCACCACCCGTAAAGATGTTCAGGGAATGCGCGCGGCCTTGGTACACCACGCCCCGCGGATCGACCAGCCAGTTGTAGCCGATGTCGCTCCAGTTCAGCTGCGGACCGGTATGGTAGGTGTAGTAACTGCGAACCACGGCCGCGAAATCGGAACTGTTGGTTTGTCCGGCGGAATGATGCACCCAGAGGTGCGTGACCGTGATGGGCGATGCGCCGGACAGATTGTTCAAGCCGAGGCTGGCGCCCCAGCTGGTACGGGGCACATAGCTCGGCAAGGGATAGGACGAGCTCGTATGCACGCTGAAATCCGGCGCTTTCGACCGGGTGTCGGACTCCTCGCTCACGCCCGGATTGACCATGAACAGGCCGACCTCGACCGGCATGGCGTCGATGAGTCCGCCCGTGACCCGGAATTGCACATACCGCGCATCCGCCGGGAAAAAGACCAGATTGCCTTGCAGGATGTCATCGGCCGTTTCCGCATGGTGGTCGTGGCCGGCGTCCGTCCAATCCGACCAGGTCGCTCCGTCGGTCGAAACGCGCAGGAAGATCGCCGCATGGCTGCGCGTCCCTTCCGGCAGACGCAAACTCGGTGCGATGCCCACGAAGGGCTCACCCCCCACCGCGATCGGAATGGATTGCGATTCGATTTCGCGCACGATGCCCAGGTTTTTCGACATGGCCGGTGTGACGGCGACGGTCTGGCGGTCGGTCCGCACTTGTGCGAATGATCCGGTTGCCAGAAACAGCAAGCTCAGGGTGAGGATCGAACATCTCATGGGAATCAGGATTGAATCAGGGTTGCAGCCAGTCCAGGGCGGATGAACCCGTGAGGCCGTTGAACTCATCCAGTTTGAGTTCGGACACCCGCTCCCCGTCCAGGAACAGGTACAGCGCCGTGGCGTCTTCGGTTCCGATGCGGTATACCAGCAGGGATTTGCGACCTTGGGTGGCGCTGGCCACCGGGCGTCCGAATCCGGCGCGCACATCGGCTTCCGAGCGGCCGATCCAGTCCGCATACGGGTTGGCCGGAGCGGGCGCGTCGGGCCCGGTTTCGGACGCGCCATCGCCGCGGAGCCGGTCTTGGATGGAGGCGATTCGGTCCGACGTCGCGGCCGAACCCGAATCCGGATTCGCGTCTGAGCGGGCAAGCGGCGAGGGATCGGGTGATGCGCAGGCGGTCAGCATCAGGCCCAGCGCGGCGGGTAGGAGGTATCGCATGGGTTCAAGATATCGGATTCCGCTGTAACTTGACCCTGTGAACACGCGCATGGGTCTTGTCCTCATCTGGGTCGCCAATCTGTCGGTCGCCCTGGCTTTGTGGTTTGTGGAACCACCGATGCCGGTGCGCATCGCCGACAGTTCCGATCTCGGGCCGGTCGTCGATGCGGTCTTCCGGGAACAAGGGTTGCGCAAGGAGACCATCCGGGTTCGCACCGAAGAGTTCGGGAACGGGGCAAGCCGGACGATCCACACGGTTCAGGTACCGCCCGCATGGCCCAAAACCCGGTTCCACATCCATCTTGCCGACTCCCTTCGTCAACTGGGCATCCGGACCTACGGTGTCGTGGAATTTCCAGACCGACATCTGCGCATCCACATCCTGCACAATGGCAAGGTGGTTCGCAGCGTGGCGCTGGTCACCGATCCGAAGATGCTATAACGGCAGGGTCCGGAACCGCTCCAAGGCGGCGTAGGCGGTCAGATCGTAATGGATGGGCGTGACCGCTCCGAACCCTTGGCGCAGCATCTCCACATCCAGGTCCTCCCCGGTTTCCAGGACCTCGAAGGTGCCGGTGATCCAATAATAGGGTCGGTTGTAGGGATCCAGGCGGCCGTCATATTCCTCCACGTAGCGGCTGTTGGCCTGCCGCGTCCAGCGCAGACCCTTGAGCGGCCCGGCGGGCGCGTTCGCATTGAGCAAGACCCCCTTTGGAAGTCCTTGCTCGATGACCAGGCGGATGAGGCGCGAGGCCGCCTCCTGGCACCCGCCGAGATCCGCCGATTCGGGGAATTCCGTGCAACTGACCGCGATGGCCGGATACCCGAGGATGGTGGCCTCGGTGGCGGCGCTCACCGTGCCCGAATAGATGGTGTTGATGCCGGCATTTGACCCGTGATTGATGCCGCTGAGAACCAGGTCGGGTTTGACATCCAGCAGTTTGTCGTGCGCCAGCTTGATGCAGTCGGCCGGTGTTCCATTCACCGCGACGGCATCCATCCCGTTGATCATCTTCACGCGGTTGGCACGCAGGGGGCTGGTGACGGTGATGGCATGCCCCACCGCGCTCTGCTGCCGGTCCGGGGCGATCACCACCACCTCGCCGAACTGTTTGGCGGTTTCCGCCAAGGCGGTGATGCCGGGCGAGTAATAGCCGTCGTCGTTGCAGACCAGGATTCTCATTCGTACTGTTCGTCTTTGGAGGGGAAACGACGGCTTTTCACATCGTCGATGTAGTGTTTGACGGCGGCATCCATCACATCCTGCAGCTCGGCGTACCGGCGCAGGAAACGGGGTTTGAATTCCTTGGTGAGGCCCAGCATGTCGTGGATCACGAGCACCTGGCCGTCGCAGGCCGCGCCGGCGCCGATGCCGATGGTCGGTATCGAGAGGGCGGCCGTGACCTTCGCGGCGAGCCCGGCCGGGATCTTCTCCAGCACGATCGCGAAACAACCGGCTTCCTGCAGCGCGATGGCGTCTTCCAGAAGCCGGGCGGCCTCGGACTCCTCCGTGGCCCGCACCTTGTAGGTGCCGAACTGGTAGATGCTTTGCGGGGTGAGGCCCAGATGCCCCATCACCGGTATGCCGGCATTCACGATCTTTCGGATGGTGGCCGCCATGGGTGCGCCGCCTTCCAGCTTCACGCCATGCGCACCCGCCTCCTTCATCATGCGTCCGGCATTGACCAGGGCCTCTTCGGCCGTCACCTGGTAGCTCATGAAGGGCAGGTCGGCCACCACCAAGGCCCGCTGCGCGCCGCGCACCACGATGGACGTGTGATAGATCATCTGCTCGAGGGTGATGGGAAGCGTGGTCTCGTGACCGGCCATCACGTTGCTGGCCGAATCCCCCACCAATAGGATGTCGATGCCGGCGGCATCGACGATGCGCGCCATCGTGAAATCGTAGGCCGTGAGCATGGAGATCTTCTCGCCACGACCCTTCATGTCCACCACGGTGCGGGTGGTGATGCGCACCGGCGCGCTCACACGCGGCCTTTCGGGACGATCGCGGCCACGGCCTCCATTTCGCAGGTCACGTTGCCGTCCACCGTGGCCTTGGCCGTGAAGGTGGCGAACTGCCGCTTCTGCTCGCCCAAGGTGACCGTGAGCACGAGCTGGTCGCCCGGAACCACGGGCTTGCGGAATTTGCAGTTGCTGATGCCGGAGAAGAAGATGAGATGATCCGAAGGTTTGTCGACCCTTGTTTTCATGGCCAGGATGCACGCGGCCTGGGCCAAGGCCTCGACCTGCAAGACACCCGGCATCACCGGGTTGCCCGGAAAATGGCCGTTGAAGAACTCTTCGTTGGCGGTCACGTTCTTCAGGGCGGTGATGGTGTCTCCCTCGATGGACAGCACGCGGTCCACCAGCAGGAAGGGATACCGGTGCGGAATCAGGGCTTTGATCTCTTCGATGGTCATGGCGGATGGTCGATGGTTAGGGTTTGACGGTGCCCACGTAAATGTAGGCAATCCCCCCGCTGAGGGAATGGGCTTTTTTCCCGCTGAAGGCGCCGGAACGCGCCATCAGGTCCAGGAAGGCCTCGCCGGCAGGGAAGTTGGCGCTGGTCTCGGGCAGGTAGGTGTAGGCGTCGCGGTTGCCGGTCAGCAAGCCGCCTACGAAAGGGATGACGTGCTTCGAGTAGAACCGGTAGGGCCAGCTCAGGATGCCGGTGGGTTGACCGAATTCGAGCACCACCACCCTCCCGCCCGGTTTCACGACGCGCGCCATCTCCTGCAGGCAGACCAGGGGATCGTCCACGTTCCGGATGCCGAAGGAGATGCTGCTCACCGTGAAACGGTCGTCCGCATAGGGCAGGTTCATCGCGTCGGCCACTTCGAAGGTGATGGCCAGGCCCTCTTTTTCCGCCTTGGCCGGCGCCGGCGCGATCATGGGCTCGCAGAAATCGGTACCCACCACCTCACCTGCCTTCACGGCCTTCTTGAAGGCGATGGCGAGGTCGCCGGTGCCGGTGGCGCAATCCAGGACGCTGTCGCCCGGTTTCACGCCGCTCAAGCGCACCGCCTTCTTCCGCCATCGGTGATGGATACCCAGGGACAGGATGGTGTTCACCAGGTCGTAGCGACCGGCGATGGAGGCGAACATGGAACGGACTTGCTCACTCATGGATCAGCACGTTTGACAGATGGGCGGTATGATTGCGGCGGAGCAACTCGATCCGCTCCGAATCGATGGAATAGTGGTAGAACCCGCCGTTGGCATGCGGCATCTCACCCATGCGCGACAGATCCATGCCGGCCAACAGAACCGACAGGATGCGGATCACCCGGCCATGGGTCACCACCAGGATATGGCGGCCGGCATGCTCGGCCAACAGGCGCTGCAGCGCCGGCCAGGCGCGGTCTTTGACGTCAAGTGGTGTCTCTCCTCCCGGCGGACGCGTTTTCAGCTCGCCTCGGGCCCACGCGTCGTACAGGTCCGCCAACTCCCGGCGCTGTTCCCGCACAGAGATGCCCTCATAGGCCCCATAGTCCAACTCATCGAACTCGGACAGAGCCGGGATGCGGTCGATATCCAGACCGGTCGCCGCTTCGGCCGTCTGGCGTGCCCGGATAAGGGAACTCGAGACCACCACATCGACCGGCCGGATCGCCCGGATCTCGAACCCGGCTTCGATGGCCTGCTCCAGGCCGGTTTCGTTCAACGGGGCATCGATTCCACGGCCCTGGATCCGGTCGTCACGGTTGAAATCCGTCTGCCCATGCCGCAGCAGGGTCACCAGCGTTCGCATCAGTAGGTGTTCTGGTTGAAAAAGGTGAGGATGGCGTTTCCCAAGGCCGTGTAATACGCCTCCGAGACGGCTTTGCGCTGGCGTTCCGCATCCACCTTGGCGGCATCATCGAGCCAGTTGAACCCGGGACCCGCCCCGATGGCGGCCATGTTCGAGGTTTCGGAACTGCGCATGCGCAAGACGAGGTCTTCGCCCCGGTAGGCCGCGAAATGGACGGTGACCTTCACCACCGGCCCCGGTTTCACGAAATTGACGGTGAACCGCTGGGTGATGTCCACCGATTCGACCACGAAACGGTAATCCGAATTGCGGTAGTCGGCGGCCAGCCGGACGTTCTTCGAGCGGATGTCCGGTGAAAAAAACAGCCGGGAAATGCCCAAGGTGTACAGCGAGTCCGCTCCCGTGTTCCGGAACCAGGCTTGGATATCTTCACGCAGCACCTTGGCATCGAAACGGATGGCATCGGTCGGGATGTCCGACACGAGAACCAGCGCGTTGCGGTAATCGTCGGGTTTTTCGACCCAATGGATGGATGTGCACGCGGTCAGGTTCAACAGAAACAGCGGCACGAAGGTCGATTTGCGGATGGCATGCCAGAACCCGGCAGCCGTGAAGAGGCCGTTGGGCGCGTCGACGTGATGGTTGCCGGGCTCGATGGGGATGCGTTTCACGACCGGAAAATACGGACATTCGGCCTACGCTCGGGCCAGGGTCGCCAAGGTGATGGATGCCGGCTCGGCTTCCCGCAGGCAGCGGGCCAGTTCGAACAAGGTGGCTCCCGTGGTCAGGACATCGTCGACCAGGCACAGGTTCCGGCCACGGAACACGTCCGGGTCGACCAAGGCGAACGCCTCACGCAGATTCTCCGCGCGCCGGAGCAGATCGAACCCGGTCTGGGTCCGGGTTTTCCGTGTGCGGATGACGGCCCCGTCCGACACCACCTCCCCACCGGCCACCGCCACCATGCCTTCGGCGATGCGCCGCGCCTGGTTGTAGCCGCGAGCCCGTTGCCGTGCGGGATGCAAGGGTACCGGAACGAAGCATGCGGGCGGGAGCGACAGGCATCGGGCGGCGGCCTGACCCAATTCGTGACCGACCGCGCCGAGTCCGCGGTACTTGAGGGCATGAAGCAAGACCTGCAAGGTTCCCTGCTTGTCGAACTGCCACGCGCTGCGGCAATCCGAGACATCCGCGGGAAGAATCAGGTCGGTGTCCGGCGGAGCCGGCGCCAGCTGTTCATCCACGCAGAACACGCAGACCAGCCGACCGGCCGAGACCGTCGCATGGCCGCAACCGACGCAGACATCCGGAAAAAAGATCGCCCTCATATGCGGGTATAGGGCGAATTCCGGAAAACCTTTCATGAAAACTACCAAACGAGTTCAAATTTCTCGAAATTCATCGCATGTCAACGATACATGACGACCTGTCGGCCATCCGGAATGTCCGCAAGCTGAGCCTCGCCGATGTGCAGTCTCGAACCAGACTGCCCGAATCGGTGATTCGAAGCATCGAAAACGGATCCATCTTCGAACTGGGGGACACCCAGAAAACCTACCTCCGGAGCTATGTGCGCAGCTATGCCAAAGCGGTTCGGATCGCGGACGAGGATGTGGTTCGGGCCTTGGATGACTGTTTTGGAAGCGGGTATACGGGATCCCTGGCCCGCACCTATCTGGAAGAAGCGGTATCGAGGGATAAGGCTCCGGAGGCCGATTCCGAGGTGCCGATGCTCAAGCGAATCGTCACCTCAACGGTGGAATCCGAGGAGTTCACCCGTCCGGATCCCACACGTCCGTACAATCAGATGACCTTGCCGCCACCGGGTCTTTCGGATGTCAACTGGTCGGGCATGGGCCGCGGCATAGCCGTCATCAAACCGTCGACCGGATGGTTCCTGGTGTTGGCCATCGTGGTGATCGGGCTTGGAAGCAGTTTCTGGCTGACCGATGGCTTCGGCCTGTGGCGCCCGGATGTGGCGAAACCGTCCGGTACCGGGGCTTCCGGCGCGGCGATTGCGGCGCCGGAGACGCCCGTGGATGACACCGTTCCGGTGGAGCCCTTGCCAGAGACCTTGGATATTCTCGTTTACGCGGTGTTCGACCGGTTGGAGCCCATCCGTGTGCAGACCGATTTCTCGGAGGAGGTCAACCCGTATTGGATCGAATATGGCAAAGCCATGCGATTCCAGTTCCAGAACCAGATCAGCATCCGCGGGGCCTTTCCGAGGTTCATCCTTCTGTTCAACGGCCACATGATTCCGGACAAGGAAAGCTTCCCGGTGGGTGGGAGCATGCTGACCATCCGGCGGGAGTATCTCGAGAACGAGCCCCTTTTCCGCACAGCCGCACCGGATTCCCTGCCCGGCGGACTCCCCAGACCGAAGGAGATCGTGGACCGGCCCGTCTTCCGCCCATGACGCCCGACGCCGGGAAACGCATCGCCGACCTGCGTGACCTGCTGAACCGGGCCAATGAGGCCTATTACCAGCAAGCCGCGCCCCTTCTGAGCGACCGCGAATACGACCGGCTGCTGCAGGAACTCGACACCCTCGAGCGCGATCATGGCCTCACCGACCCCGATTCGCCGACACGGCGCGTCGGCGGCGCGGTATCGGGCAAGTTTCCGCAGGTGCTCCACCCCGTCCCGCTGCTGAGCCTGGCCAACTCGTACAACGAGGCCGATATCGTCGACTTCGACCGACGCGTGGCCGACATCCTCGGCCACCGCGATTTCACCTACACCGCCGAGCTGAAGATCGACGGCATGGCCATCCGCCTGCGGTATGAGGATGGGCACCTGGTGCTGGGAGCCACGCGGGGTGATGGCGAAAAGGGTGACGACATCACCGCCAACATCCGCACCATCCGCGACATCCCCTTGCGCCTGCCCGAGGGCGTCGATGGCGCCCTGGAGATCCGCGGCGAGGCCTACATGGAGAAAGCGGCCTTCGCCAGGTTGAACGCCCAGCGCGAACTGGATGGCGAGGCGGCCTTCGCGAACCCGCGAAACGCCACCGCCGGCACCCTCAAGCAGCAGGATCCGCGCACGGTGGCCCGGCGCCCGATCCGGTATTTCGCGTACGACATCGTGCGCGACAAGCCCGACGCCACCCAAACCCAATCGCGCAAGTTGACAACCTTGGCGGATTGGGGTTTCCAGGTCAGCGGATACCGAAAACATGGCGCAGGCATCCGGGAGGTGGCCGATTGGATCCGGGAGGTCGGCGCCATCCGCCACAGCCTCCCCTTCGAAACCGACGGCGTGGTCGTGAAGGTGGATGAGGACCGTTTCCGGGATGTGCTCGGCGCCACGGCCAAGGCCCCGCGTTGGGCGGTGGCCTACAAATACGAAGCCGAGCAGGGCGTCACGAAGCTGCTGGACATCACCCTGCAGGTCGGCCGCCTCGGCACCATCACGCCCGTCGCCGAGCTGGAACCCGTCTTGCTGGCCGGCACCACCGTCAAACGCGCCACCCTGCACAACCAGGAGGAGATCACGCGCAAAGACATCCGCATCGGCGACACCGTGGTGGTCGAAAAGGCGGGCGACATCATCCCGCAGGTCGTTTCCGTGGTGATGGAGGATGGAAAAACCCGAGGCGTGCCCTTCCGTTTCCCGAGCGCGTGTCCGGCCTGCGGGTCGCAGCTGGTCAAAGAACCGGAGGAGGTTGCTTGGCGCTGCGTGAACGTGGCGTGTCCGCCGCAGACCCGTATCCGGATCGAGCATTTCGCCTCGCGCGACGCGCTCGATATCGATGGCCTCGGCGAGGCGGTGGTGGAGCAGCTGCTGAACGCCGGGCTGGTCCGCACCTACGCCGACCTGTACGACCTGACCGTGGAGCCCCTGCTCGAACTGGAGCGCATGGGCCGAAAAAGCGCGGAGAACCTGCTCGCCGCCATCGCCTCCAGCAAGGAGAAGCCCTTCGAACGTGTGCTCTACGCCTTGGGCATCCGCTATGTGGGCGAGACCGTGGCCCGCGACCTGGCGCGCGGCATCGGGTCGATGCGGGCCCTGATGGAGGCCGACATCCCGCGCATCAGCGCCATCGACGGCATCGGACCGCGCATCGCGGCCTCGGTGCGCGCCTTCCTGGACCATCCGGGTCAACGCGCCCTGGTGGAGCGCCTCGCGGAAAGCGGCCTGGCCATGGAAGCCGACCTGAAGGCGCCCTCCAGCACCTTCCTGGACGGCTGCGTTTTCGTGCTCACCGGCAGCCTGCCCACCTTGACGCGAAGCCAAGCCGAGACCCTCATCCTCGACAACGGCGGCATGGTGACCGGCTCCGTCAGCAAGAAAACCACCTACCTCCTGGCCGGCGAGTCGGCCGGCAGCAAGCTTGAGAAGGCCGCCGCACTGGGCATAAAGATGATCGGCGAAGCGGATTTTTTTCGTATGATTGCGGAACGAAAGGTCATCCCGACATGAAATTCGACATCCGACAGGACGGCTCCATTTCGGCCATGGTCCTCAAATCAGACCGGCTGGATACCAAGATCTCCCCCGATCTGAAGGGGCAATTCATCCAGATGGCCAACGATGCCACCACCGGACATCTGGTGCTCGATCTGGGCAACATCCAGTTCGCCGACTCCTCCGGCCTGAGCGCCCTGCTGCTGGCCCATCGGTTGTATCGGGACACCGACCGTCGGTTCATCCTCTGCAACCTGTCGGAGCGCGTGAACAAGCTCATCGACATCTCCCAACTCACGAGCGTGTTCACCATCGCGGCGGATGTGGCCGACGCGACCCGGATGGTGGACGCCTGATGCTTCCGGTACTTGATTTCGTCATCATCGCGGCCTATCTGGCCCTGTGCGTGATCATCGGGGTGAAGGTGGGCGGCAAGGCGACCGACACCGCCTCCTATTTCAACTCGAAGGGCACCATACCCTGGTGGGCCATCTCCCTGAGCATCGTGGCGGCCGAGACCAGCATGCTCACCGTCATCTCCATCCCGGTGGTGGCCTACAAGGGCAGCCTGGTCTTCCTGCAGATCGTGGCGGGGTATGTGGTCGGGCGGATCCTGGTCTCCTTCCTCATGCTGCCGCACTATTTCTCGGGGGAGCAGCAGACCGCCTACACCTTCTTCCGGCAGCGGTTCGGCGACAAATTCCGGAAAACGATGAGCGCCACCTTCCTGGTGACCCGTCTCTTCGCGGACGGCATCCGCATCTTCGCCGCGGCCATCCCCATCAAGATCATCACCGGCTTCGATTACCCGGTCTCGATCGCCATCATGGGTGGCCTGTCGTTACTGTACAGCTTCTACGGCGGCCTGAAATCCGTGATCTGGATCGATGTGCTGCAACTGATCGTGTATTTGTCCGGCGGCGTGTTCATCGTCTTCCAGATCTTCTTCGGCGCGCCCGGGCCCGTCTTCGGCGACCTGATGGAAGCCGGAAAACTGGCGGTCGTGACGCTGCCGACCTCCTTCGGCGACATCTTCTTCACCGATTACAACCTCATCGGCGCGGTCTTGGGCGGCATGTTCCTCACCTTGGCCTCGCACGGAACCGACCAGCTCATCGTTCAGAAGCTCCTGGCCTGCGGCGACCTGAAACAGGCCCGCAAGGCCCTGATCGGCAGCGGCATCTTCGTCTTCTTCCAGTTCGGGCTCTTCCTGACCGTCGGACTCATGCTCTGGACCTTCCATGGCGGCGCCGAGATCGCGGCCCTCGGCCTGGCCAACCAGGATGAACTGCTGCTCGATTACATCGCCATGCACGTGCCGGTGGGCATCACGGGGCTCATCATCGCCGGGCTCTTCGCGGCGGCCATGAGCACGGTGACGGGCTCGCTGTCGGCGCTGTCGTCCTCCACCCTCTTCGACCTGTTTCCGAGCCTGGCCGAGCGGCCGGACGCCATGAGCTGGTCGCGCGGGGCGATGGTGGTCTGGGCCACGATCTTCGTGCTCTTCGCCACGGCCTTCTCGCTGTATTTCAAGAGCGGAGATCCCATCGTGATCATCGCCTTGCGCATCGCCGGCTTCACCTACGGCGCGCTTCTGGGCGCCTTCTTCGTGGGCCGTTTCACCACGGTGGGCACCGTCGCCGCCTATGCCGGCTTCTTCACGACCATCGTCGTGATGGCGGTGGTCATCACCCTGTCCATGTTCGTATACAAGACCGGACTGGCCTTCCCCTGGTACACCGCGATCGGCAGCGCGATCTACGTGGCCACCGCCCTGCTCGTGGACAAACTCCACCCAGCCGGCAAGGGGTGACACCCGATGGCCTTCCTTGACCGCATCGGATTGGGACGAAAGTGGCGCGGGGCCGGCTACCTGTCGGACAAGCGCCACGACGATGGCGCATCCATGCGCACCCATCCCTATCTGAAGGCCGCCATCCTCGCCACCTTCTTTCTGGGGCTGCTGCTCTTCTATCCCGGCGGATTCTTCCAGCAGACGGTCTACCGCGTCGGCGAGCCGTGGCGCGGCGAAGACCTGATCGCCCCCTTCACCTTCTCCATACTGAAGAGCGACGCCGAGATCCAGTCCGAGATCGATGAGATCGTGGCCAACGTGCTGCCGATCTTCTATCAGCAACCCAACGCCCTGCAGACCAGCCAGACGCGGCTCGATTCGGTCTATGCGGCGTTGACACCGGTCTTGGAGGCCTACCTGCAATACCGGATATCGGTCCGCACGGGTAACCGGGACCTCATGGCGGCCGATTCCACGCAGTATCTGTCGATCCTGCAACGCAGCACATTGAGCTTCGATGAGCGCAGCTGGGCCGTGATGCGGCAGAATTACGCCGCACTGGGCATCGCCGAACGCATGAACCAGTCCACCGGGCAGCGTTTCCTCGGGGTGGACGTGCGCATCCGAACCGAATTCCTGCTGGATGAACTCTATGCGGACGGCATCCTGGATGTGGCCAAGCCGACCTTGGGCGGTCCGGCGATCGTGGTGCGCAACCCCCGCGACCGCGTGCAGCGCACCGCGGCCGTGGCCCAGCTCCGCGACCTGCCCGATGTGCGCGATTTCGCGCAATTCCGGTTCTCGCGCGTCTTGTCGGACGATGCGGCGCACGTGGCCCAGCAGCTTCTGGACATGGTGGTGGTGCCCAACATCACCTTCAACGCCAACGAGACCCAGGCCCGCATCGCGGAACTGACCGAGGCCATCAGTCCGACCAAGGGTGCGGTGCCCGTGGGCGAGCTCATCATCCGGCGTGGCGACGCCATCACCGCCCAGACGCTGACCGTGCTCGAAAGCCTGGCCGCCGCCCGGGAGGAGAGCGTCTCCGATGTGGACCGCTGGCGGCGCGTCGCCGGCAACCTGCTCGTGCTGGTGAGCATCTTCCTGACCTACCTGCTCTACCTGTACCTGTACCGGAACCCCATCTTCGACAGCAACCCCATGCTGCTGCTCGTGCTGCTGGCCAATGCCATCATCCTCGGCACGGCCTTCCTGCTGGCCCGGACCGACGCCGTCTCCCATTACATGGTTCCCATCGCCATCGCGCCCATCATCCTCACCATCATCTTCGATTCGCGGGTCGGACTGATGACCACCACCACCCTGGCCCTGGCCATCGGGTTCGTGAACGGGAACGACTACGAGTTCGTGGTGGCGGCCGTCACGGCCGGCAGCATCGCCGTATACAGCGTGCGCGACGTCAAGAACCGCAACCAGTTCTTCTTCACGACGCCGGCGCTGGTCTTCGGAAGCTTCGCGCTGGTCACCCTCGGTTTCACCCTGCTCAAGAGCGACGCCTGGCGGCTCTGGGCCGACACCCTCCTCCACGCCGCCGGCGGATCCGTGCTGATCTGGCTCACCTATCCACTCATCCTGCTCTTCGAGAAGCTCTTCAAGGTGACCACGGAGGTGACCCTCCTGGAACTCAACGACCACAACCATCCCCTGCTCAAGGACCTGATGAACCTGGCACCGGGCACCTTCCAGCACAGCCTGCAGGTGGCGGGCCTCTCGGAAGCCGCGGCCTCGGCCATCGGCGCGAATTCCCTGCTGTGCCGGGTCGGCGCCCTCTACCACGACGTCGGCAAGACCGACCGCCCCGACTATTTCGTGGAGAACCAGATGGGCGGCTCCAACGAGCACGACAAGCTCAAGCCGAGCATGAGCGTGCTCGTGATCAAGAACCACGTCTCGCAGGGCGTGAAACTGGCCGAGGAACACAAACTGCCGGAGATCGTGATCGATTTCATCCGCACCCACCACGGCACCTCGGTGATCCGCTATTTCCACGACAAGGCGAAAAACCAGGCCGAAGACACAGACGTTCGCGAGGAGGATTACCGTTATGACGGTCCCCTGCCGCATTCCAAGGAGACGGGCATCCTGCTGCTGGCCGACGGTGTGGAGGCCGCGGCGCGCGCCATGAGCGAACCCAACTACCCGAAGCTCGAGAACCTGGTGAACCGCATGGTGGACGAGCGCCTTGCGGAAGGGCAGCTCAACAATTGTCCCCTCACCTTCCAGGACATCCGCATCATCAAGGAGACCTTCCGGAACGTGCTCGTGGGCGTGTACCACCCGCGCATCAAGTACCCCGGCAACGCCTGATGCACGCCGACACCGCCGCCTGGCTGCGTCATCTGAAACTCGAGAAAGGCTTGTCGGGACACACGCTGGACGCCTACGCGCGGGATGTGGGCCGCTACACGCGTTTCCTGGAGGAGGTGATGGGCGTGCGCGACGCCGGCGGCGTGACCCTGGACCACATCGAAGCCTACCTGCAGGAGCTGGCGGCCATGGACCTGGACCCCTCCTCCCTGGCGCGGGCCATCAGCGGCATCCGCAGCTACCACGGCTTCCTGATGGGCGAAGGACTCACGGCGGCCAACCCCGCCGAGCTCGTGGACCTGCCCAAGAAAGCGCGCAAACTGCCCGAGGTGCTGCATGTGGAGGAAGCCGTGCGCCTGGTGGAAACCGCGGATCCGTCCACAACCGGCGGCCTGCGCGACCGGGCCCTGCTGGAGACCTTGTACGCCTGCGGCCTGCGCGTGAGCGAGATCACCGGACTCGAACCCGGCCAGCTCTTCTTCGAGATCGGCTTCATCCGCGTCTTCGGGAAGGGCTCCAAGGAACGGCTGGTGCCCATCGGCGGGCCGGCCATGGACGCCCTGGCGGGATGGATGCGCGACGGGCGTCCGCAGTGGGTCAAAGACGTCAAAGCCACGCGGAACCGGGTCTTCCTGAACCGGCGCGGCACGCCCCTGAGCCGCATGAGCGTCTGGAAGATCGTGCGGGATGCGGCCCGTGCGGCGGGCATCGCAAAACCCGTGTATCCGCACATCCTGCGGCACTCTTTCGCCACGCATCTGCTCGAAGGCGGCGCCGACCTGCGCGCGGTACAGGAGATGCTCGGCCATGTGTCCATCCTCACCACGGAGATCTACACCCACGTGGACCGCAGCTTCCTGCACCAGGTGCACAAGCAGTATCATCCGCGGGGGTAGGGGCGGAATCAGGAATCTTGGACGGGACCGGTTTTCTTCCGGTTCTTCAGAGATGTCGGTTTGCGACCTGATTTCTTCTCCTCCTGTTTCAGCCAGGCATACATCCGCGACAAATCTCCTCCAAAACGGGTCGACAACTCGTCGCGCACGTTTCGGATGTCAACCAGGATCGGATCGTCTTTCATATGTTCAAAATAGCAATTCTTCGGGTGTGCAGATAACGGGTAGCTGAAAACCCTTGCTGTGAACGAGCACCTCCAATTTCGAGCGGATATTCGCATTGGCGATGTGCTTGAAATTCCATGTGAGGATAAAGTCGAACGCGCTTGCACTGGCAATCGCAATGTGAAGGGCATCGAATTTGGCATTATCCGGAAACGGGGTGTTCTGAACAAGGAATTCAGCCAAATCCACGGCCTCGGGTGTCAACTCGACCAAAGCAAGTTGTTTCAGGATATCCAAGCGTTTGGCTGCGGCTTCGTGATCACCGGCAGCTGCCTCGACCAAAACCGCCTGCGATATGTACAAATTGAAATCGTCTCGTTTGCCGTCCCACCAGTCCCGGGTTGACTGTTGACGTGCGGCATTGACCAATTCCCTAGCCGGTTTGCTGGTCAGATAGCTGAGCACGGACGTTTCCACATAGATCGATCTTTTCATGGATTGAAGGTAATCCGACCTTCATTAACCCGCAATGAAGCAGCTTTCTCCCCCCCCTTTCTCCGCAATTCCCTATTTTCGGGGATGCTTGAACCGACCGACACCGCCGTCAAGTCCATCGAATGGTGCGACACGCACGTGCGCATCCTCGACCAGACCTTCCTTCCCTCCCGCACCGTCTATTCCGACATCCGCGACGTGGGCCGCATGTGGGAAGCCATCAAGAGCCTGCGGGTGCGCGGGGCGCCGGCCATCGGCATCGCGGCCGCCTACGGCTACTATCTGGGCATCCGCGACCTTCCGGAGACCTCCTTTCCCAGTTTCATGGTGGAGGTGAACCGCCTCGGCGAATACCTGGTCTCGGCGCGTCCGACGGCTGTGAACCTTCCCTGGGCGGTGCAACGCATCCAAAACACCATCCACGCGCATCGCGAAGACCCCATCCCGAAGATCAAGGAGCGGGTGCTGAAGGTGGCGCAGACCATCCACGAGGAAGACAAGCGCCTGTGCCGCAGCATCGGCGAGCACGGCGTGGAGCTGGTGCCGGCCAAGGCCAAGATCCTCACCCATTGCAACACCGGCGGACTGGCATCGGGTCAGTACGGCACCGCCTTGTCGGTGATCTACCACGCCCACAAGGCCGGCAAGGACGTGCACGTGTGGGTGGACGAGACGCGGCCCCTCCTGCAAGGCGCGCGCCTGACGGCCTGGGAACTGAACCGCGCGGAAATCCCCTTCCACCTGATCACGGACAGCATGGGTCCCTGGCTGATGCGCCAGGGCAAGGTGGACCTGGTGATCGTGGGCACCGACCGCGTGGCGGCCAACGGCGACATGGCCAACAAGATCGGCACCTACATGCTGGCCGTGGCGGCCA